>Ga0268265_10002097_pt1 | contig 15493 bp, 21 predicted proteins | sample KBSSwiS52_FD_190355 | JGI IMG/M metagenome (GOLD analysis project Ga0268265, IMG submission 190355) | Switchgrass rhizosphere microbial communities from Kellogg Biological Station, Michigan, USA - KBS Switchgrass S5-2 (SPAdes) (version 2) | ecosystem: Host-associated > Plants > Roots >... | reverse complement strand
CCGGCAGGCTGCTCGTCGAGAACGTGTGGCTGTACGGGTTCCGGCCGTGCAGCAAGTTGTAGACCGCGGAGACGATGCCGGAGCAGTCGTACCCGTACGGGCCCGCCGAAGCCCAGACGTAAGGCTTACCGTCCTGGGCGCGCAGGAACGGGCCTGCGGCGCCACCCAAGGGCACCTTCGCCGCCACCTCAGCCTTGGACGGGATCCGAGTCCGTGCAGCCGTGGTGACGAAACGCCACGCGCGGGACGTGTCGACAGGGGCGACCAGGCCGCCGGCGGCGAGACCGAGCGGCAGGTCGCCGAGCTTGCCCAGCACACCAGACGCGAATCCGGCCAGCACCTCGCGGGGCACCTTTCGGTTCTGGATGGCGCCCATGATTTGCGGGCCGTAGTAGTCGACCGAGGCGACCGGGTGCACCCATTCCCGCGCCGTCAGCATCGCCGGGATGTTGTCGGCCTTCGAGTTCGGCGACCAACCTCCGACCTGGCCGCCGGTGGCGTACTTGCCCGCCCGGTTGCGGTCGAGATCCTTCTGTACGGCGGCCGCGGCCGCCGGGAGCGGCAGGCCGGTCGCGAGAGAGCGCTGCAGGATGTAGAGCTGGTCCAGTCCGTCGGCGACCCGGTTCACGCCGGAAAGCACGAGGTCGGTTTGCTTCTTCTTCGGGATCGCCCCGTACGTGTCGATGAGCCGGTCAGTCTCGGTCTTGTTCAGGTGGAGGTGACGCGCCTCTTCCCTGATCGCCGCGGTGCGCGCCTCGTTCTTCTTGCGTGCGTTGTCCTCGGCGACGCCCGCGTTGATGTCGGCGAAGTACATGTCCCGCGACGCCGCCGCGACCGCCTCGAGGGCGTCTCGGTTGTTGCGTCCGGCCGCCGTGTGGATGTCGAGCGTGCGGCCGTTCTGCTTGATGGAATCCGTCAGCGAGTCCCACGATGCCTCGTACGCCTCGTTCGCGTCGATGCCCTGCAGCTCCGCGCCGTACAGCTTCTGTGTCGCCAGCCGCAGCGCGTCGGTGTACGACGCCGCCCGGCCAGCCAGCGGCGCCATCTGGTCGATGAGATGGTTCAGACTCGCCTGCGACACACTGACTGCCGACTGCGCGGCCTTGACGTCGTCCTGGCTCGCCACCAACAAGCCGTTGGCCCGAGCGGCGGCCCGGGCGGCATCGCTGCTCTTGGCCCACGCGGCAACAGCGGCCGCCGCCGAGGTCGCTACATCCCCCGCGCTCTGGGTCATCTGCCTGGTGACCCCAAGCCAGCCGGCCGCCGCCCACTCGAGATCCTGGAACTTGCTCGGCAGGTACGAGATGATCCCGTACAGCTCGGTCAGGCCCCGGACCAGGTAACCGACGGCCTCGATCAGCACGCCGGCGGACTTGGCGATCACCGTCAACGCGCTGCCGGCGTCCTTCGAGTCCCCGGCGATGACCGACAGCGCCTTACCCACCGAGTCACCGATGATCGAGAACGAGTCGCCCAGGGCGTCGATGACCGGCTTGCCCTTGGTGACCAGGGACTCAACGCCTTTGAGAATCCCGTCAACGCCGCGAAGCGCGCCGTCCACCAGCGGGTCGAGAAAGCCTGACGAGGACGCGAAGATGCTCTTGATGCGGCCTTCCATCGCGTCGAAGCGGGCCTCGATCTTCGCGACCGCCAGGAACACGGGCTGGATGAACGGCTCGGCGTCCGACTTGAGGCTGCCGAGAAGCTTTTTCCCCAGTTCCGTGCCGAGAGCCTGAACGCGCGGATCATCCTTGACCAGCAGCAGCCCGCCGATGACGCCGCCGGCGCCCGCTCCGCCGATCACCGCAGCCGAAATCGTCGCACCGATCACCGGGGCGGCGGCGGCCGCAATCGCTCCCAGGGCGGCCGGGGATTTGAGCAGTCCGAGACTCTCGCCGAGCCCGCCGCCCTTGCCGGCCTCCCCGCCGAGCTGCTTCTTGAGTCGCTCGAGCTCGCCGCGGGCTTTCTCGGCGTCGACGCGGATCTCGACCGTGGCGGCCTTGCCGGACAACTCCCGCAGCGCCGCTTCGGTCTCGGCGATGCTCTTGAGCGCCTTGTCCGGGTCGGCGGTGATGTCGATCGACGGAAGGTTCAGCCGGTCCAGGAAGACGCCGAGTTCGCCGACGTCCTTGGCGAACTTGGACGTGAACTCCTTGCCCGCCTCGTCCCCGGTGTCGCCCAGCTGCTTCTTGAACCGGCTGAGCTGGCCCAGCGCCCGCTCGGTCTGGACCCTTACCTCGACGGTGGCTGAGTCCCGTGACAGCTCCCTGAGCTTCGCCTCGGCAACGCCGATCGCAGCCAGTGCCTTCTTCGGGTCGCCCTTGATGTCGATCGGGTCGATGTTGACCCGCTTCAGGGCGCGGTTGAGCTGCCCGCCGATCTGCTTACCGGCCCGGCCGCCCGGGTCCTGCTTGCGGAACTGCTCCTTAAGCTTCTCGTCGAAGCCGTCGGTGTCGGGCTCGACCGGGACATAGCCGCGGCGGAGAACGGTCACGCGTCACCGCCGGTGTAGGTGGCGCCGTTCTTGATCGCGGCGGGCACAAGGTGCGGTCGGGGATTGGTGTGCTCGGTGCCCTCCTCGACCATCTGCCCGTACCAGCCCTTGTCATCCCAGCCGACAGCGAACCCCTCTACGCCGGTGTTGAGGTCGGTGTACTCCTCGATCGCGATGTGCCGGCGCAGGTTCCCGGTTCGGACGGGGGCGAAGCGGCGGGCATCGCGCTGGATGTCCTTGGCCATCTCGTAGGCGGCGTCCTGGGCCTGCTGCGAGTTGGCAAGCTCGCGCAGTGCCTGCGGGTCAGTCGGCCGGTTGTCCAGCTTCATCGCCCGCTCCTTCCAGGTGGGTGAAGTCGCCGCGGGCGAGCGCCTGCATGCGGTCCTCTTCGGCCTTCGCCTGCGCCCGCTCGGAAGCCAGGAAGGGCTCATTCAGGGCGGCGTGGAAGTCGCCGACCGGGCAGCCCCGGGCGCAGTTGTTCGCGCATTCGCGCAGGTGCCGCAGGGGTTCGCGCAGATGGCGGTAGGCGATCGTGGCCAGTAGGCGGCCGGAGACGTGGTTCAGCCAGCCGAGCCCGCGTCGTCCGGGCTCGAGCCCGGCGAACCCGGCGTATCCGAGGACGAGAAGCTCGAACTCGTCGAAGTTGCCGACGATCCAGTCGAGGAGCCAGATCGCCGCACGGTAGGGCGGCCCGTGTCATTGCCCACCAGCACGTAGGCGAGGTCCCGCAACTCCTCGGTGGGGGCGTCCCGTTCGACGGCGAGCTCGTAGAACCGGAGCCACTCCGACTCGTCCTCGGCCGTGTCGCCGGCGGCCGGGGTGGTGAGGGCGTAGCGGATCGCCTCGAGGAGGGCGGCGGCGAAGTCGACGCCGGTCACCTTTCCGCTGAACGCGGCCGCGACGGTCAGGTGGACCATGCCGGGGATGGTTCCCTTGACGGTGAACGTCTCGCCGCAGAATTCGAAGGTGTCCGGCTCGGTTTCGGCTGGCGCGTACTCCCGCTTCGCTGCGCCGAAGGATCCCAGGCTCGCCATCAGCGACCACCGAGCCCATACGCCTTACAGGCGTAGCCGTAGGCTTCCGATGCGCCGCTGTTGAAGTGCTTCAGCAGCTCAACTGCGCCCGGGTGGTAGTAGATGGCGTAGACCAGTGCAGCCCCCGCACTGAGCCTTGCGGCCATTTCCTCCGTGATACCGATCCACACCGGAACGTCGCCGTCCGGCTCCTCGGGCTCCCTGAGTGGCGTGAATGCCATTGCTTCTCCTGCCCCGATGTGCCCGATGGTGCCCGGCCGCCCATCGGGTAGCGGCCGGGCACGAAAATGCCCCGCAAGCACTGAGCTCCGGGGCGTCGAGATGGACGGATCAGAACGCGGCGAGCGAGCCCGCGGTGAAGCGCTGGTACGGGGTCACGTAGCCGGTCGCCGGGATTTCGGCGTTGAACTCGACGGACAGCCCAGCCTTCGTCTCGTACGTCCCGCGCGTGTATTCGACGTTGCCGACGTTGAACACCTGCGGCCAGACGATGATCTCTGTGTCCAGGTTGGCGACGAAGGCCAGCATCACGCGGACCTCGGCGCCGACCAGGGGCGGCACGTACGTGTTGAGCTTCGTCGCGCCGGAGCCGGAGGTGGTGATGGTGCCGCCGTTGCAGGCCAGCTTCCAGTTGAGGTCGGAGATCTCGTTCATGACGAACGCGATGCGCGAGCTCTTGGAAGTGGTTACCGTTCGCACCGGGTAGAGCGACTCGGCGACCTGGATGTCCGCGGTCTCGACGGACTCGGTGTAGGTGATTCCCGCGTCGGTCGAGCCCGGCGACACCCAGTTCGTCCACGTCGCGGCGACCTTGCTGGCGGCCGCCGTGATGGTAGGGATCGCCGTGCCGAGCGGCGCGTAATAGATCTTGCCGGGCCCGGACTCGATGAGGTTCGAGGTGACGGTGTTGACGGCCACGGATCAGCCCTCCTGCGGCTTCGCGCCGGCGCGGGCCGCCGGGGTGGTCTTGGTTTCCTCGGCGGGCTGGCCGGTGATGTCGGCGTGGATGGCCGCGGCCTCCTTGGTGTTCTCGCCGACGACGAGGGCGTCCCAGCCGTTGGCCTTGACGGCGTCGGCTTCGACGCGCTGGCCGCGGGTGTAGGCGAGCGCCTCGCCCACGGCGATGTTTTCTCGTGCGATGTAGGCGCCCACGGGACCTCCGGTTCTAGGGCATGACGGTCAGTGCAAAATCGCTGCGGTAGCGCGGGCGATTGGTGTCCTCGGCGGGCGACCACAGGCCGGCCAGTCGGACGCCGATCTCGACCACTCGCCCGCCCGTGATGGCCGTGCCGAGCAGCTCGAAGACGGCCGCGCGCGCCGCCCGGTCGAGGGCGCTGGCATCAGCCTTGGTGCCGCCCCATGACGAGACCTGGAACTCGGGCGCCGACTCCCACGGCCACGGCTGCGGGCCGCCGAGCGCGGTCACCTGCAGGCACGTCAGGTCCGACTGCAGCTCGGTACCGACCCGGCCGCCGTGCAGCGGCGCGAGGATGGAGTGGGTGGCGAGGAAGGCGACGAGCGCGGCCTCAGCGTCGGGAAGCTGCGGGTACGTCACGCTGGCCTCCCGGCGTACAGTGAACGAGGCCCTGGGGCGCGCAAGCGGGTCGGACTAGTGCTCGAGCTGAGGTCCGGCGAGGCGAAGACAGGAAAGCTGCGGTGAGGCGGGACGCCGCTTCTAACCAATGCCGGATGGTCGACGTACCGACCCCAGGGCCGATCAGTCCTTGGTCGCGATGCGGCGCAGGTAGGCGCGTAAGTGATGGAGCTGGCCGCGCACGTACGAGTGCATGACCTCGCCGTCCACCTCGTAGGTGAAGCCATCCGGGCCGATCACCCGGTCCGTCGCTTCGAGGTCGAGGTCGGGATTGCCGAAGACGAACGCGCGGGTGTCCGTGCGCGGCTCGTCGCCGATGACCTCGCCGACCGACTTGTGCGACCACTTCACGGTGATGTCCGTGCTGGTCGCAGCCGCCCAGTTCCGCTCCTGGTTGCCGTAGCCGCTCGAGGTCAGCGGGGCGCGCAGGCGGGTGATGGTGTCGTGCAGGATCACGAGAGGCCGATCGAGATCCCGCCGACCGCGATCTGGAAGGTGTTGCCGTTCGCCACGCTGATCGGCTGGCCGTTGAAGTCGCCGAACCACGAGCGGGCAGCGGCCGAGTCGGTGAGGTCGAACGACACGATCGACCACGAGCCGCCCGAGCCGTTCGTCCAGGACAGCGCCGACGATGCCGGGAGCGTGACGTTGCTGCCCGAGCTCGAGGCGGTCGACGCGGCCGGGACGGCGGTGCCGCCGGCGGTGTAGCCGGTGCCGGTCAGCTGCGTACCGTTCGCCGACGCGGTCGAGCTCGTCGAGTTGAGCCGGACCTTCATCGCCGAGCCCGCGAACGCCGTGAATGAGCCGGGCGCGCCGGACGTGCCGGTCGGGGTGGTGGCGTTGAGGATGTTCGACGCCATGGACTGCGGGATACCGGCCATTACTCCTGCTCTCCTTCGGTGCTGAGTGCCGCAATGAGCCCTGCGAGTTGCCCGTCGGCCTGGGCGATGCTGACGCCGCCGGACGCGACGACGTTGCCGTCCGGGTCGAGCACCCGCCAGCCCTGGCCCGCGTCGAACTCGGGCGAATCGCTTCGCGACCCGTAGCCGCGCGGCCAGTTGACCTCGATATTTGGCCGACTCGATTCGCTCATGGAGCCTCCTCAAGGCCTCGCGGTCGTGCCCGCGAACGGTCGTGGGGTGCGTCCCGAGTTCGGGCGCGGGGTAATCTTCGAGTTCGACGACGCCGTGACGTGGCCGACGCCGAGGACCGCGGCGGTGCCGTTGACGACCAGACCACCGGACGCGGAGACGGAGCCCGCGCCGGTAACACCGGCGGTGGCTTGCAAGCGGGCCAGTGCGGCGACGGATCCGGACCCCGAAACCGAGGCGGCGCCAACGATGGCGCCCGCCGCACTGACCGCGCCCGCACCGGTCACCGTCGCCGTGCCGGAGCTTGCCGCGCCCGAGTTCGCCGTCACCGAGCCGACGCCCGCCACCGTGGCAGTCGCGACCTGGACGACCAGGGCGGTAGTGGCGCCCGCGCCCGTCGCCGAGCTTGGGGCTGAGATCCTGGCCAGGGCGCTGACCGAGCCTGCGCCGGTCGCCGACGATCCGGCCGCCTGGACGGCCGGAGCCGTGACCACGCCTGCGCCGGTGATGGTCGCAGCGCCCGAGGCGGTGCCGCCCGAGTTGGCGCTGACGCTGCCTGTGCCGGTGACTGACGCGCCGGCCTGCTCGGTGACGAGGGCCGCCGGCGTTCCGGTGCCGGATACGGTCGCCGAGCCTGGCAGGGTCACCAGCGCGGTGACGGATCCTGTACCCGTGACGGTCGCCGTGGCGATGATGGTGATCGGGGCCGAGATGGAGCCTGCGCCGGTGACGGTCTGGCCGGCGATCTGGGTCGCGAGCGCCGTGACCGCACCAAAGCCGGTGACCGACGCAGTGCCATTGCTGGTGGAGCTACTGGTTGCCTGCCGCTTGATGATCGGCCTGGCGGGAAGGGTGCGACCGAGCCGGGCCATCGGCTACCGCCTCTCGCTTGAAGGGGCGGGGCCTACTCCTCCCACTCCACGTAACACACTGCGTTCACCGCGGCGGCGAAAGTGACTCGGACCCGGAGGAACTTCGAGGCTGCGACTTCCTTCTCACGGCCGAGCGGGTACTGGATCACGTACTGCCCGGTCGGCGCGATCAGCTGGTAGTCCAGCAACCGCGACGCCGTTGTGGTGCCCTCGGCGCTGGCGGTGTAGCCCGTCGCCGAGGTGCCGAGGGTGACAAGCGACGCGACGTCGTTCGGCGAGTTGACCTTGATGATTCCGGCCGCCACGTGCGCCGTGACCGTCGCGGCGACATCCGTCTCGATCAGCTCGATCTTTCCGGGCGTGGCCGCGGCCGAGCCGTCGAAACTGATCCCCCACTCGACGACCCGCAGCTGCTCTGTTGACGGCGTCGCGATCTGCAGCATGGTCTTGATCGCCGTGCCGGTGGTTACCGGCGCCAGTGCCGCCGTGGTCGGCGATGCGCCGTTGTACGCCCGGTACGTCTTGGCCGACATGGCGACTCCTCAGAATGTGGCGGCGCGTTTGACGGCCTGGCGGAGAGTGAGCGGCTGACGAGCCACGAACGACGAAGTCAGGCTGTACGACCATCCGGGCGGCTCGTCGACATCGACCGTGGTCCCGCTGATCGCCGACTGGTTACCGCCGCCGCCGGTGTCGTCCGAGACGGACGTGCCGGTGCTGGCCTGGTTGAACCGGACCATCCACTTCGCGGCCGCCGCGCCGCCGCCGGACAGCAGGTCGGCCGCCGACAGCGTGCAAGCCCCCTCGACCTGCAAGTCCGTCAGTACCGAGTCCCACGCCGCGATCGCGGCGATCGAGCCCTGCCAGGCATTGGCTGCCCCGCCGCCACCGAAGTTGCCGACCAGGACGTTGGTGATGGTGCCGGTGTTGTCGGCGACGGTGCCGCCGGTCGCGTTCGTGTGGTCCCAGGATCCGGCCGAGGTCACATCGCGCAGGTGCCATCGCGGAATGGTGCTGCCGGAAGTCTTCGTGCAGACCACCCACGCCCAATGGCTGGTGGTGATGATCTGCGCCCGGCCGGAGGTGAAGTCGTTCCACGCGAACCAGGCGGACGCGTCCAGGCCGAACGCCCAGTTCGCCGACGTTCCGTTGTTGCCGGAGGCGATCCAGCCGAACCCAGAAGGCGCCTTCACCAGGGACGCGAAAGTGATCGGTCCTTGATCCGGCGGTGCATTGCCCGGGCTGAAGGTGATGGTGTCGTTGGTCGACGGGCCACCGAACGCGCGGCTCATCCCGTGTAATTCGCGCCGGTGATCTGCTGGCCGTTGAAGAAGAAGTTGTTCACGGCGAGCACGGTCTTCTGCGTGTGCGCCACACCCCACAAGCCGTTGGCTGAGCCCAGATCGTTGACGGCCGCGCGCAGCAGCGTCACCTCTGCTGACGTGTAGCCAAGGTTCGTCAGAAACGTGTCATTCGGGATGATGTTGGTGTTGGCGAGGAAGAGGGACATCTTGTTTGCCTCGTTCAGCGCCGCCCAGACCTGCTCCACAACCGCAGCAGCCCGACCATCGATGTCCTGCTTGGTCAAACCCCGTCCGACGGACATGACGGTTCCCCGATCAGTTGGTCAGAGCCGACATGGTCGGCACGGAATTCCAATGCCAGTCCGGCTCCGGGAACGAACCCTGAGGCTTTCCGGCGGTGTTGTAGGCCCTGCGTACGGCGTCGAGGATCTCGCGCCGGCGGCCTTGCGGCCCGCGGTCGTAGACGTCGGTGGAGTCGTCGACGGTCTGCGACCACTTCGCCGTCGGGTTCTCCATGACGATCGCGGCAAGTTCGATCGCCCACGCCCAAAGTCGATCCGGGATGACGGCCGGCCAGGCGTCTAGCCCGGCCGCGTCCTGCAGCCAGCCGTTCACGTACCGCCGGACCCGCGTGGCGGTCTCGGTGTCGACCCCGGGGGTCTGCAGCCAGGACGGCAGATCCCCGAGGTCGAACAGGTCGGCCATTGATCAGGCCTTGGTGCCGGAGGGGCCGGGCTTCGGCGCGTTGCGCTTAGCCTCGTCCGCCGCCTGCCGGTTGCGGGCGAGGCGTGACTCCGTGTCCAGCGCGCTGGCCTGCGGCCCCTCGGTCACCGGGACGTTCGGGGGTTCGCCCGGCTTCGGTGTGCCCGCCGGCGCCGCGAACTCGGCGTCCGGGTGGCCCTTCGGCGCGAGGAGGCGGGTCTCGACGTGATGCCGGAGGTTGTCCTCGTCGACGTCCTCCGCCTTCACGACGGCTCCCTCGTTGAAGCCGCGCACGACGGCTCCGCCGTTGCCGTCGTTCATCTTCAGCGTCACGTACGGGGCGACGACGACGTACTCGTCCTTGCCCATGCGGCGTTCGGTCTCCTTGTCGCGCTCGTCGAGCGCCTTGAGCGATTCGGCCTCTTCGCGGGCCTGCCGCTCGCTCAGCGTCTCAGCCATGTCCGTACCTCCTCAGACGCCGATGTTGGTCAGCTTGACGGCCGCGCCGGGCTCCTGGATGACCGGGACCGTCTTGCGGCGGCCCTGCAGGTCCCAGGCGTCCTGCTCGTCCTTGCGGATGGCCTTGATCTGCACGGCCAGGTCGGACACCGAGTAGCCCGGCGCGCCGTCGACCTCGTCCGCCATGCCGCCCAACTGCGTCGAGTCGAGCATGTACGCCGTGGTGGCCGGCAGGTTCGGCGAGATGATCAGGTTCAGGTTGCCGAGCTTCTGCAGCTGCCCCGAGTAGATCGGGTTGTCGGTGGTCTCCCGGCGCAGCAGGTTGGAGATGCCGGTGTCGGTCAGCATGTAGGCGTACTGCACGTCGTTCACGACCAGCGTGTCGACGTTGTAGCCGAGGTTCAGCGCCATGACGATCGCGCGGGCGCGGAAGATGTCCCGCAGGATCGTCGGGGTGGCGCCGGTCCACACGCCGCCGCCGGTCGCGGTGACGTTGAACGTCTGCGTCACGGCAGAGGCGATCGCCGACATGGTGATCGAGTCGACCTGGGAGATGATCGAGTTGACGACCTTCTTCATCGACCGGTCGACCGCCGCGCCGCCGTAGGCGTTGCGAGCGATCTCCTCGTCGGTCAGCAGGACCTTCTGGCCCCACTTCTGGATCGCCGCGACTGCGGCCGTCCCGGTCGGCAGGCTGGCGTACGGGTACTCCGAGCCCGCGCCGACCGACTCCGCGGTGCGGTTGGACACGAACGGCTCGGACTGCTCGTAGAGGACGGCACCGCCCTGCGAGCGGAACCGCTGGGTGAGCATCTGGTCCGAGACGAACCGCAGGTCGTTGTAGTCCCGCAGGCGACGGTTGATGGCCTGCGGGGACTGCAGGAAGCGGCTGATCGACAGGGTGTCGCCCGAAAGGGTGGGCGCTCCCGCCGGGTAGGAACCGGGCATGGCCTATCTCCTTTCGGGGGTTAGTGACGGCCCTGGAAGCGGACCTTGTTGGTCGACGTCGCCGTGGTGGTGGCGGTGCCGATGAGCGTGCCGGCGGCCGAGCCCGCGGCGATCGAGGTGGTCACCGGGTCGACCTGGCCGCTCGCGGCGGCCTGAACGCCGCCGCCGGCGGTGATGCCGTTGGCGCAGACGATCTCGTGGACCAGGCCGTCGAGCGGCCACACCGACACGACCACGCCGGACGCGGCGTCCTGGGCGAACACGCCGCAGACAACCGTCGAGGCCGCGCCGGCCGTAGCGACCGTGCCGGCGCCGGACACGGCGGCGAGAGTGCCGCCGGTGACCGAGGCGGAGGTGGTCGACGTGAACGGGGTCTGCCCGGCGGTGTACACCGGGGTGTAGTCAGCCACGACGGCCTCCGTTGTTGCTGGGCGGGAAGAGCCCGGCGAACTCGCGCTCGAACTCCTTGTCCTCGAGGTCGGCGTAGCCGGACGCGGCGACGGCGAGCGCCGAGTTCGGGGTCAGGCCCTCGATGAGCTGCCGGGTCCCGTCCGGGTCGGCGTCCCACAGGCGCGCGAATTGTGCCTTCTGCGACGGGAAGAACTTCCCCTGTTCGACGGCCGAGGCGAGGATCTGGTCCCGCTCGCCGCGCTTGGTCTCGTCGACGAACGCGGCGAGGCGCTTGATGGTGTTCTGGGTCTCCTCCCACACGGAGGAGGCCAGAACGACCGTCTCGGGCGTGCCGACGGGTGGGGTGGGGGCCGCCACCGGCTCGGCGGGAGCCGACGCGGCGACGGGCTCGGGAGCCGGGACCGGCTCGGGCTGGGGTGCGACGAAGCCGGCCGACGCGAGAGCCGCCGTCACCTCGTCGTCCGAGGCGCCGTCCGGGAGCCCGGCCAGAACCTCTCGATACTTGGCCAGGGAGGTCATCCCGGCTCCTTCCGTTATTGGCTTCGGTTCAGCCCCTCGCGGGGACGCTTCGGGGATCGAGGCGGCGATCCACTCGCCGCCGGAAGCCGCCGCGGCCGCGGCGACGAGCTGCCGGAGGTCCGACAGCGACTTGAGCACCGGCATGCCGGGCGGGGTGGCGCCGAGCAGCGCCAGCCGGGTCAACACCAGCCCGTACTCGCGGCCGCCGTAGGTGACGCCAGTGACTCCCTCGATCGAGCGGTGCGGCCATTTGGCGGGGGCGGCGGCGGCGACCCAGTCGTCGAGCTCCACCAGATCGCCGAGCAGCACAGGCCCCTGGGCGTCCTCGGCGTAACGGATGTTGGAAAGCCATCCCCACGCCGGATCGCCGTCGAATCGGGAGTCCATGTGGCCGAAGCCCAGCGGGACGCGCTGGCCGCCGGTGGAGGCGTGGAACTCGGCGGCGTCGCGCAGCATGGCCGCGGTGAACTCCCGCGGCCCCGAGGACAGCTGCCAGGTGCCTGGACGGGCCAGCTCGACGCCGATCAGATCAGGCATGGCAGCGCCTCACTTCCCGTGCTCGTTGCGCTGGTCGCCGGGCCAGTAGCCGTAGCGCTCGTGGAACCACTCGGCCGCCGTCCGCTTCGCCATCTCCGGGCTTAGGTACTTCACGAGGTGGTGGTAAAGCTCCGTCCACGTCGCCCACTTCGCTGCGCCCTCGCCGTGCAGCCAGTAGTGCTTGAGCTGCTCGCCACCCGGGTGCGTGTCGACACCGGCGGCGGCCTGGACCGTCGAATCCATGCCCGGCAGCGTCGGCTGGACCGGCGCGGCGGGCGCCGGCGGCGGCGCGGTGGTGGCCGGGTCGGGTGCCGGCATGCCGTACTGCTGCCGGATCGTCTGCTTCAGCACGTCGTCGGGCTCGATCAGGCCGGCGTCGGAGAGCGACTTCAGCGCCGCGGCGGTGGCCGCCTGGCGGGAGCCGATCTCGTCGAACACGACCCGAGGGGCTGGCTCGGCCGGCCCGAAGTTGATGTCGACCAGGTCTTCGACGATGTGCTGGGTGGCGACGTCGGCGATCTGCTGGGCGAGGGTCTGCAGCGACAGGGTGAAGAAGTCCGCGAACGTGGTGCCGAGCGCCCAGGAGCCGGTCTGGGTGCCGAGGTTCAGGAAGTGCGCCAGCACCGCCCGGGCAATCTGCTCGTCGTGGTAGCGGATCGGCGTGTCCGCGTCCGGGAGTGTGCCCTCGACGCCGCGCAGCACCATGTCTGCCCCGTACGGGATGGCTGAGCCAGCGGATTCGCCCGCCCGCCACGCCTTGGCCATCGACATGCCCGCGGACAGGTCAGTCTCAAGCTCGGCGGCCTTGTACAGCGGGACGCCCATGCCGTTGCGCTCGACGGTCTGCGCCTGCACCCGCAACAGCCGGTCTTTGATCAGCCAGTGCTTGTACGCGGGACGCAGCAGCGACATGCCCAGCCAGTTGCCGCCCTCCTTGTCGAGGACGTACGCGACTAGCCGGCTCACCGGAATGGGCTGCGGCGTGCGGCCGCCGACCGGTGCGCACTGCGTGATCGAGATCAGGCCGCCGTCAGGGGCCACGTCGATCCGGTCGATGCTGCGCGGCATCCGTGGCCCCAGCTTGCGTAGATGCGCGCGGCCGCCGCCCGGATCGACCCGGTACACCTGCTCGAAGTACATGTGCCCGAACGGGAGCATCAGCAGCGCCTGCGACAGGTGCTCCGACCAGGAGAACTTGTCACGCGAACGCGGCGCCGGCTTCGGCTCCTTGCCGACGACGGGCAGGCCCAACTCGTCGGCGATGAACTGCGTGACCCGCGCCTTCGCGCCGGCTGGGTCGACGCGCCACGGGGTGCGGCGCACCGGCAGGCTAACCGCGCGGAGCACGGACGCGACCTGGGCATCCTGGCGGCGCATCTGGTCGTAGACGTATACCGACTGCGGCCACTGGAGCTCAGGTGTGGTCTCCGCGATGTCGTAGACCCACCAGTTCGCCGACGCGGCGTTCGCGTAGCCGATCTCGTTGACGGGGGCGGTGACCATCGGACCCCCTCAGCTCAGAAACCGGCCGTGGCCAGCGCGGATGTCTCGGATCTGGCGGTGGCGGTGCTGGTTACTACCGGCGACGGCGGCGGAGCTTGCGGCGGCGGCGAAACGGACAGGCCCCAGAACGCGCCGGTAGCGCCAACCAGCGGGCAGATGTCGCCGTCTGACTTGCGCCTGGACCACGCCCACAACCCGTCACCCATGTCCCGCTTCGCGGCCGCCCGGAACGCGCGCAGCAGTACCTGGTCGTTCAGGTGCCGCGGCCACTCGTCCTCGATGGCGGCGACGAAGGCGGAACACGCTTGGCCCAGGTCGCGGGTAGACATCTCCCGCGGATTGATGCCCGCGGCCCGCAGATCGGGCAGCAGCGCGCCGGCCGGCCCGCCCGGGTCGATCACCCAGTCCAGCGGCCGGTGCCTCTGCAGCCGCTCAGCGCGGCCGGGTACCCACGCGGAGCCGGTCTCGTGGGCGACCACCTCGAGATGCGGGCGCCCGTCTGGCCGCCACATCGCCGCGACGATCGTCGCGGACCTCAAACCCGGAGAGGCGTCGATCATGAAGACCGGGCGGGAAGTCGGCCGGGACTGGGTGTCCGCGCACGCCGTCCACTTCGCGACCAGTGCCTCGACATCGACGCCGGCGGGCTCGGTGAACCAGCCGAAACGTTCCCGGCCGAACTCTTCCGGCGGCAACGCCCGGCGCTCGGAACGCACGTACTCGTAACTGATCCGGCGGCCCAGCGCGTGACTCGCTCTGGGCCACAAGGTTTCGTCGTCCAGGACGCAGCCGTCGGTTTCGACCGTATGTGGACAATCGTGGCCGAGCGTGCATCCCGGCTGGTCCCACGACCCTGGCGCGCACCACTCGAGGTAGACGAGGGACGGGTCGTTGCCCTTGCGTCCCCGGTCGCGGAGGGTGCGCAGGTGATCCGAGCCCAGCACGCCGGCCGACGAGCCGTACATGATGTGCGGGTTGCCGTTCATCGACCGGGCAGACAGCGTCGGCATGAGCGCACCCATGGAACTCGCCGACAGGAACAGCGCCTCGTCCATCACGATGCGCTTACCGCCGAGACCGCGGCCGCCGCCCAAGCTCCGGGCGAGGAACTCGAGCTTCGCGCCGCTGTGCAGCTCGACGGCCTCTTCGCCCTTGCCCAGGGTGATCCGCTTGACGCGCTTCGAGAGCGTGGACGAGCCCTCGATCATCGCGATGACGTCGTTGAACGCGTCGCGGGAGGTCTTGAACAGGTGCGCGGTCCAGACGATGCGGTCCGGGGCCATCATGAACAGGTCCCAGAGCACGACCGGCAGCAGCACGCCGCCCGTCTTGCCGTTCTGCCGAGCCTCGATGATCGCCGACTCAAGCGCGGCCCACTTCCCGCCGGGCTTGTACGACAGGATCGCGTCCACGGCGAGCTTCTGCTCTTCGTCGAGTGGCCGGCCTGCGATCTCCATGAGGTGCGCGGCGCCCTCGCCGTACGAGCCCTGCCGCGGCGGGATGCTCAGGTGTGCCGGCGGGACGAGGTCAGGCATTGGACGCCTTGCGATCGCGCCACGCGGCCAGCTCATCGAGCGCGTCGGCCTTCTTAGTGCCGGAGGCCAGGGCGTCGGACATGGCCGTCGCCAACTGCCGGGCGAGTGACGCCATGGCCGAGCCGGTGTCGCCGGGCTGGGAGAGCTTCTCGGCAAGCCGGAGGGCGATCTGGCCGTTGACGGTCTCAGTCACGCCGGCTTCTTCAAGTTCGCGCCGAGTGGTGGAAATTAGGGGCGAATCTACGCTTTCCGGCGGCGCTATCGACGAAATCGGCGCCATTTCGGCGTTCTTCCGAGCGGCGATGTCGCGATCTGACGAGCGCTTACGGCAGGCGGTGCCGCAGAACACCCGGGCGCGGGTCTGGGCGTCGAACAGCTTGCCGCACTCTTTGCAGGAGACCTTCACTCACGGTCACCTCACTCAGAGTTGCCAATTTGGCATTGGTCCTCACTGTCGGTGAGATGGAGGGCCCGAGAAGGGAATGGGGGC
>Ga0268265_10002091_pt1 | contig 15565 bp, 11 predicted proteins | sample KBSSwiS52_FD_190355 | JGI IMG/M metagenome (GOLD analysis project Ga0268265, IMG submission 190355) | Switchgrass rhizosphere microbial communities from Kellogg Biological Station, Michigan, USA - KBS Switchgrass S5-2 (SPAdes) (version 2) | ecosystem: Host-associated > Plants > Roots >... | reverse complement strand
GGGCGAAGCGATGGCCAAGATCGCGGCGCTGCCGCTGATGGTCTGGTCCATGAGCATCGCCCATGTCGGCGCGGGCGTGCTGACGATCGGCGCTGTTGCCGAAACCGCATTCCGAGAAGAGCGCGCCGTAGCGCTTATGCCAGGTGAAGGCGTCGATTTCGCAGATCGTCGCGTCACGCTTCTGGAAGTCGGCGCCGCCGAAGGCCCGAACTATTCCGCCACGCGCGCGAATTTCCGCATCGATAGCGCAGGCGTTGCACAGCCGCTTTCTGCGGAGAAACGCTTCTATTCAACGTCACCAATGCCAACCAGCGAAGTCGGAATCCTCAGCGGCCTCGACGGCGATCTCTACATCGCGCTCGGCGAACCTGTGCGTGAGCGCGAGGGCGCGTGGGGCGTGCGGCTCTATCACAATCCGCTGGTGCAGTTCATTTTCATCGGCGTTCTGATGATGGGCTTGGGCGGTTTGCTCAGCTTCATCTCCGTCAACCGCCGGAAGGCGCGCGCATGAGTTTCGCCGCACTCCTCATCGTGCTCGCAGCGCCCGCGGTGCTTGCCGATCCCGCGCAGGAGGCGCGCGCTCGCGCGCTCGAAAGCGAAATCCGCTGCGTGCAGTGTCAGAACGAACCGATCTCGCAGTCCACAGCCGACATCGCCGCCGATATGCGCGGCCTCGTGCGCGAGCGCGTCGCGGCTGGGGATAGCGACGCTGAAATCCGCAGCTTCTTTCGCCAGCGCTATGGCGACTTCGTCCTTTTCCGCCCGCCGTGGGATGCGCGGACCTGGGCGCTGTGGGCGACGCCTATTCTCCTATTGGGCGCAGGGTTGGCCGCGATCACAGCGGCGCGACGCAAACCCGCCGAAGGCGCCGAGCCGCTGACGCCCGAAGAGGGCGACCGGTAAATATCGTCTCAAGCACGTTACTCGTCGCACCCGCAGCTGTTGGTCCCAAAAAAGCCGCTGCGTTCTGCCTCAATCCATCCCAATCTCGCCCAAAACGGCCCTTACGGGACCGTCACCAGCGCCATGAAGGGGCTTGCAAGAGAGCCGGGCTAAGCCTCCTATCGACGTGTCTCCCCCGAGGGTCATCCATGACTGTAGAACTGCCTGTGAAATTCCTGCGCCGCACGGCGATCGCCAGTGCTGCGGCGGTGGCGCTGTTTGCCGGCTTTGCTGGTGCGCCGATGCTGTTTGCGCGCGGCGCCATCGCCCAAGAAATCAATCCAGGCTCCGTCGCCCAGCCGAACGGCGCGCCGATGAGCTTCGCCAATCTGATTGAGCGCGTGCGCCCGGCCGTCGTCTCGATCTCAGTGCGCCAGCGTCCGGACGCAGCGCAGGGTCCTTCGGTTGAAGGTCTGCCGCCTGGCTTCGAAGAATTCTTCCGTGGCCGCCCCGGCCGTCCCGGCCCCGCGCCGACGTCGCTCGGCTCCGGCTTTTTCATTGACCAATCGGGCGTGATCGTCACCAATCACCACGTCATCGAAGGCGCCGAAGAAATCACCATCCGCACCAGCGAAGGCCGCGACATCCAGGCGGACCTCGTTGGCTCAGACGAAGCCACTGACATCGCCGTGCTGCGCGTGCGCGGCGGCGGCCGCTTCCCGTATGTGACGTTCGACGATGCGAGCCACGTGCGCGTCGGTGACTGGGTCGTCGCTGTCGGCAACCCGTTCGGCCTCGACGGCACCGCGACCGCAGGCATCGTCTCGGCCATGGGCCGCCGCGACGCGGGCTCGTCTGCGTACGTCGACTACATGCAGATCGACGCGCCCATCAATCGCGGCAACTCCGGTGGTCCAACGTTCGATCTGAACGGCAATGTTATCGGCGTGAACAGCGCCATCTTCTCGCCGACCGGCGGCAATGTCGGCATCGGCTTCGCTATCCCGGCCAACACCGCGAACGGCATCGTGCAGCAATTGCTGCGTTCTGGCCGCGTGACGCGCGGCTGGATCGGCGTTTCCATCCAACCGCTCGATGACGACATCGCCCGCAGCCTCGGCCTCGACGAAGCGCATGGCGCGCTCGTCGCTAGCGTCGTTGCTGATGGCCCAGCCGCTCGCGCCGGCATCCAACAAGGCGACGTGATCCTCTCGTTCAACGGCGACAACATTTCTGACAGCCGCGATCTCACGCAGCGCGTCGGCGCCACCGCGATCGGCACCAACTCGCGCATTGAGATCCTGCGCAACGGTCAGCGCCGCAATCTCACGATGCGCCTGCTGGAGCGTCCGTCCGAGCAACAACTCGCCGCCAGCGCCAACCCGACGCCGAGCCCCGACACCACACCGCAACCCGAAACCGGCGGCGGCGTCGCGCAAGCCGCGCTCGGCCTCTCGGTCCGTCCGCTCGCACAAGCCGATCGCGCCCGCTACACGCTCAACGCCAACGAAAGCGGCCTAGTCGTGACGCAAGTCGATCCGGCCAGCGACGCCGCTGAAAAGGGCATTCAGGCTGGCGATCTCATCATCCAAGCCGGTGGCCGCGCCATGCGTACGGCCGCTGACCTGACCTCTGCTGCACAGACGGCGCGCCGAGCCGGGCGTCCGCTCTTGCTGCAAGTCGATGGCCGTACTGGCCGGCGCTTCATCGCAACAGACGTGGGTGAAGGCTAATGAGAGGGACAAGCGCAATGCGGGTGCTGCTCGTCGAGGACGATCTCGATATGGCGGAGAGTCTGAAGGCTTCTCTTGCCGCTGATAGCCACGATGTCGATCACGCCGGCGACGGCGAGCTCGGCGAGAACATGGCCTTGAACGGTGGCTACGACGTGATCGTGCTCGATCGCATGCTGCCGAAGAAGCAGGGCGTCGCCATCGTGCGCGACCTGCGCGGCAAGGGCGTGTCGACGCCGGTGCTCATCCTCTCGGCGCTGCACGACGAGGATCACCGCATCGAAGGTCTGAACGCCGGCGCCAACGATTATCTTGGCAAGCCGTTCTCGACCCGCGAATTGCTCGCGCGCGTCCGTTCACTCTGGCATGGTCGCGATCTGGGTCCCGCAACGCGGCTCCAGGTCGGCGATCTCGAAATGGATTTGCTGGCCCGCACCGTGAAGCGTGACGGCAAGAAGCTCGACCTGCAGCCGCGCGAGTTCCGCCTGCTTGAGTATCTCATGCGCCACGCCGGCCAGACGGTGACGCGCAAGATGCTGCTCGAGAACGTGTGGGACTATCACTTCGACCCCCAAACGAACGTGATCGACGTGCACATCTCGCGCCTGCGTTCGAAGATCGACCGTGATTTCGCGCAAACGCTACTGCACACGGTCCGCGGTTCAGGCTATCGCCTGGAGGGATGAGGCCCCGCCTCGACGCGCTCCTTCGCACCACCACATTCCGGCTTGCCCTGGTGCAAGCCGGGGTCGTGCTCGCGTTCGTCGTGGCGATGCTCGTCTATGTTTACTTCGCAACCGTCGGCCAGCTGATCCGCGACTCCAACGTCCTCGCTGACCAGGAATACGCGACGCTCGAACGCGCCTACGCCGAAGGAGGCATGCGCCGGCTCAATCAGGAAGTCGTCGAGCGCGCGGCGCGGCAGGGCCCGTTCCTCTACGTGCTGGCGGAGAGCAACGGCACGGTGGTTACCGGCGACTTCCAGGAACTGCCGACGGCGCCCGCCGAGACCACGCCGGAGCGTGTGGACTTCAGCTTCGAGCGCGAAGACGAGTCCGGCGCGCAAGTGCGTGGCCGCGCCAGCGGACGCGTCGGGCGCTTGATCAACGGACCCATCCTCCTCGTGGCGCGCGATCTCGGCGACAGCGCTGTTATCGCCGGGCGCATCACGCAGGTGCTCTGGACCGTCGCCATCGTCGGCCTTGTGGTGTCGGTGGTGAGCGGGCTCTTGGCCGCCACCCAGGCCGCGCGCCGCGCCGAGGCGCTTTCCAACACAGCGCGCGAGGTCATGTCGGGCGATCTCACCCGGCGCGCACCGGTGCGCGGCGTCGGTGACGAGTTTGACGAGCTTGCCGTCGCCATGAACGCCATGCTGGATCGGCTCGAACGCCTGATGCACACCACCCGCACGGCCGGCGACGCTATTGCGCACGATCTGCGTTCACCGCTCACGCGCTTCCGTCAGAAGCTCGAAAACGCGCTCGAAGCGCCGCCGGACTCTGAGGCGGATCGCGAAGCCTTGCGCAAAGCCGTGGACGAGGCTGACCGCCTGCTCGGCATGTTTGCCGCCGTGCTGAAACTCGCGCGCGTGGAAACAGCCTCGAACTGGAAGCTGCATCGCGTCGACGCCAGCGAAATCCTCCGCGAGCTCGCGGAGTTCTACGAACCGGCCGCTGAGGAGCAGGGCCTGAAACTGCGCGCCGAGGTGCAGGACGGCTTGGTCGTTCGCGGCGAACACGGCCTCTTCACCCAAGCTGTCTCGAACCTGATAGAGAACGCGCTGAAGTACACGCCAACCGGCGGCAACGTCGAAGTCCGCGCGCTGCGGCGCCCCGACGGCCGCATCGAGATTGACGTGCTCGACGATGGTCCCGGAGTCCCACCGGCCGAACGCGATCGCGTGCTCGAACGTTTCGTGCGCCTCGAAACCGCGCGCTCGACGCCTGGCGTTGGCCTGGGTCTCAGCCTCGTCGCCGCGGTCGCGCGTCTGCACCAAGGTGGGTTGCACCTGCGCGATGGCTTGCCGAACGGCGAGAAGACTGGGCTCGGCGCTGCGCTCGTTCTGCCGGCCGCGGCGGCATGACCGCCAAAGTCGGCCCCGCTCTCGCCCGCGGCCAGGCTCCGCCAGCGTTCGCGGGGTCGCCCTGGGGCGATGCCGCCGCCGCGCTTGTCGAACACACGCCCTACCTGAAGCGCTTGATCGATCGCCGCCCCGATCTCATCACAAATGCCGACACCGCTTGGCCGGATCGGCTGCTCAGCGAAGCCCTCGCCAACGCAAACGCAATCGCCGCGACGCCGCCACCGATGGAAGACGGCATGCGCATCCTCCGCCAAGGCAAGGACGCCGTGCACCTCGCCTGCGCCATCGCCGACCTCTCTGGCGCTTGGCCGCTCCAGCGTGTCACCGGCGCGCTCACTGACTACGCCGACGCCGTCTTGCGCGCCGCTATGGCGCTTGGCGCACGCGAACGCATCGAGCGCGGGGATATCGTTGCGTCGAACGCAGGCGAAGACGTCGGCCCCATCGCCGGCTTCACGCTCATCGCCATGGGCAAGATGGGCGCAGGCGAGCTCAACTATTCCAGCGACATCGACTTCTCGGTGTTCTTCGATCCGCAGCAACTCGCCGTCGCCCACGCGCAAGAGCCGCGCGTGGCTGCGGTGCGCCTCGTCGCGCCCATCGTGCGCGCGCTCGAAGAAGTGACGGCTGACGGCTACGTCTTCCGCACCGATCTGCGCCTCCGCCCCGATCCCAGCTCAACGCCTGTCGCCGTTTCAATCGCATCCGCAGAGCATTATTACCAAACTCTCGGCCAGAACTGGGAGCGCGCCGCCTTCATCAAGGCCCGCGCCGCCGCCGGCGATCGCTCATGCGGCCGCGCCTTTCTGCACTCGCTGGAGCCCTTCATTTGGCGCAAGCACCTCGATTTCGCCGCTGTCGAAGACGTGCACTCGATCAAGCGCCAAATCCTCTCCTCGCATAAAAGCGCTGAGCTGGGCGATCCCGTGTTCGACGTCAAACTCGGCCGCGGCGGCATCCGCGACATCGAATTGTTCGCGCAAACCCAGCAGCTCATCCTCGGTGGCCGCAACAAGAAGCTCCGCACACAGCGCACACTCGATGCGCTGGCCGCGCTCACCGAAGCGGGCGCCATTGCCGAAACGGCGCGCGCGGCGCTGCACGACGCCTACGTCTTCTTCCGCGAAGTCGAGCACCGCATCCAAATGCTCGAAGACGCCCAGACCCACCGCGTCCCCGCCGATCCAGAAATCCGTGCTCGCGTTGCCGCACTTGCCGGCTTCGCTGATCTTGCGGCGTTCGATGCAGCGCTGATCGAGCAGCGCAGGATCGTCGCCGACATTGATCACGAACTGTTCGGCCGCGCTGATAGCTTGGCCGATCCGCTGGGCAGTCTCATCTTCACCGGCGTCGAGGATCACGCCGAGACGCTCGAAACTATCGGTAAGCTCGGCTTCGCCAAACCGACGCTCGTCAGCCAATCCATTCGCGGCTGGCACCACGGCCGCGTCCGCGCCATGCGCTCCGAACGCGCGCGCGAATTGCTGACGCGCCTCACGCCACGTTTGCTCCGCGCTTTCGCCGGCGCTGGCGATCCAGACCAATCTTTTGCGCGCTTCTCGTCCTTCTTTGGCGGCCTCTCCGCCGGCGTCCAAGTGCTCGCGCTACTCGACGCACGCCCCGCGCTGCTCGACCTGCTCGCCCGCGTGCTCACCCTCGCGCCGCGCCTTGCGGAGTCTCTTGCGCGGCGCCCCGCATTGCTCGATGCGCTGATCGATCCGAACTTTGCCGCGCCTCTCCGGGACGATCAGCCCGGGCGACGCACCAGAGAGCTCAAGGTGCTCGAAGCCGAAGCCGATAGCTTTGAGGCGAAGCTCAACGCAGCGCGTCGCTTCCATCGGGAAGAGGCGTTCCGCATCGGCGTCCAAGTGCTCGAACGCCTGGCCAGTGCTGAAGAAGCGGGCGCTGCGCATTCCGATCTGGCGGAAGCCTGCGTCGGTGCGATGTCGATCGCCGCGCTCGCGGAAACTGAGCGCCACTATGGTCCGCAACCCGGCGCTTTCGCTGTGCTTGCGCTTGGCAAGTTTGGCGGCCGTGAATTGGCGGAGACATCCGACCTGGACCTGATGCTCCTCTACGATGCGCCAGAGGCGGCCGGTCCGTCTGCCGGCGATTTCTACACACGTCTGACGCAGCGGCTGATCAGCGCGCTCTCGGCGCCGACCGAGGAAGGCGCGCTCTACGAGATCGACACCAAGCTGCGCCCATCCGGCTCGAAGGGGCCGGTCGCCGTGCGGCTCTCATCGTTCGAGCGCTACTACGCCGAGGAAGCCTGGACGTGGGAGATGCAGGCGCTCACGCGCTTGCGTGCTGTTGCCGGCGATCCCACGCTCTGCGATCGCGTGTCCGCCGTGGCGCGCGCGGCGCTGGCGCGGCCGCGCGATACAGCCAAGACATTTGCTGAGGTCGCCGACATGCGTGCGCGCATGGAGCGCGAGCGCCCGAACCGCAGCATGTGGGACCTGAAGCTCGCACCGGGCGGCTTCGTCGACATCGAGTTCATCGCCCAGGCGCTGCAGCTGAATTGGGCGCATCAGGCGCCGGACGTGCTCGCGCCGAACACAGGCGAAGCCCTGGCGCGCCTCGTCAAAGCCGGCGCGCTTGCGCCCGATGCAGGCGGCGTGCTGACGGACGCTTGGCGCGTTTGGAGCGATCTGCGTCAAATCCTGCGCATCTCCATCGCGGGCGATCTCGACCCGGACACCGCGCCCGCGCCTCTGCTCGAACACCTAAGCCACCTGGTTGGCGCTCAGGGGCCGGATTGGCTGGAGACGCGCGTTCGCAGCATTCAGGACGAGGTCCGCGCGCTTTTCCTGCAGATCGTCGGCCAGCCGAGCGACGGAACGGCGGCGCTGGGTCGTTAAACCCCTAATGTGCGGAGGATCGGCGCAGCAAATGCGGAGCGTATGATCGATCCGGACGAGAGCTTGGTGCGGAGCGTTGGCGCCGGCGATGGCCGCGCCGCCGAGGCGCTCGTGCGTCGGCATCTACCGCGCATAGTCGGTCTCGCGCGCCGCATGCTGAATGACGCCAACGAAGCCGAGGATGTGGCGCAGGAGGTGTTTCTCCGGGTCTGGCGCGAAGCGCCGCGGTGGAAGCCGGGCGCGGCCAAATTCGAAACCTGGATGCACCGCGTCGCGCTCAACCTCTGCTACGACCGCCTGCGTCGCCGGCGCGAGAAATCGGACCCCGACGCCGGCATCAACGTTGCCGACAATCGGCCCATGCCGAGCGACGAATGGTTGGCGCGGCAGCGCTCGGCGAAGGTACACGCGGCGCTGGCCGAGCTGCCCGAACGCCAGCGCGCCGCGATCGCGCTCGTGCATTTTCAGGAGCTCACCAACATTGCCGCGGCGGAAACGTTGGAGATCAGCGTTGAAGCTTTGGAGTCCTTGCTGGCGCGCGGGCGGCGCGCGCTCAAGGCTGCTCTGAGCGACGTGGCGCACGATTTGATGGGAGACGCCGACGGCGCGTCGCAGGTGTGATGATGGAAGGAAATCCCATGAACCGCGAGCGGTTCGAACAGATTGTCGCCGCATACGGCGCTGATCCGCGGCGCTGGCCCGAGGCCGAGCGCGCGGCGGCGGAAGCGTTCGCGGCGGAGAACCCTGACGCTGCGGTGCTCACCGTCGGCGAAGCGGGGCTAGATCGCATGCTCGATCACGCCGCAGCCCTGCCGGACACCAGCGCACTCGCTGCGCGTATCCTGGCGCAAACGCAAGCGCGAGCGGGGCGTGCGTTCGATACGCGCGCGCTCGTCGCGTTGGCTGCCTGCGCGGTGTTTGGCGTGATCATCGGCTATAGCGGCGGCCAGTTCGCGCCGGTTTCGGACGTGGACGACTACTACTTCTCAGCAGCGTTCGAGGCGCCGCTGTTCGACGGAGACGAGGGATGAGCGAGCGAACTTTTCCCTGGCGCACGCTGCTGTTCGTATCGGTCGCGCTGAACCTGCTGGCGGTAGGCGCCATCGCCGGCGGCCTGGCCGCTGGCGTGCGGCTGCAGCGCGAGGCCCCCGAAGCCGCCGTCGCACGCATGCCAGGGGCGCGCGCGTTCATGGCGGCGCTGCCGCCAGAAACGCGCGCCAAGGTGCGCACTGAGTTGGCCGACAGCTGGGTGCAGTCGCGCGAGCAACGCCGCGCCGCGGTGCAGGCGCGACGGGACGCCTTCGACGCCGCTGCTGCCGAGCCCTACGACGTCGCGCGCGTGCGCGCAGCGTTCGCGCGCCTGCGCGCAGCCGACCAAGCCGCCATTGGCGTCTTCCACGACAACGTCGTGGAAGCTTTCGCCACGCTGACTCCGCAAGAGCGCCGCGAGGCGCTCGACGCACTCCGCCGCGCTACGCCAGCGCGGCGCGCCAACGTCGCGCCGGATGCGGAGCAGGCGAATGGCGTAGCGCCCGCCGGGCAGCGCGAGATCAATCGCGAGACCATCCGCGAGCGCATTCGCGAACGCCGCGGGGAGCGGCGCGAACGTCTCGAACGGCAGCAGTAATTATTCTGCCGCCGTCGCTTCCGGCGCGCGATTGCCGCCGAAGGTGCGCGGTAGCGTGATCGTGACGATGGTGCCGCGACCCACCTCGCTCTGGATCGCGAGCTTGCCGCCGTGCATTTCCGCGAGCGACTTTGTGAGCGCGAGGCCAAGGCCCGTGCCCGCATTCGTACGCGTGAGTTCTTGCTCTACCTGCTCGAACGGCCGCGCCAAACGCGGCAGGTGCTCCGGCGGAATGCCGCAGCCGGTGTCGACGACGCGCAGCGTCAGCCCTGTCGTATTCGCGCGCGCGTGCACCATGATCGCGCCGGCGTCGGTGAACTTCACGGCGTTCGACAAGAGGTTCAGCAAGATCTGCTTCACCGCGCGATGATCCGCTTCGATTTCCGGCAGATCCTCGGCGTCGACCACGATCGACAGGCCCTTTTCCTCGGCCTTGCGCTTGGTGAGGCGCACCGCCTGTTCGATCGCCACACTCGGATCGAGCGGGCGTGGCGAAAGGGTCAGCTTACCCGCTTCGATCTTCGCCATGTCGAGGATGTCGTTGATCAGTTCGAGCAGGTGATTGCCGCTGTCGAAGATGTCGGTCGAGTATTGCTTGTACTGCGGATTGCCGATCGGGCCGAACAGTTCCTTCGCCATGATCTCGGAAAAGCCGATCACGGCGTTGAGCGGCGTGCGCAGCTCGTGGCTCATGTTGGCGAGGAACGTCGACTTAGCGCGGCTAGCCTCCTCAGCCTTCGCGCGCTCTTCATGCGCCTCGCGCGCCAGCGCCTTGATCCGATATTCCTGGCTTTCGGCGCGCGAGAGCGCGTCGGAGAGGCGACGTTCATTGCGCGCCAGCTCTTCCTCCTTCTTCTTCAGCGGCGAAATGTCGACGCCGACCGTGATAATGCCGCCGTCAACGGCGCGGCGCTCGACCACATGCAGCCAATCGCCGTTGGTGAGTTCGATTACGCGCACGTCGGGGTTCGAGGGATCGTGCTTCTCGCGGCGGATGTTGGCCGCTGCCGCTGCCGCGATCGCTTCGTAGCTCGCGCGTTGGCGCAGTATTTCGGGGCCGAGCTTGAAGGCCTCGGCGAAGCTCTGGTTCCAGAGCAACAGACGCTTGCGCGCGTCCCATAGCGCGAACGGGCCGGAGAAATTCTCTAGCGCGGCGCGGAGTTGATGCTCCAGCCGCGACACCCGCGCTTCGGCTTCATGGCGCTGCGTGGAATCCACCACGGTCGCAAACAGCCGCGTCTCGATCCGCCCGTTGGCGTCTTCGACGGCCGCGCCACGCGCTTCGATCCAAGCTAGGCCATTCGCGCGCGCGACGCGGAAGCGCGCGTCGAGCAAGCCGGATTGGCGCGCGCGGCGGAATTCCTCGTCCACCATGAAGCGGTCTTCGTTGAGCACGAGTTCCAACAGCTCGCGCAACGCCAGCGTGTCGCGCGGCGCGCCGATCAGACGGGCGGCTTGTTCCGAGAGCTGGATCTCGTCCGCACCGGCGCGCCATTCCAGCACGCCAACTTTCGCCCCATCCGCCGCAATGCGGAAGTGCGCTTCCGCGCGCTCAACTTCCGCCTCCGCGAAACGGGCGCGCTGCGCGTTCTGGCGCATCAGCAGATAAAGCACGCCAATCGCGGCCAGCGGCGCGGCGGCCACAAGCGCAAAGCGCAACAGCGCCGCGAGCCAGAGCGAAAAGTCGTTCGGCGCGGGCGAGGCGGCGAGCACGCGGAGTTCACCGATTTGCGCCGCGCCTTCCGCGGCAACCCACGAGCCGCCCGCGCCATCGCGGATCAGCGCCCGCGAATCCCGCGTCGCGCTCAGCACCTGCGCCTGCGCGCGCGCGCCAGCTTGCTGCAGGGCCGGCGACGCATAAAGCACCGTGCCCGGTTGCGACGCGATCAGGATGCGCGCGTTCTCATCTAGGTCCGGCAACAAGCGCGCCGGATCGATCACCGCCACCAAAGTATGCTGGCCCGCCTGGCGTACGATCACCGGCGCCGAATGCAATTCCCCCATATCTGGCGCGCCCACCCAAACCGGCGCGCCATGCGACGCGATCACGGCGGCCGCCGCGACTTCCGCATGCTGGGTATTGGTGATCGCCTCGATCTGGCCTTGATCATTGAGCACGGCCGCCGCCACCACAGGCGGCGCTTGCGACGCGGCGTTGGCAAGTGCGGCGGGGCCCAGACCATTCGCTGCCAATTCCGCGGCGCTTCCGGTCGCGCCCATCGCCACGGCGAGATTGGCGTTCACCCGTTCGGCGATCAAAGCAGCCGCGGATTGCTGCGCGGCGACGATCGTCGTCGCGGCGTTGTCATGGTGCGCTTTGATCTGCGCGGCAGTCGCAGCGGCGAACGCGGACACGAACAACAGCACGAGCCACACGAACGGGCGCATGCTCTTGTCGGGCGGCGCGCCCGCATTGGTTTCTGCACTCACGTTCGACACAAGACTTCCCCGGCTGCCCGCCCCGAATCGCCGTTCGGAATCCTGAAGAGCGCCAATCGTAACTAGGACGTAAACGGACTGTCGAGGCGCGAGGCGCCACAACTCCCACTGACTGGATGAATGTCGCGCAAAGAACCCTCAGGCGAGGGTGCGTTCCACGACTTCTCGGGTGTTTTTCGACAGATTGGGTAGCGCCGCGAGTTGTTCCAACGCCGCCTTGGCATGTTGTTGACGAGCCGAATCGAATCGCCTCCACGATTCGAACGGCGTCAGGAGACGGGCTGCGAGCGCCGGGTTGTTGGGATCGATGTCCTCAACCAGCGACGCCAGGAAGCGATAGCCGCCGCCATCCGCACCATGGAAGGCGCGCGGGTTGCGCATCGCGAACGCAGCAGCGAGCGCGCGAACACGGTTCGGATTGCGCAAGCTGAAGTCTTCGTGCGCACGCAAGCGCTCGGCGCGCGCGAGCGCGTCGTCGCGCGGTGAGGCGGCTTGGATCGCGAACCACTTGTCGATGACGAGCGGGTTCGTGTGCCAACGTTCGTAGAACCGCGCGAGCGCCTCATCGAAGCGATGGCTGCCGGAAGCGCCTAGTGCGTCAAGCGCAGCCGCGCTCTCCGTCATGCTCCGCGCGCTTTCGAAGGCGCCGAGCAGCGTATCGCCAACCTCTGGTCCAAGCGCGGCAAGCAGATCGAGCGCCGAGGACTTGAGCGCGCGCCGGCCCGCGGCGTTCGCGCCGGGCGAGAACGGCGTTTCGCTTGGCGCCGTCGCGATGGGCGTCAGTCGATCGCGCAGCTTCGTCGCGATCGCGCGCCGAAGCGCTTCGCGCGCCTGGTGCAGCTGCTCGGGATCGGGCGCGGTCGAGGCCAGGATCAGTTCATTGAGATCGGGCAGGCGCAGCGCTAACGCAGCAAACGCCGGATCCTGCTGCGCGCGATCGAGCTCGCGACCGAGCGCATCGGCGAGCGCAGGCGCCGCCTCCGGAGCTTCGCCGAGCAGCACCGCGCGTGCGATGGCTTGGCCGGCTTCCCAACGCGTGAACGGGTCCGGATCATGCGCGATTTGCGCCAGCCGCTGCGGGATAGTGAGGTTCTGCTCCAGTGTCACCGGTGCTGAGAAGCCGCGTAGCACCGTTGGGATCGGTTCTTCGAGCACGCCGAAGAAACGGAAGGTGCGCTGTTCGGAATCCAGCACCAGATGATGCTCGACGTGCGCGAGGTCTTCGCCCTCATACTTGCCGGCGATGACTGCGCCATCGGGTGCGATGAACCCGACTTGCAGCGGAATCGGCACCGGCGCCTTCTGTGCTTGGCCGGGCGTTGCCGGCGTGCGCTGCGAGATGGTGAGGTCGTAGGTCTTCGACGCCGCGTCGTATGCGCCGTGCACTTTCAGCGCGGGCGTGCCGGCTTGCTCGTACCAGCGCATAAACCCAGCGAGGCTCTGGCCCGAGGCGTCCTCGAAGCAGCCGATAAAATCCTCGACCGTCGAGGCCGTGCCGTCGCGGCGTTCGAAATAGAGCTGCATGCCGCGCTCGAAGGCGTCCTCGCCGATGATCCTCTTCAGCATGCGGATCAGCTCGCCGCCCTTTTCGTAGACGGTCGCGGTGTAGAAGTTGTCGATCTTCTGATAGCTGGCTGGCCGCACGGGGTGCGCCAGCGGCCCGGCGTCCTCACCGAACTGACGCGCACGCAAGCGCTTCACGTCTTTAATCCGCTGCACCGGACGCGAGCGCTGGTCGGCGCTGAATTCCTGCTCGCGATAGACTGTGAGCCCTTCCTTTAAACAGAGCTGGAACCAGTCACGGCAAGTGATGCGGTTTCCGGTCCAGTTGTGGAAGTACTCGTGGCCGACCACCGCCTCGATCGCTTCGAAATCGGCGTCCGTCGCGGTCTCGGCGTCCGCCAGGATGAGCGACGAGTTGAAAATGTTGAGACCCTTGTTCTCCATCGCGCCGAAATTGAAGTCGCGGACGGCGACGATGTTGAACACGTCGAGATCGTATTCGCGCTGGAACGCTTGTTCGTCCCATTTCATCGAGCGCTTCAGCGCATCCATCGCGTAGCGCGCGCGCTCCGCATCGCCCGGATCGACGTAAATGCCGAGCGCCACTTTGCGGCTGCTCATCGTCACGAATTCATCGTGGATCGACTCGTATTTTCCGGCGCAGAGCGCAAACAGGTACGAAGGCTTCGGGTGAGGATCGACCCACACCGCGTAGTGGCGCCCATCCTCCATATCGCCGCGCTCGGTCATGTTGCCGTTCGACAACAGCGTCGGGTAGGCGCCTTTGTCGGCCTCGATGCGCACAGCATAGCGCGCCAACGCGTCCGGGCGATCCAGCGCATACGTAATTGCGCGGAAACCCTCCGCTTCGCACTGCGTGCAGAAGCGGCCGCCGGACATGTAGAGACCTTCGAGGTGTGTGTTCGTCGCCGGCGAAATCCGCGTTACGATATCGAGCCGAAAAGACGCCGGCGGATCAGTGATGATGAGCTTGCCGGGTTCGAGCTGATATTTGTCCGTGGTCAACGGCGCGCCATCGATGGCGATGCTTTGCAGTTCGAGCCGCTCGCCGTTCAACACCAGCGGCGCAGGCGCATCGCCGGTGCGGCGGACATGGCTGCGCGCGGCGACAAGCGTCGCTTCAGGCTCAAGCGAGAAGACGAGCGCGATCTCGTCGATCAGGTACGCCGGCGGCGTGTAGTCAGCTAATCGAACCGTGACCGCTTCGGCGTCGCGCATGCAGCATCTCCGTGAGGAGACCTGACATGATCCGCGCGGAGCGGAAAATCAATGCGCTATTCGGCAGCGACCACAGCGCCGTCGAGCTTCGGCTGCGGCTCGTGATAGATCGCCGCCATCACCATTTCGGCTTGCTGGGCAAGCTCCAGCAATTGGCCCGGCGTTTCATGCGGGTAATCCTGCGCGAACTCCGTGAGTTCTCGGGCGACGCGCATCAGACGCAGCGCATTGGCCATGACCCGACCTTGATGCTCGATCCGCATCGGATCACGATCGTATTCCGCCATCGGCACGCGCCAGCCGCCCCAATCCTGTTCATCGGTGACGACGACCGGAAAGGTTCCGGGGAAAGGATGGCGCGGATCGTGGCTATCTTGTGAAAGCCGGTTGACCGCGCGCAGCACACGCCAGTTTTCCGTCTCGATCAGATCGGGCCGCTCCGGTTCGCGCTCTTCGGCGGCCAGTTCGTGCGCATGGAAGTCGCGGCCGAGGCCGGTGTCATAGGTGACGCGCAGCGGCTCTTCGACGCCTTTGACCCATTGCGGGTTAACGTGCTCGACCACCGCCCACGTCGCCACCGGCTTCACGTAGACCCGTTGGCCCTTATGGAAGACTGCCTTCGCCATGCTTACCCCGATATTTTGGAGCGTGAGGCTAGCGCAGCGGCATTGAGCCTTCGTGAACAGACGTTGACGCGAAGACACTCTTTCGGGCTTTGCAGTGACAGCGTTAAGGTGGCGCCAACCATAAGCCCGGGAGGAACGGGGTGAATTTTGATTTTTCCGACGATCAAAAGGCGCTGAAGGACGAAGCGCGGCGCTTTTTGTCCGACAAGGCTGGCGCGAAGGTGACGCGACGCGTGCTGGACGACGCCAAGGTCTCTTACGACGAAGACCTCTGGCGCGCCGTCGCCGAGATGGGCTGGTTGGGCGCTGCGATCCCAGAAGAGCATGGTGGTCTGGGGCTTGGACGGCTCGAGCTCTGTGTGCTGGCCGAAGAGCTGGGGCGCGCGGTGGCGCCGATCCCGTTTTCGTCCACGGTATATTTCTTCGCCGAAGCCGTGATGCTGGCGGGCAGCGACGCGCAGAAGAAGGGGGTGCTGCCGAAAGTCGCCGCGGGCGAGGTGATCGGCTGTTTCGCCGTGAGTGAAGGTCCGGGGGCGCCAAGCGCGGCAAGCATTCAAGCCAAGTTCGAT
>Ga0268265_10002074_pt1 | contig 15637 bp, 14 predicted proteins | sample KBSSwiS52_FD_190355 | JGI IMG/M metagenome (GOLD analysis project Ga0268265, IMG submission 190355) | Switchgrass rhizosphere microbial communities from Kellogg Biological Station, Michigan, USA - KBS Switchgrass S5-2 (SPAdes) (version 2) | ecosystem: Host-associated > Plants > Roots >... | reverse complement strand
ATGATCTACACGGTGCCGCCGCCCTATCCGGCGTTCGGCCGGCGGGTCTATCCGGGCTTCGTCCAGCTCTACAGCTTCATGTCGATGAACGCCGAGAAGCACCAGGAGGCGCACCGCCGCTACCTGTTGCAGCTGATGGAAGGCGACGGGGATTCCGCGGAGAAGCACCTGGAGTTCTACGACGAGTACCTCTCGGTGCTGGACCTGACCGAGGAGTTCTATCTCCAGACCGTCGACGAGGTGTTCCAGCGCCACACCCTGCCCAAGGGCGAGATGCAGCACCGCGGGCGGCCGGTGCGGCCCCAGTCGATCCGCGACATCGGGCTGCTGACCGTCGAAGGCCAGAACGACGACATCTCCGGCATCGGCCAGACCCAGGCGGCGCACGCGCTGTGCTCCAACCTGCCGGACGCCTTCAAGCAGGACTATGTGCAGCCGCACGTGGGTCACTACGGCGTCTTCAACGGCAAGCGGTTCCGCGAGGAGATCTATCCGCGGGTGCGCGCCTTCATCCGCCAGGGTGAGGCGGGCTTCGGCCGGCGGGTCCTCGCCGCCTAGTGTGCTGGATCTGAAGTTCGCCCGCATGTTGGATCGCGCTCGATGCGAACTTCAGACCCAAAAAGCACACTAGAAGACATGGACTGGCTAGTGTCCTTATCGATCCCGAAGTTCGTCGGAGCCCGCCATGGGCGCTTGCGCACTTCGGAATCGGGACACTAGGTCCGAAATGGCCCTGTTCAAGCGCCGCTTCGCCGACGGCGACCGGCTGGAGGTGGCCGGGGCTGTCGTCCGGCTCAAGGTCCACCGCCAGGCGCGGCGGGTGTCGCTGCGTCTGGACCGCGGCAAGCGCGAGATCGTCGCCGTCGCGCCCTCTGTGAAGCGGCTGCCTGAGGCGGCGGCCTTCGCCCGCGAGCGGGCGCATTGGATCGTCGACCGCCTGGCCGAACTGCCGCAGAGCGAAACGCTCGCGCCGGGGATGACGATCAGCCTGTTCGGGGAGCCGGTTCGGCTGGAGGCCGGGTCCGGCCGGGCGCGCTGGATCGCGCCCAGCGGCGCGGCGTCGGCCCGCATCGCCGCCATGGGCGAGGGCGAGGGGTTCACGAGAGCGGTGGTGCTGCAGATCCGCAGGCGGGCGCTGGTCGTGATGACCGAGCGCACGCTCGTCTACGCCGAGCGCCTCGCCGCGCCGGTCCCGAGGGTCGCGATCACCGACGCCCGTTCGCGCTGGGGCTCCTGCACGCCGGCGGCGAGAGCGGCGCCGGCGACCATCCGCTATTCCTGGCGCCTGGCGCTCGCGCCCTTCGCGGTCGCCGACTACGTGGCCGCCCACGAATGCGCGCACCTGCGCGAACTCAACCATGGCCCGAAGTTCTGGGCCCACGTCCACGCCCTGGTGGGCGACCACCGCCCGCATCGGGCCTGGCTTCGCTCCGAGGGCGCCCGGCTGCACGCCTTCGGGGCTGTCTAAGCTAGTAAGGCGTCGGTTCCGGCTCCGGCGGACGGGCCGGCGGCGCTTCGATGACCGGCGCCTCCACCAGCGGGGCCAGGAGGTCGCCGATCGGGTCCGGCTGGGCCTCGGTCGGCGGCGCGACGCCGCCGGGGATCGGCTGGACCTTCAGGCGGGGCAGGGCGGTGGCCATGTAGTCATGCCAGATGCTGGCCGGCGCGCCGCCGCCGGTGACCTTCTTCATCGGCGTGTTGTCGTCGCGCCCGACCCAGACGGCGGTCACGAAGCCGCCCGTGTAGCCGACGAACCAGGCGTCACGGTAGTCGCTGGTGGTGCCGGTCTTGCCGGCGATGTCGTAGCCGCCGAGCTTCGCGCGCCCACCGGTCCCGGCGGCGATCACCTGGCGCAGCATCTGGTTCATGTACTGCAGGGCCGGCGAGCCGATCACCGAGCGCCGCTCGGGCTTGTCGACACCGTGGTCGTAGAGCACCCGGCCCGAGGCGGTGCGGATCCGCTCCACGCCGTAGCCGCGGGCGAAGAAGCCGCCGTTTGAGAAGGGCGCATAGGCCTGGGCCATCTCCATGGGGCTGACCTCGACGGCGCCCAGGGCCATGGAGGGGTCGAGCTGGATCTTCGAGGTGATGCCCAGCCGCCGCGCCGTGGAAGCGACGTTGCCGGTCCCCACCTCGTTGGCGAGCCGGGCGGCCACGGTGTTAATCGACTGGGCCAGGGCCGTCTGCAGGGTGATCGCGCCCAGGTACCGGCCGGTGTAGTTCTTGGGCTCCCAATTGCCGATCGTCACCGGCTCGTCGACCACCATCACGTCGGGCGTGCGCCCCTGCTCCATGGCGGTCAGGTAGACGAAGGGCTTGAACGAGGAGCCGGCCTGGCGGCGCGCCATGGTGGCGCGGTCGAACTGGGATTGCGCATAGGAGGTGCCGCCCACGTAGGAGCGGATCCGCCCCTCGCCATCGATGGCCACCAGCGCGCCCTGCTGGACGCCTTCCTTGGCCGCGCGCGCGACGCCATTGCGCACCGCCGCCTCGGCGGCGACCTGCAACGGCAGGTCCAGTGTGGTCTCGACCACCAGGTCCTCGGTGGGTTCGCCGACCAGGGCGCGGACCTGGTCGTCCACCCAGTCGGTGAAATACTGGGCGCGCTGGTTGGCCAGGGTGGGGTTGACCCGGACCGGCGTGGCGAAGGCCTCCGCCCGCTGCTCCGGGGTGATCGCGTGGTCGCGCACCATCTCGTCCAGCACCACGGTGGCCCGCCGCTCCGCCCGTTCGGTGGCCGCCACCGGGCTGTAGCGCGAGGGGCCCTTCATCATCCCGGCCAGCAGGGCGGCCTCGCCCAGGGTGAGCTGCGAGGCCGGCTTGGCGAAGTAGCGCTGGGAGGCGGCCTCGATGCCATAGGCCCCGGCGCCGAAGTAGACCCGGTTCAGGTAGAGCGACAGGATCTCCTGTTTGGAGAATTTTGCCTCCAGCCAGACCGCCAGGATGAGCTCCTGGGCCTTGCGGCGATAGGTTTGCGCCGGCGTCAGGAACAGGTTTCGGGCGAGTTGCTGGGTGATCGTCGAGCCGCCGCGCAGCGAGCCGCCGCGATGGGTGGCGTTGTAGATCTGCGAGCGGACGATCCCCCAGGGATTGAAGCCCGGGTGGTAGTAGAACCAGCGGTCCTCGATGGCGATGAACGCCTTGGGCACGTAGGGCGGCAGTTTCGCCAGGTCGACTGGCGGCGCGAACTGGCTGCCGCGCACCGCCACCAGGCCGCCCGAGCGGTCGAGGTAGGAGATCGAGGGCTGGCGCTTGACGTCGTAGAGCTTGGAGGTGTCGGGCAGGTCCACCGCGAACACGGCGAAGAAGGCGACGCTGAAGATCACCCCCCAAACGCCCAGCACCATCGTCCAGTAGAACAGGGCCTGAAGCGGCGTGCGCCGATGCCGGGAAGCGTCCGGGCGGCGACCCGCGCCCCCAGGCGGCTGCGCGTTGGCCATGTCTCGTCCTAGTGGGGCGCCCCGCCCGGGGCGACGTTTATCCGAAGGTGGTTAAGCGCGCGACAAGATTGACGAGAGGTGAACGGCCGCCGCTGCGCGCGCTTCGCGTGGGGGCGCTCTGCAATGCTGCAGAGCCAGGCTGCGGAAATGGGCCTTCGTCGCGCGCGGGCTCGCTTGTATCTTAGCAGTGCTCAGTTGGGATCAGTTCCTCCCCGAACGCCTGGAGACAGCGTCATGACGCGTCCGACCCTGGCCGCCTTCGCGGCCCTCTTCGCCCTGGCCGCCGCCAGCGCCGCCGCCGCGGAGCCCGTCACCGTCACCCTGCAGACTCCGCTCGCCGCCAAGGTGCGGGTGATCGCCGGCGGCGCGGCTTTCCAGTGCGAGGCGGCCGTGTGCGTGGCCGCCCAGCCCGGATCGCGCACCTTCGCGGCGGCGACCTGCCATGACCTGGCCAAGGCGGTGGGCCCGATCACCGCCTTCCAGGTCCCGTCGAAGGCCCTCGACGCGCGCAAGCTGGACCAGTGCAACGCCGGCGCGACCAGCCCGGCGCAGCTTGCCAACCGCTGAGGCGGCGCCCGGGTTTCGCGCCCCTCCCGGGGCTCGCCGGACGAATTGCTGACCTTGGAGCCGGGCTCGGTTGCGGCGCCGCAGAACGCATGCTATCAGGCGCGCGGCTTTGGGACGGGGGCCATTCAGGCCCTGTCGGCCTGTGTGCTTTTTCTAAGCGCTTTCAAGCCTTTAGTCCGCAGTAGAGCTTCTTCTGCCGCGGCTTTCGAGACGCATCGGGCGGACAACCAAGTGGCGGATGATTCCAAGGCTTCGAATGTGGGTGAGCGCTACGCGCAAGCCCTCTTCGATCTGGCGAGTGACGAGAAGTCGACGGCGGCCGTCGAGGCCGACCTGAAATCCCTGAAGGCGGCGATCGCGGAGAGCCGCGACCTGCAGATTCTGCTGGGCTCGCCGGCGTTCACGGCGGACGCCAAGGGCGCCGGCCTCTCGGCCATCGCGGCCCAGGCCAGATTCCACCCGACCACCGTCAAGTTCCTGGGCCTGCTGGCCGCCAACGGGCGGGCGAGCGCGCTCTCTGCGGTGATCAAGGCCTTCGAGGCGCTGTCGGCCGCCGCCCGCGGCGTGGTGTCGGCCCAGGTGGTCACCGCCACGCCCCTCACCGACGCCCAGGGCCGCGGCGTCGCCGCCGCCCTGCGCCAGGCGCTCGGCAAGGATCCCGAAATCGAAACCCGCGTCGACCCCTCGATCCTAGGCGGGATCAAGGTCCAGGTCGGCTCGCGCCTGTTCGACGCTTCGCTCCGCTCGAAGCTCGACTCCCTCAAGTTCGCCCTCAAGAGAGCGTAAGATCAATGGACATCCGCGCCGCCGAAATCTCGGCCATCCTCAAGTCGCAGATCGCCAACTTCGGACAGGAAGCCGACGTCTCGGACGTGGGCTCGGTGCTGTCGGTGGGCGACGGCATCGCCCGCGTGTTCGGGCTCGACAACGTCCAGTCCGGCGAGATGGTCGAGTTCCCCAAGGCCGGCGTGAAGGGGATGGCGCTCAACCTTGAGCGTGACAACGTCGGGGTCGTGATCTTCGGCCAGGACCAGGCCATCAAGGAAGGCGACGAAGTCCGCCGCCTGTCGGAAATCGTCGACGTGCCGGTCGGGCGCGGCCTGCTCGGCCGGGTGGTCAACCCGCTGGGCGAGCCGATCGACGGCAAGGGTCCGCTGAAGGACGTGGCCGAGCGCCGCCGGGTGGACGTCAAGGCCCCGGGCATCATTCCGCGCAAGTCGGTGCACGAGCCGGTGCAGACCGGCCTGAAGGCCATCGACACCCTGATCCCGATCGGCCGCGGCCAGCGCGAGCTGATCATCGGCGACCGCCAGACCGGCAAGACCGCCGTGGCGATCGACACCATCCTCAACCAGAAGAGCGTCAACGCCACCGGCGACGAAAGCCAGAAGCTCTACTGCATCTACGTCGCCATCGGCCAGAAGCGCTCGACCGTGGCCCAGATCGTCAAGACGCTCGAGGAGCGCGGCGCCCTGGACTACACCATCGTCGTGGCCGCCACCGCCTCGGAGCCGGCGCCGCTGCAGTTCCTGGCGCCCTTCGCCGGCTGCGCCATGGGCGAATATTTCCGCGACAACGGCATGCACGCCGTCATCATCTATGACGACCTTTCCAAACAGGCCGTCGCCTACCGCCAGATGTCGCTGCTCCTGCGCCGCCCGCCCGGCCGCGAGGCCTATCCGGGCGACGTGTTCTACCTGCACTCCCGCCTGCTGGAGCGTGCGGCGAAGCTCAATGAGGAGAACGGCTCCGGCTCGCTGACCGCCCTGCCGCTGATCGAGACCCAGGCCAACGACGTGTCGGCCTATATCCCCACCAACGTGATCTCGATCACCGACGGCCAGATCTTCCTGGAGACGGACCTGTTCTTCCAGGGCATCCGCCCGGCCGTGAACGTCGGCATCAGCGTCAGCCGCGTGGGCTCCTCCGCCCAGATCAAGGCGATGAAGCAGGTGGCCGGTCCGATCAAGGGCGAGCTCGCCCAGTACCGGGAGATGGCCGCCTTCGCCAAGTTCGGCTCCGACCTCGACGCCGCCACCCAGAAGATGCTGGCCCGCGGCGAGCGCCTCACCGAGCTCCTGAAGCAGCCGCAATATGCGCCGCTGGCGGTGGAGGAGCAGGTCTGCTCGATCTACGCCGGCACCCGCGGCTACCTGGACGGCATCCCCACCGCTGACGTGGGCCGCTTCGAACAGGAATTCCTGGCGCTGCTGCACAACAAGCACCAGGACCTTCTGGACGCCATCCGCACCAAGCGCGAGCTCTCCTCGGACCTCGAGGGCGAGCTCAAGGGCGCGGTCTCCAAGTTCGCCGAAACCTTCGCCTAAGGGACGCGCGCGGCTTGCCGACCCCCAGCACCCTGGAGCGCTGCGGCTACCCGCCGCTGAGCCTGCCGACGTCCGCGGTGACGCCGGGGGTGCTGCGGGGCCGCGCCCCGTACGAGGGCTACCAGCGCGGCGCCGGCCTCGAATACGGCGGGCTGCGCGAGGCCGTCGAGAAGCACCCGCTCTACCGGGAGGCGCTCAAGGCCGCCAGCGGCCGCTCGGTGATGGGCGCCGACCGCCTGAAGAACCTGTTCCTGGTGGTGGCGCTGTTCTTCGACCCGCTGGCCAGCCGCAACATCATTGAGTTCGGCTGCTACAAGGGCGGCAGCGTGCTGTTCTTCGCCACCCTGCTGAAACGCCTCTACCCGGAGGCCGTGGTCTACGGCCTCGACACCTTCGCCGGCATGCCCGACAGCGACCGGGGTGTCGACCTGCATGGCAAGGGCGAGTTCGCCGACACTGACCTCGACGGCATCCGCAAGGCGGCCAGGTCGCTGAAGCTCGACAACGTGTTCCTGGTCAAGGGTCTGGTGCAGGACACCTTCCCGGCCGGCGTGCCGGCGGACCTGTCGTTCGGCCTCGCCCACATCGACCTCGACCTCTACGAGCCGATCAAGCACGTGCAGAACGCCGTCTGGAACCGCATGACCCCGGGCGGCTATGTGGTCTACGACGACGCCACCGCCTCCACCTGCATCGGCGCCACCCAGGCGGTCGAGGAGCTGATCGCCGAGCGGCGCGCCCACTCCGAGCAGGTGTTCCCCCACTTCGTCTTCCGTGCAGGCCTCGAGGCCGCGCAAGCTCAGAGTTCGCTTCATGGCTAGCCTCAAGGACATGCGCAACCAGATCGGAAGCGTGAAGGCCACGCAGAAGATCACCAAGGCGATGCAGATGGTGGCGGCCGCGAAGCTGCGCCGTTCGCAGGACGCCGCCCAGAGCGCCCGTCCCTACGCCGCGCGCATGGCGGCGGTGATCGCCAACCTGGCCGGCGGCGTCTCCGGCGACGGCGCGCCGCGGCTGCTGGTGGGGACTGGCTCGGACACCCGACATCTGGTCGTCGTGGCCACCGCCGACCGCGGCCTGTCGGGCGGTTTCAACTCCAGCATCGTGCGCGCGGCGCGCGAGCGGATCGGCTCGCTGCTCGCCGAGGGCAAGGACGTGCGGATCATCACCATCGGCAAGAAAGCCCGCGACCAGCTCCGCCGCCTGTACGGCGACCGCTTCGTGGGCCACTTCGACGCCGGCGGGAGCCCGTCCCTCACCGTGGCGGAGGCGGCGAGCCAGCTCATCCAGGACCGTTTCCAGGCGGGCGAGACCGATGTGGTCACCCTGTTCTTCAGCCATTTCAAGTCGGTGGTCACGCAGACCCCGACCGCCCAGCAGCTGATCCCGGCCGTGGTGGCCGGCGGCGCGGCGCCGGTGGTCGACCTGAAGGGCGCGAGCTACGAATACGAGCCGGACGAGGAGGGCATCCTCAACGCCCTCCTGCCGCGCAACATCACCACCCAGCTGTTCTCCGCCATGCTGGAGAACCAGGCCGGATTCTTCGCGGCGCAGATGACCGCCATGGACAACGCCACCCGCAACGCCGGCGACATGATCGCGGCGCTGACACTGAAATATAACCGCACACGCCAGGCGCAGATCACCAAGGAGCTGATCGAGATCATCTCCGGCGCCGAAGCGCTCTAGACTTAAGAGAGTGGATCAAATGTCTATCACCGAGACGCCGCCCGCCAAGAAGCCTGCCGCCCGGAAGACGCCAGCCAAGGCCGCGGCCGCCGCCACGCCGGGCGCCGTGGGCGCCGTCGCCGAAGGGCGCATCGTCCAGGTCATCGGCGCCGTCGTCGACGTGGAGTTCTCCGGCAGCCTGCCGGCGATCATGAACGCCCTGGAGACCACCAACACCGACCAGCGGACGGGCCAGCCCTTCCGCCTGGTGCTGGAGGTGGCCCAGCACCTGGGCGAGAACACCGTGCGCACCATCGCCATGGACACCTCCGAGGGCCTGACGCGCGGCCAGCCGGTGACCGACACCGGCGGCCCCATCACCGTGCCGGTGGGCCCGGCCACGCTCGGCCGGATCATGAACGTCATCGGCGATCCCATCGACGAGGCCGGCCCGATCGCCTGGACCTACTCCAGCCCGATCCACCGCGAGGCCCCCTCCTTCGCCGAGCAGGCCACCTCGGCCGAGGTGCTGGTCACCGGCATCAAGGTGGTGGACCTGCTCTGCCCCTACACCAAGGGCGGCAAGATCGGCCTGTTCGGCGGCGCCGGCGTCGGCAAGACCGTGACCATGCAGGAGCTGATCAACAACATCGCCAAGGCCTACGGCGGCTACTCGGTGCTGGCGGGCGTGGGCGAGCGGACCCGCGAGGGCAACGACCTCTACCACGAGATGATCGAGTCCGGCGTGAACCAGGCCGGCGGCGGCGGCGAGAGCCGCTGCACCCTGGTCTACGGCCAGATGAACGAGCCCCCCGGCGCGCGGGCCCGCGTGGCCCTGACCGGCCTGGCCCAGGCGGAGTACTTCCGCGACCAGGAAGGCAAGGACGTGCTGCTGTTCATCGACAATATCTTCCGCTTCACCCAGGCCGGCTCGGAAGTGTCGGCGCTGCTGGGCCGGATCCCGTCGGCGGTGGGCTATCAGCCGACGCTCGCCACCGAGATGGGCAACCTGCAGGAGCGGATCACCTCGACCTCAAAGGGCTCGATCACCTCGGTGCAGGCGATCTACGTGCCCGCCGACGACCTGACCGACCCGGCCCCGGCCACCTCCTTCGCCCACCTGGACGCCACCACCGTGCTGTCGCGCGACATCGCCGCCCAGGCCATCTTCCCGGCGGTGGATCCGCTGGACTCCACCTCGCGGATCATGGACCCGCTGGTGATCGGCGAGGAGCACTACAACGTCGCCCGCCGGGTGCAGGAGATCCTGCAGCAGTACAAGGCGCTGAAGGACATCATCGCCATCCTGGGCATGGACGAGCTGTCGGAGGACGACAAGCTGATCGTGGCCCGCGCCCGCAAGATCAGCCGCTTCCTGTCGCAACCGTTCCACGTGGCCGAGCAGTTCACCAACATGCCAGGCATCTTCGTGCCGCTGGAGGACACCATCCGCTCATTCAAGGCGGTGTGCGACGGCGAGTATGACCACCTGCCGGAGCAGGCCTTCTACAACGTCGGCACCATCGACGACGCGGTCCGCAAGGCCGAGCAGATGGCGGAAGAAGCCTGATGGCCGACAAGCTGCACTTCTCCCTGGTCTCGCCGGAGCGCGAACTGTTCTCCGGCGAGGTCGATCAGGTGGACGCGCCGGGATCGGAGGGCGACTTCGGCGTCCTGGCCGGTCACGCGCCGTTCATGACCGCTCTGAAAGAAGGGCGGGTGACGGTTCACGACGACGGCCGTCTGACGGTGTTCGAGGTGCGGGGCGGGTTCGCCGACGTGACCCCCGAGGGATTGACCATCCTGGCCGAGCACGCCGCCCCGGCCGTCGCCTAGACCCCATCGGGACTCCGGTGGATTCGATTTTTTGAGGGACTTGCCCTGGCTGCCGACGTCGAGTGAGATGCGGCGGCTTTGAGTAGGGGGAAACGTATGCGCATCGCTCTCGCCAGCCTGATCGCGGCCGCCGGCTTCGCCGTCGCCGCCCAGGCCCAGGTCACGCCGCAACCGCCCCCGGCCGACGCCGCGGCTCCGGCCGCGGCCACGCCCGCCGCACCCCCGGTCTCGCCCGCGGCTCCGGCTGCGCCAGTTGCGCCCGCCCCCCAGCCTGAAGCCCCGCCGGCCGCTCCCGCGCCGGCCGCTCAGCCCGCCGCACCCCCGGTCTCGCCTGCAACTCCGGCCGCGCCGGCCGCCCAGCCTGAGGCCCCGCCGCCCGCGCCCGCCGCTGAAGCCCCGCCCCCGCCGCCGAACCTGCCGACCACGGGGGACGGCGCGGCGATCCTCTCCGTGCTCGAACAGGTCTGCATCCCGGCGGTGCGCGGCCAACCGCTGGACCAGCTCGCCAGGAGCGCCGGCTTCAAGAACAACAAGCGCGACGGCACCTGGAGCAAGCCCCTGGGCGCCGACAAGACCTACACCCTCACCCTCCTGTCGCAGGGCGCCAACAAGGACGTCTGCCAGGCCGAGGTGCGTTTCGCCCTGGGTCAGGAAGCCCCGATCGTCAGCGCCCTCAACATCTGGTCCTTCCTGCACCAGCCGGAGCTGGTCCTGCAGGCCAACTATGTGGCCGTCGATGCGGACGGGGTGAAGCGCGTGCGCAAGTCCTGGGAGAACCTGGAGACCCACAGCTCCATCGCGGTGAATTTCACCACGGAGCGCAAGGCCGACGGCTCGCCGCTGAACAACCGCTACGACAGCGGCAAGCTGTACTACCAGGAACGTAAGTTCTGAGAGCGCGCGCGGGCGCCTAGACCGGCGTCCGCCATCCGGCCGCCGCGCTGCGGCCGGCCCTCAGTCTCTCGCGTCCGCCGGCAGCCAGTCGAGGATCGTCTGCGCAAGCCGCTCGACGCCGGCTTCCGCCAGCATCCAGTGCCCCACGCCCGGGACGATCTCGAACGCCGCGCCGATCCGGTTGGCGGTCTGGCGCACGCTGGCCGGCGCGTGGATGCGGTCGCGATCGCCCACCAGCGCCAGCGACGGGACCTTGAGCGGCCCAGGTCCGACGCTGGTGGTCATGAAGGGGTCGAACCACCAGTTCAGCGTCTGGGCGATCGCCCGGCCGCTCTCGTGGCGCAGGCGCGCCAGGACGGCGTCGCGGGCCTCCGGCTGCGCCCGGCTCAGCCCATAGCTCAGCATCGCGCTGCGGTCCGGTGGGATGGCGCCGCTCCAGAACGGTCCCATCATCTGCACCCCGAAGGCGGCGACGGCTTCGCCGAGGCTGGCGACCACCACGCCCCAGGGCGCCGACGGCGCCAGCAGCGCCACGGCTCGCACCGGCGTCCGGCTGGCCACGATCTGGGCCACCAACCCGCCCATGGAATGCCCGATCAGGACCGGCGGCTCCGGCAGGCGCGCGCAATAGGCGGCGATGTCGCTGGCGTAGGCCGCCATCGAAAGGTTGGCGACCGCGTCGGGCGGATCGTCCGGCGCGTGGCCGCGAAGGTCGGGCCGATGGACGTCATGGCCGGCGTGCTGGAACGGCTTCTCGAACGCCTCGAACACCCAGCCGCCGCAGAAGGCGCCATGCACCATGACGATCGGCGCCATCAGTCCTCGTTCCCGAATAGAGCGCCGATCCCGACCCGGCGGCCCCGCCGGATACAGCACAGCCGCCCGGCCCGCCAGCGGCGAAGTTTGCACACAGGGTCGCTCGTGGCGGCTGTGGATTCGCCCCCGAGGCGAGGGCCGTCAGGCCGCGTTGACGCCCCGGCCGGCCCGGGCCGCAAACGCCGAGAAGGCCTCGACCACCGCCTCGTAGGCCTGTTGCTTGAAGGGAACCACCAAGCTGGGCGCCTCCTCCAGGTATCCCCAGCGCCAGGCGTCGAATTCCTGCGGCGTGTGTGCGGCGAGGTCGAACTCGCTCTCCTCGCCGTCGAAGCGCAGGGCGAACCAGACCTGCCGCTGACCCCGCCAGCCCCGGGCCTGCTTGGAGCCGCCGTGGTCGGCGGGAAAGTCATAGGTGATCCAGCCGTCGGTGCGACCGAGCGGCGTTGTCGTCCTGGCGCCGGTCTCCTCGAACAGCTCCCGCTCAGCGGCGGCCTGCGGATCCTCGCCGGAGTCGATGCCCCCTTGCGGAAACTGCCAGTTGCGCGGGCCGGGCGTGACCACCCGTCGGCCGAGCCACACGCGGCCGTCGGGATGGAACAGGACGACGCCCACATTGGGCCGGTAGAGTTCGAGTTCGTTCATCGTTTGACCGCGAGCGCAGAGGCGGGCGCCAACTGGAACCCCCGACTCTCTACTGCTTCGGTCCAACGCGCTACTTGCGTCAAGGTTACAGGATAGGCGAATCCGGAGCCGAGCGCTTGGCCGCGCTGCGATGCGCTGACCTCGAGCGCGGCGAGCTGCTGGTCGATGGCGGTCTCGGAAAGCTGGTCATCGACGATGCGGTCGGCGGAGGCGCGCGGCAGGCCGCCGCCCTTGCGGGCCGCCTGCCCGTCGTCGATGAACGCCAGGCCCCGGCCGCGCAGCGCCCCCGTGAAGGCGGCGACCGCCGGATCGGAGGTCAGGAACCGCGAACCCAGGTAGTTGGTCAGGCCGAAATAGCCGGTGGCGCGCGAGAGCACCCATTCCAGCTTCTTGGCCTGGTCGGAGGCCGAGGCGGTGGTGAGCAGGGTGTAGGGGCCGGGGTCGTTCTCGGGGTAGTCCGCCGGCTCCATGGGGGCTTCGAGCAGCACCTCATGCCCGCGCGCCCGGGCCAGGTCGATCCAGCCCTGCAGGCCCTCGGCGTAGGGCACGAAGGACAGGGTGATCTGCGGCGGCAGCTCGTCTATCGCCTGGCGGGTGGCCTTGGCGTTCAGCCCCAGGCCGCCGATCACCAGGGCGATCCGCGGCCGGCCGTTGGGGGCGAACGGCCGGGCGTAGGCTTCGAAGGGGGTGCGGCCATCGGCGCCGATGATCGGGAGCGGGCCGCCCGGACCGGGCGTGTAGAGGCCCGCGATCGGGGCCTGCGGCAGGCCGTCCCCACCCTGCTCGGCATGGTCGCCCGGCAGGGTGATCACCGCCTGGCCGGCGGTTGAGCCCAGGGGGTCGAGGGGCGTGGCGGAGAGCTGGAAGACGCCTTCGCTCAGCTGCGGCCCGCCGGCGTTCTCCGGTCCCAGCGCCTCGCGCCAGCCGGGCGGCGCGGCCGGTCCGCTGGCCTTGGCCAGGGAGATCCGCACCCGCGGCTCGCCGGCGCGCGGATCCCCGGTCAGGCCGATCAGGGCCACGATCGTGGTCAGCAGCAGAAGGCCCGCGCCGCCGGCGCTGATGTAAGGATTGGCCAGCGCCGCACGCGCGGCGTCGGCCGGGCGGAGCGCGGGCGCCGGGGTGGCCGGCTGCGGATTGAGACTCTTCTTCGAGAACATGACCGGGAGACGTGCAACTTCTCCCGGACCGTGCCCGATCATGGTTAACGAACGGCTTAAGGCCCCGCTCCGAGGCCTGGGCGGCTACTTCGCCGCAGGCACGGGCAGGACGGGCTTCACCTCGGCCACCTTCGCGCGCGAGACCACCTCGGCCATCCTGGCCGTGGGCTTGGGCAGTTTCGGCGTCGCGGCGACCGACCCGAACTTCAGGACGTCCTCGGCGCGGGAAAGCTGGAAGTCTTTCTTGGCGTCGAAGGACTCCGGCGGCGATTCGGCCGGCTCGTGCGCGCCGCGGCGGACCTTGCCCTCCTCGGCGTTCAGGGCGTTGCGGAACGAGGCCTCGCTGAACTGGAAGGCGCGGTTGGCGATGGACTGGGCCTCGTCGCGGGTGGAGGCGACCTCCAGGTCCGGATCGATGCCGGTCTTCTGGATCGAGCGGCCGGAGGGCGTGTAGTACTTCGCCGTGGTCAGCTTCAGGGCGCCGTCCAGGCCGCCGCGCAGCGGGATCACCGTCTGCACCGAGCCCTTGCCGAAGCTGGTCACGCCGACCAGTTCCGCGCGCTTGCGGTCCTGCAGGGCGCCGGCGACGATCTCGGCGGCGGAGGCCGAGCCGGAGTTGATCAGCACCACCATGGGCAGGCCGCCCGTCATCTCGCCGGGCCGGGCGTTGTAGCGTTCCACGTCGCGTGGGTCGCGGCCGCGCTGGGAGACGATCTCGCCGCCGTCCAGGAACAGGTCGGCCACGCCCACGGCCTGGTCGAGCAGGCCGCCGGGGTTGTTGCGCAGGTCGAGGATCAGGCCCTTCATCTTCGGGTTCTTGGCCTTCAGGTCGTTGAAGGCGGCCTCGGTCTCGTCGGTGGTCTTCTCGTTGAACGCCGAGACGCGCAGATAGCCGTAGTCGCCTTCCATCTTGGCGGTGGCGGACTTGGGCTTGATCACCTCGCGGATCAGCTTGACGTCGAAGGGGTCGGACTTCTCGCGGGCGATGGTCAGGGTGACGGCCTCGCCGGCCTTGCCGCGCATCTGCTTGACGGCGTCGGTCACCGACAGGCCCAGCACGCTCTCGCCGTTCACCGCAGTGATGTAGTCGCCGGCCTTGATCCCGGCCAGGGCCGCGGGCGTGCCGTCCATCGGCGAGATGACCTTGACGACGCCTTCCTCGCTGGTGACCTCGATCCCGAGCCCGCCGTACTCGCCGCGCGTCTGGTCGCGCATGTCGTCGAAGCTCTCGGGATTCAGGTAGCCGGAGTGGGGATCGAGCGAGGTCAGCATGCCGTCGATGGCCGCCTCGATCAGCTTGGTGTCGTCGACGTCGGTGACATACTGGCGCTCGACCGTGTCGAGCACGTCGCCGAACAGGCCCAGCATCCGATAGGTCTTGGCGCGGGGCTGCGCCGAGGCCTCAGCCTGCTGGCTGACGTAGGCCATGGCGCCGGCGCCCAGGACGAAGGCGGAGACGCCGATCAAAAGGTACTTTTTCATTGGCCTACGTCAGGCTCCCTTGCGGCGTGCCGCCTTAAAAGTTCGGGCCCCGTCACCCCTAGCCCGTCTTCGTTCGCATCCAGCGCATCGGGTCCACCGGCACGCCCTGCTCCCGCACCTCGAAATAGAGTTCCGAGGCCGATTGTCGCTCATCGGGCATCCAACCGACAGGCGCGCCCGCCGCGACGGATTGTCCGATCTCCACGGACGCACGATCAAGGCCAGCCAGCACCAAATGGTATCCGCCAGCCATCCTTAAGATCAAGATGACGCCCCAACCCTTCACCGGGCCCACATATTGCACAAGTCCTTCGGCGGGGCTCTGCACCGGAGCGCCCAGGGCGGTGAGGATGGTCAGGCCGTTGGCGCGGCCGCCGCCGGTGAGCGGCGCCCCGAACTTGTGGATCACCCGGCCGGACCCGGGGGGCAGCAGGATCTGCAGCGGGGCCCCGGAGGCCGGCAGCCGGGCTACATCCGGGTCGGTGGTGGAGCGCTCCGAGGACTCCGCGGCGGTCATGCCGCGCAAACCCTCGGCCTGGGCGCTCTCGGCCGTGAACAGGGCCTCGCTCTCCACGGCGGCGAGCCGGCGCTGGCGGGCGATCTCGGCGGCCTCGATGGCGTAGCGCTGGGCTCTGGCCTGCAGTTGCGGCGTCATGGCCTTGACCAGGATCGCCGCCCGCACCGCGTCGCGGGCGTCGTCGGGCCTGACCAGCAGGGCCGGCGGCGGGTCGCGCCGCAGGCGCTCCAGCACCGACAGCAGCCGCGAGAGCTGGTTCAGGTTGCGGCCCTGCTGGGCCGCCAGCGCGCT
>Ga0268265_10002051_pt1 | contig 15787 bp, 18 predicted proteins | sample KBSSwiS52_FD_190355 | JGI IMG/M metagenome (GOLD analysis project Ga0268265, IMG submission 190355) | Switchgrass rhizosphere microbial communities from Kellogg Biological Station, Michigan, USA - KBS Switchgrass S5-2 (SPAdes) (version 2) | ecosystem: Host-associated > Plants > Roots >... | reverse complement strand
AGAGGGTCGCCCTGCCCGCCCCGGGTGGAAACCCGGGGCTACGCGCCCGCGCCTCCTGCGGAGGCGCTCCCACCTGCCCACCCGCTCAGCACTGCCAAAGTTAGCGCCTATGGGGACAGGGGGTGAGGGGTCAGCGCTCGACCGGAGCCTCCACCTTGAGCATCCGCCCCCACGCCGCCCGCAAATTCTCGGGGAGGTCGAGCTCGGGGAAGATCTCGCGGACGTCGTCGCGGCTGACGAAGGTCCAGATGTCGTCCCACACGGCATAGCGGAGCAGATGCGAGATCACCCAGGCGCGCTGGGCGGTGGTGCCCTGGCGCAGGAGGTGGAGCACCTCCTCGGCCGTCACCCGCTGGTCGGGGAAGAAGTAGAGGAATTCCTGGCGGTCCGAGCCGTCGCGGCCCCTGCCTGAGCCTTGCATGACCTGAGTATACCGGGTCTCGGATCGAATCGGGAGACCTTCCGGGGGGTCGCCTCCGCTCCGGCCCTTGACCGCTGCGGGGCGCGTCCGCTAGATTTCTCCCCGCTCAACGGAGTTTTGAGCGGGCATAACTCAGTTGGTAGAGTGCAAGCTTCCCAAGCTTGATGTCGCGGGTTCGAGTCCCGTTGCCCGCTCCAGTTTTTCATCCATCTGTCCAGGTCAGCAGGACTGAAAGGGGTTATGTCGATCTTCGGTCGACGTGAAAACACAGGTTCGGCTCCGGCTGCCTCCGGCGGCTCCATGGACGCCACGACGTCCCAGACGCCGTCGCGGCCGCAGCAGCGGCGCATCACCCACATCGCTCCCGGCTCGCGCGTCCAGGGCCAGCTCACCGGCCCCACCGAGCTCCTCATCGAAGGCGAGGTCGAGGGCGAGATCCGCGTCGACGCCGCGGTCATGATCGGCACCGAGGGGGTCGTGCATGGCCCCGTCGCCGCCCACGTGGTGCGGATCGGCGGCCGGGTGTTCGGCAACGTGACCGCCTCCGACCGCGTCGAGGTCGCGCCCTCCGGCAGCCTGGAGGGGGACGTGGCCGCGCCGCGCATCATCATCGCGGAAGGCGCGTTCTTCAAGGGCCGCGTCGAGATGACCGGCGACAAAGCGGAGAAGAAGGCGGTCCGGACCGAGAAGCCGGGCGAGCCGGTCCGTCCACCCAAGGGCTCGCCCGAGCCGGAGAGGGCCTGACGTGCGCATCGGCATCCCCAAGGAGATCAAGGATCACGAGTACCGCGTCGGCATGGTGCCGGCCGGCGTGCACGCGCTCGTCTCGGCCGGGCACGAGGTCGTCATCCAGGAGAGCGCCGGCAACGGCAGCGGTATCCTCAACGACGAGTACGTGCAGGCCGGCGCCCGCCTCGTTCCGGACGCGGCCAGCGTCTGGGGCTGGGCCGACATGGTGGTCAAGGTCAAGGAGCCGGTCGGCCCCGAGTACGACCTGATGCGCGAGGGCCAGACCCTCTTCACCTATCTCCACCTCGCGCCGCTGCCCGAACTCACCGACGTGCTGGTCGAGAAGCAGGTCACCGGCATCGCCTACGAGACCATCGAGGACCGCAACGGCCGGCTGCCGCTGCTCACGCCGATGTCCGAGGTGGCCGGGCGCATGGCGGTCGTGGTGGGCGCGAGCTATCTCCAGAAGATCTACGGCGGGCGCGGCACGCTGCTCGCGGGCGTCCCGGGCGTGCCGCCCGGCGACGTGGTGGTCCTCGGCGGCGGCATCGTGGGTCTCAACTCGATCAAGATGGCGCTCGGCCTCGGCGCCCGCGTGGCGGTGCTCGACACGAACCTCGACCGGCTGCGCCAGATCGACGACCTGTTCCACGGCGTGGTCACCACGCTCGCCAGCAACCAGTACAACCTGCGCGCCGCCCTGCGGCGCTGCGACCTGCTCATCGGCGCCGTGCTCATCCCCGGCTATTCGGCGCCCAAGCTGGTCACCCGCGAGATGCTCAAGCTGATGAAGGAGGGGGCCGTGGTCGTGGACGTGGCGGTCGACCAGGGCGGCTGCTTCGAGACCACCCGGCCCACCACCCACTCGGACCCGGTCTACATCGTCGACGGCGTCGTCCACTACTGCGTGGCGAACATGCCCGGCGCCGTGCCCCGCACCTCCACCTTCGCGCTCAACAATGCCACGCTGCCCTACGGCCTGGCGCTCGCCAACAAGGGCATCGAGAAGGCGGTCGAGGAGGATCCGGGGCTGCTCCCCGGGGTCAACACCTTCAAGGGCCATATCACCAACAAGCCCGTGGCCGACTCGCTGGGGCGGCCGTACAAGCCTTTCAAGGAGCTGCTGTAGCGGGCCACGCCGTACCCGTGGCCCCTTCCCAGAGCTCCCGCAGATCCGCCGGCACCGGCGCTTCGAGCTCGCGGCCCTCGAACCCCAGCCGCCAGGCGTGCAGCGCCGGCCGGGGAAAATCCCTCAGCACGGCCTGCACCGGCTTCGGCAACGCCTTCCAGCGCGCCTCTCCGTAGAGCGGATCTCCCACCAGGGGATGCCCGAGGTGCTTCAGGTGCACGCGGATCTGGTGCGTGCGGCCGGTGGCGAGGTCGAGCTCCACGAGGGCGATCCCGGCGCGCGCGGCGAGCGTGCGGTAGCCGGTGCGGGCGGGGCGGCCGTCGCTCCGCACCGTCATCTCCTTGCGCTTCGTCGCGTGGCGGCCGATCGGCGCGTCGATCAGCCCGGCGGGGGGCTTGGGCTCGCCGTAGGCGATGGCGAGGTAGCGCTTTTTCACCTCGCGGGCGGCGAAGGCGCGGGCCAGGCGGTGGTAGGCGGCGGCCGTGCGTGCGACCACGATGACTCCGCTGGTGCCCTGGTCCAGGCGGTGGACGATCCCGGGCCGGCCCGGTCCGCCCACTCCGGCCATCTCGGGATAACGGGCGAGGAGGTGATGGGCGAGCGTGCCGGTCGGCCGGCCGGCGCCGGGGTGGACGGTCAATCCCGCGGGCTTGTCGAGCACCACGAGATCCGCATCCTCGTAGAGCACCCGGAGGTCGCCCTCCTCCGGCTGCACCCGGTCGTCGGAAGGCTCGGGCGGGCTGCACTCGATGGCATCCCCTTCAGCGACAGAGTAAGAGGCCCTGGCCGCGCGGCCGGCGACGCGCACGAGGCCGTCCTGGATCCAGCGCTGCACCTGGTTGCGGGGGGTGTCGAGGCGGGCCGCGACGTGGCGGTCGAGGCGCTCGCCGGCGTCCCCGGGACCGGCCGTCCAGGAGGTCACGGCTGCGGGGACGCCGCCGGAGAATCCTTGCGGGCGCGGAAGCTGTCGATCGCCATCAGCACGATGCCGATGGAGATGGCGCTGTCGGCCACGTTGAACGACGGCCAGTGGTGGGCTCCGAGGTAGACGTCGACGAAGTCGGTGACCGCGCCGCTCGACACCCGGTCGATCAGGTTGCCGACCGCGCCGCCCACGACCAGGGCGAGCGCCACGAGGAGGATGCGGTCGCGCAGCGGCGCGTACCAGAAGTAGACCCCGACCGCGGCCAGGGCCGCGAGCCCCAGGAGCGTCAGCAGCCAGCTCCCGCCGTCCAATCCCTCCGAGGCGAAGAGGCCGAACGCCACGCCGGTGTTGCGCACGTGGGTCAGGTTCAGGAAGCCCGGGATCAGCTGGTGCGCCGTGTGGTGGGGGAGGTGGACCTCCACCAGCCACTTGGTCCATTGGTCGAGGACGATCACGCCGAGCGACACGAACAGGTAGCGCAGCTTGCCGAGCTGGACGGCGAACCGTCCGGCGAGCGCCGGGTTCGTGGGAATGGGCTGCTCCGTTTCCACTGAGGTCATCCTTTCGCAAAACACTGCCGCGCGGCATCCACAACCTCGTCCAGCGCGGGACCCTGGAACAGCCGGATGCCGGCCACGCCCGCCGCGCCTGCCGCTGCCGCCTCGCCGAACCGGGAGAGCATAACGCCTCCCAGCGCGTACACGGGAATCCCGACCCGCGCGGCCCGCGCCAGCTCCCCGAGCCCCAAGGGAGGGCCGTAGCGCTCCTTCGACGGCGTCGGCCAGACCGGCCCGAACGTCACGTAATCGGCGCCGTCCCGGAGGGCGCGCTCCACCTCGTCGACGCTATGGGTGGAGACGCCGAGGAGCACGCCTTGCCCGAAGCGACGCCGGAGAGCCGCGACCGGCACGCCATCCGCGGGCAGGTGGGCGCCATCGGCTCCGGCCGCGAGGGCCAAGTCCAGGCGGCCGTTGACCAGAACCGTTGGCAGAACCGCCAGGGCCTGCCGCGCCAGCTCCAGGACCGAGCGGTCGTCCAGATCCTTCTCGCGGATCTGCACCGCTCCGACGCCGGCCGCGCTCAAGCGACCGAGCCACTCGGAGAAAGGGAGGTCCAGGGAGGCCCGGTCGCTGATCGCCAGGAGCTCAAACGTCGGCGTCGGCACGGGCCTTCCGCCGGGACAGGAGAGCGTGCAGGTCGTGGGCGCCCAGGACGAGGTGGACGAGGCCGAACCCGGTCACGGCGCCGCGCACCACCGGATGGAGCATGAGGGCGCGGAGGTCCTGGAAAGGGAGCAGCATCACGGTGCGGTCCCACACGGGCTTCCAGGGCGCGAAGACCAGGAGAGCGCCGGCCTCGGCGCAATAGAAGACAAAGAGCAGGGTGAGGAAGGTTGAGAACCGCATGGGTGGGGGGATTGTAGCGGAAGGACCTCACCCCCTGTCCCCCTCTCCCGTCTCCCTCCCACCCGACCCCGGGAGAGGGGGGACGTAGATGAAGTCACCGTGCCTTTCGCCGAAGCAAGGCAGCTACAGCCACGTCCCCCCTCTCCCGGCGGGGGATCGGGTGGGAGATGGGAGAGGGGGACAGGGGGTGAGGTCCAACGAAAACGGCCGGTGTCGCCACCGGCCGTCTCGTCGTCATACGGATTGTGGGCGTCTACCGCCCGCCGTCCCCGTCCCCCGGAGGCCGCGAGCGGCTGCCGCGGCTGCTGCTGCTGTTACCGCTACGTCCGCTCCCGCCGCCGCGGCTCTCATTGCCGCGCGACTCGCTCCCCCGCGAGCTCGAGCTGCTGCGCTCGCGCGAGGGCGGACGGGCGCTCTCTTCGCGGTCGCGGCTCGACTCGGACGGGCGGGCCTCCTCCTGCCGCTCCGGCCGCGACGGCGGGTTGTAGGCCGGAGGCGACTCGCGCTCGCGCTCCCTCTCCCGGGCCTGCTCCCGCACTTCCTGCTCGCGCTCCTGATCCCGGGCGCGCGCCCGCATCTCCTGCTCGCGCTGCTGCTCCTGCTCGCGCTCCCGGTCCTGGTTCCGCGGCGCGTCGTAGCTCCGCGGCGGATCGGTACGGCGGATGGACGGCTCCTCGGTCTCGGGCCGGCTCGGACGCGGCGAGCCTCCGGGCGACCCGGCCTCGGGCCTCCGGCTTCTCGCCTCGTCGCTGCGGCCGCTGTCCTCCTGCCGCGGCTGGCGCGCCTGGGGCCGCGACGAGCCGCCTTCGTTCTCGTCAGCCTGCGGTCTCGGCGCGCCGCCGGGCGAGCCCGTCTCGGGACGCCGCGCGCGCGGCGACTCGCCGCCCTGCTGCGTCTCCTGCGGCACCCTCACCCGCGGCGTGCTCCCGCTCTCGGTGCGGTCGGCGCTGTCCGGCCGCGGCGCGCCGCCGCCCTGGCCGGGCTGCGGCCGGCCGACCCGCGGACGCTCCGCGGTCGGCGTGTTGTTGCCACTCCCAGCGGTGCTGCCCTCGGTGGGGACGCGCACCCGCGGCGTCGAGCCGCCGCTGCGCGAGCGGTCCGAGGGATCGGTGGAGATGACTCCGCCCTCCCATGGCGTGCCGCCGCCCGGACGGTCGGCCACCCGCGGCCGGCTTCCGCCCTGGCTGCCCTGGTCACCCCGACCCGTATTGCCGTCGCTGCCGTCGCGCGGCACGACCGTGCGCACCACGTTGTCCGGCAGGTCGGGCCGGCGCTGGATGAACGGCGTCACGTCCGGCAGCGCTCCATCTGCCCGGTCGCCGCGCTCCAGGCGGCGGGCGATCGGCTGGTCCGTGAGCACGCGGATGGCCTGGCGCGGCTCGTTCCAGTTGTCCGGCGTGAGCGGCCGGGTATCGGTCGTGATCACGCCGCGCTCCAGCGGCCCGGCCCGGCGCGCCTCGTCCCGCGGCACGGCGTACCGCCGCACGTCCCAGTGGTCGTTCCGGCGGCCGTCGTGGTAGCCGTCCCGATAGCCGTTCCGGTAGCCGCGGAAGTAGTCGTGGCGGATGAACGACCAGTTGTCCCAGGCGTCCCAACTGCCGCCCGCCCAGCCGTACACGCCGCCGCGGAAGTACGGGTAGCGGTGGCGATAGAAGCTCGTGTAGTAGCCGGTCGGGCACCAGCCCACGTAGCTCGGACCCCAGTACCAGTAGACCCAGGCGGGCGCCCACTGGCGGCCGGGCGCCCAGGCCCAGCCGTAGCCGGGGAGGTAGTCCCAGCTCCCGTAGTGGTAGGGCACCCAGCCCCAGGGCTCGTACGAGATCCAGGCCAGGCCGGCTGGGGTGTAGCCCCAGCGGCCCTGCCAGTAGGGACGCCAGCCCACTTCCACCCGCGGGCGCCAGTAGGGGCGGCCCCCGACGTGGATCCACGAGCCGTAGCGGGCCAGCGGCGCCGCCTGGTAGCGCAGGTCGTCGTCGACGTAGTCGTTGTCGGCGTAGCGGCCCTCGCCCTCCAGCTTGTCGGCCCAGCGCTCCAGGGCGTCGTAGGAGCCCGCGGACTCGATCTCCACCCGGGCGTTGCGCTCCCCTTCGACAAAGGCGCTCTCGTCGGCCCGGACGATCTCCGAGCCGCGGTCGGTCACCACCTCGGCCTTGCCGCGGCGCACGACGAGCTCGGTGAACTGGCCCTGCGTGGCGGTGATGCGGTAGGTGCCGAAGTCCTGGGGGTAGATGGCGGCGTTCGCGGTATCGACCCGCGGCAGCTGGTCGCCCAGCGAGTCGGTGGTCACCGTGAGCAGGATGTTGCCGTCCTGCAGACGGAGGACGGATGCCGGGTCGTCCCGGTCGGGAGAGGCGGCGAGCTGCTCGAGGACGAGCTCGCTGCCGCCGTCGATGCGGACGATGTTGCGGTCGGCGAGGACGATCTCCACGCGGGACCGCTCCGGGACCCAGATGCGGTCGCCGGCGAGAATCGGCTGGTTGACCTCGGCCGGCTCGCGGTCGCCGTCGTTCTGCATCAAGGTCGCCGAGCCCTCGATCACGCGGAAATAGCCGTAGCTTCCGTCGCGGCTCGCGGCAGCCGGAAGGGCGGTCAGGGCCAGCAGCCCCAGCGCGAACCCGACGCGGACCAGGGACCTGTCAAGGGGAATCATCTTGAACCTCCATGGGTCAGAGAACACACTCTAACCCAGCACGAAGAGCAACTTCCGGACCAGGCGGGGAATTCCCCCCGCGGCCCTCGCTTTCCCTCTATAATGAGCGCGTTTCGGCCGGCGCGGGTGTCCACCCCAGGCGTCAGCGGCGTCCACGGGACGCTGCGGCGCGGAGCCGGTCGTGCACATCCCTTGGTCTGGAGGCCGCGCGTCGTGGGCATCAAAAACTGGTTCGGTGGCGGAGCGAAGCAGGACCCCGGCCAGAAACCGGGGCAACCGGGGCATCCGAAGGCGGGCAGGAAGGAAGAGAACTATACGATCGACGACCTGATCGTGCTGGAGCGCTACGACGAGGCGGTCGAGCACCTCAAGTCCAAGATCAAGCTCAACCCGAACGACCTGCACATGCACCTCAAGCTGGCCGAGGCCTACATCGGCCTCAAGCAGTACGACCGCGCCGTGGACGAGTTCGGCTACGTGGCCGAGGAGTATGCCCAGGACGGCTTCTACGAGAAGGGCATCGCCCTGCTCTCCAAGGCGCAGAAGCTGGCGCCCATGGACCAGTCGCTGCGCTTCCGCATCGAGCGCATCCAGCGCGAGAAGAGCATGGAGAACGTCCGCGCCATCGCGCTCGAAGGGCTGCGCCAGGCCGGCGGCGAGAAGGCCAGCACGAGCGCCGTGGAGCTCAAGCGCCTCTGGCACTACCTGGCCACCAGCTCGGTGGTGCAGCACCTGAACGGCGACCAGATCAAGCGCCTGTTCTCCTCCATGGAGCTGGTGCGCGCCGACAAGGACGCCATCCTCGCCGAGGAGGGGAGCCGCGAGTCGTTCCTGCTCCTGATCGTCAACGGCGTGGTCGAGGCCTACTTCCACCAGGAGGGGGGCAAGGAGATGACCATGCGCACCTACACCTCGGGCGACATCATCGGCGAGGGTCCGCTCCTGGAGCGCGGCGCCTGGCCCGCCCACTTCCGCGCGCAGGAACCGGTCGTCGCGCTGAAGCTGACCCGCGAGGGGCTGGAGAAGACCCTGGTGGGCAATCCCGACCCGCGGAACTTCCTGGAGGTCCTGCGCGAGCAGCACAACGACCGCGACCTCGCGGCCACGCTGCGACGCCTGCGCACTGCCTGATGGCCATCCTCCCGATCCGTATCTATCCCGATCCGGTCCTGCGGGTGAAGTGCCGCGACGTCACCGAGTTCGACGAGAAGCTGCGCCGGACCGCGGCCGACATGGTGCAGACCATGCACGCCGCTCCCGGCGTCGGGCTCGCCGCGCCCCAGGTGGGCTTCGACTTCCGCCTCGCCGTGATCGACCTGTCGGTGGGCGAGGACCCGCAGCAGCTCTACGTCATCGTCAACCCCGAGGTGGCGGCCCGCGAAGGCGCGGAGACCGCGGAGGAGGGGTGCCTCTCGCTCCCCGGCATCACCGACAAGGTGGAGCGGCCGACGCTGGTGACCGTCAAGGCCCAGGACCTCCAGGGCAAGCCGGTCGAGATCCGCGCCGAGGGCTGGCTCGCCCGCGCCTTCTGCCACGAAATCGACCACCTGAACGGCGTGCTCTTCACCGATCACCTGCGCGGCCTGCGCAAGGAGCGGGTGAAGCGCCAGCTCAAGAGGCTGGCGGCGGAGCAGGAGGTGACGGCGTGAGGGGGCTGTTGTCCTTGATGTCCCTGTTGTCCTTGCTGTCCTTCGCCGCCTGCGGCGGCGGGGGTGGCGGCGGCTCTCCCGTGGAGCCCACGCCCACGCCGCCGCTCACCCAGCCGAGCCTGGTGTTCACGCCCCAGGGTGGCGGCGGCTCGGGCGTCTCGCTCACCGCCGGGGCCGCGAGCACGGCCTCGACGCTGATCCTGGAAGTGCGGGCGAATTCGGTCACCGACCTCTATGGAGTCGCGTTCGACCTCGGATACCCGGCGAACCTGGTGCAGTACGTGCGCGCCACCCAGGGGCCTCTCCTGGCCGGCGGCACGCTGCAGGTGGCTGTCGGTGGGGGGGGGACGGCCGGCAACCTGGTGGTCGGCCTTTCCAACCTGGGCCCCGTGCCCGGCGCCAGCGGCTCGGGGCTGCTGATGACCCTCGAATTCCGCGCCACCGGCGCGGGCCAGGGGTCGTTCAGCTTCTCGCGCAACGTCGCGGTCGATTCGGCCGGACAGTCCATCAACGGTTTCTCGTGGGGGACCGGGACCGTCCGGGTCATCCTCTGATCTTCTGACCTCCTCTCTCCGTTTCCGATCCCATAAACCCATGCCCGAGCTCGTTTTCTACAACACCCTTGGCCGCAGGCGCACCCCGTTCAGACCGGTCGTGCCCGGCGAGGCGCGGGTCTACACCTGCGGCCCGACCGTGTACAACGACATCCACATCGGCAACCTGCGGACCTTCCTGTTCGAGGACCTGCTGCGGCGGAGCCTGCGCTACCTCGGCTACAAGGTGATGCAGGTCATGAACGTGACCGACGTGGACGACAAGACCATCCTGGGCGCGCACAAGGCCGGCATCTCGCTCGACGAATACACGGCGCCATTCATCGAGTCGTTCCTGCGCGACCTCGACAGCCTGCACGTGGAGCGCGCCGAGCACTTCCCGCGCGCCACGGACCACATCGCCGAGATGATCGAGATGGTCGCCCGCCTGATCGAGAAGGGCTACGCCTACCAGAGCGACGGCTCGGTCTGGTTCAGCATCTCGCGCGATCCCGACTACGGGCGCCTCTCGGGCTTCGACCTGGCGCAGGTGCGGCGCGGCGAGCGCGTGGCGACGGACGAGTACACCAAGGAAGACGTCCGCGACTTCGTGCTCTGGAAGGGAGTGAAGCCCGGCGAGCCGGCGTGGGACTCCCCCTGGGGGCCGGGCCGGCCCGGCTGGCACATCGAGTGCTCGGCCATGGCCATGAAGTACCTGGGCGAGACCTTCGACCTCCACTGCGGCGGCGTGGACCTGATCTTCCCGCACCATGAGAACGAGATCGCGCAGAGCGAGAGCGCCACGGACCGGCCGTTCGTCCACACCTGGCTGCACTCCGAGCACCTGATCGTGGACGGCCAGAAGATGTCGAAGTCGCTGGGCAACCAGTACACGCTCAAGGACCTGCTCGACCGCGGCTACTCGCTGCGCGCCGTGCGCTACCTGTTCCTGTCGGTCCACTACCGGCAGAAGATCAACTTCACCTTCGAGTCCCTGGAGGCTGCGGCCGGAGCCCTGCGGCGGATCGACGAGATGCGTTTCCGCCTGGGTCACGCGGCCGAAGAGGGGGAGCCGAGCCCGGCGCTCGCCGCCGCGGTCGAGCGCCTGCGCCGCGACTTCGGCGAATCCGTGGCAGACGATCTCAACCTGGCCGCGGCGCTCGCCGCGCTCTTCGTCTTCGTCAAGGACGTCAACCTGGCGGTGGAGGAGGGGCGCATCGGCACGGGCGATCGGCAGCGGATCCTCGACGCCCTGGCGGACGTGGACCAGGTGCTGGGCGTGCTCGACCCTGCGCAGTGGCCCTCGGCCGAGGCGGCTTCCGGCCCCTCCGAGGAGGAGATCGAGCGCAGGATTCAGGAGCGCCTGGACGCCCGCAAGAGCCGCGACTTCGCCGCCGCGGACCGCATCCGCGACGAGCTGGCCGCCCAGGGGGTGATCCTGGAGGACACGCCGCAGGGGACAAGGTGGAAGAGGCGATGAAGTTCCAGGAGCAGCCGCACAACCGCGGCCGGGGGAAGATCGGGGAAGACGACGCGGTGAGCTGGCTGGAGCGCCAGGGCTACCGGGTGGTGGAGCGCAACGTCGTGAACCATGGTGGAGAGCTCGACGTGGTGGCCTATGAGGGAGAGACCGTCTGCTTCGTGGAGATCAAGGCGCGGGCGAGCGCGGCCTACGGGCTGGCCATCGAGGCGGTCGATTTCCGCAAGCAGCGCCGGATCTCGCGCGCCGCGGCCCTCTACCTGGCCATGAAGGGACCCCGCGACGCCCCCTGCCGCTTCGACGTCCTGGGCCTCGATAAGCAGGGGGATGGCTGGCGCTATACCCTGGTCCGGGACGCGTTCCCCTTTGCCGGCTGAGGGGGACTTCCGGGGGAATACCCCGGGAGAGTTCGTGCTTGACACCCCTGCTGGCCGTGAGTATCCTTTGCGGCCTGTAAGTGGGTGGCTCGGGCGGGAATAGCTCAGTGGTAGAGCACAACCTTGCCAAGGTTGGGGTCGCGGGTTCAAATCCCGTTTCCCGCTCCAAACTTCCTCTTACCTGCACTAGAATAGGCCGCGTCAGCGGCCTTGACCGTCTCTAGGGCGACGTAGCCAAGTGGTAAGGCGAGGGTCTGCAAAACCCTTATTCACCGGTTCGAATCCGGTCGTCGCCTCCAATCCCCCCTCCCTCCAGCCCGTACGGGACGCCGAAACAATGGGTAGCTATGTCTACCCCTTTGCCCGGGGTATCTACCCATATGACGTCCCGCCGCCCCTATATGCGGCGAAGCTCCTGCATATACCAGCCGCCTCTCTGCATATAGAGCCAGGCTACGGATAATGCCCGGACCTTCTGGACATATAGAGGCCGTCTCTACCCGGCGCAGACGGGGCTCCTCCATATACAGGCCGTGACCGGACATATAGTTCGAGGCAGCTTCCGATAGCTTCTCCATTCGGGTATATGGATTGTGCGTCTGGAGAATGGAAGCTGGCCTTCGGATGATTTTGTCGCCGCCGCCCTGGAAGGCCGAGCCTGCGGCCCAATGTCTTAGAAGCCGGCGAGGACGCCAGCGCTTCCAGGGATTTAAGTCCGTGCTCCCCGAGTAGACTGCCGGCAACACCCCGACCCGAGGGCGGGCGGTTTCCGCCCGCCCCCTTTTCTCCCGCCCTGGGACCGCAGGAGGCGGCGCGAGTGGCGGCGAGTGCTAGGCTAGCTAGTACTAGGCGAAGGTTCCGATCTCGTACTGATTGGCTGGCGCCCGGGAACCTTTCCCGACGCCCGGGAAGCTTGTGGGTTGTTGGCCGTCTAGTCTCCGGCCAAGCTCCCCAAGCCTTCGATGGCCAGGTCTACGATGGTTTGTGTAACAAAAAGGCTGCTGACCGAATACAGCTCTCGCAGGTGGCGCTCCGCTTCTTCCCTGGTCAGCCGGCCCATCTGGTGCGCTCTGGCGATGATGCCGAGAGAGCCGACGGGAGTCAGCCCGAGGCCCTTCGCGGCTCGCCGCACCGCGAGATCGTCGGTCAGGAGCACCGGCACCCCAAGCTGCGAACAGAGCAAGAGGCTTTCCCGCTCTCCTGCTTGGAGCTTCTCCAGCCCATGGTGGGCCGAAAAACTCTCGACCTCTTCAATCTCAAGGGTGTGTCGCTGTGCGAATCGGATCTCTTCGCGAATCGTCGCGGGCCGGTCTGCCTCGCGCCATACCCCCTCGGGGATGTGGAGAGCCTCGAAGATCGAGAGGAGAGGCAGGCAACCGACTTCTGCCAGATGAATCAGGGGGCCGGTGTCGGCAACCGCGGCTAGTCGCCCCGGGCCCACGCCAGATCCTCGCGCATGGCGGCATGTTGCTGCTCGGCCAGTTCCACCCAGTCGATTCCCGCGCTCTCGATCGCCTCTTCCCGGGGAATCGCGCCACGCAGGTACTGACCCAGGATGCGCTCGCGCCACAGCTGGCGGAGGCCCGCTTCGAAGGCCAGGGTCATGATCTCGGCTTCGGGCTTTTGCAGCTCCCGGGCGAGCCGGGCGAGGGAGGTCGAGGCGCTTGCCATGGTCTGCTCCTGCCGAGAGCCTAGCAGAATGACCGGTTTGAGGGGAGAGAGGCGGTCCAGGAGGCGATACACTCCACCGCCAGATACGCACATGTAAATGAGCGCTGCATCCGTGGCAGCCGGTTTGCACTTCCCGGTTCTGCAGCCGGGGGAAGCCTTTCTTCCCAGGCATTTGAACCATGACAGCGCTGCTGATCGCCACCCTGCTTTTCGCGGCCCCCGCCAGGGAGCCGCGGATGGCGACCCCGATCGCGGTCATCGTTCACGAGCAGGTGCCGGTGGACGACCTCAGCCTGCCGGAGCTGCGGCGGATCTTCCGCGGCGAGCGCCTGTTCTGGGCCGGCGACCTCGCGATCACGCTGCTCGCTCCTCCCCGCGGCTCGCGCGAGCGGGAGGTCCTGCTGGACAAGGTCTACGACCGACACAGCGAGGCCGAGTACCAGCAGTACTGGATCAACAAGCTGTTCGACAACGGGGCACAGACCGCGCCCAAGATCACCGGCTCGCCCCAGATGTCGGCGGGGCTGGTGCGCGAGATCCCCGGCGCCATCGCGCTCGTGCCGGCCGACCGGATCCCGCGCGGGGTGAAGGTCCTCCGCATCGACGGCAGGAGCCCCGGCCAAGCCGGGTACCCGCTGCGATGAGGATGCATGGCCGGTTGTTGGGAGCTCTGCTGGCGATCCTGGTCTTCTTTTCTCTCAACCTGGCGGTCCATCTCTGGAGCAACCGGTCCCGGACGGAAGCGCTCTCCGAGCTCCGCAGCGCCATCGACCGGCAGCTCCTCCTCACCTCGATCGAGAGGCGCCTGACCGATGCCCACCGGGAGATCGCCCTGCTCACCGGCGTGCTGGCCGAGCATGGGCCCGGCGAGGTGGGACCGGAGGCCCGGGCGGCATTTGCGGCCCGCCTCGACCTGATCGCGGCTGAGCTGGAGAGCGCGCGGATGGTCCCCGGCGGCCCGGCGCGCACGGCGGCCCGGTTCAACACCGTCTTCCGCGACCTCCGCGCCTCCTGGATGCGGGCGTACGCGAGCTTCGGCGTGGACGACTCGGAGGCCATCGCGGAGCTGGCCCTGCGCTCGGACCACCTGAGCTCCGAGCTCCTGACCCGGATCCTGCCGCAGTGGGAGAGGGAGGAGCGCTGGCGGGTGCAGCGGGCGAGCGAGCGCCTGACGCGGATCTCGGAGATGACCAACCGCGTGTCGGTGCTGTTCTTCATGCTGTCGACCCTGGCCGTGACCCTGATCGCAACCCAGGTCTCGCGCTTCCTGGTCGACATGAACCGCGACCTGGAGGAGCGAGTGGGCGAGAGGACCGTGGAGCTGGAGCAGGAGGTCCAGGAACGGCGCAAGGCGGAGGCGCAGCTCCTTCACGACGCCTTCCACGACGCGCTGACCGGACTGGCCAACCGCGCGCTCTTCCTGGACCGCCTGGGTCTGTCGCTCACCCGGTCGAAGCGGCGGCCCGACTTCTGCTTCGCCGTGCTCTTCCTCGACTTCGACCGCTTCAAGCTGATCAACGACAGCCTCGGGCACGCCTGGGGCGACCGGGCGCTCGTCGCCATCGCCCGCCGGCTGGAGCGCTGCGTGCGCGCCGGCGACACGGTGGCGCGCTTCGGCGGCGACGAGTTCGCCATCCTGCTCGACGACGTGCACAATCTGGCGGACGTCGAGAGGCTCACGCGGCAGATGGAGGAGCGGCTGGCCGTCCCTCTCCAGGTCGACGGCAACGAGCTCTTCGTCAGCGCGAGCATCGGCATCGCGTTCGGCACGCCCGAGTATGAGAGGCCGGAGGAGATCCTGCGCGACGCCGACGCCGCCATGTACCGGGCCAAGAGCCTCGGCCGGGCGCGCTACGAGGTCTTCAACGAGGCGCTGCACCGCGAGGCCCTGGACCGGCTGCGGCTGGAGACCGACCTGCGGCGCGCCGTGCAGGAGGAGAGCTTCGGGCTCCAGTACCAGCCGATCGTCTGCCTGGCCGACGGCAGGATGATCGGCTTCGAGGCCCTTGTGCGCTGGCGCCACCCGGTGTGGGGCATGGTCGCGCCCGACCAGTTCATCCAGGTGGCCGAGGAGACGGGCCTGATCCTCCCCATCGGGCGCTGGGTGCTCTCCGAGGCCTGCGCGTGCCTGCGGCGTTGGCAGCGGGAGTTCCCGTCCGAGCCGCCCCTGACGATCAACGTCAACCTGTCGCGGCGGCAGCTCCTGCAGGCCGATCTCCTGGAGCAGATCCGCCGCATCCTGGCGCGGACCGGGCTGCCGGCCGACAGCCTGCGGCTGGAGATCACCGAGAGCGCCATCCTCGAGAACCCCGAGGGCGCGGTGGAGTTCCTGAACCAGCTCAGGTCGCTGCGCATCGGCCTGTGCGTCGACGACTTCGGCACCGGCTACTCGTCCTTGAGCTCCCTCCAGGAGTTCCCGGTCGACGTCCTGAAGATCGACCGCTCGTTCATCCAGGGCATGGGACCGGAGGGGGAGAGGGACGAGATCGTTCGCGCCGTGGTCAGCCTCGCTCACAGTCTGGGCATGCAGGTGGTGGCCGAGGGGGTGGAGACCGAGGGGCAGCTGCAGCGGCTGCGGGACATGGAGTGCGACTACGGCCAGGGCTATCTCCTCTGCCACGCCCAGGACGCCGAGGGAATCGACCGCCTCCTGGAACGGTCCGAGCCGTGGGCCCGCTGCTCCGGCCTCACGGCCTAGCAGCCTGTGGTTAAACCCCGTTCCAGAGCCGGAGGTCGACCCGCCCGGCGAGCCTGGAGAGCGGATCAAGCCGATGGAGAAACTCAGTGGATCGAGAACTCCAGAGACGAAGAGCCCTT
>Ga0268265_10002050_pt1 | contig 15793 bp, 30 predicted proteins | sample KBSSwiS52_FD_190355 | JGI IMG/M metagenome (GOLD analysis project Ga0268265, IMG submission 190355) | Switchgrass rhizosphere microbial communities from Kellogg Biological Station, Michigan, USA - KBS Switchgrass S5-2 (SPAdes) (version 2) | ecosystem: Host-associated > Plants > Roots >... | reverse complement strand
ATAACACACTTTTGATCGACAAATACGAATTAACAGTAGGCCGGACGTTGTAGGAGATTTTGATGATGTGCGTGTATGTGGTGCGTTGGTACTAATATTATTAGATTGAATTTTATAGATTTTAACTAATAGAATGAGTTAAAAATACTGCCGCTTTCTTATTGCCGGTTGAATTTTTTTCCGTATCATTGGGAATGCAAATCCTGAAAAAATTATGGTGTTTTCTAACAGGTCACAAATATATTTATGTTTGTGATTTAGAAACACCGGGTTTATTTTTTTCAAAAATCTGGTGTCCGCGTTGTAACAAAATTCATTCACAACGTTGCGGATCATGGAAATGGAATCGTAACAAATTTTTTTTTCTTAAATAAATTTTTCACAATTAAATTTTAAAACTATGTCAAAACAAAAAGAAACCGTATCGGCTAATGGAAAAGCTTCAGCCGAACAAGTTAACAACACTGAAGAAACGATTTCCAGTTTTATTCGTGATTGTAAAAAGAATATTAAAAATTCAATCGCAGGCAGCGCGGCTATTGAAAAACTTCCAAGTAACACGCCCGAACTTAAATCCGCTAAGGAATCAATGCTAAACGCGTTGAAAGGGCAAAAAGAATTAATCGCGAAACAGGCAGCGCAAAAAGTTTACGAATATCTTTTAAGAACTGAGTAAGCCGCGCGCGAGTTCAATTTTTAATGTTAATAAGAACCGGAAAATCCGGTTCTTTTTTATTTTACCTCACTTTATAAAAAATGGAAAAGTTCATTGAAATGTATTACGGCATCGTTCCGCGTGAAGGTTTACACGGCGTTGCATACGCCGAACGCGCGCACAAAATTGAAGTAGAATTTTTTTCTACTAAACGCAATTGGCGTAAAGCTTTACCGCTAGATGATCAAATCAATGATCGGACATTATTAAAAAAAGCAATGTTAAGTCATCCTGACGGTAATGGAAAACCAACACAATACAATCAAATTTTTAAACTTTAAAATCAAAATCAATTATGGAGCAATCAGTAAAAAACGCAATCATTTTTCATGGTGATAAAATGTTGCAACTGCAAACAATGAACGCCGATAAATTCGGAGAGTATAAAGATAGCGTTATCATAATGTTAACAGTAATTAAATCGGTGGTTAATGGTTTGAAAAATGAAACCGAACCCGCTGTTTTAATTAACGGGATGATTGACAACATCACTAAACAATTATCAATTAACGAAACTATTGTCGATCCGAATGAAGATATTTTGGATAAAATTTTAACGGAAGTTAAAACGACGATGCGGTTTTTAATTGCTATGAACGATGAAACTTTAGAACGTCGCAAGCTTTGTGATACCCGCTATGCGGAAGCTAAAAAATCTTCAGATATTGCAATGCAGGTTATTAGTGAAATCAATCCTATTCAGGTAGTTAAAACTGATAATATTCCCGGCGAAGGCCCAGCGCAATAAAAATTTTTAATTTCAATTTTAAATTTAAATAATACAATCATGGTTAAAAATCAAAATCAGAAAAACGTGCCGCAAAAAGATGTTGCTGCTAAACCCGCGCCAGTTAAAGAAGAAGTATTAGAACAGGCGTACACATCCGCGTCGGAAAAAACAAATTCCAAAGAATGCGGAACACTTGCAAAAAATACTGATCCTGATTCAGTTATTGATTACGTAGGTGAATTGGAATTAACAGAACCCGGCGATTATTGGTTACACGCACACGCGCGAAAAAATGAAGAAGGTGAAGTATATCTTTCGCTTTCAGTTGACCGTAAAAAAGAACAAAGCGAAGATTTAGCCAACGTCGACCGCGGAGTTTTGTATAAAAACAATCGTAAGAAATTAAAACACCACGCAGATTATACCGGTAATATTAATTTTTCAACGCCGGGTAAATTTGCGCTTTCAGCAACGATTGAAGAAAGTCGAAACGGATTGACATATATGTCTGTTGGCGTTAATAACGACGGCGATTCCGAAATTGAAGAAGGAGATTTACCGTTTTAAGTCATCACGCGAAAGTTTTGAATTCTTATCTAAAAAATTCCCTCTTTTACTAGAATTAAAATTACGCTTAAATTTAATACTTATGTCAGAAATAACTTTAAAAAGTAAAATGAAATCCGGTGAAACGATTATCGGAAAAGTGGACGCGATTAGTACGGACACTAACACTATCACTTTTGAATTGAAAGATGAAACTTTATTGAAAGTTGGTGGCTTTCCTGATAACATTATCGAATTAATCGATGATGATTATGACGGGGATATTATTAAACTCACTAAAACCGAGGCCGGTGATTATACCGTTAAGGAATTAGATGATTTTCCTGATGAAAAAGAAAAGAAGTAATTCAAAAACGAAACGTAAGCCCGCGAAAAAACGCGGGCGCGTTTCTTTAAAAAAGAAAACACGCGCTAAAAAAATTAAGTCCGCGTTTACTATTAAGAAGCGACGCGGTGTTGCAATTTACGATATTGCGTTAGGAGGTAAATTTAAGACAGAACAGGAAATTGATATAATAGTTTCATCTTTAGATTTTAAACCCCTTAAAGATTCTAATGAGTTTGTTAAAATAACTTTCTTTGAAGAAAAAGGAAAAGAAAAACAAGCGTACACCGATTTAGATGAATATAGTTTTGATTCTACTAAAGAATTTAAAGAGTTAATTAAACAGCGATTGAAAGATATGAATTATAATTTTCATCGCGCGCCTGCGAGTAATTCGCCTAACTATTGGAAAAAAATGTACCGGTTAAGAAATTATTTAACCAGTATTATAATCGATATTGAAACCGCCGATACATGAAAAATAAAAAAGTTTTTCGTTTGTTCATTGATTACGATTTAGAGTTAATGGATATTTCATCCGAATTTGAAACTAAAATTGCTGACATTCCGGTTCAAAAAATTATTGACTATCCGTGTTCGCAATGGGAGATATCTTGTATACTGGTTCCGGCTTCCACAACTAAAATGTTTGTTGAATTTAAACGGTATGAAAAAGACGGAAAGCAAACACTTGAATCACATTACGTAACTGATTTTAAAATTATACAATATGAGTAACATTGCAAAACGCGGATTCGCTTCTATGGACGTAGTGAAACGTAAAGAAATACAAAGTAAAGGTGGTAAATCTACTTCTTCAAAAATTAATCACATGGCCGATATTGGCCGTAAAGGCGGGATTGCTTCCGGTAAAATTAGACGCGTAAAATCATAATGCAACGGCGTTATTTAAGACCGCTAAAATTAAAAAATCGCGGTAAAGATTTTTTCGTATTTGATACTGAAACAGGTGAAAAACTTTCGGACGGTACTATTAAATATTTTCTTAGCGCGCGGCCGGAACATTTCATTTTTGGTGTTGTATACGGTAAAGATTTTATAAAAGTAATTCATTCACTGGAAGCGTTTAAAAAAGAATTTTTAAAAAGAAAATATAAAAATAAAATTGTTTACGCACATAACGCTGAATATGATTTATCAGTATTGTACGGCAACATTTATTATTTAGACCCCGACGCAATATTTAACGGTAAATTTATTACATGCACTAACGGTAATTGTAAATTTGCTGATTCGCATAATTTATTGCCTACTTCAATAGCTGAATTAGGTGAAATGATTGGAAACAAAAAACAGGAATTAGGCTCTAAAAAAGATAAAGACGGTAATATAATTTCACACATTAAACGAATAAAACAGGATGTTGAGTATTGTATTACTGATTGTAAAATTGCCTACGATTCATTGGCTGAAATGTTTAGTGACGCCGAACCGTCGTTTACAATTGGTAGTTTATCCCTTAAAAAATTTAGGACTGATTTTCTAAAGGAGACTATTAAAGTAAATACTATTTCCGATAAATTTTTTGACGCGTTGTATGGCGGTAGAACGGAAGCGTTTAAGTTAGGTAAAACAGAAGCGTTCGTATACGATTTAAATTCTGCGTATCCGTGGGCGTTAAAAAATTTAAAATTTCCTAATCCTTCACGACTACGAACCGCGCCTAATACTAAGTATGAACAGTATTTAAATGATTTGAATTTTGAGGGAATGATTGAAGCCACGGTTACAATAGATGAAAGTTGTAACATTCCAGTGTTACCGTGGCGAACCGATAATTCGTTAATATTTCCGGTAGGTACTTTTCGTGGATCATGGACGTTTAACGAATTCAGATACGCGCGCGAAGTAACGCCGTTAGTGATTAATAAAGTGCATAAAGTTATTATTTCAGAAGGAATAGAAAGCCCGTTTGTAGAATACATCGACCATTTTTATTTGTTAAGAAGTCAGACGACAAATAAATTTAAAAAGTATTATTATAAATTGTACATGAACAATTTATACGGAAAACTTATACAACGTCTATTAGAAAAATTTAGATATTGTGATAAGATTTCGACGGCAAAATCTTTTATGAAGAAAAACAAAATTAAACACGTTAATCTAATAGAAGTTAATAAAGGTTATTTTTTAAAATATGAAGTGTACGAAATTTTGTCCCACACTATAGCGTGTTGGGGTGCGTACATTACGGCGGAAGTTAGAAAAATGTTGCATAAACAAATTATGTTGCATCCTGATGAAACGGTTTATTGTGATACGGATTCAACGTTTATAACTAAAAATTTAGATTTAAATTCTAGTGAATTAGGTGGATGGAAAAAAGAAGAAAAAATTGTCACTGAGGTGCGCGCATTGAAAGATTACATTTGTGTTGAGTACGATAAAAAAGAAAACAAGTGGAATCATAAAGAATATTTAAAAGGAATTAAAAAAGGGTCGGTGCCTTTTGATCAGTTAGGAAATGTTTTTGAAATAAAACGAATGATTAAAACGCGCGAATCGTTTAGACGCGTTGATAATTTACCGCCGGGAACATTTATAAAACAAATTAAAGTTCTTACGGGTGATTATACAAAGCGAAAAAAATTACCCGACGGGAATACAAAACCGTTTAAATTAACATTAGCTACAAAACCAAACGACACATTAATATGAGTCAATTCCACGAAGATTATTTAAGACCAATAAAAGAATTTTTTAGCGGGGCTGCAATCGGAAAGGCAGTCGGCAATATGTCGAATAGTCCCTATTCGTTCGACTGGAACATTCCAACAATTACGGCGGGATTTGCAACGCGTATGAGTGAACGATTGCGAGAAAGCGACGAACGAATTAAAAAACTAATAACTAAAAACTATATGAAGGAAATAATAATTTTTATTACTGAAGATGATGTTAAAACTATTGAACAAATAGTAAAAGAACACGGCGCGTCGTGCGGTTATTTTGTTAGATATGACAGATACCCAACCGGTTTAAATCAGGCGCGTATTACCGTATTAAACGAACAATCGGCGTTTAATTTTGGAATGTTATACATGAAAGCAAAATTAAAAATTTTACTATAATGACCAACGCACAAAAAACAATGCTGACACAATTAAAAAATTCGTGTCGCAATTTCGATCTAGCTATAAATATTTATAGTAGAACCGAATTAAAAAACGCTGGTATTCTCAGGATCGTAGAAACCACAGAAGCCAACGTTAAACGAATGGAACACTTTTTAAATTCAATTATAAATAAATAAAACTATGAACAAATCAATTCTAATTAAAGTATTTTCAACAATGTTTCCCGGCGTCGATGCCGTGGAAATTAATTTGATCGATGCAACACTAACAACTAAATCGGAAGGTAAAGAACCGGAAACAAAACCGTTAGCATTAAAAGATGTTGAATCAAATGTTAGTCTTTTAAAAGACTATCTTAATCTAAAAGACAACATCAATGTAATATTAATTGATATGCAAAACAGCGCGGTACACGTAATTCACACTAATGGCACTAAAAATTTGTAACTATGTCCGACATTAATTTTACTTTATTTTTAGTTCGATTGTTCATTATAATCGAATTAAGTTTAACAGGAATTTTTATACTCTGGTTTGTCGTTCGTAATTGGAGTAAAATAATTCCGCGTAGATTTCGAAAATCAAAAATCGATATCGCCCTAGATAATGTTTACGAATGTTTAGGAAATGAAAGCGAACGCATTTTTAATTTGGAACAAAAAGTATTTAAAAACCAAAAACCATATAAAAAATGAATAAGATAATCGAACAAATAATTGCAAACGGTTGGATCGTTATTATAAACGATTCAGCCCGTACCGGACACGTTGAAAAAGATTCAGTTTCCCGGTGTTTAATTCGTGTAACTGATTTACAAAATCCCGAAAGATTTTATGATCGTGTTTGTACGTGGGAAGAACGGTCGATGACACTTGCGTTAGATACCATGCTTTCAAAAATTGAAAACTATTATAACACAACTAAACCAAAATAATTATGGGACGTTTATCAAATAAAGAAAAATTAAAACGTGAAAAAGAAAAACTGGAAAGTAACACCGGAACAGAAAATACGGAAACGATTTCAGATTCAGAATCATTTGCAAATGTTGCAGAATCTATCCGTACTGACGTTAACACCGGACAAAACGAAAAAGAAATCGGCGAAATAATGTCTGCGTTTTCAGAGGAAAAGAAATCTTTTGAACCAGAAAATTTAACGGCTACCGAAAACGCTGACGAAGATTTTATACCTAAACGTGAACGAAAAAAACGAGAAACTAAAGAAGATAAAAAGGCGCGTGAAGAAAAAACCGAACGTCAATTTAAACTTCCCGGCAGGCTTGTTAACAGAATGACAAACCGTTTAGTCGGCGGAATAATTGTAAGCGTTGACGGCTGGATTTCTAAAACTCCCGTTCCGGCTGAATTTGTTTATCTGTCAGAAGAAGAATTAAATGATGAAGATAACGTTGCGATGGCGGAGGAATTTATTAAAGCCTTAAAACTTTCAGAAAATCCGATTCTTTTATATTGTGGTGTTATGATCGGCGGAATAGTCACTAATTATATGATGATAAAATCAATGATGGCGGCGGCTGCAAAGAAAGGTCAAACCGTCAATTTTGGAAATGAAAATGAAGGTGATAAAAACAAAACAACATGACAATTGCGATAATAATTGAATGTGAAACAAATATTGAATTGTACAATCATTTAGATCATTTAAAAAATGTTTTAAAACATGAGTTTAGAAAACACGGAACAGAAGAAAAAGATTTTACTGTTTCGGATAACAATTGTTACGGTCGACATGATTGTTCAGTTTCATATAAAGATTTAGAATCATTTGATATTTCACGCAATGAAAATTCGGGGTAAAGTTATTATTGTTGTTGGTGCGCGGGGTAACGGAAAAAGTCACTTCACTAAAAAGCACACCCGTCATGTACATGAAACACGTTTTCATGTATATGACGTTCAGGGTGAATATTACACGGATGATAACGAACCGTTACCAGATATGGATTCTTTTTTGAGTGAAATGTTATTGCAACGTGAAAGTACAATGGTATTTGAAGAGGCAACCGTATTTTTTTCTAACAAAGGATGCAACGCAAAAATAAAACATTTGTGTGTTAGTGCGCGGCATGATCATAACACAATTTATTTATTATTTCATTCTATTCGCGCGATACCAATTGAACTTTATGAACTTACTGATTATGTCGTAATTTTTAACACGTTGGACATTGAAGAAATCGTTAAAAAGAAACATTCTTTTCTTTACAAATCATGGTTAAAAGTTCGCGGTATTCCGCGTAAATATGAAATCGTTAAATTAAACCCATCGAATTTATGATTATAAATTTATGCGCGCAAAAATTAAGGTATCAATGTTATTTTCAATTTCGTATTGATTGGATACAAGCCTTAATTACATTTAATGTTAAAGCCGGAATTTATAAAGGAGTCTCATTAGTTGACCCTAAAAAACTATTTGGTGAATGGATGGAAGTAACATGTTACGGTTTATTTTTTGATGTTCAGCTATTAGGTTTACGCATCGGTTTTTATTTACATCCGTTCGTCAAACAAAATAAAAGAATATGACGGCCTTAGAAGTTTTGCGGTATTCTATTTCTGAAAAGAAAAAGGAAATTAAAGAAGTCAGAAAACGACTGAAAGATAAAACGCATAATTCCCCGTCGCAATTAACCGTACTACGAAAACGACGTAAAATTTTGCTGTCAGAAATCCGAACTTTAGAACGTGAATTTGACGCAATAAACCCTGAAAATAAACTTTAAACGCAATATTTATGGATCAACTTTTGCATGAAATAGGTAAATATTATTGGAAACAGTGGTTTCAATTGTGGTCTATTGTTATGATCGCTTTCGGTTTCATTGTTGGTAGTATTTGCAGATTAATTATTCCGGATAAAACTAAAAACGAGCAAGATGAAAACCCTAGTTAGAATTTTACTATTCGTTATTTTTTCAGCAATACTTTTATCGTTATGTCGTTGCAGCGATAATAAGGATTCACAGCCTATTCCGAAATGCGAAGAAGTCAACAAATTAACTCCTTATAATCAGGACCAAATTATTGACGAATTACGCGTTACTGATCTTAAAGAATTAAAACAGGGATGTGATACGCTGTATTGGATTTTTGTTTTTGAAAACAATAATAAAGGTTATACAACTAATTATATTAAAAATGCGATGTGTCGAACGCATTCAGGACAATGGTGTAAATAAAAAAAAAGTCCGGTTAACGACCGGACTTTTTTTTTGTTTTATGGAACTATTGTTAATACACCTGCATTACTCCAAACCGCGCCGGACGGTAGACCGGCGGAAGCAGTAGGAATATTATTAATTACTAAAATTGATTGTCCGGTTCCTGCCGGAAATAGTGTAAATGTAATGTTAGCGTTTCCGCTTGCGTTATTTCTGAACGAAGGAGCGGCGACCGACGCCGCGCCGTTATTCATATTTACAGATAATCCGCTTCCGGGACTAGTTGATGTAATATCAATGCCGCCTAAACGTATAGTAGTATTAGAAGTACCGTTTACAATTTCGTAACCGCCTTGTACAGAATTACCGATCATTCGATTACTAGTACCGGTTCCGTTTATTACAATCGCGCTATTTAATGTGGCGTCATATTGAAAATTACTTTCAGTTGATAAATTATTCGTTGTACCGTCCTGATAAACAACCCCGCGCGCGGCGGATAAACTTGTAACGTTTATATTTTCTGCGTGTAATGTATTAGTAGCCGCGTCATAGTTTAACGCGGCTTCACTTGTAATTGCATTTCCAGCAGAACCGTATGCAATTTGTGTTGCTGTCAACGTCGGCGTCGCTACTGTTTGCCATGTCGGACTACTGCCCGCGCCGTTAGATACTAGTGCCTGCCCCGCTGTGCCGTCTGTACCGCTTACTGTAAATGATCCGTCCGCGTCTATTTCTAAGCGTTCTAAACCGCCGGTCTGTAACACAACATCGCCCGCGCCTGCATCCAATACTGCGTTAGAGTTTGCGTGTAAAATTAAATCTCCCGAATTAGCATTAATCGTTGTAACTGTTCCGCCTATTGTAGTAGCCGCAGCCGATGTGCTTATAAATGTTCCTGCCGATGTTATATCAATTGATCCCGCGCTGGATGTAAATTCAATGTCTGACGTCGCGCCTAAAGTAATTTCACCAGCCGTTGAAATTAAATCAATACTTCCGCCTGAATTTATTCCTATGTTGCTAGTACTTGCCATACTTAAATTAGACGCTAATATTATATTTGTATTGCCCGCGTCACTAGATAAATTTACAGAACCGTTAGATTCTGCAAATATTCCCGCATTAGCACGCATTAATATATTATTGAATAAACCTGTATTATTACCTAACGATAAACTCCAAACATTTGACAACGTTGGTAGTATTTGCATATCGTCCGTCGCATCACTTTGCCCTGCTAGCTTCCAAAAATTTCCAGTTGGAATAGATGACGCGTTAAATAGTTTCCAGTCAACCCAAATCGATAACGCTGGATTCCATACGCGCCATTTATTATTAGTTTTATCAAACATAATTCCACCTGTAGGACCGTTAAACGTGGCTAACGTTGCGCGCGTGTTTTTTATTAATGTAGTGTCAACGCTACCGGGATCAGTTATGTAAACTCCGTTAAATTGATTATTAGGATTTTGCGCAAAACTCGAAAACGAAATTAAAATCAACAAACTAAATAATATGTGTTTGCTTTGCGGAACACTAATTTTATTTTTGAATTCATTTCCTGAGTATGATTCCATAACGTCGTTAACGTCAGGCTTGCGTTTATTCTTAATAATCAAATTCAAAATTTTCCATCCGTTATCGATCAACGAAAGATTTTTCTTTGTAGGAATTACACGAACAATTATTTCGTAAATCGCAGGTGCGATTAAATCCCAATGTTTTAAAATAAAGTCAATTACTGTTTTCATTTTGTTTTGGTTTTGTGAATAGTTTTTTAATTAATAATAAAATGGTTAATACGCCGATGGTCAATTGAACTACAAAAGTGATCAACGGCGCGTATACCATAAAACTTTTTAACAATTCTATTAAATAAACTGTTAAAAATCCGATTGCGCATGTTTTGGATGTTTCCATTTTTATTTAGTTGCTACGTAAAGAAGAAACGCAAGTAGTAGTAAACCTAACGCACCACCACCGGTTTTTAACGCCGATAAAAACGACGATGAATTAACCGCCGCGTTAAAGCCGTCAGTAAAATCTTTTTCAGTCATCCAAAAATTTCCTTCTTCATGCGTAACAATTGCACGACCTATTTTTTTAATATCATCTTTGGATGAAATCGTTTTATTACGCGGTATACCGGTTAATGAAACAACACGTTTTATATAATCTTCCGGAACATTTGCGCCGTGTCCAGTTGGAGCGTATACCGGAAAAATTTTTTCAATCGTGTTTAGTCCGCGTTTTAAATACGCATTAGTCAAATTAATAAATCCAGCGCGTGCGCCGTTGGCGGGTGTGTCAAATATTAAAAATCCGTCCGACGTTTTAGCTTTTAATCCTTTCCACGGATCAGGCGTTGTATCCATTATTGCAAACGGATTGTTGTTAATTTTAGGCCGTGCCATTTTTAAGTCGGTTTAGGAGTGTATTTGATAATTAAAATTATAATTAAGATAGCGATTGCATATTTAGCAATATTACCTAAATCTAAATCTCCGAATAGATTTTGAAATAAATTACTAAAATCGAATCCGCCGTTGTCTTTCCGTTCATCTATTTTTTCCTGAATTTCTTCTTCACGTTTTTTACGGGCCGCTTCCAATGACGCGATTAGTTTAGCTGAATCAAAAACTCCTTCTTCATGTTTAACATAACGATTAAGATTTTTGTTATCAATTTGCCACCAGACTTTACCGTCTTTAACTACGTAAGAATAAATTTTTCCGACAAAACTATTTTTCGGAATTGAATACACAAATCGTGTTGTATCCGCGCCTGAATAAACACTAATCGGAAGATTCAATGACCATAAATCCCCGCCTATAAAATCGTCGGCGCTACCTTGCGCTAACGCGCCTTTAACGACATTATTTGAATGACTTTGTAATGTTGCCATAACTTTATTTATTTTCCATTGCGTCAATCATCCGTTCGACTCTGTAACCGTTGTTTTCTGAAAGTGTCATAATCATCGACTTATTAATTTGTGACGGATTATAACCTTCTGCTAACATTTTATTTGCAGCCCATGAATCACACGCCGCCTCTTCTGCCGGTGAATCATTCCAATATTTATGCGCGCATTCATGGTATAAAATAAACATCATTTCAGGTTTTGTTTTCGCCTTCATTGAATTATCTAAATATATCGCACACTTATTAAACGGACTCCTTTCTTTATCCCAAAATATTGAAGCGGTATAATTATTTTGTCCGTAAATAATAGGGAACGTTTCCGGATCGCCTTTTAAATTGCGAGTCGGTTTTGGTAATATATCCAACGTGTATTCTACCGGTGTAATTCGTTTTGCGATTTTACCAGTATCTAAATAGTAAACTCCTTTAGGTAAATTGAATTCCCTAACTTTACTATTTACAAATCGCGTATCGTAAAACGGTTTATATTCAGCGTCCAGAATAATAACATTACCGCCAGTAATATTTCTAAATCCGGTTTTACGATCCAGAATTAAACGCTTCATTTTATTTCCTATTTTCATTTTCTACGATATTTAGTTGAACCGTTTGAACTTGAACCGCTTGAACCCATTGCTAAAAATATTAAAGCTAAAATTGCTATTCCGATCATTATAGGACTAACATTTCCGAATCCCGCTAACAAATTACCGTCGTCGCCGTAATCATCATCACGCACTTCTTCATTACCATTTTTAAAATCTTCTAATAGCGACGTATCACGCAATGAATCAGCGTCATCATTCGCACCAACTTTAAGTTTTTGAACAGCCTGATTTAAAATACTAGACGGCAAACCAGTTTTAGCAGCGGCGGTTTTTAAACCGCTTGCCAACGTATAACCACCAACTAACGCACCGGCAACCGGCGCGACTTTACCAACGACGCCGGAAGCTTTGTCGACAAATTTCATCCCGGTATTACTTTTTTCTAATTCGTGGTATTTGTACGCCGTTTCTCTGTCTTCTTTTTTACGTAAAAGATTCGTCGCCTTTGTTGCATATCCTAAAGTAATCGTATCACCTACCGCCTTAACTGTTCCGGTTAATTTTTTGGTACTTTCGTCGTGAATTTTTCCTACAGCACCTAAAACTTTTGTCTTATAGTTAAGTTTTGGTTTTTTACCTGTAACACTCGAAACCGCTAACGCTATAGGCGCCTTTCCTAATGTTATCACATCCTTACCGATGTTTCCAATTTTCTTCCCTAATTTTTTAAGTGAAAAATTATTTCGTCCGTAATAAATTTCATTTCTTCTGTCCATAATTATTAGCCCCTCCGTGCTATAAATCCAACTAAAACAATTACACCTAAAACACCTAATCCGATTTCAGGTAAATGATTCATAATCCAGTCTCCCGCCAGATCTTTACCTTTATTTTTTGCGGCGTTTTCGATTTCAATTGCGGCCATCGCGACACGTCTATCAAATTCTGACATTGCATCACCACGCTTATATCGGATAACGCAATCCCTGATATACGTTTCACCAAGTCCGGCCAAAATATTACCAGCGCCTTTTCCGGCGGTTTTATCTGACTTACCTAGTAATCCAGTGATAACACCCGAACCTTTAGTAACAACATTACCTAATACATCCCAAACGTTACCTTTTCCGGAAGTTCCGCCGCCTGCAATTCCGGTGTTACCCGATTTACCTAAACCCGCGTAATATTCTTCGTCGGACATATTAGAAATATCCGAACCGGATTTACCTAAACTTGCATAATATTCTTCGTCTGTCATATCTGCGATATCTTCAGACAACGGCCCGAAATTATTTCTAACATGCCCGTACATCGGCGCGCGTGGTGACATAACACGCGAAGACATTGCAGCGGCGCGGGCTAAATCTTTTATTCCAGCGGGACGCGAAATTGTTACCACTCTTACGGGTTTTCCGTTCACTCTATGTGAAGTAACCCGAACATTTTGAATTTTTTTAATCTTGTTAAACATAAATTACTAAAGATAAAGTTATTAACGGATTGTTATAAGTAATGAAACTACCAAGTCCTAAATGTTGGTTTGCTACCGCGTTTATAGGTATTATTAATTCATTCACTCCCTTTTTAAATTGCGGTCGATACCACGTTTTAAGATTTAATGAATCGATTTTAAAATCCGCATTCCATTGTGTTAACACTGTAAACCACGGTTGTGCAAGTTGTAACTGTGTGTCGGAAGTCCAACCGTATTGAACGTCAAATATTTTAAATGTTCCCCAAGTATTTTTATCCAATTGGGTTGTATTTAACTGACTGATCAATGAAACATACGGCCCGTTTTGTGCGCTAATAACAACGAAAATATAATAACTGGGAGCGTTTAAATTATCAACATATACAAAAAGCATATCGCCCTTTCTAAATTCATTGTTAATTGTTGCTAACGGATTCGGAAAAAACAACGGCGTGTTATTACCCCAAGTGTATACACCTAGTAAAATCGTTCCGTAAAGTTTTGACAACACTTGATCAGCGATTGCATAACCACCGTTACGATCAAATTCCCCGAACAAATAATACGGAAACGGTTTTTTTAAATTTACTGGAATTGCAACGTCGTCTAATATCGTTCCGTTTGCGTCCGTGGTGTAACGTTTAACATTTAAAGAAATCATTTCTTTTTGTTCGACGTTGATTTGTTCTAATATCGGTTTGTTTATAATTACATGATTGTTCATAAAATTTTGGTTAAAGTAAAAAGGGGAATCTTTCGACTCCCCTTCACCAATAAAAATTTAAAACCGATTAATTAATTTTATCCGCATAAGCGACAAACATATTCAAATCAATAGCACCGGCGTCAAAGTTGAAATAACATCCGATCGCTTTTTGTTTTGAAACGCGGAATTCAAAATCGATATCGATAATATCTTTTTGCTGCTGTTCGGGATTCTTAAACCCTTTAGGGTTAACAGTATCCTGCGTAAATTTACCGAACATTGTCAAGTCGACACACTTAAACGGATTCGCAAATTGCGCAATATCAACGGCGGCATCACTGAACGCGGAATATCTAACCATGTTTGTACCAAACAAATTAGATTGCGTGGCCTGTAACAATGTCGCGAAACCAACGTCAAGTGAACGAATTATTTTCAAAGCGAGATAGTCTGTACCGCCTGCCGTAGCTGTATAGGTTATAACTAAATCACCATCCTGTAACAAGCTTGTAACGTTAGCATCCCATTGCGAAAAATTGTCGCCGGGGCGGTTTGTGCTTCCGAAAACTACCGGCGGGTTGTATTGCCAATTTGAAATCGGAAACAAACCTTTCAAAATCGGATAACCTGACGCGAAGTCAATATTTCCGAAAAGAAAAAATGGTAGTTTAACTTTCAAAACGGCGTTCAATGCAGCGGCGGCAATGTTCGTATATACACCAGCGGCGACGCTAAAATAATACGGTATTACTTGTAACTGAAATTGTGCAACGAATGACGGATTGTAAGTGCCCTGATTTACTTTGACCAATTGACCGTCGCGAACAACTTGCACGTTTGCAACTTCTTCAACAACTGTATCGGCACCTTGCGCGTGGTTAACTGAACTTCCCATACGCGCGAATTGTCTCCTTTGTCTTTGATTCATAATGCTTTTATGTTTAATAGTTATTTAAAAAATAAAAACGATTATGCCGCAACGTCAAAGCCTTCTTTTCCGTCAATTAAATTTTGCAGTCTGTTGGCGCGTTGTGCTTCACGGCTCATATTTTTTGAAACTTTCAAAGGATTTTTTCCCTGAAATGTATTGTCATATTTATTACCCATGACACTACCGATTAATCCTTTTACAACCAAATCGTAAAGCGCAAACGCTACGATACATGAAAGGAATGTTGCACCGAAAATTTTTCCAAGATTCATAATTGAAATTTTTTAAGAGTTAAAGATTTTTGTTTTTAAAATTCGAAAATAATTGCAGCCCGGGAAAATTTTTTGCGTGGAAAAATTGGAAACCATAACCTTAAACTTTTAACCAAAACCAGATCGCGAAAAAAGCGTTTCCCCGACTGCAACAATACAAAGTACTCATATCGTTAGTTAAAATCAAAGCGGCTATTCTAACGGAATTAGTGAACTCCCAGGACAAATTTTGGACATTCACAACGCACCACATACACGCACATCATCAAAATCTCCTACAACGTCCGGCCTACTGTTAATTCGTATTTG
>Ga0268265_10002045_pt1 | contig 15816 bp, 17 predicted proteins | sample KBSSwiS52_FD_190355 | JGI IMG/M metagenome (GOLD analysis project Ga0268265, IMG submission 190355) | Switchgrass rhizosphere microbial communities from Kellogg Biological Station, Michigan, USA - KBS Switchgrass S5-2 (SPAdes) (version 2) | ecosystem: Host-associated > Plants > Roots >... | reverse complement strand
GTCGGCGACGATCAGGGTTCGCTCGAACTGGCCGGTATTCTCGGCATTGATGCGGAAATAGGTCGACAGCTCCATCGGGCAGCGCACTCCTTCGGGCACGTAGACGAAGGTGCCGTCGGAGAAGACCGCGCTGTTCAAACAGGCGAAATAATTGTCGCGCTGCGGCACGACGCTTCCGAGATATTTGCGGACCAGGTCGGGATATTCGCGGATCGCTTCAGAGATGCTGAGGAAGATGACCCCGGCTTTCTTCAATTCCGCGCGGAAGGTGGTGGCGACCGAGACGCTGTCGAACACCGCGTCGACCGCGACCTTGCGCGCCCCTTCGACCCCGGCGAGCACCTTCTGCTCCTCGATCGGGATGCCGAGCTTTTCGTAAACGCGGAGGATCTCGGGATCGACTTCATCGAGGCTGCCGAGCTTCGGCTTGGCCTTGGGCGCGGCGTAATAATAAGCGTCCTGGTAATCGATAGCGGGGATGTCGAGCTTGGCCCAGCCGACCTCCTCCATCTCGAGCCACGCGCGATAGGCTTTCAAACGCCAATCGAGCATCCACTCGGGCTCGTCCTTCTTGGCCGAGATGAAGCGGACAGTGTCTTCGCTTAAGCCCTTGGGCGCGAACTCCTGCTCGATGTCGGACGAAAAGCCCCACTCGTAATCCTTGGCGATCGTCTCCTTGAGCTCGCGGTTCTGGACGGTCTCGTTCATTGCGCGAGTTCCGTGAGGCTAACCGCGCCGAGCGCGCCGCGCACCGCATTGCCGACCACGCCCATGTGCGGCTTGACCCGGCAATGCGCATCGAGCGCGCAATCCGATGGACCCTCGTGCCCCGAGCAGACGGTCAGGACGATCGGCCCCTCGACGGCCTCGACGATGTCGGCGAGGCTGATGTCGGTCGCCGGCCGCGCCAGCGTGAAGCCGCCGCCGGCTCCGCGGACGCTCGACAGCAGGCCCGACGCCGCAAGCTGGCCCATCAGTTTCTGCGCCGTCGGCAGCGGCACGCCGGTCTCGCCCGACAGCTCGGTCGCGCTAAGCCGCGCGCCCGCGTCGCGGCGGGCGGCAGCGGTCATCAGCACGACTGCATAATCGGCGAGGTGAGAGAGGCGCATCGTTAATCGGAGCTTTCCGGTATGATTTAGTCCGTTGCGAGGGAAAACTCAACCTCGCGACTCGTCAATTCGGACCTGATGACGGTATGCGGCGACCGTGCACCTCTACCCGCTCTTCCGGCCATTGGCCTTTGCGCTCGACGCGGAGCGGGCGCATCGGGCGACGATCGCGGCATTGAAATGGGTTCCGCCGCATCGGTCGCCGGACTTGCCGAAATCGCTGCGGACTCGCGTCGCCGGGCTCAATTTCCCGTCGCCGATCGGGCTTGCCGCGGGGTTCGACAAGGACGCCGAGGTGCCGGAGCAGATGCTGTCGCTCGGCTTCGGCTTCGTCGAGATCGGCACGGTCACGCCGCGCCCGCAGGCGGGGAATGACAAGCCGAGGCTGTTCCGGCTGGCGGCGGACCGGGCGGTGATCAATCGCATGGGGTTCAACAATCGCGGCCAGCCGGCGGCGTTCGCCCGGCTCGGCGAATGCACGCACCGGCCGGGGCCGGTCGGGGTCAACGTCGGCGCGAACAAGGACAGCACCGACCGCATCGCCGATTATGTTGGCGGAGTGCGGGCGATGGGGCAGGTCGCGGATTATCTGACGATCAACATCAGCTCGCCCAATACGCCGGGGCTGCGCGGCTTGCAGGACGAAGGCGCGCTCGAGGAATTGCTTGCGGCGGTGCGCGATGTCCGGTCGAAAAAGCCGATCTTCCTGAAGGTCGCGCCAGACCTCGAAAAGGGTGACCCGGAGCGAATTACGAAGGCCGCGATCGACCATGGCATTGATGCAATCATCGTCTCGAACACGACCGTGTCGCGGCCACCGCTCAAATCGAAATATGCGGCCGAACAGGGGGGCTTGTCTGGCGCCCCGCTCAAAGCGCTGGCGCTCGAGGCGCTGCGCCAATTCCGCCGGGCCAGCGGCGGGGAAATGCCGCTGATCGGGGTCGGCGGCATCACCACCGCCGACGACGCCTGGGAGCGGATCCGTGCCGGGGCGAGCCTGGTCCAGCTTTATTCGGCGATGGTTTATGAAGGACCGGGCATCGCCGTCCGGATCGCGCGCGGCCTGGCGCAGCGCCTCAAACGCGAGGGCTTCGCCAGCATTGGCGAAGCGGTCGGCAGCGAGCGGCCCTAACGCGGCAGAGTCAGGATGACGCCCTCGCGGCGGGGGTCGGCAGCGCCGTCGATCCGGCCGTCGCGGAGCAGTACCCCGGTGAGCCCCGAATCCTCCCCCTGCCCGGGCTTGAGATTGATTCCGCGTTGCTGCAGCCCGGCCAGAATCTCGGGCGAGAATTTGGTCACCTCGCCGTTGAAGTTGGGTCCGCGCGCGACGAGGTTCGGCGTCGCGAGCGCATCGGCCATGCTCATCCTCCAGTCGACGGCGGCGACCAGCGAATGCGCGACATAAGCCAGGATTGCATTGCCCCCGGCCGAGCCGATCGCGCCGGCGAACTTGCCGTCCTTGGTCAGCAGGATGGAGGGCACCATCGACGAGCGCGGCCGCTTGCCCGGCGCGACGGCGTTGGCGACCGGACGGCCTTGCTCGTCCTTCGGGCTGAACGAGAAATCGGTCAGCTGGTTGTTGAGGAAGAAGCCGTCGACCATCCGCCCGGTGCCGAAGATGCTTTCGACCGTGGTCGTCATGGAGACGACGTTACCGTCGGCATCGCGGACGATGAGGTGCGACGTACCGGCGGGTTCGAGCGTCTTGTCGGCGCCAGTGATGATCAGTGCGGGATAAGGGTCGCCGTGCATCGGTGGCGGGCCTGCCGTCGAGCCGATCGCTTGCACGCGCTCGGCGATATATTCCGGCCGGAGCATCTCCGCCGCCGGCACCTTCACGAACGCCGGGTCGCCGACGAAGAAGTCTCGGTCGGCGTACATCAGCCGGCTCGCCTCGGCGAACGTATACCAGGCTTGCGGATCGTTGGCGCCGCGCGACGCAATGTCGGTCTTGTCGAGGATCATCATCAACTCGATCAGCCCGACCCCGCTCGACGGCGGCGGCGGCGCGCATAGCAAATAGACGTTGAACGGCCCGCAGATCGGCTCGCGCTTGATCGGCTTGTAGGCCGCGAGGTCGGCCATGGTCATCGAGCCCGCCAGCGGGCCCTGGTGGGTCCGGTTGACGATCTTGGCGGCGGTCGAGCCGGTGTAGAGCGCGTCCGGCCCCTGCGCGGCCAGGCGGCGGAGGAAGTCGGCATAGGGCTTGTTAACCAACCGCTCCCCGGCGTTGAGCAGGGTGCCGTCGGGCTTGGAGAAATAAGCGACCACATCGGGCTGGTGGTTCTCGGCGTAATCCGCATGGATCATGCGCCCGAGCCGGGGCGAGACGATGAAGCCCTGGTCGGCGGTCCGCTCGGCGTCCCCGAACAGGCTCGACCACTTGAGCTTGCCATGCTCGTCATGCGCCAGCGCCAGCATCCCGACCGCGCCCGGAACGCCGGTAGCGCGGCCGCTAACCACCGCCGTGTCGAACGGCAGCGGCTTGCCGCTATTGTCGAGGAACATGCCGGGCGTCGCCTGCGCCGGCGCGACTTCGCGGCCGTCGTAGATGGTGATCTTACCGGTGCGGCCGTCGTAGAAATTCATGAAGGCGCCGCCGCCGACGCCGGAGCTTTGCGGCTCGACCAGCGACAGCATCGCCTGAACTGCGATCGCCGCGTCGACCGCGCTGCCGCCGCGCTTCAGGACGTTGAGGCCAGCTTGGGCCGCGAGCGGATTCGCGGCGATGACGAACGGCTCGCCCGCCGAACTTGGCGTTGCGGTATGAACTTGCGGCGCCGGCGCTGTTGAGCAGCCGGAGAGGGCGACGACGGCGAGGGCCGCGATAAGCTTGCGGAAGGGACGCATGGCCACGCGACTAAGCAGGACGAGTGGCACTCGCAATCGTTTCCGCTAAGAAGCGCCGCGGGGAGTAGGGCAAGTATGGCGCGTCAGCTCGAGCGGTTCGAAAATCTCGTCTCCATGTTTCTCACCCGCGCTGCGGAAAAAGGCGACGCGCCGTTTCTATGGGCCAAGCGTGACGGTGCGTGGCAGTCGATCAGCTGGGCGGAGGCGGCGCGGCAGGTTGCATCGCTTGCCGCCAGCTTCAAGCGCATCGGCCTGCAGCCCGGTGACCGCGTCTGCCTGGTCAGCGAGAACCGGCCCGAGTGGCTGATCTCTGACCTCGGGATCATGGCCGCCGGCTGCGTGACCGTCCCAACCTACACTACCAACACCGTCCGCGATCATTCCCACATCCTCGAGAATAGCGCGGCGCGGGCCGTCATCGTGTCGAGCCAAAAGCTCGCCAAGAATCTGATTCCGGCCGTGCTGACCCAGAATGAATGCCGGCACGTCATCGGCATGGAGCCGCTCGGAACGGGCCAGGCGCCGGACTGGGTGACGTGTCACGACTTCAATAAGATGGTGTCGGCGGACGCGGATATCGATGAATTGAAGCGCGAGGTCGCGAGTGTCGGGCGGGACGATCTCGCCTGCCTGATCTACACCAGCGGTACTGGCGGTGCGCCGCGCGGGGTGCGGCTCCACCACGGCTCATTGCTCCATAATTGCGAGGGAGCGACCGACGTCATCTCGACCGACTTCGGCTGGGCGGACGAGGTGTTCCTGTCGTTCCTCCCGGCCAGCCATGCCTATGAGCATACCGGCGGGCAGCTGTTCCCGATCGCGCTCGGCGCGCAGATATATTACGCCGAAAGCCTCGAGAAGCTCGCCGCCAATATCGAGGAAGTGCAGCCGACGATCATGATTGTCGTCCCGCGGCTGTTCGAAATGCTGCGCGCGCGGATCATGAAGCAGATCGAGGCGCAGGGCGGCCTCTCGAAATATCTGATGGACCGCGCGCTGAAGATCGGCGGCGACAAGGCGGAAGGCCGGCGCAAGCTGTGGGACCTACCGATGGACGGCTTCCTGTCGCTGACGCTGCGCAAGAAAATCCGCGCCAAGATCGGCAAGCGGCAGAAGGCGTGGGTGTCGGGCGGCGCGCCGCTCAATCCCGAAGTCGGGCTGTTCTTCGAAGCGCTCGGGATCACCTTCCTGCAGGGTTACGGCCAGACCGAGACCGGACCGGTGCTGGCGTGCAATCGGCCGAGCGCAGGGATCCGCCTCGATACCGTCGGCCCACCCGTAAAGAACACCGAGGTCAGGATCGCCGAGGATGGCGAAATCCTGGTCCGCGGCGAACTCGTCATGCACGGCTATTGGCGCAACGACGAGGAGACCGCGCGAGTGCTGAGCAGCGACGGCTGGCTAGCGACCGGCGACGTTGGCCACTTCGACGAGAAGGGCCGGATCAAGATCACCGACCGCAAGAAGGATCTGATCGTCAACGACAAGGGCGACAATGTCTCGCCGCAGCGGATCGAGGGCATGCTGACGCTGCAGCCGGAGATTCTGCAGGCGATGGTCTACGGCGACCGCAAGCCACACATAGTGGCGCTAATGGTCCCTGATCCCGACTTTGCGAAGAAGGCCGACTTGCAGCAGCGGCTGCAGGCGGCGGTCGACCGGGTCAACGCGGATTTGTCCGTGGTCGAGCGCGTGCGTCGCTTCATCCTCGCTGACGAGCCGTTCACGATCGAGAACGAGCAGATGACACCCTCGCTGAAGATCCGGCGCCACGTCATCGGCAAGGTATATGGCGAGCGCCTCGACGCGCTCTACCGGAAGTAAGCTGGCTATTTCGCCTTCGTGTAGGGCGTGAAATCGCCCAGGACGCAGGCGCCGCTGATGCCGCCGTCCTCGAATTCGAGCTGTTGGCCACTGCAGATGCGGCCCACCGCACTCTCGGTATGGATGAAGGCCTGTGTTCCAAGGTCGCCGCAGTGCAGGCTGGCCCGCAGGTCGGTGCGCCAGATTCTTGGCCCATCGCGGAACAGCATGGTTCGATCGTCGATGCCAATTGCGTTGGTAAGAACCTCGGTCCTCACGCAGGTGCGGGTCTCGCCCGCAACGCGGCCAGTCAGCCACTTATCGAATTTCGCCTGAGCCTCCGCCGTCCTCGGCGGCGCGGCGCTGTCCGCTGCGCCGATGATCATGAAGGCCATACCTGCAACCAGTAACCGACGCATTACTTCCCCCCGGGTGATCCCAGGGCTCAGTTAAGTAGCAAACGTCTCCCTTGGCAACAGCTCAGGACGCCGGCTTCGTGTAGGGCACGAAATCGCCGAACACACAGCTGCCGACCGTAAAATGGTTCGTGAGATCGACGACCTGGCCGATATCGCCGCGGCACAATTGCGCGGAGCCAAACGTCCTCGTCACCAGGGCGTATGTGCCGCCAAGGTTGGAGCACGCGCCTTGCATGTGGTTGACGTAGGTCCGTCGGCCTCCGTCGCGGAAGGCAATGGTCCGCTCATCGATCACCACCATCTCGTTCTGGCGATAGGTCGGCAGGCAGCTGACCGGCGGGCCGGCGACCTTGCCGGCGACGAGATGCTCATATTCGGATTGTTTCGCGGCGCTGCGCGTCGGCTGTTCGGCAGCTGTCGTCGTGCAGGCGACTAAGGCTGCGCCGACCACCAGGAGCGGGATGCTACGCATGTTGACCTCCTTACGATGTCACTATCCGCCCATTCATTGGGCGCTCCGCCTCATGAACGGAAGCTGTCTTTTGCGGTGCGCAAATCGGCGAAATCATGCTCGTTAGTGGCGAGAACGAACGGATTGGTTTCGCGCTCCTCGGCGACGGTCGACGGCAAGGTAATATCGCCGCGGTCGCGCAGCGCCGCGACCCGGTCGAGCCGGGCGGCGATCGCCGGATTGTCCGGCGCGGCATGAGCGGCGAACCGGGCGTTGGCGAGCGTATATTCGTGCCCGCAATAGATGCGGACATCGCCGGGCAGCGCGGCGATCCGCTGCATGTTGGCATACATTTGCGCCGCCGTACCTTCGAACAGCCGGCCGCAACCCATGGCGAACATCGTGTCGCCGACGAAGATCATCCCCTCGGCTTCGAAATAATAAGCGATGTGGCCCGCGGTGTGGGCCGGGATGTCCCACACCACCGCCTCGGCACTGCACACGGTTACGCGATCGCCTTCAGCGACGATCCGGTCGACCTTGCTGACCCGCTCGGCCTCGGCCGGCGCGGTGATTGGAGCTCCGGTCGCGGCCTGGATGCCGGCGTTGCCGCCGGTATGGTCAGGGTGCCAGTGGGTGTTGAGGATTTGTGTCAGCTGCCACCCTTTCGCGGCCGTCGCCGCCAGCACCGGGTCGGCCACCGACGGATCGACCGCTGCCGTCTCTCCACTCTCGGAATTGTGGAGCAGCCACACGTAATTGTCGGAGAGAACCGGGACCGCGACGATCTCGAGCATCACCATTCTCCCGTGTTGGGCATCGACGCCCACGGCTCTGCCGGCGCCAGCGCGGCGCCCTTTTGCAGCAGCTCGACCGAGATGTTGTCGGGGCTCCGGACGAACGCCATGCGCCCGTCGCGCGGCGGGCGATTGATCGTTACGCCGCCGGCTTGGAGCTTCGCGCACGTCTCGTAAATGTCGTCGACCTGGTAGGCGAGGTGGCCGAAGTTCCGCCCGCCGGCATAGCCGCTCTCGCCCCAATTGTAGGTGAGCTCGACCTCGCCGCCCTCGTCACCCGGAACGCCGAGGAAGATGAGCGTAAACTTGCCGGCTTCATTGTCCATGCGCCGGCGCTCCTCGAGCCCCAATAGTTGAAAGAATGCAACAGTCGCCGCGGGATCGGACGCGCGGATCATCGAATGCAGGAATTTCATTTCATCTTACTCGATTCATCGCTATTTAGGCACGGTTCGTCGCAGCCGTGACCGGCGATCGTGACCGGTGGCTGCTCGTATATGCGGACGAACGCATGGGTATCACATCCATGATCCAGAAGCTGCAGGACAGCCGCGCCGTCCTTTTGGGCGCGGTCGCTATCTTTGCCTTGGGTTTGACGACAAGCGGTTACGCGCTGGGCGACGGTCTTCGCCGCTCGAAGATGGCCGAGCACCGGACGGTCACCGTCCGCGGCGTCTCCGAACGCGATGTCACCGCCGACCTCGCAACCTGGTCGGTCACTTTCTCGCACACCGGCACCGAACTTGGCCCGGTTCAGGCGTCGGTCGACCAGCAAGCGCGGACCCTGCGCGCATTCTTCCAGCGCGCCGGGCTGCGCCCGCAGGACGTCACCGACACTGACGTCTCGCTCAGCCACGAACAGCCGCGCGACCGCGACGGCAAGCCGGTCGGACCGCAGAAGCTGACCGTCAGCCGGACGCTTCAGCTGCGGACGACCGACGCGCTACGGGCCCGCGAAGCCTACACCCGCCAAGCCGAGCTGTTGCGCGATGGCGTCGAATTGTCCGGCAGCAACGTCAGCTACACCTTCACCAAGCTCAACGATTTGAAGCCGCAGATGATTGCCGAGGCAACGCGCAATGCCCGACGCAGCGCCGACCAGTTCGCGCGCGACAGCGAGACCTCGGTTGGCCGGCTCAAGACCGCCAGTCAGGGCTATTTCTCGGTCGGCGCGCGCGACGGCGAGGACTGCGAGGACTGCAGTTCATCGGGCGGCAGCACGCCGTACCAGAAGGTGCGCGTGGTCACGACGATCGACTACGATCTCAGCTGAGCACGCTGAGTCTCCGGGGCGCGGCCGCTCATTTGGGCGGCTGCGCTTCTCCTTTTACGACCGGCGTCACGCCGAGCATTTCGACCGCTTTGGCCGCGGCCTTGCCGACCGCGCCGTTGGGATCGCTGCCGGCGGCGCGCATCCAATAGCCGCGCGCTTTGTCCTCATCGCCCCCAGCGAAGGCGACGTGACCGGCCTCGAACAACACCGCCGGGTCTGAGGGGGCAAGCGTCAAGGCCCTGCCGATCGCCGTCTCGGCCGCCGGTTGATCATGCTCGCGGATCGCCAGGGCCGCGCCGAAATACCAGTAGAAGGGGTCGTCCGAAATGCTCGCTCCGGCTTCGTTGAACTTGGCGCGGGCGGACTTGAGGTCATTGGTCGCCTCGGCGGCACGGGCACGGTCGAGCAACGCCTCCCCGCGCTGCTCGGCCTCGAGACCGGGCATGCTTAGGGCCCTGTCGAGCGCGAAGGCGGCCTTGCCCGGTTGATCCGCCGCAAGCCACATGTTGCCCGCCGCGGCCCACATCCGAGCGGTTGCGAAATCCTTGTCCGGCGATGCCTGGGCGGCTTCCTGGAAGCCCTGCGCTGCGGCCTCCGTATCGCCCTCCGCCTTTGCCCGGAGCGCGCGGCAAACGAGTGCGTCGGGCGTGACCACGTCGGGGCAGGCCGGCGCGGCCGGGGCGGCAGCGACGGCGGCGGCGATGAGCAGGTCGATCAAGTTTCGGGCTCCAGCAGGGTCGCGACGGTGCCGAGGATCGCGGCGATCTCGTGCGGCTCCGACAGGCGGTGGCCCCCGCCCTTGAGGACGAGAAGCTGGACATCGGCTGAACGCAGCGCTCGAGCAGTGCGGAAAGCGATCTCGAGCGGGACGTCGGGATCCTGGTCGCCGTGGACGAGCCGGACCGGGCAATCGATCGCAATCTCTCCGTCGAGCAGCCGCAGTGTCTGGCCCGAAGACCAGAACCCCGCGGTGGTGATCCGCTCGCCGTAATCGCCGTGGCCGCGGAGAGTCTCGCCGGCCGCGAGGCGAACCTTGCTCGCGTCGGAAATTCCCCACTCGGTGAAATCCGCGGCTGCGGCGATGCCGGCGATCGCCTGGACCCGGCCGGGACGGAGCGTTGCGACATGAAGTGCGAGCCAGCCGCCCATCGACGAGCCGATCAGGATGATCGGCCCGTCGGTCAGCTGGTCGACCGCGGCCAGCGAATCCTCCAGCCACGTGGCGAGCGTGCCATCCTCGAAATCGCCGTTGCTTGAGCCGGTCCCGGAATAATCGAAGCGGAGCATGGCCGTGCCGCGCGCTGCGGCGAAGGCGTCCAGCGCGAGCGCCTTGGCGCCGTCCATGTCCGACGCGTAGCCGGGCAGGAACATGAGGGTCGGCGCGGTGCCTTGGCGCCGCCGATAGGCGACCCGTCGCCCGTTCGCCTCAAGATAGGTAAGTTCGGTCACACGCCAAGCAGGTCGCGGATCAGTTGCCGCAGCCTGGCGATGCCGTCCGGCGAGATCATGCGCTCGCTTTCGCGGTGCTGGGGCGCCAGCGGCGCCATGGGATCGCCGTTCTCCTGGAACACATAATGGCCGTAGAGCGCCTGCCAGGCGGTGCGGTGCTCCGCCGGCATCTGCCGAAACAGCTGGTAGACCAAATGCAGCAGCGGGACATAGGGCCCCGAAGACCCCGGATCGCGGTTCCACCAGTAGTTGACGAGGATGTTGAACGGCGCGAGCGACTGCACCCCGTGCCACCACAGGTATGGAATGTAGACGGCATCGCCCGGATCGAGTTCGGCGACGTAGGCAGCCGCGAGCGCATCCCGGTACCGGGGGAAGCGGTCGAGGTCCGGCGCGTCGAGGGAGACCATGCTGATCGGCACGCTCGCCGGCGTGACATCCAGCGGTCCGGGATAGAGATTGGCGGTCTGCTCGGGCGGGAAAATGATGAATCGGCGGCGGCCCGCGGCCACGCAGGCGATGTTATCGGTGACGTCGAAATGCGGTGACACGGTTGCCCGGTTGCCGATCCACAGGCGCGCGCCGACTCCTTCAGGGATCAGCGGATTGGGGTTATTTTCCTGAAACCCGGGCAAGACGTCCGGCGCGGGAATTGCCTGCATGGCGATGCCGTAAGGCTGTTCGACATCGCGTTGTTCGAGGACCGCCCGCAGCGCCGCCGTCAGCGACTCCGTCGAGCGGCCGAAGTTCATGGTCTTCGATTCCCCGCGATAGAAGAATTGGCCGCGCTCTGAAGGCGCTGCAGTGATCGCCCCGACCGGCCGTCCGGTGTAGAATTTCAGGACGTAGGCGACCGCCGCTTCGTCCGATTGGCGCGCCGCCTGGACGATCGGCCAGTCGGCGACGGCGCCACGCAACACCGCCGGGCGGCCTGCCTTCACCACCGAGTCGGGCAGGCCGGTCAGCCCCGCCCCGTCAATCTCATCAGCGCGCGTAAGGTCGTCGAGCACAGCGCCTCTTCACAGCAAGTCGCCGCAAGCGCAATGCGCCCGCGGAACAGGCGCCGTTCGCGGCGGTTGTCGGAAATTCGGCGGCAGGAGGCAGCGATGAAATACCGCAAACTCGGCGACAGTGATCTCGATGTCTCCGAAATCGCACTCGGCTCGTGGCTAACTTATGGCGTCGGGGTCGAAGCCGAGCAGGCCCGCGCCTGCCTCGGTGAGGCCTTCGCCCAAGGCATCAATTTCATCGACACCGCCAACGTCTATGGCCGTGGGGCGGCCGAGACGTTCCTCGGCGAAGCCCTGAGCGGGCGGACGCGCGACAGCTATGTCCTCGCAACCAAGGTCTATTTCCCGATGAGCGACCGGGACCGGGGCCTGTCACGAGCGCAGATCGAAAAGCAGCTCGACGCCTCGCTCCAGCGGCTGCGCACCGACTACGTCGATCTCTATCAGTGCCATCGCTACGACTCGGACACGCCGCTCGAAGAGACGATGGCGGCGCTTACCGCCGCGGTCGACAGCGGCAAGGTTCGTTACCTCGGTTTCTCGGAATGGCCAGCGGAGCGGATTCAGGCGGCGCTCGACTTGAGTGGCGTGGCCAAGTTCGTGTCCAGCCAGCCGCAATATTCCCTGCTTTGGCGCGACCCGGAGGACGAAGTCATTCCGCTCTGCGCCGCCAACGGCATTTCGCAGATCGTCTGGTCGCCGCTCGGGCAGGGCGTGCTCAGCGGTAAATATGATCCCAACCGGCCGCCGCCGAGCGACTCGCGCGCCGCCAGCCGGGAGATGAGCGGGTTCATGGACCGGCTGCTCCATCCCGATGTCCTGCACGCGGTGCAGCGGCTTAAGCCGATCGCCGAGGAGGCTGGCCTCACCTTGCCGCAATTCGCTTTGGCCTGGGTGCTGCGCGAGCCCAATGTCGCCTCGGCGATCATCGGCGCGTCGCGGCCCGAGCAGGTTAGGGAAAATGCGGCTGCATCGGGCGTGATCGTCGACACCCAGTTGTTCGTCCGGGCGGAGACGATCCTCGACGAGGCGCTGGCCGGCGCGACTGCCTAAATCGCGCCGGACGACCGCCGTGCGGGAGAGACAAAGATCTCCTCGATCGGCAGCTCGAACAGTTCGGCGATACGGAAAGCGAGCGGTAGCGATGGATCGTACTTGCCGGTCTCGATCGCATTGACGCTCTGGCGCGAGACTTCGAGGCGGCCGGCAAGATCCTGCTGACTCCAGTTGCGCTGCGCGCGCAGGAGACGGAGACGGTTTTCCATCAGCAGGCGCTCGTGCCGAGAGTCACCTTGTTGGCGACCGCCCCGATGCCCTGTCCGAAATACCACAGGATCACGATCCAATAGCCGTCGGCGTGGCCGACCAGCCCGAAATTGTCGAGGAACCCCCAGACCGTCGCGCAGCTGAGCGTGAACCCCATCGCCCACAGCATCTCGCGCACCCGCAACATCCGGACATATTCGTCCGGTTCCTCGACCAGGTAGCGACCCATCGCGACGAAGAAGCCGACGATCGGCAGCGCCGGAAGGACGGCTGCGACATATTGCAGGGCACCGGGGATGAGGTGATGCTTGAACCCGTAGACGACCGGCAAGAGAAAGGCGGCGTACAACAAGCTCAGTCCGATGATCCGGAAATTATAGGTTTTCCATGCGGTCGATCGGCCAGTCATGACAAGCGTCCTTTTCACAGTGTCAAGGGCGCTTTACTCCGAGTCGCTCAATGAAGTCAAGCAAACTTTACTTTTGTGTTCTCCGACTGCTGCAAATATCGAAGAGCGCATCCTCGTCGTCGCGGCTGAGAGCGGGCCGATAATGGGCCTGCGGATCAGTGGCCGCGGAGAATTTGACGGCGCGCTTGTCGCTCAGGGGATGGCTCTGCAGGAACTCCGCGCCATAGCCCGGTATCTCCCGCTGCTGCTTGGACAGCTTGGTGAACAGGTCGGCGGTCGGCTTGGGTGAGATTCCGGCGCGTTTCAGCATGGCGATCGCATCCGAGTCCGCCTGCGCTTCATTGTCGCGGGTGTAGCTGAGCGACACGATCTGCTCGGCATTGGCGCCGACGTTGCCGGCGAACAGGCGGATCAGGGCGCCGATGCCGAATTCACGGATCATTGCCTCCGCGACGTGCCGGCGTCGGACGTGCGCGACCTCATGGGCAAGGACCCCGGCGAGCGCCTCGGGGTTGGTTTCCGTAATCGCCGGCTTGAACACCACGATATAGCCGCCGGGCAGGGCGGCCGCGTTGAAAATCGGGACGTTCAGCGCCGCGACCTTGATCCCGTCCGGGCCCCTGGTCGCACCGGGAGCGACGCGCTCGACCAAATCCTCGAGCGCCTTCTGTCCCTTCGCATCGCGGCAGCGAAGGTCGCCGAAGTCGCCAACGATCGCCGTCCCGACGTTCCGCTCCCAGCTCATCGGCACGTGCGGAGCGATCCAGTGGGGAGCGATGTAGCCGGTGCCGACGACGACGCCGGTGATCGCCGCGCCGGCCACAAGCGCCGGAACCAGGCCGATGCGGTCGATCCAGCGTCCGTAGCGTTCGTGGCGCCCGAGCAGGCCGCTGAGCTCGGCCTCGGCGGCGGCGGGCAGCATCAGCCGCCAGCCTGGCAGATCGGTCCGCCCCAGCCGGAGCAGGCCGGCGGGCGCATCCATGCGCTTGAGGACGCCGGCCTCGACCCTGTCGCTCCAGCCCGATTCCTGACGGAGTGCGAGACGACGACCGTCGGCGACAACGACGCTCACTGCGTGCGGGTGGGCGGTTGCGCCGTCGTAAAGCGTGCCCTCGATCAAGGGTTAGATCGCGCCGACGTCAAAGGCATCGGCGAACCCTTCCGCCTCGCGCGGCGCATGGGTTGTCGACTGCGTCAGGTCGCCGAGATCGACGCTGCCGTAGACGCGCATGTGCCGGACCATGAACGCCCAGTTGCGGTAGCCCCAATAGGTCAGCCCGAAGCCGAGCGTGACGATGGCCAGCGCGAGGTTGCCGAGGAACAGGCCGAGCCACTGCAGGGTCGTCGCATCGAAGTCGAATTCGAGGTCGCCGAGTCGGGTCGCCGCCGCGGCGTGGCGGTAATATTTCGCGTACCAATGCAAGGTCGCGAGTGGGATCGCGATGTAAATCAGCAGCAACACGGCGATGAACGCGCCGCCGATCGTCGGATTGGGACCGCCCTGGACACCCATGCCAAGGCCTAAAGTTGCGATGATCATGAACGCGACAATCATCGCCGCGAACGGTGCCGCGTAGACCAGCGCCCAGCGCGCCTTCAGACCTTCGGTCTCGAGGCTGGCGCGAAAGGGCAACGGGCCGAAGCTCATCGCATTCCAGCGCGCGTTCCACAGCTTGGTCTGCGCCCAGGGGAACATGATCCACATCGTCATCGCCGCGAGCGCAATCCGGCCGAGATATTCGCCACCATAATTCCAGCCCGGATCGTCGCTGCCGCCGCGGATGCCGTGCCAGTAAGTGCGCGACAGCCGATAACGGAGCGCGCGAAAGCGGGCGAAGCCGCCGAGGTAGATGAGGGCGATATAAAACAGGAAGAGGATGCCGCTCGCAGCTTCGAGCTTGCCGCGCACCATCAGCGCCGGGAAGAGGAACTGGATGAACAGGAAGAAGGGCGCGAGGATCGCGATCACGATCAGGAAGCCGAGGAACATCTCCTTGCCGGTGCCGGTCCACTCCAGGGTGTCGTCGATGACATGCGTGCGCGACCACAAATAGCGGCGTTGGCGCGCGCTCGCCCAGAACCGGTAGATACCCAGCGTGACAATGATCAGCAGGGCATTGGTCGCGGCAATCGGCAGATATTCGCGCCAGTTGCCAGTGAAGCGGATCGCGCGGTCGTCGCCGGCCGCGGCCCGCTCGTGATGACTTTCCATTACGTCCCCCCAACTCCCCGTGGCTGAAAGTGCAGGGAGGTGAGCCACTTGGCAAGAGCCATGGTGTGCCCGGTTGAGACGCTGGGCCGCGCTCGCTACATGCCAGCCACAATGACCAAGATGTTCAAGATTTCGCTCCCTGACGGATCGGTCAAGGAGATGCCGGAAGGCTCGACCCCGGCCGATGTCGCCGCGGCCATCGGTCCGGGCCTCGCCAAGGCTGCGCTAGCCGCCAAGGTGGACGGCGAGGTGCGCGACATCATGCGCCCGTTCGATGGCGACGCGAACCTGGCCCTGATTACGTCGCGTGACGAGAAGGACGCGCTGGAGCTGGTCCGGCACGATTTTGCGCACATCCTGGCGGAAGCTGTGCAGAACCTGTTTCCGGGAACGCAGATCACCTTTGGCCCGGCGACCGACGACGGCTTCTATTATGATTTCGCGCCGACGGCCGAGCGCGGCCCCTTCACCGAGGAGGACCTGCCGGCGATCGAGGAAGAGATGCGGCGCGTCATCGCCGCCGACAAGCCGTTGGTCCGTGAAGTCTGGGACCGCGCCCGCGTCCGCCAATTCTTCATCGACCATGGTGAGACATTCAAGGCGGAGTGGGTGATGGAGCTGCCCGAGGGGGAGCCAATCACCATGTACAAGACGGGGCATGGCGAGGCCGACTGGATCGATCTTTGCCGCGGGCCGCACCTCGCTTCGACGGGCAAGCTCGATCCGCAGTCGTTCAAGCTGACGCGCGTGTCCGGCGCTTATTGGCGC
>Ga0268265_10002039_pt1 | contig 15844 bp, 14 predicted proteins | sample KBSSwiS52_FD_190355 | JGI IMG/M metagenome (GOLD analysis project Ga0268265, IMG submission 190355) | Switchgrass rhizosphere microbial communities from Kellogg Biological Station, Michigan, USA - KBS Switchgrass S5-2 (SPAdes) (version 2) | ecosystem: Host-associated > Plants > Roots >... | reverse complement strand
CCGATGTCCTCACCCGCATCGCCAACATCCCGCAGGCCCGGCTTCGCGAACTCCTCCCGTGGAACTGGAAGACCGAGCAGCGTCAGCTCATCGCTGCCTGATCGCGGCCGCTACCGGAGGGATACGTTAAGGTGTCAGGATGGAAGAGAAAATTGATCGACGTGTGGGCTTCGGAAACCTAGCCGGAATCTCTTTGTTGGCCTCTGTGCTGGGATCAGCGTTGGCCGCGGTGATCTTCTCCGTGATTCACGGAAACGGCGGAGTTTTCCCTGCATTGAACGCCGCCGTTATCGTCTTCCTCTTCGGCAGCGCTATCGGCGTCCCTACAGGATTGTTAGTCGGAATCCCGATGCTGGCTGTGAGCCGTCGATTGCTGCCCCACCACATCGTCGTCGCCACTCTGGGGTTTGCAATCATAGGCTTGCTTGGCGGCTTCCTCATGAAGCACTTTGCCGGGGGTGCCGGCTTTGAAAATGCCGAGGTCATCTTCGGCGCCTGCGTGGGTGGTATGCATCCGTTGGTCTTTGGCCGCGCCAACGGTGTCAAGGGGTCCAGGATATTTGCTGCCTTGCTATTCAGCGCCGTGGCCGTGCCGGCTGCAGCGTTTGCCGGCGAGAGCGCGCAGAATTTGATCGGTAGCCATCAAGAGTTCGAAACCCGATGCGCCGATCGCTACGGCACAATGACCGTCATTGCCGACAGGGCGGCACTTGAGCGACGCGGCCGTGCTGTGCAGGGCAAGGACAATTGGTATAACGAACGACAGTGGCGTTCACTTTATGCGCGTGAGAAGTGGACGGCGCTGGACGATGCCCACATATTGATCATGCGCGACTATGCCTATGTGCCTAGCGGGCTTTGCGGGTTGGATCACGGGCGGTCCACGCGTGGAGCGGCATTGCCTGTCAGAGAAGAAGGGCAGCGAAGCGGACATGCTGCGCCGCCGCGGATTTGGGAAACGGCCTAGTCTCGGGGACCTGGTAGACTGACAGGATTACGTTGCCTTGCGTGCACTGCGGCAGTCGGAGACATCGGGCCGTCCGATCGGTTGCGCCGACTGGATCGCCGCGATCGGGAAACAAGCGGGCCGCGTGCTCTCCCCGCAAAAACGCGGGCCAAAGCCGAAGGCGCGTGAGATTTGTGCATTTCGTCGACTGGCACCGTAATTCGCTTTGTATCCATGGTAAAGCAAGGCGTCACCGAAATCGCTGCTAAAATTGCTCGGGCTATGGACGCTGCGCGAAATACGCGCCGAACGGATACCGGCTGGATGATCACGGGTATAATGCCGATAGCGGCAGCGAGATCGATGTGCCGGCAGGCGAGGAGGACAAGACGCGGCTTGGGATGAAGTCGTACCCGGAGAAAGCGAATACTCTGGTGGAAGTGTGATGAGATTGAGCGTTCTCGTGTCGAGTGCTCCCCCGCCCTCGCCCGAGCATGGCCACCTCACTGTCATCATTTGAAACCAAATGTTAAGTGTTTCCTTCTAGTGCAAGCAGGTGAAGCGCCAAAGATTCAACATGCTGGATAGAGCAATACTTGCTCTGATGGTTTTTATTGCGGCTCTTGCGTTGATCGCGTTGAGGGCGCCGGATTTGGTTGCCTTCAGCTCCTTTCTCGTGACCCCTTTCCTGATTCTCTATCCAGCACCCAGCATCTTCATCTACGCGACAACGTTTGGCATTGCATGGTTCACAATCGGTCGACGAAACACGCTCATTGGTGCGCTCGTTGGCCTTGCCGCGATGGCGGCGATAGGCATCGGGGTTCCGAAGTGGATCAACTCTGCGATCGACCGGGAGAACGCGCGATATGCCGAGCCGGACCTTCGACCGCCTGCATCAATCAACCCGGCCCCGCTGCTTGTGATCGTCGAGTCGACCGACGACCCGGCTTCCGGCATCCTGGAAAGTAACAATTGCCGATTCCTGTGCCGGGCTCTGCTGTATAGCGGAAGCGTCGAGGCTGTAGTCATGGCCGATCCCGCGACGCTTAAGCACGCCCGGCCTTCACCAAGGGTTTGGAGACTTGTGCAACGCAATCGACCTTGCAGCAATCCGAGGAGCGCGCGCGAGTATCTGACCGGCTGGACAGGACCGCCAGAGCTTGACCCCATCATCGAAGCCCGTTCGGTCACCGGTGAGTGCCTGATGGGAGAGCCTGTCAACCTGCCCACGACGGCACTGACGCTCGAGCATCGATGGATAGGCGAGGGACTCCGGCATGATCGAAAGCACCGGTGGGCGCTTATTCCTCCGTTGCAGGGCGAAAGGGTAACGCTCACGCGCCGCTCTGCGGCCGGCCAGGTTCGCGTCGAGGCACGGTGGGGAAGCTTCACTCCGCGACGGCTCGAGGTCCCATTGCGTGTAACGATTGCGGGAAGCCCAAATTCCGGTGCGTACTGGGAATGGCGTCGCCAACTCCCACAGTCGGAGGGCCGACAACCTGACCTTAGCACTTGGCTCTCGCTGAAGATATCGGATATCGCCGGCCCCAGCCCAAGTCGCCTGCGGATGGCCATTGACGAATGGCTCAAGCACCCTGAGCGGGGGCCTGAGCCAACGGATCATGTTTTGCAGGATCATTATTTCAGAATGATCGAGAAATCCGGTGAATCCGCGGAAGATCTGCCGCGGGTCGAAGCCATTCTAGGTGATCAGCGTACCGATCAGATCAATTTTATCTGGATGATATTGGGCAAGTTCCCTATGAGTTCCGAGAGACTTCTCGGTGTCATTATCGACCGCATAGCTGCGTTACCTCCTGACGATCCCCGCAATTCGGCATTTGCAGGATCGTTGAGCAGCTTTCCTTCATCGGCTTTTGCAAAGATAAATCCAACGCTCGTCAATCTGTTACAGGACGATGACCGACGTCCCCGTCTCGAAGCAGCGATCTTGCGGCTTGGTGATGCTGGACCGGCGGCCGCGCCAATTTTGTTCAAGATCGTCGACGAGGACGTTTCAGAGAATCCAGATCGGTTCGAGCGCACAACGCTGGCCGCGATCTCGGCTCTATGCAAGATCGGACCCGAGATTGCTCCTGCGTATGGTCGCCTGGAACATTCTTTGGCCAGGAATCCGGTAGCGAGAGATCGTCTGACGCACAGCTACGGCAGCTGGTTTTGGGCGGTCGCGAGGATAAGGCTGGGGCGACCACTGGCCACCATCGAGAATCCGGTCCCAAAGGATACTGTCATCTCACGATGGGAGGAGCGCCTGCAAAGAGATGTGACCGAAGGCAATTGTGACATCAGATAGATGTCCGCGTGGTCGCAACGCGTGCCATATAGCCTATTTATTGCGATGCGCTCGGCACGGCGGAGCGCCAGATGCGCGGCATACTCGTCGAAGTCCTCGTCGAGAAAGGCGGTAAAATCGCCGACCCGGTCTAGCGCGGGGGTTGACATAGCCGGTATAGCGCCGGTGCAGATCGCCGAAGGTGCGGCGCAGCCCTTCTTCGTCCGAAGGCACGACGATCGCATGCACATGGTTGGGCATCAAGCAATAGGCCCATAATTCCGTCTGGGCCTGAACCGCCGCGTCGGTGAGCAGGTCCAGATAGAGCGGGCCATCGCTGCATCGTCGTTCAGATTGAGGGGTAAAGCAAGGCGTCACCGAAATAGGCCCGGCTTTGCCGGGGGATATTTACTCCCTGCCAATCCGTAGCCTTCCAGCATCGCGCGCAGGCGGTGTGCCGAACATCCGCGTGTACTCCCGACTGAACTGCGACGCGCTTTCATATCCGACTGCAAATGCTGCGCTTGTCGCGTCGGTGTCGGCGAGCAGGAGCCGCCTCGCTTCCTGCAGGCGGAGAGTCTTCTGATATTGCAGTGGGCTCATGGCAGTGGCAGCTCGGAAATGGCGATGAAATGTTGCCACACTCATCCCGGCAATTTCCACCAGTTCTTCAATTCTGACAACGCGATCCAGGTTCGTGCGCAAATGGGCGATCGTATCCCGAACCTGTGAAATCCGGCTACCGGCTCGGGCTGCCTGGCGAAGCAGCGCGCCTTGCGGGCCTTGCAAAAGGCGAAACAGAATCTCGCGCTCGATCAATGGTGCCAGCGTGTCGATTTCGTCTGGCGCATCGAGCAACCGCAACATCCGTGACCAGGCATCGCGCAATTCGGGCGTCATGGCGCCCACCGCAAAAGCTTTGGTCGCTCCCTCGGCTTTGCGCGCTATGTCGACAACCAGATCCGAAAGGATATCCTGGTCGATCGCAAGCCGTACCGCGACGTAGGGCGCCTCGGGCAAATCCTCGATCGTGACGCGCGATGCCGGCACGTCGATCGAAGCGATGAAAAAATGATTGCTGTCGTAGCGCAGCGTGCGGTCTCCGATGACCACGCACTTGGTCCCGCGCAAGACGGTGCCAAGCATCGGCTGATAGAGAACCCCGACCGGCCAGCCCTCCTTCCGCGCGGCATGGAGGCTGAGGCGCGGGATCGACGCTCCTTCCGATCGCGTGGCGTGGCGGTATGCGAGATCGGCGAGAGTTTCGTGCATCAAATCCATATGGGTTTCACTGAGCGTCCAAGCAAGATTCGGTCGGATTAAAGCGGTCAGTGATCGGATCAGGCAAGAATTTGCGACAATCCGGCGCGAAGGCGCTTGGGCAAGGGGTCATAAAGGGGACATCCCGCTGCCCGTTTCGTTTCACCCAGGAGAGCCCCATGCGCTGTAACATCCTCGGCCGCACCGGCCTGTTCGTGTCCGAACTGTGCCTCGGCACCATGACCTTCGGCGGCGGGAGCGGCATCTACAGCAGCATGGGCGGTCTACAGCAGAAAGAAGCTGACGGCCTGATCAAGACCGCGATCGATGCCGGCATCAACTTCATCGATACGTCCGATGTCTATTCAAAAGGTCTTTCCGAACAGATCACGGGCCAGGCGTTGCGCAACCTCGGGATCGCACGGGAAGATATGATCGTCGCCACCAAATTCTTCGGGCCTACCGGCGACGGCCCGAATGCGCGTGGCACATCTCGCTCGCATATGCTTTACGCTCTGGAGGGCAGCCTCAAGCGCCTTCAGGTCGACCATATCGATCTTTACCAGATCCACGGCTTCGACCAGATCACGCCGATGGAGGAGACGCTGCGTGCGCTCGAAACGGTCGTCCAGCAGGGCAAGGTCCGCTATATCGGCGTGTCCAATTGGGCCGCTTGGCAGATCGCAAAGGCGGTCGGTATTTCCAACCAGTTCAACTTGGCCCGCTTCGCTTCGCTTCAGGCGCATTATACGATCGCCGGACGCGATCTGGAGCGTGAACTGGTGCCGATGATGGAATCCGAAGGCATCGGCCTGATGGTGTGGAGTCCGCTGGCGGGCGGTTTTTTGTCAGGCAAATATAGCCGCGACGGCGCCAGGGAAGGCGACAACCGCCGCGCCACCTTCGATTTCCCGCCGGTCAATGAGGAACGCGGCCACAATGTCATCGACGCGATGAAGCCGATCGCGGCAGCCAAGGGCGTCTCGATCGCCCGGATCGCACTCGCCTGGCTGCTCCACCAAAAGGCTGTCACCAGCGTCATCATCGGTGCCAGGAAGCCGGAGCAACTCGATGACAACATCGCCGCGACCAAGGTGGCGCTGACCGACGCCGAATTGAAAACACTCGATGAGGTCAGCAAGCTGCCCGCGGAATATCCCGGCTGGGTATTCGAGTTCCAGAGCAAGGTCCGTGGTGACCAGCTCAAGCAGGAGCCGCGCGGGGCCTGAGAGCGCCAACTTCCAGTTAAAGCGGAGACAGTGAGCCCACAGCCATACACAAAGGAAAATCGTAAATGCAAATGCGCAAACTTGGAGAACTCGAAGTCTCGGCCGTGGGCTTGCAATTACGATGGCAGCTTACTTAACCCCCGACGCTCGACCAGCGCCAATCGGCAGCACGCTTCACCAGCCTTGCCCGCACCGGGTCGAGGCTGACATTGCGCAGTGCGTTGATCAGTTGCGCCACGTCCATTGCGACCGAGCCGAAGCGGCCCTGCCACACATGGCTCGTCCGCCGCGCGCGGGCGCGCAGGTGCAGATCGCCGAAGGTGCGGCGCAATCCCTCTTCGTCCGAGGGCACCACGAAATACCCCGCCGCAGCCGGAATTTGGCGTAAATCCTTTGTCAACGCCATCCAGGGATAACATGCCTCCGCGCTCGATGGCGGCGCGCCGCTTTGTCATAACCGCCGTACTTTTTTGGGGACGTTTGCGATGACCATGCCCTCGGTCACGGATGATTCGATGCAGCCCGGCGGCCGATATGTGGTCGGCATGGAGCGGTTGCTCAAAGCGGTGCAAGAGTTATCGCTGGTCCGCGAACTGGAGGGTGTGCAGCACATCGTCCGCACCGTCGCGCGCGAGCTCACCGGATGTGATGGCGCCACCATCGTCCTCAACGAGGGCGGCAGCCACTGCTATTATGCGGACGAGGACGCGATCGCGCCCTTGTGGAAGGGGCTGCGCTTCCCGCAGGACATCTGCGTCAGCGGCTGGGCGATGCGCCATCGCCAGCCGGTGGTGATACCCGACATCTACACCGATCCGCGCGTCCCGCACGAGGCCTATCGGCCTACCTTCGTGAAGAGCATGGTGATGGTGCCGATCCGGGCGATGGCGCCGATCGGTGCGATCGGCAACTATTGGGCGGAAGTCCGCCGCCCGACGGACACGGATGTGCGGCTGCTTCAGGCATTGGCCGATGCGACCTCGGTGGCGATGGAGAATGTCTCGGTCTATGCCGAACTCGAGCATCGGGTGCGGGTCCGCACCGAGGAACTGACGCGCGCGCATCTCGAGATCCAGCAGCTGGCCGTGACCGACGAACTGACCGGCCTGCTCAACCGCCGCGGCTTCTACGAGGCGGCGCGACTTGCGCTGAGCCGCAAGATGCGGGTGCTGCTCGTCTATGTCGATGCCGACGGGCTGAAGGAGGTGAACGACAAGCTCGGCCATGCCGCGGGCGACGCGATGCTGGCGGACATCGCCGAGACGCTGCGCATGAGCTTTCGCGCAAGCGACATCATCGCGCGGATGGGCGGCGACGAGTTCTGCGTGATGATGGTCAATCCGAGCATCGACGAGGCGGCACTACGCGAGATACTGCTGCAGCGGATCGAGGAGGCCAATGCGGCTAGCCCGCGCGCCTATCATCTGGCCGCCAGCTTCGGCTGCATCACGGTGCCGGAAGCGGTACCCGAAGACCTCGACCGCTGGCTGGTCGAGGCGGACCGGCGGATGTACATGGAGAAGACTTCGCGAAAAGGGCGACTGCGGGCCGATTGATGCCGGCAGGCATTACCGCATGCCCCACATTCACATTACCACATGACGGTGAGGCGACTGCCCGAACCGTTGCCGAAAGGCGCGAGCGAAGGCGTCCGGTGCATCGAGGCACCGAATCGGCGTTATCGTGCCATGCATACGATGATTGCACTTTTATGACAATTGAAACATTTTGTTTTCCAACGGCCTGCCATGCTGTATAAGCGTGTGGAACGATGGGAAAAAATAGGAGTTTGCGATGACTGGCATGCTATTGTTCGCGGGCGCGCTGCTGGCGCAATCTGCAGCTGTTCTGCAGCCTCAGGCAGGTCGGGACGCGGTGTCGGACGACCAGGCAATCATCGCGACCGCGCCAACCCATCGCAGTTCCGGCTGGCTCACGACTTCGGGCCCGGATGAACAAGGGCGCTACACGGCTCGGATCGAAATTGCCGATCTGGATCCTGCGACCGAGGCGGGCTCGGCGGCCATGGCTTCGCGGGTGGCACGTGCCAAGGCCGTGCTTTGTGAAATTTCCGCCGAGCAGCCGCAGATTCGCGGTTTTTATAATGGCGGCGAACGTGATTGCTGGCGCAATACGCAGGACCAGGCATTCGCTCAAATGGGGCGCATACGGGAAAGGGCGCAATAGCAGCGGTCTGGGAATTTGGAATATTACGGTGCCGATTACGGGATTACGGTGCCCGTTGACTCAATGCACCGATTATCCATCACTTTCGCGATGACCCGCCTCCCCCGCCGCTTCATTCCCGGCCCGCGCTGTCATGTGACGTAGCGCCGGGAACCGGCGCGCGCAGACCGTCTTCGAGGACGGCGACTATGCGCCCGATCGGAACTCAGTGGCGTGCTGGATGGCAAACGGCGGGTGCTCCCGATACCGCATTCCGGCTGGCTTTGGCCACCCCGTCGCGGACGATCTGCGGGGCCACGGCGCACAGCTGGGCGGCGCTGCCGAATTTGAGTCTGTTGCGATCGATCGCGACGATCTCGACCCGGTTGCCGGTGAGAACGCCCTCGCCCTTTCCCGTCGCGAACCCGCCCGCGATCAGGATACCCGACTTGCTCGTATCGAACATGTTCTTCCGGATCGTCACGCCCCGAACGATGTTCGCATCGATACCGGCGACGCCCTTGATCTCGCCCGCCATCAGGAGTCCGCCCGCGACCAATATTCCAGTCTCGCCGCCGGAAATGCTGTTGCCTTCAAAGGTCAGCCCTTCGATCAAATTTCCCGAACTGACGCCAGGGGCGCCGACATTGTAAACGGCGGCGGCCATCACGCCGACCTTGCACCGATCGATGACGTTGTTGCTGACGGTGACGCGACTCAGGCTAAGGCCCCGCGCAGGTGGGCCGTTCATTTCCGGAAAGGCCGGAATGGTCGTGATGCCGAACCCGCACTGCGACCGGGCCGTGATGCGGTTGTCGAGGATACGGATATTGTCCATGTGGATGTCGGTCGACGGCGTGGTTCCGCCCAGCAGAGCCTCCGCGCCGACAATGAAAACGACGTGGCCATTGCCCTTTATCGTGTTGTTCTGGATGAGGACGTCGGACACCTTCGCCCTGGAAATCCGCCCGTTCACGGCGACACCGCCCCAGATGTAGATGGCGGGGTCGGGCGCATCGGCATCGAGCGAGATGTCGTTGCCGGTGATCCTGAGTCCGATGAGCCGTCCTCCGCTGTTCGGCGCGAACAGCGTCTGAAGCGGTTGGGCCTGCACCCCGCCTGCAAATTCCTTCACGACATTGTCCGCCACCTCGAGATTTTCGAGTATGACGTCCCCCTTGTCAGCCGTGCGCGCTGCCTGGCCACTGGCGCCGACGAAAGCGATCGCGTTGTGCAACTTGCTCGGATATTCGCCGCCGAAGATGCGCGGACCAAGAAACTCATTGCCTTTAACGACGACATCGCGAAGCGCGCTGCGTTCCCCGGCCGCGCTCATGCCGCTGAAACTCACGCCCCCTCCGTTGTGGAAGCGGTTGTTCAACAGGCGGATATGGTCCAGCGATGCGGCCCCGGGGGCGGGCTGAAAGGAAATGCCCTGGATGAAGCGCTCGAAGGTGACGCCTTCGATCACCACGTTCGAGCTTTGCACCACCAGGGCGGTTCCGCCGAGCGGAGCCCCTTTGGCGTGAGCCGAACCATTCACGGCATCAGCCGCATTCCCGGCGCCATTGGTGAACCGTATCCCGTCACCTGAAATTGTGTCACCGTCGTTGCCCGTCATCGCAGGAATTTTCGAGACTGACGCAAGCACTGCGAATTCCTGCTCGGGCAGCTTCTGGATCTGTAGCGGAAAATGGACCGCACCGCCTGCAACATCGAAACGGATGTGGTCGCGACCTGCAGAACCCGCAGCGCCAGTGACGCTTCGCCGCTCTCCTTCCGACAGTCTGTCGAAAGCGAGCGTCCCGTTCGCCAGAGCGATCGCCTCTACGAGCGACAGCTTGTCGTCGCCGGCGACCCCGACCGCATCGCAGTCGGTCACGATGAGCGTCGCCGCATAGGGATCGCGATCCGCCGCTTTCACGCCGACCGGGCGGGAACCCATACAGCCACCCAGACCGATCAACGAAGCTCCAGCAAGCAAAATGACCGCGTTCCTCACCAATTTTTCCTTTTTGACCGTGATTGGATGCGGCCTAACCGGCGGGATTGGAAGCGCCAAAAACAATCCCGAAATCCAGATTTTCGCGGAGCTTGCCCTCAGACGAATTGGTGCTCTTCGAGCCGCCGGTGCGGCGAGAGCGGGGAGACGCTGTCCCCCCGCCAAAAAAAAGTGCGATCGCCGAGACCAGGAACTGCTGCGCTCAAAAAGCCTTCGTCACCTGGATTCTCCATGTCCGGCCATAGATGCTGTGCACGCGCGCGTCGAAGCCCATGTTCCCGTATAGAACGACTGGTGGATCTTTGTCCGTAACATTGCGAACATTGAGGTTCAGGCGCAGCCCGCCCACGATATTCCCCAGGCGTTCCGGGACGGTATAGCCGATGCCGAGATCGGCCGTTGTCCACGAGCGGATGCGAGTGACCGGCAGCGTGGGCGATGGACCTGCGGGGCCGGTGGGGGTGATGGGCAGGTCATTGACATAGGACGGCGTGTAATTGACCGACAGATTGGCGGTCCACGGCCCGTTGGACCAGGCCAGGCGGCCGTTGGCGCGCAGATCGAGCGGACGAAAGATGCGGTTGAGCGGTTCGGGCGCCGTGGTCCGGCCCTTCACGACCTCTTCGTGGATGCTGAGTATCTTGCTGACCGTTGCGCCGGCGGAAAAGGCGTTGGCACCCATTTCCCAGCTATAGTCGATGCTGGCATCCAGTCCCTGCTGTACGACCTTTGATGCATTGGCCCAGCGGCCGTCGAGGATCAGGGTTGCGGCGCATACGCCGTCCTGGCGGGGTTCGTTCGGCAGCACCGCCCTTATCTCGGGGGCCCAGGTGGAGGGGACCAGCGGATTGCAGCCCGGGGGGGACGGATTGGCGACCACCTGGATAAATTCGCGGTACAAGGCGCCATTTTCGGGGCTGGAGATGAAGACCCCCACGGGGAGCGCCTGGATCTTGTCCTTATAGTCGATGCGATAATAAGTGCCGCTGATCTTCAGCCCGCGGAGCGGAGAGAGGTCTGCGCCGATCGTGACGTTTTTCGATTTTTCCGGCCCGAGGCCGGGATTGCCGCCGCCCACTATGACCGCCTGGATCGGCCCGGCAGGGCCAAATTCCGGCCCCGCATTATTCGCGCCGGGCCCGACATAGCCGATGAAATTGGCGGACATTTCAATGAGATTCGGCGCACGGAAGGCGGTGCCCCAAGTGCTGCGCAGCCGAACCGCATCGTTCATTTCCCACACCAGGCCAAAGCGCGGGTTGAAGGTCCGGCCGAAATCCGAATAATCCTCATATCGCCCGGCGAGGCTGAGTTCCAGCCGCTGCACCAGGGACCGCGCATTCGCCGCCCCGACGAAGGGCAACAGAATTTCAGCGAACGCCGCCTTGACGTCGCGGCGGGCTCGCCCCGAGCGGGTGGGGTTGATCACCGGGGCGCTGGGCAGGCAATTATCGGTCGGCGCCACCCCCGCGCAGGTCTGGAGTCCTTGTTCGGCATAATAATAATTATTCGAAAGATCCTGATATTCAAAGCCGAAAGCGCCCTTGACGCCGCCACCGGCGATGTCGGCGATCGTGCCGTTGAGGCGGAGGTTGGCGATCAGGCTCTTGCTGTTGGAAAAGCTGCCGCCCTGGACATCGCCCTGATAAGTGGCGGCCGCGCGCGTCGCGTCGTCCAGCCCGAGGAAGGGATTAAAGCGCCCGCCGCGGATGAGGAAATTCAGTATGTCCTGGTCCGGATACCTGCTGTCCACACCGGTGATCCGGTTGCTCGCCTTGGCGAAGCTGACGAACGCCTCGCTGCTCCATGTATCGTTCAGGTCAAGTTTCGCGCCCAGGGTGTGCGCCCAATTGCGCGACCGGAGATGCGCCACGGTCGAAACGCCGATAGGGACGGTTACGCTGCCCGCCAAAGATGGCGCATCGGCCGGGAAGAATGACGTGCCACGCGGGACGGTGGTATCAAGGACGTCGAAATTGCGGACATCCTCATCGCGCCAGTATAGCGAGCCCTGATAATAAAGATCGAAATCGGGCACCACCGCCTGCTGCAGATAGACATTCGCGGAGTGCGTCTTCTGCTTGCCAATATAGTCGCGTAGCGCGTCCGTGTCCGGCAGGCTGTTGACGGGCAGGCGTCCTGCCGCGACGCTGGTGGTGGGAACGCCATTGCCATTCACCCCCGTGACGTCAAAATATTGGTTGATCGTGCCGACCGAGAAATCCGGATTGAAGCAGATGCCGAAAATGACGAACCGGGGCGGCGGACACGATTGCGCGACATAGTAGCCAAGGCCCGTTGGAGCGGGTTGCTGGAAGCTGCTGTAGATCGCATTGCCGCCGCCCAACGGGGTCAGGTCGCTGCGGATATAGCGGCTGGCGTCGAAGGCGACATTTTGCCTCTGGCCATAATCATAGCTGACCATGATCCGGCCGGGGCGATCGCCCAATTCCCATGACCGGCCCACGACCAGCGAACCGCCCCATTCGTCATAAAGCCGGTTTGTCGAGTAGCGGCCCGAAAATTCAGCGCCATTATAATCCTTGCGCGTGATATAGTTGATGACGCCGCCGATGGCGTTGGACCCGTAAATGGCTGATGCGCCATCGGTCACCACCTCGATACGCTCGATTGCGGCGAGGGGCAGGATGTTCGCCTCGTTGAAGGAGGTGCCGGTGCCGCCCGCCACCTGCCTGCGCCCATCAACCAGCACCAGCGTGGCATTGGGACCAAGGCCGCGAATGTCGATGCTGGAGCCACGCGTTTCATTGTTGAACAGCGTGCCGCCGCCCGTGATCGTGCTGCCGACAAAGGGATTGGCCTGGCTTGGCTGGTCGTTCGAAAAGCTGGAATTTCCCTGCGTCTGTGGAATGTTGCGCAGCACTTCGGCGGCGTTGGTGGCGCCGCTGCGCACAATATCTTCCCGGTCGATCACCGTGGATGGCGAAGCGATGGACTTGACGCCCTTGATGCTGGTGCCGGTGACGATGATGTCGGCGTCGCGGACATCCTGTTTTTCGTGATCCCCGCCCTTGCCCGAAGATTGGGCCGATACAGGGCAGGCGATCAGGCCGAGCAGGGCCGAAGTCGTAAGGCGCAAAGTCCTGAAGTCGGCAGAATGACGCATATCCCCCCCTTTGTTTTGGTTCGCGGGACTTATCTGTCCTCTTCCATGGAAGAACCCATTCGCGAATGTGTCTGGGTTTTGCGGCTTCGGGACGCGCTGGCTATCGCAAAAATGAAATCGCAATTTTTCCTGCCGGACGATATGCCGGAGCCGGCAAGGCGCGCCGTTCGAGGATTGGGGAATGACGGACAAGAAATCGGACTCGCTGGCACGGGTGGTGGAGGCGGCCATCCGCGCCTTTTCCACGCAAAGATTCGGCGACGTGCGCATCGGGCAGATCGGCCAGGAGGCGCACTGTTCGACCGCGACCATCTATGACGCGTTCGGTTCCAAGGAGGGATTGTTCAACTATGTCCGGGGGCAGTTGACCCAGGATCTGCCTCGCCAGACGCCCTGGGAAGCGGCTCTGGCCGCTTCACCGCTGCTCGCCATTCTCGACTATCTGATGGAAGTGTTCACGGCGCTGACCAGTCCCACCCTTTCCATTCTGCTGACAGCCCAGAACGCCGGCGAAGGATCGGGTTATTCGCCTTTCGAGCATAGCGGCCTCGATTTCGACACGGTGATGACCAATGTGTCCGCTGGCATGGAGGCCGGCCTGCTGCGTCAGGGCGATCCGCGCGCCTGCACTTTCCTGCTGTTCGCGGGCATAAGCTATGAACCGATGCTCTATCTCGCCATGGCGCGTCGGAGGGCCGAGGAACGGCTTGACCCCGCGGCAATCCTGCGCAGCATTTTCCGGCCGCTGGCGACCGAAGCTGGAGAAAGGATCGTGGAAGACTATGTCGTTCGGCTGGATCGTGACGATGGCGCCGCTGACGCGCGACCCAGCTTTCACGAGTTGCTTCATCTGGAATCCTGTTCACCGGATCGACAGGAAAAGATCGGCGCCGCACTGGAACAATTGCGTGAACTGTCCAGAAGCTGGAAGCATGGCGTTGTCGCCATTCCTTCCGTGGCCGCAGAGTAAAGTGATGGCTCCTCCTGCCACCGGGCTATGCAAGGGCCGATCAAGCAGGCCAAGGCGGCGACCGCATGGGGTCGCCGCCTCGTAGCCGGATCAGTTGCAGACGCGGACGCGGTGGTGATGGCGCCACACGGTCCGGCAATGGGTCTGATGCCTGGAGCGGTGGATCTGGACGCTGCGATGATGGGTACGGCGGGCCTGGCGACGATCGGCGACACGGACATCCTGACGATGATCGCGACGGACCTGGCGCATGTGCCGGGCATGGCGACGGTCGCCCGCGCGATCGTTCCTGGCGGCCGTTCGCTCGTTCCTGGCGACGGTGCGATCATGATGGATCTCGCGTGCATGCTGCACATGCGCCGACGAGGTCTGCGCCTGCGCGGTGGCGCCGGCACCGATGCCGGCGACCAGCAGGCCGGCGGCGGCGAACAAATTCAATATCTTCATGCGAACCTCTCGCGCCCGGACATCGGGCATGACGTGCGTTACGCGCCGCCACAGAGATTGTTCCTGAATGGGGCAGTACGCCGAGGTTCATGTTGCCGGCGAGGGATGGTCAATCGGCGTCGATTATTTCGGCCGCGTGGCGCCGAGCCGAGCCGAAACCGCCGGCGGCACGCCGAGCCGGCGAACATCCTCCGCAGCGCCGGCAAGACCCGCAAGCTCGCGCTGGACGATATATGCCCACACCTGCGCCGCGGCAGTATCGAGCAGCACCTCGTGGACCGCACTGCCCGTGGCGCCGTCGCATGCGGCCAGCGCCGCCAGTGCGGCCTCGGCCCCGCGGCGCGCGCGATCGAGCGACTCGATCTTCTCATTGAACAGTTCGGCCTGGATCGCGCCGAGCGCCGCGTCGGCGTCCGATCCGCGATGCGAGGACGACATCGGCGTCAGTCCGGTTTGCGCCGATAGTCGGCGACGACCACACCCGTGGCCGCGAGTTCGGCCTCGTGCGAGTCCTCACGCCAGTCTTCCGCCAGCGCGGCCGCCTCCCATTCGCGCATCGCCGGGTGCGCGACCATGCGATCGACCCACGAGCGGCCCGCCGGACCGACATCGAGGTCGTAGGTCCGCACGCGCCAGGCGACCGGCGCATAGAAGGCGTCGGCGGCGGTGAAGGCATCGCCGGCCAGCCATGGCCCGCCGAAGCGCGTCAGGCCATCGCTCCACAATTCGGCCAGGCGCGCGATCTCCGCAGTCAGCGCGGCGCTCGGAGGCCGCGGCGTCACCCGCACGCCGACATTCATCGTGCAGTCGTTGCGCAGCGCCCGGAAGCCCGCATGCATCTCGGTGACGGCGCTGTAGCTCCACGCCCGCGCGGACTCGTCCGCCGCCCAGACCGTGGGATGGCGTTCGGCCAGATAGAGCAGGATGCCCAGCGAATCCCAGATCGTGCGTTCGCCGTCGATCAGCACCGGCACCTGGCCGGTCGGCGAGAAGGCGCGAAAATCGGCGTAATTGTCAGGTTTGGTGAAGGGCTCGATACGGTCCGCGAAGGCGATGCCGAGCGCCTTCATCAGCACCCATGGGCGCAGCGACCAGCTGCTGTAGTTCCGGTTGGCGGTGATCAGAGTGTAGGCCATGTGCGTTGTCCTCCCTCCTGTCCGCTAGCCGATCCGTGATCAGGCTGGAAATCGGAATGGTTGGGCTATCGATAAGGGATGCTTGTGATCTTGAGCCAAGGGAAACTGGCTATGGTTCCGCGGCTCCAGCCCCCTCTACCGCTTGCTACCATGTTCACACATCTCTGTTGACCGCCGATTCTCGTTATGATTCGAGGCTCCTGTCGTGTTGCGAGGAGTGATCGGATGGTGCCGGGTATCGTACTGGGCAAATTTGGTGACGCTC
>Ga0268265_10002034_pt1 | contig 15864 bp, 14 predicted proteins | sample KBSSwiS52_FD_190355 | JGI IMG/M metagenome (GOLD analysis project Ga0268265, IMG submission 190355) | Switchgrass rhizosphere microbial communities from Kellogg Biological Station, Michigan, USA - KBS Switchgrass S5-2 (SPAdes) (version 2) | ecosystem: Host-associated > Plants > Roots >... | reverse complement strand
GCGCGAAGCCCTGATAGGACTCAAGGCCTATGAGCGGGCAGAGCGCGCGACCGCGCCGCCGCCGAAGCCTGAGGTGGCGCGCGTCAACGCGACCTGCCTGCGCGATCATGGTGGCGCCGGTCCACCAGCCGTGCTCGTCCCCTCGCTGATCAACCCGCCGCATATCCTTGACATGGATCGCGACGCATCGCTGGCCGAAGCGGCGACGCACATGGGCCGCCGCGTGCTGTTGCTCGACTGGGGGCCGGCGAAGGATCGCGCCCAGGCGAGCGTCGGCGACCATGTCGAGACATTACTGGTGCCGTTGCTGCGCCAACTCGGCGAACCGGTGGCGCTGGTCGGTTATTGCCTTGGCGGGACGATGGCGATCGCCGCGGCGAATTTGGTCGAATGCGAACGGGTCGCGACCCTCGCCGCCCCGTGGAATTTCGCGCTGTACCCGGAGCGGTCGCGCGCGGCGCTGCAGGACATGTGGCGCCATTCGCAAGCCGCGGCGCAGGCGCTGAAGGCGCTGCCGATGGAAGTCCTGCAAGCGGCCTTCTGGTCGCTCGATCCCGAACGCACGGTCAGGAAGTTCGCGAGCTTCGGCGCGCTCGATCCGGACTGCCCCCAGGCCCGCCGCTTCGTCGCGCTTGAGGATTGGGCCAATGAAGGCGAACCCCTCCCCTATCCCGCGGCCCGCGAACTGATCGAAGATTTATTTGGGCGGGATTCGCCCGGTTCCGGGCAATGGCAAATCGGCGAGCGACGCATCACCGACCGCCTGGATGCGCCGCTGTTGAACGTGCTCGCGGCCGATGACCGGATCGCTCCGGCCGCGACGGCGCCGGCGGGCGATGCGGTCGCCATCCCCTCTGGCCATGTCGGGATGATCGTCGGCTCGTCGCGGACCACGCTCCACGAAACGCTCGGAACCTTCCTTGACCCCGCTTGTCGCTGACGCCACCTGCGGCTAAGCGGCGCGAGCCAAAACGCACCCGTAGCTCAGCTGGATAGAGCGCTGCCCTCCGAAGGCAGAGGTCACAGGTTCGAATCCTGTCGGGTGCGCCAGGTTTCGGGGGAGACGGCCAATGGCGAAGATTCTCTGCGTTCTCTACGACGACCCGCATGGCGGGATGCCGAAATCCTACCCGCGCGACGATTTGCCGAAGATCGCGCGTTACCCTGACGGACAGAGCCTGCCGACCCCCAAAGCAATTGATTTCCAACCGGGCGAATTGCTCGGCTGCGTTTCGGGCGAGCTTGGGTTGCGGCCCTATCTCGAAAGCCAGGGCCATACGCTCGTCGTGACCTCCGACAAGGACGGCCCCGGCAGCGCGTTCGAACGCGAGCTCGTCGATGCCGACGTCGTCATCTCGCAACCGTTCTGGCCGGCCTATATGACGCCCGAGCGCTTCGCCAAGGCGGCGAACCTCAAGCTGGTGATTACCGCCGGGATCGGCTCGGACCATACCGATTTGCAGGCCGCGATCGAGCGCGGGATCACCGTTGCCGAGGTCACTTATTGCAACTCAATCAGCGTCGCCGAGCATGTGGTGATGATGATCCTCGGCCTGGTCCGCAATTATCTGCCGTCGTGGGAAGTGGTGAAGGCCGGCGGCTGGGACATCGCCGATTGCGCCGCCCGATCCTACGACGTCGAGGGGATGCACGTCGGGACGGTCGCCGCGGGGCGGATCGGATCGGCCGTGCTGCGCCGGTTGAAGCCGTTTGACATGCACCTCCACTACACCGACCGGCACCGGCTGCCGCCCGAGGTCGAGCGGGAGCTCGGCGTGACGTGGCACGAATCGGCGGCGGACATGGTGCCACATTGCGACGTGGTGACGATCAACGCGCCGCTCCACCCCGAAACCGAGAATCTGTTCGACGCGGCGATGCTCGCGCGGATGAAGCGCGGCGCCTATCTGGTGAACACCGCGCGCGGGAAAATCGTCAATCGCGAAGCGGTGGTCGCGGCGCTCGAGAGTGGGCAGCTGGCGGGTTATGCCGGCGACGTGTGGTTTCCGCAGCCGGCGCCGCAGGACCATCCGTGGCGGACCATGCCGCATCACGGGATGACGCCGCATATTTCAGGAACGTCGCTTTCAGCCCAGGCGCGCTACGCGGCGGGGACGCGCGAAATCCTCGAATGCTTCTTCGAGGGGCGCCCGATCCGCGACGAGTATCTGATCGTCCAGGGCGGCCACCTCGCGGGGGTCGGCGCGCATAGCTACAGCGAAGGCGACGCCACCGGCGGGTCGGAAGAAGCGGCGCGTTATAAAGCCAGCTAGGCGGCCGGCCAGCTTTCGAGGATTTCGACAAAGCGGGTGAGCCAGGCGTTGGTCTGGTGGCCGTCGACGACGCGATGGTCGATGGTCAGCGTGACATACGCCATGGGCAGGATGACCATCGCGTCCTCGCCCTCAATTTGGCGAACCGCAACGCGCTTCTCGAGCTTGCCGACGCCGAGGATCGCGGCCTGGCCGGCGTGAAGGATGATCGGCGCCGCGAGCAGCGAGCCCGACACGCCGTGGTTGGAGATGGTGAAGCTGCCGCCCGACACGTCGGCGCCGGTCAGCTGGCCGTCGCGGGCACGGCGAGTGAGGTCGTCGAGTTTGGCGCCGATCTGCTCGAGGCTGAGCGCGGCGGCGTCCTTGACCACGGGGACCACAAGGCCCTTGTCGCCGAGCGCGGTGCCGACGCCGATGTCGATGGTCGGGGAGATCGCGATCCGGTCGGGTTCCCAGCGCCCGTTGATCGCGGGGGCGACAGCCATCGCCTCCGCCGCCGCCTTGACGATGTAGGCGGTGTAGCTGAGCTTTTGCCCGCGCTCGGCCAGCGTCTTTTTGTGCGCGGCGACGGCAGAGAAGTCGGCTTCGAACAAGGCGGTAACGTGCGGCGCTTCGGCGACCGCGCGGACCATGTTCTCGGCGATCTTGAGGCGCATGCGGTCGTGCGGGATGTCGTGCGGCGAGACTTGCGGTGCTGGGGCTGGGGCCGGCGCGGGAGCGGTGCCGCCGGCGATGGCGCGGTCGATATCTTCGCGGGTGATCCGCCCGTTGCGGCCGGTGCCCTGGATTCGCGTGGGATCGATCCCGTGCTGCTGGCAGGCGCGGCGGACGGATGGAGATAAGCGAGTCTCGTGCCCGTTCCCCGGCGCAGGCCGGGGCCCAGGAGCGGCGGCAGCCGCTGCATTGCCCGGCGTTGCAGAAGGCGTCGCCTCCTGGGCCCCGGCCTGCGCCGGGGAACTCTCTGTGCTGATCCGTCCCAGCAATGCGCCGGGCACCGCTTCTGCATCCGTATCCAGCACGATCTCCGCCAGCACGCCCGCGGCAGGCGCGGGCACCTCCTGCGTCACCTTGTCGGTTTCGAGCTCGACCAGGGGGTCATTCTCAGCGACCTGATCGCCGATCGCCTTGAGCCAGGCGCGGACGACCGCCTTGGTGCCCTCCTGCTCGTCGGGAACGCGAACCTCGATCACGTCAGAACCCCACCAGCCGGTCGATTTCGGCGCGGATGCTGGCCGGCGACGGCAGCGCCCATTCCATCAGCTTGGGATGATGCGGGCTCGGGATGTCGGGCATGGTCACCCGGGCGACCGGGGCATCGAGGTCGAGGAAGGCTTCGTCGGCGACGACCGCGGCGATCTCCGCGCCGAAACCGCCGGTGCGCAAATCCTCGTGGACGATCAGGCAGCGGCGGGTGCGGCGGACGCTGTCGAGCACCATGTCGCGATCCCACGGCATCAAGGTGCGCAGGTCGATGACATCGGCGCTGACGCCCTCGGCCGCGGCCTCGCAGCGCGGGACCATCGCGCCCCACGTGACGATGGTGATCGCGTCGCCTTCGCGGGTCTTCTTGGCGCGGCCGAACGGCAGGACATACTCGTCGCCCGGCCACGGCCGCCGCGCCCAGCTGTCGTCGAGCATCGCGCGATGTTCGAAGAACAACACCGGGTCGTTGCCGCGCAGGCTCCCGCGCAACAGCCCGACCGCGTCTTCGGCATTGGACGGCACCGCGACCTTCCAGCCGGGATTGTGGACGAACTCGACCTCGTTGGTCATCGAATGCCACGGGTCGCCGCATTTGAAGAAGCCGCCGGGCACGCGCAGCACCATCGGCGCGGCGAAGCGGTTGTGGGTGCGCCAGCGCATGGTCCCGCAATCGTGGATCTGCTCGGTCGCCGGCTCGGCATATTTGCGGAACTGGATTTCGGGCACCGGCATCAGCCCGGCGAGCGCCATGCCGACGGCGCGGCCGACGATGCCTTCTTCATTCAGGCTGGTGTCGAACACGCGGGTTACGCCGAACTTTTCCTGCAGGCCGAGCGTCACCGCGTGGACGCCGCCCTTGGGCCCGACGTCCTCGCCGAACGCCAGCACGCGCGGATTGGCCTCGAGCTCCTGATCGAGCACGCGGCGGATCGCGGTGACCATGTTGATGCGCTGGCCATCGGGCTTCGGCTGATCGGTGGTGCCATCGAGGCTGAGCCCGGCGCGGCCGCCAACCTGCTGATGTTCGCCGTCGAAAAAAACATGCTTGGTCACGTCTTCGGGCGAGGAGATGCCGCGCGCTTCGGATTCCGCCCGGGCGGCCTCGACCTGCCAAGCCGCTTCGCGCTCGAGGTCGGCCCATTGCGCCTCGCCGATCTGATGTTTGGCGACATGGGTTTTGAGTTTGGGCAGCGGATCGCGCGCCCATTCGGCCGCGATTTCCGCCTCACTCTTGTAAGTCTGGGTGTCCTGGAAGCTGTGGCCTTCGAGCCGCGGGACGGTCAGCCGGAGCAGCACCGGTGTCCGATGCTTGCGGACATGGCCGACCGCCTCGTCGATGAGCCGCGCGGCCTCACTTGGATCAGTGCCGTCGCCATCGAAGATCGTCAGCCCGGAGAAACTGGCGAGGTTGGCCGCGATATTCTTGCCAGGTGTTTGATATTCCGAGGGAACCGAGATGCCGTAGCCATTATCTTCGACGTATATTAGCAGCGGCAATTGTTGTGTGGTGACAATAGTTAATGCAGACCAAAATCCACCAGTTGCACAGCTCGCATCGCCGCCGAGCACCAATGCGATGGAGTCGGACGCACCTTCGTTCAGTGCCCGCTGCTTGTATTGGATCGCCTGCGCCCAGCCGGCCGCCGGCGCATATTGCGCGCCGACCCCGCCGCACATCGGCAGCGCATGGGCGCCACCGGGATTGGGATAATTGAACACGACGCCGATATCGCGCCCGTCGGAATAGCCGCCGGCAAGCCCCATCCCCGAGCCCAACGCATCCGCCAGCGGGACGCCGAGCGACAGCAGCAAGGGCCGCGAGCGATAATAGCCGAACACTCCGTCGCCGTCCTTGAGGTGAAGCCCCAGCAGGACCTGCGCCATGTCGTGGCCGCGCGCGGAAAATTGGTAGAGGACCTTCTTGGCCGGAACGAGTTCTTCCTCTTCGATCCGGTCCAGCTCGCGGCTGGTCAGCACCAGCCTCGCGACCTCACGCCAATCGACGTCGGACGACACTCGACCCGGGTCGCGCTCGGCCATGATCAGGCGTCCAGCGCCTCGACCACGGCGGCGATAAATCGGTCAATCTGACCATCGCCCATGCCAACGACGTTGAAGCGGCCGCTGTCGGCCATGTAGATCGCGTGGTCTTCACGCAGCTTGAGCACCTGTTCGCGGCTCAGCGGGAGCATCGAAAACATGCCGAACTGGCGGCCGATGAAGGCGAGGCGCGGGTCGGCCGCGGCAATCCGTTGACGGACCGCATTGATCCGGTCGCGCATGCCGGCAAGCTCGACCAGCCAGCGTGCACTAAGCTCCGGGTCCTCAAGGATGATGTGCGCGCAGGCGGCCGGGTGATCGGGCGGCATCGACCACATTTCGCGGGCGCGCTGGAGCACGTGGCTCATCGCCGTCGCAGTGGTTTGCGCGGAACCCGTCTTGACGAAGATCGAGCCGAGGCGGTCGCGATAGCAACTGAAATTCTTGTCGCAGCTCTGGGCGATAATCACTTCGTCGCACTGCGACAAAATGCCGCGGAGCCCGGCCGCGTCCTCGTCGAGTCCTTGCCCAAAACCCTGGTAAGCGATGTCGACCAACGGAATGAGCGCGCGGTCGCGGCAGACGTCGGCCACTTCGGCCCATTGCACCGGATTGAGGTCGGCGCCGGTCGGGTTGTGACAGCAAGCGTGAAGCAAGGCGACATCGCCCGGCTCGCCCTTGTTCAGCGCCTCGAGCATGTCTTCGAAGCGGATCGCGCCCTGCCCGCGCTCGTAATAAGGATATTCGACGACCTCGAGCCGCACCGCGTTGATGATCGGCGGATGGTTGGGCCAGGTTGGTGTGCCGACCAATACGCGGGCACCCGGGTTGACCGTGGCGATCAGCTCGAACCCGAGGCGCAGCGCTCCGCATCCGCCCGGCGTCTGTATCCCGGCGATGCGGTCGTCACTGGCATGTTCGCCGAGCAGGATCGGGCGCAGTAATTCGGCGAAGCGCTTGTCGCCGGCGCTGCCGAGATAGGCCTTGGTGACTTGCGTATCGAGCAAGCGCTGCTCGGCTTCCTTCATCACCTTAAGAATCGGCGTATTGCCCGCGCCATCGCGAAACACGCCGACCCCGACGTCGATCTTGTTGGGCCGCGGGTCGGCGTTGACCATGCCGATCAACGCGATCAGCGGATCCTCGGCAACAGGTGAAAGATCGGCGAGGCCGCGGGTCTTCATGTCGGTGCGGGTCAGCATGGAATCGCGATTAGCGAAGTCAGGCGTCGTAATCCACCGCGACGCCGTCGCCCAGCGGCACCGACTGACAAGTCAGGACATAGCCTTCAGCCACCTCCTCATCGGTCAAGCCGTAATGGACCGCCATTTCGACCTTGCCGCTGGTGACTTTGGCGCGACAGGTCGCGCACACCCCGGCCTTGCATGCGAATGGCGCGGGAAGTCCCGACGCGCGGGCGCTGTCGAGGATGTTGCCGGCGGTGAACGCGACTTTGCGGGTGCGGCCGTCGAGCGTGACCGCGACGGTGACGCCCTCGGCCTTGGTTTGCAATTCCGCCATTTCGCGCGCGACAGCTTCGGCCGGGCGGTCAGCCGTGAAGCGTTCGATGTGAATGCGCTCTTTCGGGATATTGCGGTCGAGCAGCGCACCTTCGGCCGCGTCCATCATCGGCCCAGGGCCGCAGATGAACCAGTCGCTCACCTCGGCGGCGTCGGGCACGAGGCTGAGGATCGCTTCGTCGCAGCGGACACGGTCGAGCATGCCGTTGAACAGCTCAATGTCCTGCTCCTCCGCGTCGAGGAAATGATAAAGTTCGAGGCGGCCGAGATACTTGTCCTTCAGCCCAGCCAGCGCTTCGAGGAAGATGACCGAGCTGCTGTCGCGATTGCCGTAAAGCAGAGTGAAGCGGCTGTTGGGTTCGCTGCGCAGCAAGGTCTTGATCAGCGACATCACCGGGGTGATTCCCGACCCGCCGGCGATGCCCACCAGATGACGCGATTTGGAAGGGTCGAACTCAGTGGTGAAGCTGCCGTGCGGCGGCATTACGTCGACCTCGGCGCCCGGCTTGAGATGGTCGCCGACCCAGTTGGAAAAGACGCCGCCGCCGATCCGCTTGACGGTGACCATCCAGTCGCTCTCGTCAGGGGCAGTGCACAGCGAGTAATTCCGCCGCACCTCATCACCATCGATGGTCGCGCGCAGCGTCAGATGCTGCCCGGCTTTGAACGCGAAGCGCTCGCGCAACTCGGTCGGGATCTCGAAACGGATCGAATTGGCTTCGCTAGTCTCGGGAACGATTTCGGCGACCCGCAGCGCATGGAAATGGTCGGCCATGGCGGCGCCTACCAGGTCGCGTCGGGATAAGTGCGCGGCAGGAACTGCATCGCCGCGAGGACGTGGCCGAGATGTTCGCTGTGGTGACCGCGACGGCCGCCGAGAATCGGGCGCTGGTCCGCGGGGGCTTCGATTTTCGCGTTCGCGAGGACGGCGGCGAGCGACGAACGATATTCGTCCGCAAACTCGCGCGGATCGGGTGCAATGCCGGCATCGATTGCCGCCTGCAGGCCCTCGTCGACCTCGAACAGTTCGGGCACGAAGCGCCAGCACCAGTCGAGGCCTTCGGCCATGCGCCGCGCGCTTTCATCGGTGCCGTCGCCGAGGCGCACCGTCCATTCGCTCGCCAGGTCGCGGTGGTACGCGATTTCCTTGACCGCCTTGGTCGCGAACTCGCGGAGGAACTGGTCGCTCGACTGCGTCAGCCGCTGCAGCAGCAAATGTTGCCATGTGGTGTAGAGCAAATGCCGCGCGATGGTCTGGGCGAAGTCGCCATTGGGCTGCTCGACCAGCAGGCAATTTTTGAAATCGAGCACGTCGCGGTGGAAGGCGAGCTGATCGGCATCGCCAGCCGCACCTAGCAACAAGGTCGCTTGCCCGATCTGGTCGAGAGCGAGGTTGGCGAGGCTGATGTCGACCTCGAGCACGGGCCCATGGCCGCACCATTCGCCGAGGCGCTGACCAAGGATCAGCGCGTCGTCGCCGAGACGCAGCAGATATTCGGTGCGCGGATCGACAGCGCCAAGGACATCTGACGAAACGCTCGCCATCAGATGTGCTTCACCTCGTCGGGGATGTCGTAGAAGGTTGGGTGGCGGTAGATTTTGCTTTCCGCGGGCGCGAACAATTCTCCCGCATCGTCAGGATCGCTGGCGACGATCTCCGCCGACGGCACCACCCACAGGCTCACCCCTTCCATCCGCCGCGTATAGGTGTCGCGCGCATGCCTGAGCGCGAGCTCCGCGTCAGGAGCATGAACGCTGCCAACGTGGCGATGCGCCAGGCCGCCTTTCGAGCGGACGAAGACTTCCCAGAGCGGCCAGTCACTGCTCACGCCGCCTTCCTTGCGCGGCGCTTTTCCTCGTGCGCGGCGGCGGCTTCGCGGACCCAGGCGCCGTCGTCCCAGGCATCGCGGCGGGCCTTCATTCGCTCCTTGGCGACCGGACCTTCGCCGCGCACCACTGCGTAAAATTCTTCCCAGTCGACCGCGCCGAAGTCGTAGCCGCCCTTCGCCTCGTTCCACTTGAGGTCGGGATCAGGGACCTGGAGATTGATGAAGTCCGCCTGGGGCACGGTGATGTCGACGAATTTCTGACGGAGGTCGTCGTTAGTGTCGCGCTTGATCCGCCAACGCATCGATTGCGCGGTGTTGGGCGAATTGTCGTCGGGCGGGCCGAACATCATCAGGCTCGGCCACCACCAGCGGTTGAGCGCGTCCTGCGCCATGCGCTTCTGCTCGGCCGTCCCGTTGGCCAGCGCGATCATGATTTCGTAGCCCTGGCGCTGGTGGAAGCTCTCTTCCTTGCACACCCGGACCATCGCCCGGGCGTAGGGACCGTAAGACGTCCGCTGCAGCGGCACCTGGTTCATGATCGCCGCGCCGTCGACCAACCAACCGATCGCGCCGATGTCGGCCCAGGTCAGCGTCGGATAATTGAAGATGGTCGAATATTTGGCCTTTCCGCTGTGCAGCGCCTCGATCATCTGTTCGCGGCTCGTGCCCAACGTCTCCGCCGCGCAATAGAGGTAAAGCCCGTGGCCGGCCTCGTCCTGGACCTTGGCGAGCAGGATCGCCTTGCGGCGGAGGGATGGCGCGCGCGAAATCCAATTGCCCTCGGGAAGCATGCCGACGATTTCGCTGTGCGCGTGCTGACTGATCTGCCGCGTCAGGGTGCGGCGATAAGCCTCGGGCATCCAGTCCTTGGGCTCGATGAACTCGTCGGCCGCGACCCGCGCCTCGAACGCTTCGAGGAGCTTGGGATCCTCGAGATTCTCGATCCTAGCCGTCTTCTGTAGCTCGGTTGTGTACATGGAGACGATGTAGCCGTTCCGCCGCGTGCCTTCAAATGCCTCGCGCACTCATCGCCGGTTCAAGCGTTGCGGCGATACGGAGGTTTATGGATTTCGATCGGCGCGCCTTTCTCGCGGCCTGCGGTGCCGCGTCGTTCGCGGCGAAGCTGAACGCGCAAGCCGCACCCGCTCTGCGCCCGGAGGATTTCGGCGCTCGCGGCGATGGCGTGGCCAACGACACGCGCGCCTTCGGGGCGATGAGCGCCGAACTTAGCCGCCGCGGCGGGGGCACGATCGTGCTGACACGCGGCAAGACCTACATGGTCGGCGAGCAAGCGCGCGGCGGTCCGTTTGCCTGGAGCCCGGCGCCGATCATCGATCTGCGCGGCCTCGCCGGGCCGATTCGGATTCTCGGCAACGGCGCGCGGCTGCGCTGCCGGCCCGGGCTCCGGTTCGGCACCTTCGATCCCCGCAGCGGCGCCAAAACCCGGCGTACACTGCCCAATTACAAGGGCGACGAATTGGCGAGCCCGTATCGGGCGATGGTCGTCATCCACGACTGTCGCGCGCCGATCGAAATCCGTGACGTGGAACTCGACGGCAATCTCGAGCGGCTGTCGATCGGCGGTCCATTCGGCGACACCGGCTGGCAAGTGCCGGCGTCCGGGATCTGGCTGAAGGACAATAACGCGAACGAAACCGTCACCAATGTTCTGTGCCATCACCACGGCCAGGACGGGGCGATCATCGAAGGTGACCCAAAACGCAGCACGCGGAGCCGTTTCACCCGCTTCGTCGCCCGCTACAACGGCCGCCAGGGGATCAGCCTGACCTCCGGACGCGGCTACGATTTCGAGGATTGCGAATTCAGCCATACCGGGCGCTCGGTCATCGCCAGCGCGCCGGCCGCCGGATTCGATATCGAGGCCGAAACCGACAAGCCGATTCGCGACCTCACTTTCGCGCGCTGCAAGTTCGTCGACAATGTCGGCGCCGGGCTACTCGCCGACAGCGGCGACAGCGCCCACGCCCGCTTCACCGATTGCTTATTCGTCGGCACGACCATGTGGTCGGCGTGGCCGCTGAAGCCTTATTTCCGTTTCGAGGGCTGCACTTTCGTCGGTGCGGTCGTTCACCCGTTCGCCGACAAGACGAACCCGGCCCGGGCCACGCAATTCCTCAATTGCCGCTTCACCGACGACCCAGCGCTTTCCCCCACCGGCAAAGTCTACGAAGGCGGGACCAAGCCCGGAGAGCCGATCGTCAACATGGCCGAGAGCGAAAACGTGCTGTTCGACCATTGCCGGTTCGATGTCGTGGGCACGGCCCTGCTCCCGTGGGGCTGGCGGGCCGTCTATCGCGACTGCACGATGTCGCAGCGGTCGCCGACCGCGGCCATGACCAAAGGCAAATATCTCGGCACGACGACGATTACCGGGGCGGTCGATCTTTACGGATCGATGGTGGTCGGGACGCTGATCGTGAATGGCCGACAGATGCCAAAGGGGCCGCTCGGCGTTCCCGCATGGTGACGCGCTAGATTTCGATGACCGGCCCGCCGAGCGTTCGCGAGTAGCCGGTGAATTCGGCGATCGGGCGGCCGTCCTTTGTGCGGACCGTCACGCGGGTGACGCCGGAGCGGCCGGCAATCGCGGCCTCCCCGGCCTCGGCAATCAAGGTCTCGCCTTCCTTCGCGCTGTCGAGAAACACGATCGACGCCTGGGCGGCGACCGTCTTCTCGTTCCGGCCGTTGCAGACATAGGCGAAGGCGGTGTCTGCGAGTGCGAACACCATGCCGCCGTGGACGATCCCGTGGCCGTTGAGCATGTCGGGGCGCACATACACCGACAACCGCGCGTAGCCGGCCCGGGCCTCGTCGATGACGATACCCCACGCCGGGCCAGTGCCCTCGTCGGCAAGCATGCCGTGCGCGACTTTGCTTGCGAGTTCGTTTGCGTCCACGCCCTCTCCTTGGCTAGGCCAAGGCATGGCTTACGAGACCATCGACTTCAAGGCGGACGGCCCCGTCGCGCGGATCAGGCTCAACCGGCCCGACCGCCTCAACAGCTTTACGGTGCAGATGCACGAGGAGATGCGCGACGCGCTTGCCAGCCTCGATGATGCCCGTGTGCTCGTCTTGACGGGCGCCGGCCGTGGCTTCTGCGCCGGGCAGGACCTCAATGACCGGGCGGTTGCGCCAGGCCAGGCGGTCGATCTCGGCGAGACGGTCGAGCAATGCTGGAACCCGCTGATCCGCACCCTGACCTCGCTACCCCTGCCGGTGATCGCCCGGGTCAACGGCGTTGCGGCCGGAGCCGGCGCCAATATCGCGCTCGCCTGCGACATCGTGGTGGCGGCCAAATCGGCCAAGTTCATTCAGAGTTTTTCGGCGATCGGACTGATCCCGGACAGTGGCGGGACTTGGGCGTTGCCGCGGCTGGTCGGCCAGGCCCGCGCGCTCGGTTTGGCGCTGACCGGCGAACCGCTGCCGGCAGAAGCTGCTGCCGAATGGGGTCTGATCTGGAAAGCGGTCGAGGACGAGGCGCTCGACGCGGAAGTCGACGCAATCGCCACCAAGCTGGCTTCGCTGCCGCCGCTCGGGCTTGCCGCGATCAAGGAAATGATCCGCTCGTCGTGGCAGTACAGCCTCGACGAAGAGCTCGACCGGCAGGCGGGCGCGATGCGCCGCCTGGGCTTCACCGCCGATTATCGCGAGGGCGTCGCCGCATTCCTCGAAAAACGGCCACCCAACTTCACCGGCAATTGATCAAGCGACCAATTCGCTGAATTTGGCGAGGTCGATGTTGCCGCCCGAGACGATGCAAACAATCGGCCCGTCACCGGCCTTGCCGGTCAGCGCGGCCGCCAGCGACAACGCTCCAGCGCCTTCGGCAATCGCCCGCGCTTTCTCGGCGATCAGGCGCATCGCCTGACGAGTCTCGTCGAGGGTCACGACTAGCGAGCCGTCGACCACCGCCTGCATCCGCTGCCACATGCGCTCAGTCACACTTTTGCCGCCCGCGCCGTCGACAAACGACGCTTGCCAATCGGGGAAGCGCTGCGGTCCGCCATGTTCGAGACAGTAAGCGTATGGCGCCGCGGTTTCGGGCTCGGCGCCGATGACCTTGACCTCAGGCCGCAGCGCCTTGACCGCGCTGCCGACGCCGGTGATCAGCCCGCCCCCGCCGATCGCGGCGATGACCGTGCGGACGTCGGGCAGGTCCTCGACGATTTCCAGCCCCATCGTGCCATGCCCGGCGATGAAGTCATGATTGTCGAACGGGTGGATGAAAGTCGCATCCATGCCTTCGAAGGAATGCGATTCAGCCGCCTGCCAGGCGGTTTCGTAGGACACTGGGACGATCGTCGCGCCGAGCGCGCGCATGCGGTCGAGCTTGGTCTGCGGCGCGGTTTCAATCGCCACGACCGAGCACGGAACGCCGAACGCGCGGGCGGCATAAGCGACGCCCTGCCCGGCATTGCCGGCGCTGATCGTCCACACGCCCCGCGCCCGCTCTTCGTCGGACAGATGCGCAACCGCATTGGCCGCGCCGCGAATCTTGTAGGCATTGGTCGGCTGCAGGTTTTCGAGCTTGAGATAAATATCTGGCCCGCCGCTGCCGGTATCGAGCTTGACCAGCGGCGTGCGCAGCACGGTCGCCGAAATCCGCTGCCGTGCAATCTCGATATCGCCCAGCGCGATCGGGCGGACCGGGTCAATCATCCTATGCTCCTGCCTTCACTGCGAAACTCCACGCCGCCCGCGCCAGCATCGGCACCCGTTCGGCCATTTCGGCAGCTTTCGCGTGGCTCGCGGTACCGTCGATCACCCGCTTCTTGATGCCCTGAACGATGCCGGTCAGGCGGAACAGGTTGTAGGCGAAATACCAGTCAAGCCGATCGGCCACGGGGACGCCCGAACGCTCCGAATACCGTGCGACGATATCCTTGAGGCTGGGGATGCCGAGTTGTTCGAGGTCCAACTCGCCGAGCCCCGCGCCACCGTCGGCCGGCATCATCCATTGCATCGCGAGGTAGGAGAAATCCGCGAGCGGGTCGCCGAGCGTCGCCAGTTCCCAGTCGAGCACCGCCGTCAGCGTGCCGTCGCCGTCGAACACGACATTGTCGATGCGATAATCGCCATGGACGATCGAGGTTCGCGCCTGCTCGGGGATGGTCTCGGGCAGGAACGAAATCAGCCGCTCCACCTCGATGATGTAGTCGGTCTGCGAGTCGCGATACTGGCGCGTCCAGCGCGCGACCTGCCGTTCGAAATAATTGCCCGGCTTGCCGAAATCGCCGAGCTCGGCCGCGTCGGGATCGATGCTGTGCAGGTCGGCGAGCGTATCGACCAGCTGCTCGTAAATATGTTTTCGCGTCGGCGGGTCGAACTCGGGCAGAGCGCCATTGGCGTAGGGGCGGCCCCGGGCCAGATCCATGATGTAGAACATCGATCCGATCACGCCCGGGTCGTCGCACAGCGCCAAGGGTCTCGGCACCGGAAAATCGAGCGGATGGAGCGCCGACAACAAGCGATATTCGCGGTCGACCGCGTGCGCCGACGGCAGCAGCTCGCCGAATGGCTTGCGGCGGAGGACATAATCGCCCGACGCGGCAGCGATGCGATAGGTCGGGTTGGACTGGCCCGAGGGGAATTTGGTCAGCTCGAACGGGCCGATGAAGCCGAGCACATTGGCTTCGAGCCAGCGCCCGAGCGCGGCCTCGTCGAGCCCCGGCTCGCTCATTTGTGCTTCTTGAACTCCAGCCGGGCGATGGCGCGGCGATGGACTTCGTCAGGCCCGTCGGCGAGCCGCAGCGTGCGGATTTGGGCGTAAGTTCGTGCCAGGCCGGCATCCTCCGACACCCCGGCCGCGCCGAACGCCTGGATCGCGTCGTCGATGATCCGCAAGGCCATCAGCGGCGCGGCAACCTTGATCATCGCGATCTCGCCCTGCGCCGCCTTGTTGCCGGCGCGATCCATCATGTCCGCGGCCTTGAGGCATAATAGCCGGGTCATTTCGATGTCGATGCGGGCGTTGGCGATACGCTCTTCCCACACCCCCTGCTCGGCCAGCGTCTTGCCGAACGCGGTGCGGGAGAGCAGCCGTTTGACCATCGCGTCGAGCGCTTCCTCGGCGGCACCGATGGTGCGCATGCAATGGTGGATGCGGCCCGGACCGAGACGGCCCTGGGCGATTTCAAAGCCCCGGCCCTCGCCGAGCAGCATATTGGCCGGCGGCACCCGCACGTCGTCGAGGGCGATCTCCATATGGCCGTGCGGCGCGTCGTCGTAGCCGAACACCGGCAAATGGCGCTTGATCGTCACGCCGGTCGCGTCGAGCGGCACCAGGATCATCGACTGCTGCTGGTGAGTCGCGGCCGCCGGATCGGTCTTGCCCATCAGGATCGCGACCTTGCAGCGCGGATCGCCGGCGCCACTCGACCACCATTTGCGGCCGTTGATCACATATTCGTTCCCGCGCATTTCGATGCGGCACTGGATGTTGGTCGCGTCCGACGATGCGACGTCGGGCTCGGTCATCAGGAAGGCGGAGCGGATTTCGCCATCCATCAGCGGCTTCAGCCACTCGTCCTTCTGCTCGCGCGTGCCATAGCGGTGGATCACCTCCATGTTGCCGGTGTCGGGCGCCGAGCAATTGAACGCCTCCGACGACCACAACAGCCGCCCCATCTCCTCGGCGCAAAACGCGTATTGGAGGTTGGACAGGCCCGGTCCCTCGAACTTGAAGCTGTCGTCGACCGGCTGAGCGCCGTGCGACGGGGGCATGAACAGGTTCCACAATCCTTCGGCCCGGGCCTTTGCCTTCAGCTCCTCGACGACCGGGAGGACCTTCCAGCGTTCGCCTTCGCGTTGTTGCGCATCATAATCGGCGGCGCGGGGGCGGACGTGCGCGTTCATGAAGGCGCGAACGCGGTCGCGCCACTCGGTTTCGGCCGGTGCCTGGGTGAAATCCATGCCGCCCTATAACAGCGGAGTTTCGTCGTCACAGCCCTCTGCTATGAGCGGCGCCATGAGCGAACG
>Ga0268265_10002029_pt1 | contig 15881 bp, 27 predicted proteins | sample KBSSwiS52_FD_190355 | JGI IMG/M metagenome (GOLD analysis project Ga0268265, IMG submission 190355) | Switchgrass rhizosphere microbial communities from Kellogg Biological Station, Michigan, USA - KBS Switchgrass S5-2 (SPAdes) (version 2) | ecosystem: Host-associated > Plants > Roots >... | reverse complement strand
ACCGGGACCCGATCCGCGGAGGGCATTATGGCCAGCGGTCATGCGAGCCGCATCAATAGGCCGAACACATGGCTGTTCCGACCAGAACTGCGACGTGAAGAAAGTCCTTGCCAACACGGAGCCGTCCACACATGGCACTACCCTGCCATAGCCCATTGATCTTGCGGCAGGTTCGCTCTGAAACCTACCGTACCGGCGACGGAAAATCTGCCAAGAGCCTGGATACGCTGACAGTGCCGGGCACGGTGCCATCGCGCCAAGCTGCGAATTGGGGGAGGGAGTTCGCTAACACGGTTTATGGCAAGGGCTCGATCCCATGTCGGTGGGGACGTTCATCGACCGCGTAACACTTCGCGAGCGCGGCCTTGGCCGCGACGTTGGCGTCCGGCAGCTTCGCTCGGTCGATATTGAGGTTCGCAGGCAAACCAGCGGATTCGGTCGCCTTGATCTGGACGACGTTGCTCATGGCCTGCACTTGCTCCAGTTCGTCTCCTGCCTCACCCTGCGCCGTGGATCGCGCGCCCTCGCCAGGGACTCCTCGAAGGTGCGGGCGCTGCCCCGGTCGAGGTATCCCAGGCCCCTTTCGGGATCGGCAGCGATGGGCTTGCGCTCCCGTTGCGCCCAGACCTCGGTCATGAAGCGGCTGTAGGCGCGCCGCCTGTCGGGGGACCAGGACCACCGCTGGGGCCGTTCGGCCAGGGTTGCGGTCATGCTGCCTCTCCGAATTTCGTGACCTCGTTGCCCCAACTCGCGCGCCGACGCCGGTTCGGTGCGTGGCGTGATGAAAGAGTGGCGCTGGCCGGGCCCGGTCGAGCTCGATCTCATTCGATCTGCTGGCCGTCCTTGAGGTCGGCGAGTACGCCTACGTCAGCCTCCGCGGGCTTGGCCAGCGGGTCAGCCAGGTCGGCGATCCGGCGAAGCGCCTGTGCAAGCCGGCGGCGGAGCGCAGACGGCATGGCCTGGATATCGGCTTTCGTGATGCCGGCGAGCAGCGCATCTATCCGGTCGATCGCGGTCACCATAACGTAACTCCCATACGCTCTCGTCTACGCGCTTGCCTTCACGAGCACGGACATCTCGCCCTTGAGGTTGCCAAGGTCGGCAGACCGAAAATCGTTCCAAGGTGGCAACGACTTTCCCGGGTTGGCCCGAGTGCGCGGGGTGACGGGAGAGCCAATGATCCGGTTAGCGGGGTTTGCTCACGCCGGACCATTGGCGGAGGTTCCGCGGAGAGAGGCCACTCAACGCGTTCCCCCTAGCCCGCACAAGCGCACGCCGCTGCATGACCGGCGAGACTCGGAAAATGCCTACAGAAGGGTCGCGCCACGCGCGGGGCGACCCGATCTTCGTTAGTGGTGGCTCTCGGCCGACAGGACCAAGACGTCCTCCAGCACCGCACCGGCGCTATCAACGGCGAAGACGCTGACGGGGAAAGCGGTCGGCTTCATTCCTGGGATCACGCTCGGCGCCCGGCGCGGCGGTGCAGCGGCAGCCGGCACCGGGCCATCGGCCGATGTGGCGATAGTAGCAGCTAGCACAGCCAGCGGCGCCGGCGAGACATCGATGACGACAGGCCGCCGCGCCCGGCCGTGCGCGGCGAAGGCCATCAGAAAGCCGGCGAGGCCGTCGCGGCCAAGCTGGCAAGCCACGCCTGGGACAGCTCGAGCGTCCAGCCCGTGATGCCGAGCCTATCGGCCAGCGGCGTTGCGCTCGGCGGCAACGGCAGCATCGCGAGAGCTGCCTGGGCCTGCTTGAGCTTGTCCTCAGGGACGGCTCGCTTGGCCTCGATCTCGGCACGCGCGGCGGCAACCTCGGCCGCGGCGGTATTGACCTGGGCCTGCAGGAGCTGGCGGCAGATCGCGAAGCAGCCCTTGTCGGCCGCCTTCGCGACGACGGCGCATCGGCGGCGGTCTTGGCTGCCTCCGCCTTCTTGAGCCGCGGCGTCGACCTCTGCCGGCACTGGGCCGAGCGCGCCGGCTTCCCGGCCTGCGGCCCAACGGCCTGCCCAACGCCGGGGTGGTGGCCCTCCCGAACCGCGGCGACCGCGCTCACTGATCTCTCGAAGCTCCGAGCCGGACGCGCGCGATAATCCCAAGCGCGCTCGGGCGAGCCGAGGCGTTCGAGCCGAGGACGATCCGGCAGCAGATATAAGGCCTGTCGATTCAAGGAACATGGGTTGAGACAAAGCGACCCCCTAGATCATTGGTTACGCATTGGGCCCGAGCTCAGGCGGCTCAGGCGCTGAGAGGCAGCTTCTGTGCAAGCTCGGAGGACGCCGTTGCGTTGGCGCGTGCGAACTGGCGCATCTCGACCAGACCCAGAAGGTAGGACACCGCCGACTCCGCGCCTCTGTTCTCATTGGGACGATCTGGATGCAGCCCGTCCAGGCAACCTCCGCTGCTCGGGTCGACAAGAGATGTCTGAAGGTCGTTGCCGCCCAGAAACCAGTCGAAGGCGCGCATCGCTCCCGCCGTCCATTCGGCCTTGCCGTTCACGCGCCATGCCGCAAGGCAGGCCGAGATCGCTGCGGCCGCCTCGACGGGCTGCTGATCGAATGGCTGTGGGGGCGTTTGCCTGACGCCGAAGCTCTCCGTGCCGACGGGCCTGAAACAGCCTTCCGGCGTGGTCTGCAGCGTCATGAGCCAGCGCAGGGATGCCAGGCCGATCTTGACCATCAGCGGCTTATCGAGCGCTACGCCTGTGACAAGCAGCGCCTGCGAAAGGCGTGCATTGTCGTAGGCGAGTAGATCCTCAAACCAGCACCAGTCTTGTGTTTCGCTCGTCTGGAACGCGTCCACCAGTCTCTGGGCCAGGAATTCACGCATGCGGCCGGCGGTCAGATCTCCCACCACCAACGCGCAATACGCGTCCAGCCCGAGCAGTGTGAACGCCCAAGCGCGGGGAGATTGAAAGGGCTCGACGGCGGGCAGGGCCGTCTTGAACAGGGCCGCTGCCCACCTGCGTCGCGACGGATCGGTATCGCTGCGGGCGCATTCGCCCAACGCCCATAGCGTCCGCCCGTGACTGTCCTCCGAGCCCTGTGGCTCGAGCCATTGCCGATCATAGCTCATGAAGTTGCGGAACCGGCGCGTGTCTGCGTTCCATGCGTGCTGAACGAAGGCCGCGAAGCGCGCAGTCAGCGGCTCCGGCAGTCGGGCCTCGCCAAAGCTCGCGAGGGTGCTCGACAACAACAGGGCCCGCGCATTGTCGTCGACACAGTAGCCGTGGGCGCGATCGGGCACGGAGTAAACGGCGTGCTGAAGCAATCCCGTGCTGTCGCACATCGACAGGAAATGTCCGGTCTGCACGTGCGGCAGCGCATTGCCGTTGCCCCAAACCTCGCCGAGCCCGGCGCGAGTCCGCTTGCTGATCCGGCTCGTCTCGCGCGCCAAATCGAACGCCGCCAGGTAGCGCTTGGCCGCTTGCGCCCACGTCATGGATCGGCTGGCCGCGTACGCGCGTTTGCGCATCGCGTGCCGGCGCACATCGTTGGTCAGCAGCGCAGCGATCTCGACGCCAATTGCTTTCGAATCGCCAAAAGGAACCAGAATGCCTCGCCCGTCGTCCAGCTGCTCCCTGGCGTGCCAGTACGGCGTCGAGACGACGGCCTTTCCCAGGCCAAAGCTGTAGGCCAGCGTGCCTGAGGTCATCTGGGCCTCGTTGAGATAGGGCGTCGCGTAGACGTCGCACATCGAGATGAAGGATAGCAGCGTGGCTTGATCCACGAACTGGTTGAAGAAGACGACATGGTCCTCGATGCCGAGCTCCCGCGCCCGTACCGTCAAGCTGTCCCTGTAGGCCTCGCCTTGCGTACGAACCAAGTTTGGATGGGTCGCGCCGAGAATGACATAGACGGCGTTCGGGCAGGACCTGATGATTGCCGGCATGGCATCGATCACCGTCTCGATGCCTTTGCTGGGCGACAATAGGCCGAACGTGAGAATGACGGTCCTGCCACTGAACCCGAACTTGGTCTTGGCGTGATGGGCCTCGAGAAATGGGAAATCGGGGATGCCGTGCGGGATCACCTCGATTTTCTGCGGCGACACATCGTGCACGGACCGAAGAAGCTCGCGGCCCTTTTCTGCCATGACCACGAGCTTGGTCGACCTGGCACCGATCCTTCCCATGACGTCGCGCTGTGCCGGCGTTGGTGCTGGGAGCACCGTATGCAGGGTCGTGACGACCGGCATGGTGAGCCGCTGCAGGAGCTCGATGATGTGTCCACCTGCCTCGCCGCCAAAAATTCCATACTCATGCTGAAGGCTGACAACGTCGAACGGCGCTGCGTTCAGGAATGCGGCAGCCTGCGCATAGCCGTCGATTGACTCGTCCTGGATCTGGAACCGCACGGCCGCCGGATAGTCATAGGTGCCGCCGGGATCGTTCATGGCAACGACGCAGGTCTCCAGGTCCGGCCGGGATGTCGAAATCGCCCGATGCAGGTCGTGGGTGAAGGTGGCGATACCGCAGCGGCGGGGAAGATGATTGCCGATGAGCGCAACGCGCTGAAGTGGCTTCATGGCGTTGCTCCCGCCGGCCCATGCTCTGGGTCCGCTTTTGTGTGAAGGTGGAACGTTGGCGCTTGCCTGCCCTCCGGCGGTGCCGCATCTGCGACGCTCGGCTGTGCAGGGCCCTGCAGAAGACGTGGAACCGAACCGCCGACACCCGTGTACGCCACGAGGCTCGCCGAGCCCTGGGGCCCAGCGTGTATTGTCGACGCTGTCCGGACAAGGCTTGCATTCTCAACCTGTTCAAATGCTTCAGGCCGCAGCGGCACTTGCGCCGACCAAGTATCCCTCAGTCACCTCGCTCTTGTGTGCGGCAAACGCAGCCAGAACCTCGTCCTTTTCCCGGTCAGGCACCTTGAAGAAGTCAAGTGTTCGCCCAAGCTCAGCCGCGACTTTATCGAACTGGGCGGGAGATACCTTCAGTTCGCGATGGGCCAATTCCAAGGCAACGGGAGTGCTGCCTGGTTTCGTGGCTGCATACCGGAAAGGTCCGCCAGCAACGTTGCAGACCCACAGCGTGCGCATAAATTTCAGGCCCGGAAGTCTGGCCAGATTCTTAGTATGCCATTCGTGGAGGGCAGGGTTCTCTGATCCCTGGCCAACGATGGGGTTTTGCACGACCGCATCGCTGAAGTGGGCGACCACCGCCGCGATGGCAAATGCGCCACCGAGCCGTTCGTACAGACTTGTTTCCGTCATTGTCGAGCCACCTCGTCTTGTGGTTTCTTCGTGGCTAAGCTGGCCGATGCTAGTGCCTGACATTCACGTGACACACTGATCCAAGTGGCGCCTGCGCCGATGTTCCTCAATCCCTTACACAAGGTCGCTGTGCGCCATAGGTTCAGAAAATACCTATGCCATGTACGCGCAGCGGGACGGGGCGGCGCCAGCTCTCGATGACGATCTGGCTGACGCGCGCCGCACAGGCGCGACGCTCGGAAACGAGGGGCTCGCGTCGGACCTGCGCAATGTCCGGGGACGGCTCGTTGCACGCATAACCATACGTGGAAGAGAACGGTGCACCAACCTGCGTGAGTGCGATTCTGGCGACGATTGCTCGTTGCGACCACTCCGTATACCGCCGCACCGGCATAGGCACTTTCCGAGTCTCGGCAGCGACTGCCCCTCGTGCTCCCGTGCCAACGGGCACAGCGCGAGGTCTGTTCAGCGTACTCGCAGCTGGCCTGAGATGCGGGTTCAGTTGACGCGCTCCGGCGCGCAGAAGCCAAGGGGTGTCATGCCAAAGCTCCCGCTGCAATCAATCGCGCTTGCCTTCGCGCTTGCCGGAAGCCTCGGTTTCGGTTTGGCCCAGGACAAGGTTGATCCCAGCAAGGTGGACGCACTGCAGAAACAGGATACCGTGCCTCCGGCGGTGGGAAAAAACCTCCCTGAGCAAGCAGACACAACGAAACCAAGCTCTAAGATGAAGGGCACCAGTGCGAGCGCAGACGTGTTCGTCAACGGTGTGCTGGCGGTGCCCAGTGCGCCGACTGAGGTGCACACCACCCCGGCGAAGTTCTCGGCTCGAACGGCGGCGGACGATCAGCTCCCGATCGCCGCTTACAGGCTTCGGCACCTCACCGTGAACTGTCCCGGATTCCTCGGAGGCTGGTTGGTTTGAGTCAGGCGGCAAGCGCTGCAGGTTCCTCCAGGGCTGCGTAGTAGGCGGCTTCGGCTTCAGCCGGCGGCACGTGGCCGATCGGCTCCAGAAGCCTGCGGTTGTTGAACCAGTCGACCCATTCGAGCGTGGCGTACTCGACGGCCTCCAGCGATCGCCACGGCCCGCGGCGATGGATCACCTCGGCCTTGTAGAGCCCGTTGATGGTCTCGGCGAGCGCGTTGTCGTAGCTGTCACCGACGCTGCCCACGGACGGCACAAGGCCGGCCTCGACCAATCGCTCCGTGTACTTGATCGAGACGTACTGAACGCCGCGGTCGGAGTGATGGACGAGGGCGCCGGAAACGGGCTTGCGGTCGTGCAGGGCCTGCTCCAGCGCGTCGAGCACGAAGCCGGCGTGCGCCGACCGTGACACGCGCCAGCCGACGATGCGCCGCGCGTAGGCGTCGATCACGAACGCGACGTAGACGAAGCCGGTCCACGTCGCCACGTAGGTGAAGTCCGAGACCCACAGCATGTTCGGCCGCGGTGCCCGGAACCGGCGGTTGACGCGATCGAGCGGGCAGGGCGCGGCCTTGTCGCTCACCGTGGTGCGCACCCGCCTGCCGCGGATCACCCCTTGCAGAGCCATCTTCCTCATCAGGCGCGCCACCGTGCAGCGGGCCACGTCGTAGCCTTCCCGCTTGAGCTGCCGCCAGACCTTGCGCACGCCGTAGACCTGGAAGTTCTCATTGAAAACCCTTTTGATCTCGACGCTGAGCGTGGTGTCGCGCTTGACCCGCGCCGGTGCCGTCTCCGGCTTGGCGCGGCGGGCGGCGTGGGCGTGGTATGTCGACGGGGCGATCGCAATGACTCTGCAGATCGGCTCGACCCCATAATCGTCGCGGTACGCATCGACGAAGCCGATCATGGCTTCCATCGGCGGTCGAGCTCCGCCTGGGCAAAATACGCGCTGGCCTTGCGCAGGATCTCGTTGGCCTGGCGAAGCTCGCGGTTCTCCCGCTCCAGAGCCTTGATCCGCTCGCGCTCATCGGTGCTCGCGCCGGGCCGCTTGCCCTGGTCGCGCTCGGCCTGCCGGACCCAGTTCGACAGGGTCTGCGCTGTGCAGCCGATCTTGGCCGCGATCGAGGCGATCGCCGCCCATTGCGATGTGTGCTCCGTGCGGTGCTCGAACACCATCCGCACCGCGCGCTCACGCACCTCGGACGAGAACCGAGAGGATGTCTTGTGATTCGCCATAGCTCCAATCTCTCAAGATCTGGAGCCTCCGACAAACCCGGGGCGGTTCACCGACGATCAGAGGCGCGAGATTTATCAACAGTTGATCCGCCGGCGCGGTGAAGCGTTCAGACCTGCAGCGGCAAATGCTGATGATCAGCACGCCGTTGTCGGTGCGCTGGTGCCGGCCGATATCGCACTGAACGGTCTGTCGCCAATCCCGGTAGCTGTGGTGGCAATATTCTCGGAATTACGAAATGCGGCGTTCACAAGATCGGCAGGGAAGTTGCTGCTCATCGAGCCCACCAACCGCCTGGTGATTGGCGTTCTATCCGCTCAATAGGGTCGAGCCTGGTTGCGATCACGGATGGACGGCAAGAGCCGGAGCGGACCGCCAAGGTGACCCCGCCAGATCGGGGCGCGTCTCCTGTTGCTGCGCTCGGTCATGTGACTGTGAAATCGGCCGCCGCTGGTGCCATCCAAGGATTGGTGGGAATTCGGAGGTGGCGTTATCTCCGGCTTGACCTGAGAGCCAAAACGGCGGTTCGCAGCTGCCGACGGAAACAACGCAATGACGAGAGGATGCACCAGCAAGCGCAAAAGAGATGATCGCGACGGAAACATTAGGCGCGTTGCCGCCGACGATGACCGCAGCGATAGGGCAACGGCGAGCGCGAAAGCGCACGTGCGAGCAACCGCAATCGTCGCGCCATAGTATAACCGGATGATGATGGTCACGACGGCCCTCCTGAGTTCACGTGCCGTACGTGCGACGAGCTGCAATACGGCTCTTGACACCCAGCGAGAAGCGTTGGGAACCCTTTTCTCAAAGGGCTAGCGCAGAGCATGGTATCTGTACATGGGGATGACCGAGGGCGATTATCACCCCGACTCGACGGCGCGCTCTCGCAAACGCTTCGTCGAAAACGTCAGTCATCCACAATTTCTCGCCCAGAACTCGTGACATCCCGTTCGAAACTTTGAACAGGCTAGCGCCGCACACCGTGTGGGCCAATATTGGACCCGGAGGCAAATCGAACGTCAGAGGCGGCTCAGCTCTTGAACAAAATGCGAACTCGCCCCATATAATTAATTACCGCAGGCCTATCTGGGCTGCGCGAAATTAAATCGCCTGGCCGTAAATAGGCAGGCCCACTCACATCGCTTCCAGGAGGATGCTATGAGATTTGATCTCTCCCCGCTCTATCGCTCGACCGTCGGCTTCGACAGCCTCGCATCGATGCTTGACCAAGTAGCCGATCTCGACAATGAAGCCGCCACTTATCCACCCTACAACATCGAGCGTCTCACCGAGAACGAGTACCGCATCACCATGGCGGTCGCCGGGTTCGGTAAGGAAGACGTCCAGATCGAGGTAAGGGAGAACACACTCTCGATCCGAGGTGAGAAGAAGGAAGCGGATACTGATCGCACATTTCTACACCGCGGCATCGCATCCCGCGCCTTCGCGCGCCGCTTCCAACTCGCCGATCATGTGGAGGTCAGAGGCGCTGACGTGATGGAGGGGCTGTTGTCTGTCGACCTCGAGCGCGAGGTGCCTGAGCGGTTGAAGCCCCGCATCATTCAGATCGGCGCAACGGTCGCCAAAACCAACAAGGCAATCGGTGCGTCGGTAACGGGTTAAGTTTTGAGATGGTGGCAGACGCGCTACAAGGCGCGCCTGTCCGTTTTCGTGCCTCCCAGTCGACGAGACGCCGCTAATCGCGCCACACGGATCATGAAGTCGGCGTAGGCAATAACGCTCGTCCGATCGTGACCCGGTTAGATGGAGTGTCTTGTGAAGAGGCCCGTCATAGCAACCGTCGTCGTCTTGGGAAAGGAATTGGACTAGGAATCTGCCCATCCCGGCGGATGATGCAACTGAGATGGACTGCAGTGGGACAAAGCCGGCGTCAACACGAATGGAAGCCTGGAAGGCAAGGAGGCGACATCCTACTTGGACGCGATCAGGAAGTGCAGCAAGAAGCATAAAATGATCGATCAACTGGCGTCGATCGAATTCATGGCTGCCTGCAAGGATGACGCCTTCAAGGTATCGTCTTATTGCGTGTGCGCTGCTCCGGCAAAGGCGGCGGTGTCGTGCTCGATGCGTCCAATCAAGGAATGGCCACGTGCGGCTACGCGAGCGAACAGCTCACAGATCGACGAAGCAAAGGCCCAGCGGAAACGCCGTACTGAAGAAGGCTCTGCTTAGTTGCAATGGAAGGACATGCTATGAGCGTTGCTGCGATACTGAAACAGAAAGGGCGGGCCGTCGCGACCGCCAGACTCACTATGACGCTTATGGAGGTCGCCAACTTGCTGGCTGGCAAGCGGATCGGTGCAGTTGTCATTGTCGGAGCGCGGGGAGAGGTCGCCGGTATTATTTCGGAGCGCGACATCATCCGCGCCTTATCGGTGGTAGGGCCTGATTGCCTGACGCAGCCCGTCTCGCAGAGCATGACCAACAAGGTCGTTACTTGTCAGGAGACCGACACACTCGATGAGCTGATGGCAATGATGACTGCGCGGCGGTTCCGTCATTTGCCGGTAATGGCCGACGACATGCTCGTCGGCATCATCTCCATCGGCGACCTGGTCAAGCATCATGTGGCAGAACTGAAGATGGAGGCCACGGCGATGCGCGGGTACATTACGCACAGCTAAACCGGCTGGCTGGCTCGGCGTTTGAACGTGCAGGTTGAGGGCTCGCCCCGTGCCATTCCTATTCCCCATATGCGCACGACGGCCCGCTGTGTCACCTGCCGACTCGGCGGAACTGTGCAGGCATGAGTTGCGGTGCGGGAGGGATGACCGTATTTCCGCATAGTGGCGCCAACGGGTGACCGAGGACGGGCGATAGGGCGAGCAATCCGCGCTCGCGCATTCCCGAATCAGTCCAGCACGGGGTCTGTAGAGCGTACTCGGAGCGCGCATGAACGACGACAAACGGGAACAATCCGGCATTGCCATTGTTCTGCTAGCTGATCTCATCCGTGGACCCGCGCACAATGTTCCGTTTCTTTGGTGGTGTAGCCCTCGCAGCTGCCGCGTTGATGTGGGCGACGCCATCCCAGTCACAGTCGACGCCGGCAGTGGCGAAGAGGGCAGCTCCCGTTCCGCATACGACCGCCGGGGAGATGCCTGTCCGCGCCAATTGGTTCGATCTGATCTTTGAAAGCGCGCGCCGACACGGCGAGCCTGAGTCGGAGCGGCCTCGCCCTCGCGACGATCGGCCCGAAGGCGGGACGTATAGGACCCTCTGCGTTAGGCTCTGCGACGGGTTCTACTTTCCCATCAGCTACTCGACTCAGCACGGGCGGTTCGCGGGCGATGCCAAGCAATGCGAGCAGAGGTGCCCCACCGGGTCGCGGCTCTTCGTGCATCGCAACCCTGGTCAAGATGTCGACGACATGGTCGACCTCGACGGTCGCCCTTATCGCAGTCTGCCCACGGCGTTCCTGCACCGAGCACAATACGTCGCGGACTGCACCTGTCGTGGCAACCCCTGGGACGAGGCGGCCGTCGCGCGGCACCGCGCTTACGTTGAAGCGGCCAAGCAAACCGTGCCTCGCAAGCCTACCGCTCACCTGCCTTCGATTCGAACGAAGCATGCCCCCCGCGACGAGCAAAGCTGGGCTCGTCGCGAGTAGCGGCTCAAGCATACGCCATCTTCCCGTCACGCCGGCAGGAGCGTCACTGGCGCTGGCGTGATTAGTAAAGGCCTTCACGGATCGACGGACTGTTGCGGAAGGCGGTCTCCGAGCCGGCGAGATAGAGCCCCCACATCCGGCAGAATCTTTCGTAGCGAATGGTGGCAGCCTTGTCCCAGGATGCTCGTCGGTACCGGCTTCCACTTCAAAGTGTCCGTGGGTCCGGCTTCGCCCCGAAGAAGCGCAGCGCGGAACCTGGTCGGAGCGGCCCATCCATCCTCCTCGCACCACGCCATCAGCTCTTCACGGGGCAATCCCACTGTCGGTCCTGAGCCAGACTTCGACCCCGGGCCCAGCGTCCGCGGCTCTGGGGCGACAGTGCGTGCAACCTCCTAGCCCAATGGCTTTCACGTGTCTCGTGGCCCCGAGACGAATGCGAAGAGCGCGTTCACAAGAAAGGACGCAATCATGCTGCACAGAGCCATGATCACGTAGTGATGCCCCGAGAAGCCTTGCCGCGCGGCATTCGTCAGTTTGCGTGCCCCCGGGATGGTGTCTCCGGAGGCGCTCAATGCATTCAACGACGCCTGCCAAACCAGGTCGGCGAACCGCAGGAGCGCCGCATACGCGTCCGGCACGAGTGCGAGACAACGAAGCGTCGGAGCCATGCAGAAGCTGCCATGCCCCCTCGTCCTTACTCCGCCCCGACAGCTCCACTGGCGGTAGCGTCTCCTGTCAGCTAGAACAACGGTTCCCTGAGCCGGATGCGCCAGAACCGCGTGCGGGCACCTTCGACACTGAAATCATTGTCGTTGACGAGGAGGAGCTCGTGCGGCGACAGCACGGCCATTCCCTCCAGGTCGCGATCCAGTTGCGGTGCATCGTCTGTCGAGAGCACGAGCGTCTTGGCAAGAACCGGCACGGCAAGTGGCGCCTCGCCGGCGGCGCTCGACTGCTCGAGTGTTGGCCGGGTTCGGCCGTTCAAGTGCGAAGCCGCGACAGTCAAGCGGTTGTCCAAGCGCACACAGTAGACCTTCGTGGTTCGGGAGACCCGCTCCAGTACGAGCAAGCGATCGAGGCCTATGGCGGCGGCTTCGCAGACTTTGACGTCCGTCAACTCGACCTCCCCCGCCGCCTGGTCGCTCCGAAAGCTTGCCGGCTCGTCCAGGGGGTAGAGGAACTGCGCGGCAACGGCACCGGTCAGGGCGTCGAGCTTCCAAACGCGCACGTGGCGGCCGAGCTTGAACGACCCCGCGTCAGGATGGGCGAGCGGACTCTGGAATACGGCATAGAGCCAGCGCTCATCCGGCGATGCCGCAAGCGCCTCGAAGCCGCGATTGATCCGGCGGCGCAACGCGATCGCCGGCAGCACGCCTTTGACCACGTAGTCCGCCCCGTTCAGCGTCCTCTCAAGGCCCTTCGGAACCCAACGCTGCAGCACTTGTCCTTCCGGACCGACATGCATGAGCGATGGCCCGTATTCATCGCCGATCCAGAAAGTGCCGTCCGACAAGGCGACAATGGCCTCGGTGTCGGCGCCGGACGGGTCGGTACCCAACGGTGCGCCCGTCAGATCGAAGGCCGGCTCTACATCCGCTGCCCCTGCAGGGATCGGGAGACCCGATATGGCTCGACCGCTTGCGCCGCGCAGAGGAAAGCGTCGAAGCAGGCTCACCGTGCTGCCCTGCAATCGGATCTGGCAGATTGTGGGACCGATGTCGGGACGCGGCATGATCTTGGCCCCGTCCACTTTTGCCAGCGGCCGAAGATGCTCCAGGCCGTAGCGCTTGATGGCCGATTTGATCCTGAGATTGGGACCGCGATCCGCAATCGTCCAGACCGTTCCCTTCGGCTCGCCCGGCCGTCGCGACAGGCCCGATCCCAGGCCGAGCGTAAGCCGCATGCGGCGGCCCTCCGCCAGATTGATGACACCGAGCGAGATGTCGCGCCACGCGAGTCGTTGAGCCGTATAAATTGGGTTCCCTTCGGTCATTCGTTCATGGCTGGCCGCGACCCGCGAATCCATAGCGTTGTCGATGAAGCGTCGGTTTGTCGGGGCCGCTCTTGTCACCTGCCCACGCGCCAGATGTAGTAGCCCCTGTCGATCAAGCCCCGAATGATGGTCTCGGACTCGATGGGAGCCGGCACCGGGTCTTGCGCCCCGAGCTGGAGTTCTTGGCGAAATAGCCAACCCTGCGTGCAACTGCTTCTCGGAATATTTGCGCCGCCCCTCTCGGGCGAGACCGCGAAGAGCTCCTCGCCGTCGCATTGGAACAGGAAAGCGGTTCGGGTATCGCCTGGCATCTATGCGCCTCCTCTTGTCGGGCTTATGCGCTGGGGCCTGCAGGGGATGACCCCAATCTCGGCCTTGGCACGCCGAGCATTGATGCCGCGAGTGCTGTTGTCATCCGTGCATCGACCCGACGCGCAGCCGCAACGGCAGCCGCTACCTCCTCGTCGCGATTGATTGCCTCCTCCATGACCTGCACTTCCTCAACATCGAGTCTGCCGGTCGCATAGTCGCTGATGAGCTCTGCCGTAATCTTGCAATTCGCGCTGGCCATCTTTCAACTCCGCGAAACTGGCTCCTCGAACATGGACCCTCGAGGGCGTTTCAGGGCACACGTGTGCCGCAGCATGAAGACTACGACAGCCTGGCTGCGGGGACAGACTCGGATAGTGCTCAGCTTGCGTGAGATGATGCCCGTCAGAAGCAGGGCGCCGCGTTGAGCATGAGTAGTTTCCGAGGCTCCCTCCGCGGCCGCTGTCCGCTAGGCTCAAACACCCACTCGTCCTGACGCAGCGTTTTGTCGCCACAGGACGCCATGAGCGCAGCTGCAAAGCTCCATCGCTCGTAGACGTTGCTAGAAACCGGCCAAGGAGGTGACAATGCGGGCCTTCATCATCGCGTGTTCCGTCGCGGTCGTCCTCGCGATTGGCGTGGCTACCATGCTCAATGTCTTCGTGCAGCAAAGCTCGTCCACGGCGTTCTCCACGACTGCCGTTCGCCTCGATGAGTCGGATCGGCCGCATCATCCATCGCCTTGAGCGAGCCAGAGATTTCAAGCGCACTTTATATACGCAGTCTGACGACTGAATTCATCACATGCCGGCACGTAGTTGCTTCCGCCGCATACGGCCGAGCGCCCGCAGGCGGCCTTCATCGTGGGTACTCTCCGAGTCTGGCTCAAGGGGTTGATGTGTGAGCTTGTGTAGCCAGCGGCCCTCCGGGTCTCCCCGGTTGGTCTACAACATGGGAAGCGGTGGCTCACCCTCTAAAAACGGCGCCAGCATCTTGTCCCCGCCAGGGGCCGCAATCCCCTAACACCGGCGCCTCAGGTCATCCTGACTTGGTGACCCTCGCTTCCGGCGAGGCTCACAGGCGCGAACCAGGAGTATACCCAATGCGATATCTTCTTATGGCTACGGTGGCGGCGTCCGCGCTGGCCATCGGCATAGGCTTTGCACCAGCGGCGGCATTCTCTCCAATTGGCAAGACCGTTGGTCCCGAGGGAGCTCTACACAAGGTGCAGCACGGTGAGCGCGGCACGGACGCTGGCAAGGGTAGAGGCAACGGGTCACGTCGAGATGGCGTGCGTAGCGGCGACGGTGGCCGCGACCATGGTCGCGGTACACAGTTTCGCTCGGGCAACAGAGATGGCCATCACGGCCATCATGGCCGGCGAGGTACGGACTTCGGCATTTATGTCGGCCCCAGCTACGGCTACAACTCTGATTGCGATTGGATGCGCCGTCGCGCCGTTGCAACGGGTAGCTCGTATTGGTGGCGGCGGTACAGGGCATGCCAGTAGCTGAAGGTCTGCGCGGTGGCATAGCCAGCATCAATTCGGCTTGTTGCCTTCGATCCAGTCCATCATCTTCGCCACTGCGATGATCCTCGATGGTGTGGCGGATCGCGATGCTGTCATGGCCTTGTCGGCGATGACAGCATCGCCTTCGACGCCGTCCAGCATCGCCTCAGCGGTGCGGCGGATTGATGCCGCCAAGGCTGAAATGCGTGCGTCACGCTGAGCGCCTTTGGCGGGTGGTCGCAGCGATGTCTTGTTTCGTAAGGAGAGCCTCCGATTGTCGAGCGGATTGGCGAGCGGCTGGCCGCAGGTTGGGCAGAGCTTCGGGTACGTGTCAGAACGGCCGGTTCGCGGCGTCCACCAGCGCGCACCGGTGCGCACCCCCATCGCATTGCGATGACTGAGCGACAGGCTCACAAGCTACCCCCGTAAGCGGTGACGCGTGCATTCTGCTATCGCAACTTGTAGCATCTGTCATCAGGAAGGCGTCGTACCTGCTCTGGGGTCAAATCAAGTACCACGGCCCCGCGCAGGACGATGAAGGTGCCGATCGGAATGTTGACTGTCCGAGTGCCAAAACCCAGGTTGGCTTCCGTCGTCACCAAGAGCCGTTTGGCGCGGCCCTCTTCATCGAAGGATATGTCGGCAACGTTTCCGATCTCCCGCCCTCCGGCCGCAAAGACCGGAGCTCCCAGCAGTTCGGCCAACATCTCGGCAGCTTCCCAATCGAGCTTCCCGGGCACCTCCGCTTCGCAGCGCAAAACCAACTCGCTTACTACGTTGCCGTCGTTCAGCTCGGCGGACGGCTCATGTGAGTGTGGAATCGCGGCCAAGGTGAGAGTCGCGGCGAGAATGAGAGAGGGGACCATCGCCATTTAGATACAATCTCCAGTCGCTCCTGCAAAAACGGGAGCTGGTTGGAATTGTTCCGGGAGAGAACGAGAAGGAAGCGGACGTATTTAGTCAGCGCTTGGTCCGGGGAACAGGGAGCCGCAATAAGTTTCCTTTTCTCGACGGCTACAGCGATCATGCCATGAAGGTGAGTTCGTGCCAGATTCGGTGAGCAGCGAAG
>Ga0268265_10002027_pt1 | contig 15893 bp, 10 predicted proteins | sample KBSSwiS52_FD_190355 | JGI IMG/M metagenome (GOLD analysis project Ga0268265, IMG submission 190355) | Switchgrass rhizosphere microbial communities from Kellogg Biological Station, Michigan, USA - KBS Switchgrass S5-2 (SPAdes) (version 2) | ecosystem: Host-associated > Plants > Roots >... | reverse complement strand
CATGCGCCGCAACGACGACCACTTCGGCGCCCGCCGACCGAAGCTTCGCCGCCTCGGCGGCGATCGTGGGTGCAAGCGGCGCGATCCGCAGCCCCTGCACGTTGGCCGCGAGGGTCAGCCGCAGCGCATCGATCGTCATCACGCCGACGATGCCGACTTTGACGCCGGCGGCCTCCACGAGTACGGACGGCCGGACGTTCGGCCACTCGACCGGCTGCCCGGTCGCGGCGTCGATCAGATTCGCGGCGAGGAACGGATAGCGCGCGTGGGCGGCGCGCGCCTTGAGCGCGCCACGCGGGTCGCCCGGCACCTGTCGCGCCGCCGCCGAGTCGACCGACCCGAAATCGAAATCGTGGTTGCCGACGGCCTCCGCGGTGTATCCCATCGCGTTGTACGCGTCGACGACGAGGGCGCCTTCGCTGAGATTCGATTCGGTGTTGCCCTGAAATGTATCGCCGGAGTCGAGCAGCAGGACCGCGCCGCCGTCGGCCGACCGGGCCGCGCGCAGGTTGTTCACGTAGCCGGCGAGCAGAGGCAGGCCGCCGAGGCCATTTCTCGGCAGGGCCGCCCCGTGGAGATCGCTGGTGCCGACAATCGACAGGGTCACGAGCGCCGCTCGATCGGCAGCGGCACCGAGGCTGGTGAGGCGTGCTGCCCACACCAGGCAGAGGAACAGCAGCCCAAGCCTGCCCGGCACAGTCCGCCAGGCGGTTATACCCGATTGCCCCGATGGCCTTGTGCGCATCGCGATCGCTGAAGCTCCTGCGGCGTCCGCATGATCGCACAACCGCGGATCGCGTGTAGGATTGGCGGCGAAACCCTGCGCACTGAACCCATGGCGAGGACTGTCTTCCGAAGGATCCTGCGATGCCGCATTCACGCCACAACCGTCGAGAGTTCATCAACCTAACGGGCACGGCCGTCGCCGCTCTGGCGGGCGCACCGGCGCTGGCCATCGCCCAGACCGCACCAGCCGCGGCTCAAACGACCGGAGCCGCCGCGCCGGATTCAGATCTCATCGTTGTCAATGCCAAGGTCTATACGATGGACCCGCGCGCGCCTCGAGCGGAGGCGTTCGCCGTCTCCGGCGGGCGCTTCACGGCGGTTGGCTCGACCGACGCCATCAAGGGCCTCGCCGCCAGGAACGTACAGACCTTCGACGCGAAGGGCATGACCGTCGTGCCCGGCTTCATCGACTGCCACAACCACGCCGGCGGCGAAGTGCTGCTGAACGAGGTGCTGGTCGGCAACCCCTTCGAGGTCGAGTTCGTGAGCATCCGCAGCATCATCGGCAAACTGCGCGAGCGGGCGCAGCAGACGCCGGCCGGCATGTGGGTGGAAGGCTACTTCTTCGACGACACCAAGCTGAGCGACAAGCGCGCGCTGACGGTCCGCGACCTCGACGAGGTGTCGAGCGAGCACCCGGTGATCGTCCGCCATCGCGGCGGGCATACCTATTTCTATAACAGCAAGGCCTTCGCGATGGCCGGCATCACCAAGGACACGCCCAATCCGATGGGCGGCACCTTCGACAAGGACGAACAGGGCCAGTTGAACGGGCGCGTGACCGACCTGGCCTCCGCTCCTTTCAACAAGATCGGTACCAGGCGGACCTATACGCCGGCGCAGGCCGAGCAGCGCGCGCGCGATGGCGTGGCGCACATTTCCAAACAGTTCGCGCGCTACGGCCTCACCACCGTGCACCACGAGGGCGGCAACCTGCAGGCGATGCAGGACGTGCGCGCGCGTGGCGAGCTGCGGCATCGCATCAGCTACGAGGCCAGCGGCCGCGTGCTCGAGTCGCTGATCGCCGCGGGTATTCAATCCGGCTTCGGCGACGAGTGGATCAAGTTCGGCGCCACCTCCGAGCACACCGTCGACGGCTCGTTCTCGGAACGGACGATGGCGCTGAGCACGCCGTACAAGGGCGTCACGCCGCCTTACAAAGGCAACATCACCGAGACGCAGGAGACGTTGAACGAGTGGGTGGAGCGCGTACACCGCGCCGGCATCCAGGTGAACTGCCACGCCAACGGCGACGTGGCAATTGACATGTACCTCACCGCCGCCGAGCGGGCGCTGAAGCTCGTGCCCCGGGCCAACGCGCGGCCGAAGATCACGCACTGCACGCTGCTGAATCCCGGGTTGATCCAGCGCATCAAGGCGATCGGCGCGGTGCCGGCGCTCTTCACGACCTACGCCTTCTACAACCCGGACAAGTTCGTCTACTACGGCGAGGAGATGATGAAGAACTGCATGGCGTTCCGCTCGCTCGTCGATGCGGGCGTCTACGCCGCGGCCGGCTCGGATTTCAGCCCGGGGCCGTTCGCGCCGCTGATGGGGATCCAGGGCATGGTTACGCGCAAGGGCTGGGACGGCGTGGTGTGGGGCGCCAACCAGCGCCTCACCGTCAGCGAAGCCATCGCGGTGAACACCTACAACGGCGCGTGGTCCTCGGGTGAGGAAGCGCTCAAGGGCTCGATCGCCGCCGGCAAGCTGGCCGATTATGTGGTGCTCGCCGAGGATCCGCATACGGTGGATGCGGAAAAGATCAAGGACATCGCGATCGTGCGCACGGTGGTCGGTGGGACGATTTCCCACCAGGCCTAGCCAACCGCGTGCACCGGTGTGCTAGATTCAGCCTGCCATGCATACACGTTTCCCTTCGCTCACCCTCGCTCTGCTGCTGATCCACGGCGCGGCCAGGCTGGCCGCGCAGGAGGGCAGCATCCTGCCGCCGGCGCCGACGCCCACCGACGTCAAGCCGGGCAGCATCACCTGCGACGAGTGTCCCTATCCCTACCCCAGCAAGTACCTCGACATCAGGGTCTACTCGCAGGACGTCCGCATCGCCTACATGGACGTGGCGCCGCAGGGCGCGGCCAACGGCCATAGCGTCGTGCTGCTGCACGGCAACAACTTCGGCGGCTTCTATTTCAAGTCGATCATCGACGCGCTGGCCAAGGAAGGGTTCCGCGTCATCGTCCCGGATCAGATCGGCTACGGCAAGTCGTCGAAGCCGATTGCGCCGTACAACTTCAACTCGCAGGCGCGCAACACCTTCCTGATCCTGCAGAAGGAACGGATCGAACGGGCGATGGTCGTCGGCCACTCGATGGGCGGGATGCTCGCGGCGCGCCTGGCGACGCAGTACCCGAAAGCGATCGAGCGGGTGGTGATCTACAACCCGATCGGGCTCACTGACGGCCGCTACGATCGGCCGATGCAGTTCATCGACGACTCGTATCAGCAGACGCTCAAGAACGACTATCAGAGCACCCGGGCCGGCCTGGCCCGTTATGTCGCGCACAACCCGAAAGCGTGGAATGCGGACTTCGAGAGCTACACGCGGATGCGCTACTCGTGGACGCTCAGCGCCGACTGGCCGAGGCTGGCGATGGTGCAGGCGCTCATCGGCCAGATGCTCTACGCCGACCCGGTCGTCTACGACTGGGCGCACATTCAGGTGCCGACGCTCGCGTTCGGCGGCGCCGAGGACATGCTGCTCGGCCCGGCGTCGCGCTTCCAGGAACGGATGCAGGTCCTCGCCAACACCGTCCCGAACGGCAACGGCCGCGTCCTGCTGCTGCCGGGCCTTGGCCATGTGCCGCACATCGAGGCGCCGGACAAGACGCTGCCGCCGCTCATCGCCTATCTCAAAGAGGGACTGGCGGCGAAGTAACCCTGCCGGGGCCGCTTCCATCCGTCAACCACACTTGCCGGAGCCTTGAATGTTGAGTAGAGGAACTCGCTGTGTTGCGGCGTGTGCGTTCTGCGCCGTCTTAATCGCCGCGCAGGCCGGCGCTGGCAGCGTATCTGTCGCGCTGGGCACGGCCGCCGGCCGTGCTCAGCGCGCGCAATCGGCCGTCTAGTCCAGCTTCGGCGGTTCAGCTGCGGCTTCCTCCTCCGTGATGAACACGTCGGCGATGATGCTGACGTAGGCCTCCCAGAAATGGCCGCCTCTGACCGAGCCATCCGACAGTGCCACGGTGCCGTGTCCGTGAACGGCTCCCCGTCCCTGAGCATCGGTCGTCATGCTGCCCATCAGCGACACGATTTCCGCTTCCTGATTGAGCTCGATTTTTTTCTGACCCTTCCCGCTTTCAACATCTGACCATCCGAACAGGCCTTTGTTGATCGCTCCGAGCGCCGTGAAGTGGCCGTTTTTGATCTTGTACTTCTCCGCAAAATCGGTCAGGCCCGACATCATCTCGTCGCCCTTCACCATGTGCAGCTTGTAGGTTCTCGCGCCCTTGCCCAGGTCGGTGACCGTCATGCCGGGCGCGAGACCTTTCCCGGGACGGGTGCCTCTCGGGACGTATCCCTCGTAGATCGGTGGCGGGGACGCCGCCGCCGACGCCGCGCCTGACGGCGCAGCGATTCCCATCGTGCCCGGGATCGGCAGCGTCACCTTCCCGGTGGCGGCCCATTCGGCTCCACGTGCGAATGTCGTCACGAACGCCGGCGTCTGCACTTGCTCGACGTCGTGGCCAAGCGCCGTGACGAAGACGCGGCCCTTGCCGTACTCCGTCGTCCACAGCATCGGCTCGTTCGCGCTGTCACCCACGAGTGGCTGTGGCGCCCGCGAATCCGTCCGCCTGGCTGCGTAGAGCGCATGATCGTCATTGGCGGTCGCCAGCAGGTGGTACGCCCCTGCCGGCTGCCAGCGCAGGTTTGCATAGAGCTCGTCGTTCGCCTGCGGGAATGACAGCTTCAGCCCCTTCGTGATCGGATGCTCCTGATCCTTGATCTCGACAACGAAGTTGTGCGGTGCAGAATGATGGCCCTTGTCGGGTCTCCAGTTCCCGGCCGACAGCTTCTCGTACTCCGTCCAGCCGTTGAACGCGGCCACCGAGAAGTGGTAGACGACCATGCCCTTGCCCGAGCGCACGAAATCCAGCAGCGCCGCGTCCGCTCGGTCGCCCCAGCGCAACTCGGGCAGGTTGCGATCGAAATAGTTCAGCACCACCAGGTCGTAGGGCGCGAGTGTTTCAGGGCCGGCGCCGCGGAATTCTTCGGTGACGTGCACGTCGAATTTTCCCGTATCTTCGAGCGCCTTACGCAGCAGCGGCGTGGTGCCGCGCCAGTTGTGGTTGCTCTGGCCGGTGATGATGAGGACGGCGGTCTTCGCCGGACCTGGCGCAGCCGCAGGCGGGGGCGCGGGCGCCGGCGGCTGCGCATAGGCCAGACCTCCGACGATGCAGATGAGCGCCGTGAGAGCAGTCTGTCTTCGTATCACCGCCGCACCTCCGTTTACGAGATTTGATGCTGCGCAGTATGACTCAACGAGGCGACTCCCGACGCGTGCAATCACGGTCGCTTGCGTGATAATCAGCCAGCGCTGAGCGACACACGATGTTGATTCGACCGCTTCTAGCCGGAGGTATCGCCGCTCTGACCTGCGCCGGAGCAGGTTGCCGTCCGTCCGCAACGGACACCACGGCACGGGCGCGCAATATGAGTTTCTTCGTCACCAGCGTCGGCATCGGCGACGGTGGCAATCTGGGCGGCTTGATCGGCGCCGACAAGCATTGCCAGGCACTCGCTGCCGCCGTCGGCGCCGGCGACCGCACCTGGCGCGCCTATCTCAGCGCCCACACGGAATCGTCCGGCAACGCGACGGCGGGAACCGACGCCGTCGCACGCGCGGCAGCCGGCGGCACCCAGGCGGCCTTCGCGCGATACCGCATCGGTGACGGTCCATGGGTCAACGCACGGGGCGAGCCGATCGCGAAGGACCTGACGGAGCTTCACGCCGAATCGAGCGCGCTGGCGCGGGCGGCGGCAATCAACGAAAAGGGGCGGGAGATCAGCGCGAACGAGCGCAGCATTCTCACCGGCTCTCGACCGGACGGTACGCCGTTCCCGGCCCGCGACGATTTGACCTGCGGCAACTGGACGAAGAATGTCGGCGCGCGGGCACAAGTCGGCCACGCCGGCGATGCGGCGAGCGGCTCCGCTTCGTGGAACTCGTTCGACTCCACCGCTGGCTGCAGTCAAGGCGAGTTCTCGCGCGCCGGCAGCGCCGGATTGTTCTATTGCTTTGCGCCCGCGGCGAGACCGGCGGTCCAGGTCTCGGATGGCCATCGGCTGGTCGAGGGATGGCCGACGCTTCCTCGATCGATGAACGGCGGAAAATGGGGTGAGTTGATCAGGGCGCAGATCGATCGTCAGGGAGACATCTGGGTCTTTCACCGCTGTTTCAACAACGTGCCCGCCGGAAACGCGACCTGCGTCGGACGCGACAGCAATCCGCCCATCCTGAAATTCGATCGCTCGGGCCAGTTGCTGGCGAGCCTCGGCCACGGGATCTTCGCATTCCCGCACGGCTTCACGGTCGACGACGACGGCAACGTCTGGGCCAGCGATGCGAACGCCAACGACACCGTTCTCGGCATGTCGACCCTCGCGACCGCCGGCCCGTTCAAAGGTTCGCGAAGGGGGCACCAGGTCTTCAAGCTCAGCCCGCAGGGGAAGGTGCTGATGACCCTCGGCAAGGCCGGCATCAGGGGCAATGGCCCCGACGCCTTCGACGCCCCGACCGGCGTCGCCGTCGCGCGCAACGGCGACATCTTCGTGTCCGATGGCCACGGCCGCAACGATCGTGTGGTCAAGTTTTCAAAAGACGGCCGCTTCGTCAGGGAATGGGGACATCACGGCGTCGGCCCGGGTGAGTTCGACCAGCCGCACGATATCGCGCTCGATTCGAAGGGGCGAGTCTTCATCGCCGACCGCAACAACAATCGTGTCCAGGTGTTCGGTCCGGACGGCCAGTTCATCGTCGCGTGGAGACAATTCGGCCGCCCGAGCGCGGTCTTCGTCAGCCGCGACGACGTGCTGTATGTGAGCGACTCGTATTCGAATGCTCGGATCAACCCCGGCTTCAAGAGGGGCATCTACATCGGCAGCGCGACGACGGGCGCGGTCTCCGAGTTCATCCCGGATCCCGATCTCGCCAGGCAGGAGCAGTTGAACATCACCGGCGCGTCGGGCATTGCGGCGGACGAGGAGGGGACGATTTACGCGGCGGACGTCGGTCCTCAACGGCTCAGGAAATACGTCAGGAGATGAACGGTCCTTGTTCAGAGGCTACGCTCTGGGGCGAAATGAGAGCAGATATAGGAAGAGCTTGGCTGGAAGGCAGCAATTCGAGCCACGATAGTGTCCGGAGCCAGCTATGACGATCAGTCGCATTGGCTTACTCGTCGTTTGTTCGATCGCGATCGCGACGGGACATCGCGTCAGCGGCGATCAAGCCGGCCGCGGCGACGCGGCCGCCGCGATTCCCGGCCTGCCATACACACTCGTCGAGTGGCCGGCGCCGCCAATCAGTGCCGCCGGAGCGCCCGGCGCCTGGAGCTTCATCCAGGTGTCGTCGGTCGCCATCACCGCGCGCGGCACGGTTCTCGTGCTTCATCGCGGCGCCCACCCGATCATCGAGTTCGACCGCGACGGGAAGTTCGTCCGCTCGTGGGGCGATGGGATGTTCAGCGAAGGAAAAGTCGCGGCCATTCCTCAATCGCATTGGACCGAGGACAAGTCGCACTATTCGGCGGTCTATGGGCCGGCGGGATGCGCGTCGTGCGGCGCGCATTCGGTGCGGGTCGATCCGCAAGGGAACATCTGGCTCGTCGACGCGCCCGGCCACGTCGTCTACAAGCTGGACTCCGAGGGGAAGGAGATCATGCGCCTCGGGAAGAAGGGCGTCTCCGGCACCGGGGCCGGCGCGTTCAATCTCCCGACCGACGTCGCCTTCGCCCCGAACGGCGATGTGTACGTCACCGACGGGTACGGCAGCGCGCGTGTCGTGAAGTACTCACGCGAGGGGAAGCACCTGTTGGAGTGGGGCACGAGAGGAAAAGCGCCCGGCGAGTTCGGGTTGCCTCACAACGTGGTCACCGACGCTCAGGGCCGGGTCTACGTCACCGATCGCGACAACCAGCGCGTCGAGGTGTTCGACGCCAACGGGAAGTTCCTGAACCAGTGGGCCACCACTGACGGGATCTCGGGCCTCTTCATGACGAAGGATCAGCGGATCTGGACCGGCGGAGTGCTGCGCAATCTGGACGGCACAGTGGTGGGACGGTTGTCCGGACCCGGAACGACTGGAGCGCACGGCGTGGCGGCGACGGATGCCGGCGAGGTCTACCTCGCGCAACTCAGCGGCATCGTCCAGAAGTTCGTCAGGCAATAGGATCGCGCTCGCCGCGCCGCCTTTCAATTGAGCGGCTTGGCCATGGCCCACGTGTGCATCACGGCGTAGCTTCGCCAGGGGCGCCAGGCTTGCGACAGCGCTTCAGCCTCTTTCGCCGTGACGCCACCGAGGTTGGTCCGGATGGCAATATCTTCCTTCGGGAAGGCGTCGGGCCAGCGCAGGGCGCGCATCGCGATGTAATGCGCCGTCCATTGGCCGATCCCCGGCAACTCGGCGAGCCGCTTGATCGACTCGTCGGGGTTGTGATGGGCGCCGCCATCGAGACACAGCGCGCCCGTTTCCTGCGCGCGCGCCAGGGCGATGATGCTCCGGGCGCGTGCGGCGATGATGCCGTGCCGCGCGATGTCATCGACGCTGGCGGCGGCGATGCGGGCCGGCACTGGCGTCAGGCGATTCAGCTCCGCGAACGGCGTCACGATCGGCTCGCCAAACGCCTCGACGAATCGGCAGGCGATGGTCGTCGCGGCCTTCACCGTCACCTGCTGTCCGAGGATCGCGCGCAGTCCCAGCTCGAATCCGTTGAACGCGCCAGGCACTCGCATCCCGGGCCGTGCCTTGACCGCCGCGGCGAGGCGCGCGTCCCGGCGCAGGTGCTTGGCGATCAGATCGGGTCGCGCGTCGAGGTCGAACAACGCCCTGACACGGCGGAGTAGCGCCGGCAGCACTGGCGTCAGGCTGTGGGTGAACTCCACGACCAGCGCGTGTGATTTCTTCGACTGCGTCACCCGGATCCAGCCTCGTGCCTCTCCCAGATGAACGGTCCGCGCGTACGACGTGTCCGTGACGTGCTCGACGCCCTTGAGCGCACGCGCGGCAAGAAACGCGAGCACGCCCGTCCAGTCGTACGGCGGGCGGAACGAGAGCAACAGGGTTGGCGCAGGGCTCTCGGTGATCAGTGCCGCGCCGTCGGTCGCTTTCCGGCGGAGGCGCGTCGGCGGCATTCCATACCGACGATTGAACGCGTCGTTGAACCGGCGCAGGCTCGAGAAGCCGCTGGCGAAGGCGACGTCGGTGATCGGCAGCGTCGTTTCGGACAGCAGCTGCTTGGCCAGCAACAACCGGCGCGTGAGCAACAGCTGAATCGGCGGCACGCCCAGCTCCTTGTGGACGATGCGGCGAATCTGGCGCGAGCTCAGCTCGAACTGGTCGGCGATCTCCTCGAGACCCGTCTGCTCGTCGAGGTGCCCCTCCTCGAGCCGTTGAACGATCAGCTGGGCGATTCGCTGTGCGTCGTCCACCGGCGCACTGCCCGGCGCCAGTTCCGGGCGGCAGCGAAGGCAAGGCCGAAAGCCCGCGTGTTCGGCCTCCTGCGGCGTATCGAAGAAGCGGCAGTTGGCCGCTTTCGGTGTCTTCGCCGGGCACACCGGCCGGCAGTAGATAGCAGTCGACGTGACGCCGACGAAGAACACGCCATCGAATCGCGAATCACGAGACGTCAATGCCCGGTAGAGCCTGTGGCGATCCATCAATCCACCATACGTCACGAGGCACGAGCGTTCCAGCCGTTTTCGGACATCATCATCGTCGGCTGCAGACGTCCGAAAACGGCGAGCCAGCGTGGAACGCGAGGTTTATCGTCACAGGAGTAGTTCGTCAACAAAAGGAAGGCGCCATGGCCAGGACTGGTTACGGAAGCGGGAAGCGTTGTTCCTGCACGATCGTGAATTCCCCGGTCGGGAAACTCACGCTGGTTGCGACCGCCGAAGGGTTGGCCGGGATCCTCTGGGAGAACGAGCGCCCTGGACGTGTGCGGCTCAACGTCGAGGTCGAAGACGCCAGCCATCCTGTGCTGGTCGAGACCGAGCGACAGCTCGCGGAGTACTTTGCCGGACAGCGGAAGGCGTTTGCCGTGGTGCTGGATTTTGCCGGGACGGCGTTTCAACGCAAGGTGTGGAACGCGCTGCTCACGATCCCGTTCGGAGAAACCCGGTCGTACCGGCAGATCGCAACGCAGATTGGCCATCCAGACGCCGTCCGCGCCGTTGGCGCGGCAAACGGCAGGAACCCCGTGTCGATCATCGTGCCCTGCCATCGCGTCGTCGGCACCAACGGCAGACTCACCGGGTTTGCCGGCGGGCTCGACGCCAAGGCGTATCTGCTCGCCCTCGAAGGCACGAAGCCGATGACGCTCCTGGATGTGCCAGACGGCGCTGGTGGCGGGCTGGTAGTTGCCCGGAACCAGGCGCGCCGCAATCGACAGGCGATTCCGCCACGATCCGGGCGACGAGAGGTTCGTCGCCAACCGGCGAGTCCGTCGCGCGCTCGCTCATGAACGTGATTGCCGGACGGCGGCTCTGGAATCAGGCGATTGTCAGAGGCGGACTTCGGCGAGCGGCGGACGTAGTCGCCTGGTTCGGGGCGATGCAGGCGCAGGAGTACGAGGCTGCGAAGTGGGCGCTCGGTCTTCGCATGGCGGAGGGCACCGTCGACGCCGACATCCAGCGTGCCTTTGACGAAGGACGGATTCTCCGGACACACGTCATGCGGCCGACGTGGCATTTCGTCACGCCAGCCGATATCCGCTGGCTGCTGGAGCTGACCGCGCCGCGGGTGCAGCGGCTGATGGCGTCGTACAACCGCCGGCTGGAGCTCGACGCCCGAACGCTGACGCGCACCATCCGCGTCTTCGAGCGCGCCCTGCGGGATCGCTGCTATTTGACGAGGACCGAGCTGGCCGATTGCCTGCAGCGTGCCGGAATGCCGATGGCGGGGCAGCGGCTCGCGCACGTCGCCATGCACGCGGAGCTCGAAGGCGTGATCTGCAGCGGACCTCGCCGGCGGAAACAGTTCACCTATGCGCTCATCGCGGAGCGCGCGCCGGACGCTGTGCGCCTCTCGCGCGACGAGGCGCTGGCGGCGCTGGGCCGGCGTTTCTTCAGCAGCCATGCTCCCGCGACCATTCGCGATTTCGTCTGGTGGTCTGGGCTCAGCACGGCGGACGCCCGGCGTGCGGTGGACATCATCGGCGCCGGGCGCGAAGAGGTTGGAGGTCGCGCGTATTGGACCGCTGGCCGGGTCCCGCGCGGTGCACCCCGCGCAGCGGCGGTACACCTGCTGCCGATCTACGACGAGTATCTCGTCGCGTATCGCGATCGAGAAGCGGTGCCGCACGGGTTGGCATCCTTGGTCACCTCGAGCGCCCGCGGCCAGGTGATTTTCCAGCACGCCTTGCTCGTCGACGGCCAGGTCGCCGGGACGTGGCGGGTCCAACGACAGCCGCGCCTCAATCTCATCCACGTCGTGCCGTTCCGGCGGCTGACCGGCCCGGTGCGGCGCGCCGTCGGCGATGCCGTTGCCCGATACGCGCGGTTCCTTGGCGCACCCACGGAGCTCGCAATCGATTAGCGACGTTTTGAGCCTGCGTCGGCGGACCTCCCGACGTGCGACGGACACGACTGACTACGCACAAGGAAAGTCGCTGCCGCGCAATGTCTCAGGCAGCGTCTGGAAGAAGCGATGCACGGACGCGATCTGGCGGTTCTCGGAGATGAACTCGAAGTCCGTGGCGCTGACCGCGCGCGGCCGAGTACCGCGCGAGGTGTCCATGCCCGCGTGGATCACCGGACACTCGTCGAGCAGCCCGACGAGCGCCGCCCACGCGGGCATGTCGAGCGGCATGATGACATCGAGCGCCTCGCGAGCGCGCCACGGCGTGCCGTCGCGCCACTGCGTCGCCAGCTCGATCCGAAGCGCATCGAGCCCGGCTTGAATCTCGCGGTCGCCGCACCGCAACTCGGTCAGCACGTCGATCAGCCGCTCGGCGGCGTACATGCAGACACCGCGGTGAAGCACCGTCCAGCCGCCCTGGAACACGCTGACGAGGTCGTGACCGGCGAGAAAGTCCTCCGCGAGCGTCGACGGCCAGTTCTCGAGGCCAAGGTTGCAGATCGCCGCGGCCGCGTCCGACGCCTCGCGAACTGTAAACGCCCGCGCCTGGAGCGAGCAGCCGGCCATGATCGTGTTCGCGAGGAAGCCCAGCTCCTCGGTGCGCTGCGAATAGGCCGCGTGGTCGGCGTCGGCCGCGGCCTGCATGTGCGCCTGGATCAGCGCGAGACGCGATGCGGCTCGAGGATCGTCGAGCAGCGCTCGAGGCGGCGGTGGAACGACGCCGGCCTCGACCAGGAGGTCGACGACGGCGGCGATCGCATCGGCGGTTTCGGGCGGTTCGAACGCCGAGTCCGAGGAGGCGGGCAGGCGCCCGGATGCGTCGTTCGCATCGTTGACCGGCGCCGCCCATTCGATCGCCCGGAAATAGGCGCCGGCGATCGGATTGCCCGGCGGCGCCGCGTCCCCGACGTGAAACTGTCGCGCCATCTGCAGAAACGCGCGCGCCTGCGCCGGCGTGACGTATCCCTGCTTCTCCCGGCGCCGTTCGCGATCGCACGCCAGATCGAACATGTCCTGCTCCCGATCGCTCAACAGATCGTCGAGGCCGTCGAGCTCGAAGCCGGAATTGGAGAGAGTTCTGCAGCCACGCATCAGGCGGTCGAAGTAGTCGCGATGCTCCTCGTCGAGCGAAAGCAGCAGGGCGACGATCGCGTCCCACGGGCCCGTACGCCTCGGCTCGATCAGATAGCCGCCGATCTCGCAACCGAGCCCGTCGCCGCGGCGGCTCGCCGGCACCTCTTCGCCGTCCAGCGTCGTGAAGCGCGACACCGACGCGCCATCGAACACGAGCACGTGCTGCGCGAGCGCCGCGATCACTAGATCGACGTCCATCCTCGCAAGCTTCTGCGCCGCGGCCTCGGCACCGGATTCCATCAGCACCTCGAGCCACACGCCGAAACGATCGGCGTCGAGCTGGTCGTCGAGGCCGGGCCGGTCCCCATGCCACAGATCCAGATCGAACACCCGCAGCAGCTGATCCGGCGTTGCCAGCGCGACGAGCTCGGCGCAATCCTCGAGTCCGCAGGTTTGAATGACCCGGTGAAGCACCTCGGGTTGAAGCCGGGGAACGACGCGCGCGAGCTGCGGGATGTCCAGGATGCGCCCGAGCAGCCCTTGCTGGGCGCGGGTGACGCGCTGCAGCGCCTGTTCGGCCGGCTGGCTGTCGCCATCGGGGCGCGGTCTGCCACGCATAGCATCCGCAGGGCGGCGACGAACACGTCGTTCGGATTTCGGCATCGGAGGGGCGATGATACAGGCGCACGCGCGCGACAAACAGTCTTGAACAGTGCCGGCAGGTGAGGCACAATAAATACAGGAAAGACGAATCCTCCCGGCGCGCTTCGCGACAACCCCTCGAAAAACAGACTTGCTGACGCCCCCGCTTGACCGCGGGTCGGTCCGGGAACCATCCTGACGCCATGCTGCCGGTGCACCGGGAACTCGCCGCGCTGAAGTTTCTCGACGGTCTGTCGACCCATCTGAAGGATGTGCGCGAGCCGCACAAGGCGCTGCGCCATGCGCTCCGTGACACGCGCGAGTTCTTCGGCGCGACCGACGGCTGCATCGCGACGCTGCGGGCCGGTCGTGCCGAAGCGGATCTGCTCTTCACGCTGCCGAAGGAATCCGCCTGGGACCTCGGCATGCTGACCCGCTACATCCGCCACACCCATCCGCCGGTGCAGCGCGACATGCTGATCGGCTCGATCCGGCGGCGCGGCGGCGCCTGGGGCGCGATTGCGCTGGTCGCGTCGGGGCGCGCGTTCGAACGGGACGACCGCCGCCTGATGACGCGCATCGCCGCCGTCCTGTCCGCCGCGGTCCATCGCATCGACCGCGATCGGCTGCTCGGCGTGCGCGATCGGATCGATCGCAAGATCATGGAGCAGCTCGAGCCGAAGGACCTCTTCTACCAGATCCTCGACGGCATCCGCTCGCTCACCCTCTACGATCATTCGTCGGCGCTGCTCATCCGCGAGGAAGACGATGCCTCGCTGCGGGTGGTTGCCGAGCAGATCGCCTGGACCAAGGCGAAGAGCGAGCGGATCGGGCTGCGCATCCCGATCACCGCCGACGCCGACGCGCTGCTGCAGTCGGAACAGGTCTACGGCTTCGATCGGCACGGCGGCAGCTGGAAGGAGTGGAGCGATCGGCCTGCCGGCGCGCTGGCGGCGATACTCGACTACAACGCCGGCGATGGCGCCGACGGCGAGACCCTCCGGGAAGGGTCGATGCTGTGCGCGCCGCTGGTGACCCGCGACAGCCTGGTCGGCGTGCTCAAAATCGCGGCCCGGCACCCGGAACAGCTGAAGCCGTTCGACGCCGAGCTGGTCGAGCACTTTCGATCGCAGGCGGCGATCGCGATCCAGAACCTGCACCGCACCGAGTCGCTCCGAGCGCGCGTCGTGACGGCGGAGCGCAAGCACGCGATGGCCGATCTGGCGCGCAGCGTGTCGCACGACCTGAACAACGCGCTCGGCTCGATGCTGCCGCTCATCCAGCAGATGCAGGCGGACCTTCGTCAGGGCGTGCTCGCGCCGGCGGTGCTGGCCGAGGATCTCGAGCACGTCCAGAAGGCGCTGCAGGTCTGCCGCCGCATCTTCGGCGGCATGCTGACCTTCTCGCGCAATGCGGCGCGGCGGAGCGGCTACGGGCACGTCCGGCGCGCCCTCGACACCGCCTCCGCGATCCTGAAGTACGGCATGAGCCGCAGCGCGATCGAGCTGCAGGTGATCGTGCCGGACGAGACGCCGGAGGTGGCGTGCAGCCAGAGCGATCTCGAGCAGGTGTTCCTCAACCTCCTGACCAACGCGCGCGATGCGACGCCGCACGGCGGCCGGATCATCGTCTCGGTGCGCTCCGCCGACGCCCGGGTCGAAATCTCGATCGCCGACAGCGGCTGCGGCATCCCGGCGGAGAACCTGGCGCGCGTGCTCGAGCCGTTCTTCACCACCAAGCAGCACGGCAGCGGCCTCGGGCTCTCGATTTGCCGTTCGGTGCTCTGGGAGGTCGACGGCTCGCTCACCATCCGCAGCGAGCCCGGGCAGGGCACCGACGTGCGTGTGCTGGTTCCGGAAGCCGTGTCGCAGGCGCAGCCGCAGTGGTCATGAGGCCGGCTCGCATCCTCGTCGTCGACGACGAGCCGGGCATGCTGCGGGCGGTGGAGCGCGTGCTGAGCGACGACCATCAGGTCGTCGCGACGCGGCTTGCGCGTGAGGCGCTGGCGATCGCCAACCAGTTCCAGCCGGAGCTCGCGATTGTCGACATCCGGATGCCGGATCTCGACGGCTTCGAGCTGATGACTCGGTTGAAGGGGCGTTTTCCGGCGCTCGACGTCATTCTGATGACCGGCACCGTCGACGATCTCGACGAGAAGCTGGTGCGGGCGATCCGCAGCCAGGCGTTCTATTTCATCCAGAAGCCGTTCGATCGCGAGGTGCTGAGGACGCTCGTGGATCGCTGCGTCGAGCTGCGCCGGCGGCGCGAAGATCATCGGCAGAACCTGAAGCGGCTGGAAGCGGAGCTGGCCGAGGCGCGTGCCTTCCAGCAGAGCCTGCTGCCGGAGCGCGAGCGATCGCTGCATCGCGTCGCGGTCTGCTGCCGCTACACGCCGTGCTCGGCGCTCGGCGGCGACCTCTTCGACTATGCCGCCGCGCCGGCGGGGCAGACGGCGCTGCTGATCGCGGACGTGTCCGGGCATGGTGTCTCGGCGGCGATGCTGACCGGCATCGTCAAGAGCGCCTTCCACGCCTCGCACGTCGACGGGTTCGAGCCGCAGGCGGTCGTCCAGCGC
>Ga0268265_10002020_pt1 | contig 15920 bp, 11 predicted proteins | sample KBSSwiS52_FD_190355 | JGI IMG/M metagenome (GOLD analysis project Ga0268265, IMG submission 190355) | Switchgrass rhizosphere microbial communities from Kellogg Biological Station, Michigan, USA - KBS Switchgrass S5-2 (SPAdes) (version 2) | ecosystem: Host-associated > Plants > Roots >... | reverse complement strand
TGCAACAAGATGGTACCTCATAACAAATGCCTCCCCCTGGGATAGTTTAAAGTTTGATATAGAAGGCATTAGGGAAGTACAGCGCAAATTCTTCGGGACATTGTACAACACCTACCAGTTTTTCGCCTTATATGCCAATGTAGATGGTTTTGCCTTTAAAGAAAAATATATACCCGTACATGAGCGACCCGAAATTGACCAGTGGATCATCTCATCTTTACATACACTCATTACATCAGTTACCACCAGTTTTGACGACTTTGAGCCAACACCGGCGGGAAGGGCTATTGAAAATTTTGTTGATGAACTACTAAGCAACTGGTATGTAAGGTTGTCGCGCCGCAGGTTTTGGAAAGGAGATTACGGGCATGATAAAATTTGCGCCTACCAAACGCTTTACGAATGCCTCCAGGTGATTAGTGGGTTAATTGCTCCCATTGCCCCGTTTTTTGCCGACTGGCTTTTTTCGAATTGTAATAAGGTAACCAGCCAGGTTTCACAGAACTCAGTTCATCATACCGATTTTCCCAAGTCTAATAAGAGCCTGATTGACAGTGCCCTGGAAGAACGTATGCAAATGGCACAGGACGTTTCGTCTTTAATATTATCGCTTCGAAAAAAAGTGAATATTAAAGTAAGGCAACCACTTCAAAAGGTAATTATTCCTGCAAATGACGCTGCATTTGCCAAGAATATACAGCTGGTTGAAGAAATTATTATGTCGGAAACTAATATTAAAGAAGTGGAGCTAATACCTGCGAGCAACAATTTTATAAAAAAGAGGGCAAAGGCAAACTTTAAAACCCTTGGTAAAAGGTTGGGCCCAAGAATGAAATGGGCAGCCGAAAGAATCCAGCAGCTTGGCGACCTGGAAATTGACAAGATTGAGGAGGGCAATTATGTACTAAATCCTGGTTATGAGCTTAATAGCGAGGATGCTATTTTAATTTCGGCTGAAGATGTAGAAGTTTCTACCAACGAAATCCCTGGTTTTGAAGTGGCGGTAAGGGGAAACCTTACAGTCGCTCTGGACATGGTTTTGACAAACGAACTTAAAAACGAAGGATTTGCACGGGAATTTGTAAATCGCATTCAGACAATCAGGAAGGAAAATAATTTTGAACTAACTGACAAAATTGTGGTAAAACTTGTGGATGATGAGGTGGCAAGAACTCCAATTATTGAATTTAATACCTATATTTGCGCCGAAATTTTGGCAGATAAAATCATATTTGTTCCAGAATTACCCGGAGGCATCGCAATCGATGTTAACAACCACTTATTAACAGTTACTGTAACAAAAAAAGGAACCTAAGTATGGCTACTCATAAAAAAAAGGCAACCCCGGTTGCGAAAAAAACGATTTTGAAAAAGACGGGGGCAAAAAAGAGCGCACCGACTGCTAAAAAAGCTAGCAATAATGGATCTTCAAAAAAGCCTGTTGCTAAAAAGACAGTTGCTAAAAAGACGGGAACTATTAAAAAACAATCTTTAAAAACTGCAGCTTCAGTAAAAAAGCCAGCTAAACCTATTCTAAAACATGCATCGGCTAAAAAGTCTGCTAAGTCTGGTGTAAAAACAGCAGCACCTAAAAAATTGGCCAACACAAATAATAAAACAGCAACAAAGAAATCTGAAAACCCGGTTAAAAAAACAGTTGCAACTACTAAAAAAACAGCAGTTTCGTCAAAAAAACCCCTGTCTGAGGCAAAAAAACACGTTGAAAATAAACCAAAGGCTTCTAAACAAAAAGCTGAAAAAGTAATTTCACAAACTCCGGTTGTACATATGACTGATCATAAAAAAGAACTTAAAAAGGCTCTTACCAAAGCAAAAACCCAGGAAACAAGCAAAAAACCTGAAAAGCCTTTTGTAATGCCTAAAACCAATACTGAAAAAGCACGCAAATACGAACCCCAATTTATTAAATCGGTTCTTGATCACGCTCCCGAGGAAGACAATGGCCCAACAATGCGGTACAGTGATAATGAACTTACTGAATTCAAAGAACTTATTTCAAGAAAACTGGAAACAGCAAAAAAAGAACTTGGTTATTTGCAGGGTCTGATTACGCGTAAGGATGAAATGGGTGGGGATGACACTGATAACCGTTACATGACCATGGAAGATGGTAGTCTTAGTATGGAGAGAGAACAATTGAGTCAAATGGCAAGCCGCCAGATTACTTTTATTGATCATCTTGAAAAAGCTATGATGCGTATTGAAAATAAAACATATGGCATATGCCGTGTTACCGGCAAACTCATCGATAAAGCACGTTTGCGTGCTGTTCCGCATGCAACTTTATCTATTGAAGCAAAAATGGGTATCGCCAGGTAATTCTATTTTATTAATTTTTTAAAAAGAGAACCGCATCGAAAATGCGGTTCTCTTTTTTTATGGTGACTCTTTTTAGGAAAATTGGTTGGATCCATTGAAGAAAATCAAACTAAACCTGCGCTATTAACAATTTAACAATTTAACAATTCAACAATTCAACAATTCGCCTCCATATTGCTATCTCACTTCACTTCCTGCATCACTACAAGTTTTTTATAAAAACCATCTATAGCCATAAGGCCCATGTGGGTTCCTCTTTCAACAATTTTCCCCTTTCTTAGTACGATGATCTCATCTGCATGGCGTATAGTGCTTAACCTGTGGGCAATTACAATGCTGGTGCGGCTACTCATCAGTTTATTGATTGCATCCTGTACCAGCCTTTCACTTTCGGTATCTAAGGATGATGTTGCTTCATCCAGGATTAAAATAGGTGGATTTTTAAGAACTGCCCGGGCAATAGTTGCCCTTTGTTTTTCACCTCCGCTCAATTTATTACCTCGTTCGCCAATATTGGTTTCATAGCCTGCTTCTTTTTGCAAAATAAAATTATGGGCATTGGCAATTTTAGCAGCGTCCATAATTTGTTCGGGCGTAGCATCATCCATTCCTAAAGCAATATTATTGGCGATGGTATCATTAAATAAAATCGCTTCCTGTGTTACAATTCCCATTTGACTTCTCAATGATTCAAGGGAATATTGCTTGATATTGATTCCATCAATCAGTAATTCACCATTTTCAACATCGTGAAAGCGTGGAACCAGGTCTACCAGGGTACTTTTACCCGCTCCTGAAGAACCCACCAAGGCAATGGTTTTTCCCTTTTCAATTTTCAGATTTATATCTTCCAGTATGATTTTATCCTCATAATAAAACGAAATGTTTTTGAACTCAATACTATGGTTAAATGCTTCCAGTTTTATCGGGTTGGCAACTTCCTTTATAGAAACATCTTCACTTATCAGGTGTTCAATACGGTCAACACTTGCTGAACCCTTCCTGATGTTATAAGATGCAGCAGATAAAGACTTTAACGGCTGTATGACCTGCGAAAAAATTACTATGTATGCAATGAAATCTCCGGGATCAAGAAAAGAATTTCTCAATACGAGTCTGCCACCAAACCAGAGAACACATACAATAGCAGTAACGCCCAGTACTTCACTTAATGGCGAAGCAAGATCTTTTTTGCGGTTGGCGCGGTTTTTTATTAGAAACAGTTCGTCATTTTGTTTGGTAAATTTTTTATACTGTTTCTTTTCGGCATTAAACCCTTTGATAATCCGTATACCACCGAGCGTTTCATCAATAGTAGAAAGAATGGCCCCAAGTTTTTCCTGTACCCGGGTGCTCTGCTTCTTAAGGGAACGGCCAACCCAGCCTATTATCAAACCTGAAAAAGGTAAAAAAAGAATTAAAAAAAGTGTAAGCTGCGGGCTCAATATCACCATATATACAAAAAACAAAAGAATGGTAACCGGTTCCCTGAAAACAGTTTCCAGGACATTAACAATAGAGCTCTCAACATCACCAAGATCATTAGTGAGCCTGCTCATGATGTCGCCTTTCTTCTGATCATTAAAATATCCAATGGGTAAAGCCAGGATTTTTTTAAACATGCCCGTACGCATATCATTGATAATCGAATTGCGTATAGGGATGATATAATAAATAGACAGGTATAAAAAAAAGTTTTTTAAGATAATAGCTCCCAGTACCATTAGGCAAATCACCGCAAGGGCCTTTATTTCTCCATTGGGTGTTTGGATAATCTCGTACAACCAAACTTTTAAAAAGTTTACCGGGTTTAACTTTGAAAAAAAACCTGTATTGCCGGTTACGGCTTCAAGTGTATCTTTCTTTTTAAAAATAAGCAATAAGAAAGGGCTTAAAAGCCCTAATGAAATAACCGAAAATAAATTTGAAAGGACATTAAAACTGAAGTAGGCAAAAATTAATTTAGGATATTTTGAGATATAACGGAAAATAGCACGTAAACTCTTCATCAAAAATGTTGAAAATGACTTAAAAGTGGTAATAAAGGCAAAGTAACTAAATTTACAAAGATCAATACTTTTATAAAATGACAGAAGGTAAAAGACAAAAGCAGGTAGCAAGTGAAATCTCAAAGGAATTGCATGATATTTTTCTAAAGATGGGATTGAACATGCAGGATGGTGGTATGATCTCTATTTCATCTGTAAAAATTACGCCGGATCTCTATGAAGCAAGGGTGTACATAAGTTTATTCAAAGTAAAAACCCCCGAAGCTGCCCTGGCAAAATTTAAAGAACGCAGCAGCGAAATAAGGGGTGAACTCGGCAAACGTATGCGTCACCAGCTTAGAAGCATTCCCCAGCTTACTTTTTATATTGATGATACCCTTGATTATGTTTTTAAAATTGAAGAGCTGCTGGATAATATAAAAAAAGAAAAACCGGGTTCTTAGTTCAAAGTTCAAGGTTCAAGGGTTTATAGGTCATAGTCATAGTTTATAGTTCGAAGTTCTTAATTGTGAAGTCATTTTGAATTGCATCTTTCAACTAATTAACGTATTAACTAATTATAATTAACCAATTAACAATTCTACAATTTAACAATTCAACAATCAACAATTAACCCTTGTATCTAAAATTTGCGTGGCGATATTTTAAGGCAAAAAAAAGCACACATGCTATTAATATTATTTCGTGGGTAACTGCGGGTGTTATTGCGTTTTCAACAATGTGCCAGGTACTGGTCCTGAGTGTTTTTAATGGATTTGAAGGATTGGTACAATCCCTGTATTCCAATTTTTATGCTGATGTAAAGGTGCTGGCTTCAAAAGGGAAAACCATCCGGCTTTCTATTGAACAGGTTAATAAAATCCGCGGCCTGGAAGGGGTAAAGGGCATATCGCTAATAGCAGAGGAGAAGGCTTTATTGCAAAATGGAGAACAGCAAACGGTGGTTTTATTAAAAGGTGTGGATAACGGCTATTCGCAGGTTTCAGGCGTACCAAAAAAGATGTTACATGGAGTTTTTGACGTGGGAACAATTGATACGCCAAAATTAATTCTTGGGTCGGGTATTGAAAATGCGATTGGTGTGGAGTCTGATAAAAATCTTTTCCCTGTTACGGTTTTTCTGCCCAAAAAAAAACAGGGCTCCAATGTAGACCCGCTATCCGCCTTAAGTGAAGGGAATGCAAATACTTCCGGGAGCTTTGCCATTCAACAAGACTTTGATAACAAATATGTAATTACAAATATTGATTTTGTAAAGCAGCAAATGAATTATGCACCCGATGAATATAGCGCCCTGGAAATTTTTTTACTAAACCCTGATAAATCAGCGGGGTTTCCTGAAAATCTGCAAAAAATATTAGGCGTTCAATATAAAGTACTCACTAAATTCCAGCAGAATGTGAGTCTTTATAATTCAATGCGATTGGAAAAATGGATCATTTTTGCAGTACTTACTCTCATCCTTATTATCGCCGCATTCAATATGATCGGAGCATTGACAATGCTTGTTCTTGAAAAAAGAAAAGATATCAGCGTTTTACAATCGCTGGGCGCTGATAGAAACCTGATCAAAAAAATATTTCTGAGTGAAGGGTTATTGCTTGCTTTAACGGGAGCTGGAACCGGAATTTTGCTCGCTTTAATTATTTGTTTTCTTCAATTAAAATTTAAGGTGATTAAGCTGGTTGGTAATTCTTTTTTAATAGATTATTTTCCCGTAAAACTGGTATTTACTGACTTTTTACTGGTTACGGCTACAGGCGTTATCATAGCTTTTGGAGCTTCCTGGTTTCCCGCTCAAAAAGCGTCTCAGCAGTTATTTAATTTAAAATCATAGCCGATTTAATAGTCGCCCAGCGTTTCAGGAAGCTGATCCATGGCCTTCTTATATTGATCAGCATTGGGGGCACTACCATGCCATTCATGATTGTTCTCCATAAAATCCACCCCTTTGCCCATTACAGTTTTCATTATGATTACGACCGGCTTTCCCCTGCCCGTCAAAGTTTTAGCCTTTTGTAAAGTTGTAATAACCTCCTCCAAAATATTACCATCCATTTCAAGAACTTCCCACTTAAATGCGAGAAATTTTTCTTTAAGATCATTTAATTTCATAACATCTTCCGTTGTGCCGTCAATTTGCTGGCCGTTACGGTCAACTGTTGAAATTAAGTTATCTACCTTATGCATTGCAGCATACATGATTGCCTCCCAGTTCTGTCCTTCGTCCATTTCTCCATCACCATGCAAAGAATAGACTATGTGCGGATCATTATTTAATTTTTTTGCGGTAGCGGCTCCTATAGCCACACTCATTCCCTGCCCCAGGGATCCTGATGCGATCCTGATACCAGGCAGATGTTCTGCTGTTGCAGGATGACCTTGCACCCGTGAATTAATTTTGCGGTAGGAACTTAATTCATTTAAAGGAAAATAGCCCGCCCTGGCAAGGGTGCTATACCAAACCGGCGAGATATGACCGTTAGATAAGAAAAAGATATCTTCATCTTTTCCATCCATGTCAAACCCGGGTTTACATTCCATTACTTTAAAATAAAGAGCCGTAAAAAATTCAACACAGCCAAGGGATCCCCCGGGATGACCACTTTGAGCTTCATAGACCATTCTCACAATATCTCTTCTCTCCTGGGCTGCGATATCGCATAGATTCTGCATTTTTCTATTTTAAATTTTGGTAGAATACCGTGCGAACGTACATCAAAAATTTGTTACTTCCGGTAGTGCCTCTTATGAAATTTTAAAAAAATTATTGCATCTGCATAGTAAAAACACTCAATTTTTCTAAAAAAAATGATAAAACCTTTGATTCTTCAAAATGATTTCTACCTTTGCAATTCCAATTCTTCGGAAATACCCCACAAGATACCTTCAATTTCTTCCGCCATTATCTTTCGAAATTCAAATGCTTACATAACTGTTGCGTTTACATGGTTGACTTATACCATCCCAATCCCTTACAATTTATTTTTGATTTTTTATTATATATCCAACTTTCTTAGCCAAGGCCTGCTTAATACTCACTCTGATATTCTTTTAAAGCTGCAATTCTCTAAATTCTGTGATGACCAATTGGTCTTATTTTTTTACCACAGAAAAAACTTAAATGATGAAAATTGTTACTTTAAAAGCCTCGCTAAAAAAACGAGCAGGCAAGCTGTCAATTTTGAGCCTTGCTCTTTTATTGACTTCAGTTATTTCGCATGCCCAGGTTAGAGCGTACAATCTTGTATATTCTGATAATATAAAAGGCGGCACTGAAATGTTTGGGAACACGCTTTTAAACATTCTAAACACCGATGGCAGCGTAAATACCACAAAAATGAACGGAAACAGTGCTAACGGAAATAGTACGTATGGTAATGACAATGAGAATATGCAATATGTAGACATTGATGGCACTACCGGAAACGGAAGTGTTACCAGGAATTCATCTTCTTCCGACCTTAACCTCCCTGCCGGAACCAATACAATTAAACTGGCCCGTTTATATTGGGGGGGCCGGATCAAGAATACTGATTTTGATTTAAAAGCAGATGCAAATAAAAAAATTAAGATCCGGAAAGGTACTTCCAATGTATATTCTGATGTTATTGCATTAGGAATTGACAGTGTTATCATTTCTACAGGTTACACCCAATACCAGGCTTATGCTGATGTAACTACCCTGGTAAAAAATAACGGTGCAGGGACTTACGAAGTAGGCAATGCTCCTTTAAGCAAAGGCTCAATATCCAACGGCGGTAATCATGGTGGATGGTGTATTGTTGTTGTATATGAAAATAGCGGTGTTAATTATAACAGTATACGTTTATATGACGGGTTTGAGAAGGTTTATAATGGTAGTGCTGCGGTAAACTCCTCGGTAACACTAACAGGATTAAATGTACCATCGGGAGTGCTTGCAGCGGGCGACGCCAAAATGGGGGTACTCACATGGGAGGGAGATGCAAATCTGAATAAGGATTATTTAAAGATAAATGCACATCTATTTTCAAATGCCACCAATCAGCCAGACAATCCATGGAATGGTACTATCACTAATAACGGGGCACATGTCACTACAAAAAGTCCTAACTATACCAATCAGATGGGGATTGATATTGACCAGTTTGAAGTAGGAACAGGATATGGTATTTTACCAAATTCAAATTCAGTAACGTTGGATTTTGGTACAGAGGCTGACCAATATTTTCCGGGACTTTTTACTTTCACCATTAAAATGAAGGACCCAACCGTTACCCTGGATAAAACAGTAAGCGATGCAAATAATAATCATCTTGGGGAAGCAAACGAAGTGCTTACCTATACACTTACAGGGCAAAACAGCGGACCAGGCAATGCAAATTCAATCGTAATTACAGATACTTTACCTTCCTCAGTTACCTATGTTCCTAACTCTTTAAAGGTTATCAGTTGTTCCGGAGTTATCGCCGGAATTCAAACAGATGCAGCAGGAGATGATATCGCAGAATATATAGTTAACGGTTCTGTCAAAACAGTAAGGTTCCGATTGGGAACAGGAGCAACAGCCAGCGCAGGCGGTACTTTGGCTGCAAATGAAACTTACGAGATTCAATTTAATGTAAAAGTTAATGATCCCGGTGCAGGCATACATGTTCCCTCCATAATGAACATTGCGAGGATAAAGGCCCGATCTGATGCCAATATAGATTTTGTTGACGATGGCACGGCGATCATCAATCCTGATAACGGCCCGTTACCGGTAACAATGGTATCATTTACGGCTTCATTAATACAGGATACAAAGGTAAAACTTGACTGGAGCACTTCAATGGAGATCAACTGCAGCAGGTTTAAAATTGAAAGAAGTCTTGAAGGCAAAATTTTCTCTGAAGTTGCCAGCGTTTCAGGAAGTGGAACTACCTCTATATTTCATTCTTATTCTGCTATGGATGATGTTTCATCGGCTACCGGCTCAATAGTTTATTACAGGATAAAACAACTGGATCTGGATGGGAAAGGGTCTTATTCAAAAGTTCTTGCAGTAAAACTTAAAAAAGCAAACAGGCAAATAACGCTTTCACCTAATCCATTTACCAGTTATCTAAATATAAATATGGAATGGAATAGCAGTGAAGTGATTACGGCCAACGTATTTAACGTCCAGGGCAAAGAAATGATGTCTAAAAACATTCAGATGAGTAAAGGACTTAACTATGTTTCAATGGATGAACTGTCAAAACTTCCTGCCGGAAATTATTTTATACAGTTTATATCGGGTTCAGAAAGATTTACTGAAAAAATTACAAAGCAATAACTTAGTTTGACTGTGGAATGTTAAGGCTGCCTCAAAAGGGCAGCCTTTTTTTATAAATGAACCGGTGGCAGGCTGGCGGAGTTAAACTAAATGTGAGTGGTCAGTCGTCAGTGGTGAGTGGTCATTATTCATCTTCACCATTCGCCATTCACTATTCACCGTTCAAAGCGTCATATAACTTTGCAGGGCTTTCACATAATTTTCAAATGCTTCCACTCCTTTACTGTTAATTTTACAAATTGTTTGCGGATAATTATTATTGAACTGCTTTATAATATCAATATAACCCGCATCCTTTAGTTTATTCATCTGGACGCTTAAATTACCTGCAGTTGCATTTGTTTTTTCTTTTAAAAAAGTAAACTCCGCTTCCTTTACACTTATAAGAAGCGACATGACGGCAAGGCGAAGTTGCGAATGTAATATGGGATCCAGTTCTTTAAAATCCATCTTTTCTTTTTGCTTTGTTCCTATAAAACCGGGCTCTTAAAATAAAGCCGGGAATGATCCATGCTATTCCCGCACCCAATGCTACAAGCAGGTATGTAAAATAACTATGTAAAAAAAGCGCGGCCACACATAATATCCAGCAGGCAATGCCGCCAATAATAAATGGGGGGAATTTATTGATGCATCCTGTAATAAAAGTGGGGATTGCAAAAAGAAGCAGTAGTATCGGCAAAGTTATATATCCAATATCGGCGAAAGCACCGCCGATAGTTAAAATTAAAACACTTATACCAAAGGCCAGCCATATATATGTGTGGGTTTCATCTTTATAAGTAACAGCCTGTTTGTATTTTTTTTCTTTACGGTCAAAATAAAACTGCAGAATAAATGTAATGCCCATGAGGTAGAAAGGATTGAAAGGCATATTGAACCATTTCGCAGTTGCATCGAGATAAGCAAGTATAAAACATATGAAGTTAGTAAACCCCCACAGCAACGCGCCCCAACCACTTTCATAATAATGATTTTTAGCCTGGTTTATCATTTTTGTGATTAACTGAAGGCTTTCCTGCTGTGATAGTGATTTTTCTTCCATATCAATTTTCCTTTTTAAATTTTTGTCTTAAAAGATACCCTGGAATAATCCATCCTGATACAATCGCAGAGGCTATGAGGAGTACCTGGAATTCAAAATCAATAAAGGGTGATATTGCCGCAAATAACCAGCAAAATATCCCTCCAATTAATAAAGGCTTGAATTTTAGAATAATACCAGACAGAAAAGTGGGCATGCCATACATAACAAGTATGGCCGGATTAATAACCTCATACGCTTTAAACTGAATTAATATAAATACAAGGAGCATTCCACAAATGAAAAACGTAATCCACACGAATTGATTAATATCATCTGTGTATGTTCTTACTGTTCTGTATTTCCTTTTTTTACGCAGAAAAAATACCTGGTAAATAAGCAATATCCATGTTAAAAACCAAATGTAATATGAGTGCCCGCTTTTAAAAAAATATGTTGCAATAAATTGTGTAATGCAGCATATTAAAACAACCCAGCCCCAAAGTAGGTATAAATAGCCCGTTTCATTAAAGCGGTTTTTGACTTTGTTGATCATTGAGCTGATCAACTGAATACTTTCAGCTTCGGTCATATTAGTTTCATCCCGGTTCATAGATAATTATTTGTATTGAGAAAGAAAATATTGCAAGCTGTTCTTTCCCCAGTTTGGTGAGAGTTCAGTTTCCGGTTTGAATTTTTCATTTAATGCATTTGCTTTATCAAAATATTCTTTGGCTGCGGCTTTACCTCCCCCATAGGCTTCGGGAGTAAAAAATTTACCCTGTGCCTCGAGTAAAACCGGGCGCGGGTTAGTAGAATCCAGGGATTTTGATTTTTCAATAAAGCCAGAAGATGCCGGCCCGTATGTCATGTACCTGGTTTGGGGATCTACCATCATGTGCGCTGTTGCAATCATGCTTTTAATAACATCCGTTTCTGAATTTTCTTTCCCTAAAATTGCTTCTGCCTTATCAATTAATTGCTGTGCCTTATCAGCCAACGCATCTTTTTTTGAATTATCTTTTTCAGTATAAGCCCCTGAAACAGTAGCTAACGCTGCATAATAATAGGGGAGCCATTGCGTTTTTTCGGCGTCGGCTATCCTTTCGAAATTGTTGGCCAATTCAGCACCGTTAGCCTTTACCATCATTGAATCCATCAGGGCGATGTTTGTTTTCATAGCGCTTACGTATTTATCGCTTTGAGCAAGAGTTACGCTTGAAAAACAAATGACTGCAGCAAATAAAACAAGTTTTTTCATTTTGATTGTTTTTAGTTTTTGTTTGAATAATTACGGTTGTTATGTAAGTTTTTGATATTCTTCCTTTTCAGGATCGTTGATTGCCGATGATCGATACTAACTTTGAACCTTGAACCTTGAACCCGATAGCTATCGGGTTTGAACCTTGAACTCTGAACTCCGAACTCTGAACTCTGAACTATCAAGAATTTTATAAATGGTTATTAATTTCATCCTGTGTTCGGTCTATCCCCAGACTTATGAAACATCCCAAATACAAAAATCTTTTAGAAGGAGGGGTTACCGCCACTTTGTTTTGACCATTGGCAGAAAAATTATATGTATATACTTTATTTACTCCCAAAACATTGCTGACGGATAACACAACAACCGTAAAGCTTTTGGCATTAGCTTTTCCTATTGAAGGCAAATAGTTTACACTCAGGCTTAAATCACTATAATCTTTGGTGCGGCCTGCATCATAAATTTTAAATGCATTACCATTATAATCATAATTTATATTATAATACGGCCTTCCTGTTGCAAATGTGTACGACCCATTAAATTGTGTTTTTAGTTTAGCTACAAATTTTTTAACCACCAGCGATGCGGTATGTTTTGAAACAAAAGAAGGCTCTATTGCAAATGGATAATTGAGAAAATCACGTTTGGTATCCAGGTAAGAATAGGAAATCCAGTAGTCAACATTTTTAATGGTTTTTTTGTCTCTCCAGAAAAATTCAATTCCTTTTGCATCACCAAATCCATTATTATTAATTGCTATGAACGTACCATAATTACTCAGCCCTGTTTTAAATAAGTCATCGTATTTTTTGTAAAATATTTCCGTACGAAAAGTACGCTGATTGGTTATTTTTTGATACTGGAGAATATAATGAGCTGCCTGGGCAAAATGTAACTGGTTTATTGAAGGCAGGTATTTCCGTTCAGGGTTCTGGTAAAAGATGCCATAGGCTAAAGATAACTGGCTGTTGTCATGGAATTTGTAGGCAAGCGAAATTCTGGGGGCAACATTCCATTTATCCAGCAGTTGTGAGTGTTCCGTCCTTACCCCGATTTTTGCTGCAATATCGTTTGTGAGGTAAATATCTGTTTCAGCAAAACCAGCAAATATATTTTCCTTTACAGTTTGTGGGTATTGGGTACCATCATATTGGGTATAGGTTGTTTTTTCATTGCTGTAATTGTATTCGGATCCAAACCGAGCTGCGCTCAGGTTAAATAATTTTTTTTCAAATATTACTTTAGCATTTACATACTGGCTTTTATTTACCAGGTTAAAATTCTTATTGGCATATAGCGGATCATTGGTAAGGGACTGCTTTTTATTGTCGCCATCCTGCAGTTCATTTTCGACGTCATCGTGGTTGGTACTGTAGGAAGCACCTGCATTCAATTTCCAGCCATGTCCTATTTTTTCCTTCCACGATAAATTATGATACATGTAGAGGTTTTTAAGTCCGAATGCATCTTTCAGATTTAACGAATCCACATCCTTGTTTCTAAAGCCAACATTGGTTGTACTAAACGAACCAAAATATTTTATTATTCCTGTCGCAGATGTTTTAATCCTGAAATTAACATCTCCTTCATGTAAGACCGGTATCCTGAAATAATCTTGTTTTTGTTTGATAAGATTAAACGCCAGCGAGAGATCAGTGTATGCGTAGGTAAAGCCCCACGATGATTTTTTATTCTTCGAAAGTTGTTGGATGCCGACATTTGCTGCGAGGTAAGAAATTCCAAAATTTGCAGAAGTCTTTTCAGGCAGGTCTATGGATTCTAATAAAAGGACCGAAGAAAGTGCCTGACCATATAATGCAGAATAGCCTCCTGAACTGAAAATGGTTCCCTTAAATAAAAAGGGATTGAACCTTCCCCGGGTTGCAAGGTCGGGCTCACTGCTGTAGAAAAATTTGTTGACCAGGGTTCCGTCAATGAAAATTTTAGTTTCGGCAGCGGTGCCGCCTCTTACAAACAATCCCTCGGCTTCACCCACCTGCTGTGTGCCGGGCAAAGTCTTTATTGCATTAGTAATATCGCCGGCAGCACTTGCGGTGGTTACGATATCAATTGGGTTTAAAGCGCTTGCTCTTTTTTGATCGCTTGCTTCAAATGTTCCCGCACTTATAACCACAGCTTTAAGCTCTGTTATTTGCTCTTTGAGTGACAAGCTGAGCTTTAATGGTAAAGCACCGATATTTATTTTTTGCTCAAAAGGTTTATAACCAGTGGCAGTTGCCAACAGGACATGTTCTCCTTTTTCTGAGGTCGAAAATGAAAAATTCCCCAAAGAATCGGTCGTGGTACCGTCGTAAGAATTTTGAATACTGATGCTAATACCCGGCAAGGCATTATTATGATTACCCGTTATTTTGCCAGATATAGTAACCTGGGCCTTACTGTAAATACTTATTAAAAAAAATACTAAAATTAAAACCCGGCTCATTTTTTATAAATTTATCACAATAATAAAGTAGTTTATATTATAAACCAAATATTTTAAAATAAAAGTTTTTATTTTTTAAATCTTCGAAATATGATTTTTTATAAATTCCTGATTATTAAAATATTATAAAGGCCCGTTCCTTTAAACAACTCAAAGAAGCCTTCATTGAATTTATTAACATCACTTAAAATTAATTTGTTTATGTGATTGCAATTTGTAATTTAGCAATAGAATTTAATGGGTTAGTAAGTACAAAGGGCCGGTAGCAATACCAGCCCTTTTACTTTTCCATCTAAGACATTATAGCTCTCTCCTATTCAGATCGAATTTTTTTACCTTATTTCATTTTTATTTCCTGTGCCAATGATTGTTTAATTTCAGTAATCATAATTTGGCAAATGAGTAAAACTAAAACCGCTTTTTTTTGCAGCAACTGTGGACAGGAAAGTGCAAAGTGGTTAGGCAAATGTCCTTCATGCGAACAGTGGAATACTTTTGTTGAAGAAGTAATTGTAAGGGGCACTGATAAAAAACAGGAATGGAAAGATTTTTCAGGATTAAGCGGAGGTATCAAAACAATATCTCTACAGGATGTTACAAGCGGCGAAGAAAAACGAATATTAACGGCAGATGCAGAATTAAACCGTGTATTAGGCGGTGGAATTGTAACAGGGAGCCTGGTTTTAGTAGCAGGTGAACCTGGCATCGGCAAATCAACCTTATTTCTACAGGCTGCATTGCAAATGAAGAATACTCTTACCTTGTATATAAGCGGTGAGGAAAGCGAGCAACAAATTAAAATGCGTGCAGACAGGATCAGCATTCAGAATGAAAAATTTTTCCTGCTGACTGAGACAAATACCCAAACTATTTTCCAGGAAATAAAAAAATTAAAACCCCAGCTTGTAATTGTCGATTCAATTCAAACTTTACAATCACCCTACGTCGAGTCTGCACCGGGCAGTGTTTCACAAATACGGGAAAGTGCCGCCGAGTTTCAACGTTTTGCGAAGGAAACCAATACCCCTGTTTTTTTGATCGGCCATATTACTAAGGACGGAAGCATTGCCGGACCAAAAATTCTGGAGCATATGGTAGATACAGTTTTACAATTTGAAGGCGATCGTAATTATGCATATCGCATTTTACGTACACTCAAAAATCGTTTTGGTTCCTCATCAGAATTAGGGATTTATGAAATGACCGGGGAAGGTATGCGGCAGGTGAGTAATCCCTCAGAAATTTTAATTACACAAAAAGAAGAACAGTTAAGCGGGGTAGCAATTGCGGCAACTATTGAAGGTATAAGACCCCTGCTTATAGAAGTACAGGCGCTGGTGACTCAAAGTGTATATGGAACTCCTCAAAGGACTAATTCCGGTTTTGACCTGAGGAGGCTTCAGTTGTTGCTAGCCGTTTTGGAAAAGCGGGGAGGGTTTCACTTTGGAGTAAAAGATGTATTTATAAATATCGCAGGCGGTATTAAAGTAGAGGACCCTTCCATTGACCTTGCTGTTTTGAGCGCTTTACTTTCATCG
>Ga0268265_10002015_pt1 | contig 15954 bp, 13 predicted proteins | sample KBSSwiS52_FD_190355 | JGI IMG/M metagenome (GOLD analysis project Ga0268265, IMG submission 190355) | Switchgrass rhizosphere microbial communities from Kellogg Biological Station, Michigan, USA - KBS Switchgrass S5-2 (SPAdes) (version 2) | ecosystem: Host-associated > Plants > Roots >... | reverse complement strand
GCTCGGGCAGGCGCTGGGGCACGCATTCGAATTTCTCGACGCAGCTCTTGGCGAATTCGGCGCTGCGTTCGCGCTGGCCCTCGGCCCGCGCCAGTGCCCCGGCGCGGCGTTCGCGAGCATCGGCGAAACGCTCGCCGGCGGAGGTGACCTCGCCGGCGGCCGCGGCAAGCGCGGTCTCGGCTTCGGCTTCGGCGGCCGACGCCTCGCTGACCCTGACCTGGCTCTCGGAATTGGAGCGCTCGAGTTCGGCGATGCGGCCATCCAGTTCGGCCGGCTGGGTCTGAAGTTCGGACCGTTCTTCCGCCTGGCCCTTCTGCCGTTCGAGCGCCTCGGTCAGCCGGCGCTCGGCATCGCTTTGGCGGCGGCGCCATTCCGCTTGTTCGCGCCCGGCGGTGCTGTGCCGCTCGCGGTCGGTGGCGGTTTCGCGCGCCCGGGTCGCGGACTCGGCGCGTTTGTCGGCAACCCCAGTTGCTGCCGTCGCCGCGGTTGCGCGGGCCGTCTCGACATCGCGTTCGAGGCTGGCTGGATCGGGCAGCGCGGCGAGCGAGCGTTCGGCCGCCGCGACCGCTTCGCGAGACGCATCCACGACCGGCTTCAGATCCTCCCGCCGCCGCTCGAGCTCGACCCGCTGGGCATCGACCCGTTCCAGCGCGGCGGTGGCGGAATCGCCGGCCCGCGCCGCGTCGCGCGCATCGCGTTCGGCGGCGAGCGCCTGGTGCCGCGCCTCCTCGGCCCGAGTGCGGCAGGCTTCCATCTCCGCCAGCGCGGAATCACGCTCGGCAAGCGCAGCCTCCGCAGCCTGTTCGAGCCCCGGAATGTCGCGTGCCAGTTCGGCCAGCCGGTTGGCGCGGAGCAAACGCTCGGCCGCCGCCGCGCCCGAACCTTCGGCAACGAACCCGTCCCAGCGCCGCAACCGGCCGTCGAGCGTGACCAGCCGCTGCCCAACCGCCAGCGGCTGGCCCGAATCTTCCTTGGCCACCGCGATCTGGCGCAAGCGGCGCGCGAGTTCCGGCGGCGCGGTCACATGATCGGCGAGCCGCTCAAGCCCTGCGGGCAGCGCCGGATCGCCGGGCAATTGCTCGCTGCCCTGCCAGCGCCGCGCGCCGTCCTGGCCGATTGACGCATCAACATCCTCGCCGAGCGCCGCCGCCAGCGCTCGTTCGTATCCCGGTTTCGCGGCAAGGCTGGCGATGGCCGAGCCGCCGCCATGCTCGAGCGCCCGCGCCAATGCGTCATGCTCCGACCGTGCGGCCGACAGTGCTGCCCGGGCCGAAGACAAGGTGCTTTCGACCGAATCGCGGCGCTCGGCCGCGGCAGCGCGTCCATCTTCGGCGACCTGCCGCCGGGCCTCGGCTTGTTCGAGCGCGGCCGCCGCGGCTTTGGCTTTGGCAGCCGCTTCGTCGCGCGCCGCAGCCTGTTCGCTGCCATCGCCAAGCGCGGCGATGTGCTGGGTGAGCTTGTCGCCTTCCTGTTGGGTGCGGGTGAGCTGTGCCTGGGCGGCTTCGAGCGCCGCCTCGGCCACCCGCCGCTCGGCGCGCATCGCGGCCTGGCGCGCGAGCAGTTCAGCAAGGGCTGCTTCAGCCTCGCGCGACACCGCTTCCAGGGAATTGAGCTCGGCCGCGATCCGCCCGCCCTGGGCTTCGGCATCGTCGAGCCGGCGCGCAATCTCCGAGCGTTCGTCGTCGAGCAAAGCGATGGCCGCAGCCGCGTCACCCTGCAGCGCTTTCTCGCGCGCGATGTCGGCTTCGAGCGCCGCGTCGAGGCGGTCGAGTTCTTCCAGCCGCCGGGCAACCGTGTCGCGGCGCGCCCGCGCCGTCGCCAGCTGGTGAGCGAGGTCGTGGCCGTCGTCGCGTGCCTCGGCGAGCGCATTGCGGCGCTCGGTCAGCAGCTGGTTCGCCGCCTCCTGCGCCTGCTGCGCTTCGGCCATCGCGCGCTGGATGGTCTCGACGTCGGCTTCGGCGGCCTGCGCATCGGCATTGGCTGCCTCTGCCGCTCGTTTTGCCTCGACCCAGCGGGCATGGAGCAGGGTCGCCTCGACCGAGCGGATCTGGTCGGTCAGCTTGCGGTAGCGTTCGGCGGCGCGGGCCTGCCGGCGGAGCTGCGCCGCGCGCTGCTCCTGGTCGGACAGGATTTCGCTCAGCCGGGTGAGATTGGCCTCGGTCGCGCGGAGCTTCTGCTCGGCGTCCTTGCGCCGCGCATGAAGCCCGGAAATGCCGGCGGCTTCCTCGAGCAGCTGGCGGCGCTCAACCGGCTTGGCCGAGATGATCGACCCGACCTTGCCCTGGCTGACCAGCGACGGCGAATGGGCGCCGGTCGCGGCGTCGGCGAACAGCAAAGCGACGTCCTTGGCGCGGACGTCGCGGCCGTCGATCCGGTAGGCCGAACCGGCTCCGCGCTCGATCCGGCGCGTGACCTCGCTTTCGCGCGGCGCGCCGTCCTCATCGGCGGCGGTCCGGTCGAGCAGGATCGAGACTTCGGCGAAATCGCGCGGCGGGCGCGATGCGGTGCCGGCAAAAATGACGTCGTCCATGCCGCCGCCGCGCAGCGACTTCGGGCTGGCCTCGCCCATCACCCAGCGGATCGCTTCGAGCAGGTTCGACTTGCCGCAGCCATTGGGCCCGACAATTCCGGTCAGGCCGGGCTCGACGCGCAGGTCGGCCGGCTCGATGAAGCTCTTGAATCCGCTAAGCTTGAGCCGCCGGATCCTCAACGCCTGGCTCCCACTCCGCCCGCTAGCTCCCGAGTTCGGCGCGAAGCTTGGGCTCAAGCACGTCCCAAGTCCCCGCCTGCTCGAGCATTTTGCCGTTGAGGATGAAGGTCGGAGTACCGGGGAAATCCGGATACTGGTCAGTCGCCGCCTTATTCATCGCGACCAGCCGGTCGATCTCGACCTTGTTGCTGAGGCACTGGTTGGCTCGTGCGAGCGGGACGCCGCGGGTCGCCGCCCAGGTCTGGAGCCCGGCGAGCTTGGCGGTTTCGACGAACAGGCGGGTGGGCGGCAGGTCCTTCATCGCCTCGATCCGCTCCGGCGCCGCCGCCTGGGCCTTGGCGATCCACTGTCCCTGGTCCTTGAACAAGCCGCGGGTGAGAGAGAAAAAGCCCTTCGCGCCGCCACAGCGCGCGATCAGCGCGGCGCTGAGGTCGTACGGATCGCGGACGTAGTTGCGGAATTCGTAGCTGACCTTCCCGGTCTTCACATAGTTGCGGATCAGCGCGTCCCCGCCCTCGTCATCAAATGCGCGGCAGTGCGAACAGGTCATCGAGCCGAACTCGACCAGCTTCACCTTCGCGTTGGCGTTGCCCATGCGGTACCCGCCCGCCGGTGTTTTCACGACGACGCGGGTCCAGTCGGTGGCGGCCGGCGCCTTGGCGACGACCGCCGCGCCGGTCGCCACGGCGGCAACCGAACCGAATATCACGAAAACAGCGGCGGCGAGTTTCACCGCAGCGCCTCGCGTAGCTTGGGTTCGAGCGTCTCCCACGACGCGACCTTGTCGACCAACTTGCCGTTGAGAATGAAGGTCGGCGTACCGGGAAACTCCGGATATTGCTGGCTCGTGTTGGCGTTCATTTCGACCAGCCGGTTCACCGCATTGGCGTCCGCGAGGCAGGCCGCGCTCTTGGCGGTCGTGACGCCTCGGGCAGCGGCCCAATCCTGCAACCCGGCGAGCTTCGCCGCGGTCGGCGGAATCTGCGGGCTCGGCATGGTCTGCAACGCTTCGAGCTGCGCCTGCGGCACGGTCTGGATCTTGCCGATCCAATTGGCCTGATCCTTGTACATGGCGCGCGACAGCGGGAAGAAGCTGCTCGGGCCATTGCAGCGCGCGATCAGCGTCGCCGCCAGGTCGAAGGCGTCGCGCACGTAGTTGCGGAATTCCCAGCTGACCTGGCCGCTCTTCACATAGGTGTTCATGAGCGGCTCGACGCCTTTCTCATCAAACTCGCGGCAGTGCGGGCAGGTGAGCGAGCCATATTCGATCAGCTTCACCTTGGCATCCGGATTGCCCATCAGCATGCCGCCGTCGGGCGTGAGCGCAACCGTCTGGGTCCAGTCGCCGCCCTTGGGCGGAGCCACCGGCGTCAGGTTGAGCGGCTCGTTGCTGGCCGCATTTTCCTGCTTCGAATTGCACGCGCCCAGCGCGGCCACGGCCGCGACGCAGAGGAGAGTGTTGGAAAGCTTCATTGATCATTGCTCCGGATGATCTCGGGAAGGGGTGCGTCGTCGGCGGGGCCGAGCGACGGCGGGCCGCTACTAGCGGCAATTTGTGAGGCAAGCGACTCCAGACAGGCGCGCAACTCGGGGTCGGCAATCTCGCGCAGGCCGGCACCAAGTTCCTTGGGGACAGGGCGGAGGTCCGGACGCTTCAACCGCGCCGGGGCAGACGGCGGCTTGCCCTGCTTGAAGATCACGCGGTTGACCGCTTCGTAACCGAAAAAGCGATTAACCCGCTCGATGATGATCGGCGCGAGATGCTGGATCAAAGGGGCGTGCGCACCCTCGACCAGCAGGGTCAGCCCACCGCCGCCCTTGCGTCCAGCGGGAAAGCGAATCGATTCGGGCGACGACACTTTCGCGTAGCGTTCGCCGACGATCTCGCGCCACCGGCTGACGATCGAACTCTGGACGAAACCGAAGCGCCGGAACGACTGCCCGCCGACCTCGCCGACGAGATCGCCGGCCAGGCGCGCACGGCCACTCCGCGGCGCATCGTCCGGTCCCGTCTTTCGCTTCGTCATCGCTATCGAGCATGCCATAGCGACACAGTGACCGCCAATCTCGCTGAACGCCTGCTGAAACATTATGTGGATAACTTCCGGCGCCTGCCGTGGCGGGCAGCGCCCGGCGAGCCACCACCCGATCCCTATCGCGTGTGGCTGAGCGAGGTGATGCTCCAGCAGACCACGGTCGCGACGGTGATTCCGCGGTTCGAGCGGTTCGTAGCGCGCTGGCCGACGATCGACGCTTTGGCCGCCGCGAAGGACGAAGACATCCTCTCCGAATGGGCCGGGCTCGGTTACTATGCGCGGGCCCGCAACCTCATCGCCTGCGCTCGCGACGTGGTGCGGCGCGGCGGGTTTCCAGCGAATGCCGCCGACCTTCGGCAACTGCCCGGCTTGGGCGACTATACCGCCGCGGCCATCGCCGCGATCGCCTTTGGCGAACGCGTTCCGGTCGTCGACACCAATATCGCCCGCATCATCGCCCGGCTTCGCGCAATTGGCATGCCGTCAGCGGTCGAACTGCGCGCCCTCATGCTGGCTCTGACGCCCGCCAATCATCCGGGCGATTTTGCCCAGGCGATGATGGACCTCGGCGCGACTATCTGCCGGCCCCGAGTACCGCTGTGCGGCCAATGCCCGTTGAGCGAGCATTGCGCTGGTTTTGCGTCCGGCAATCCGGAATCTTTCCCCGCCCCCAAGGCCAAGCAGCCCCGCCCGCAACGCTATGGCGTCGCTTACTGGATCGAGCGCGACGGCCATGTCTGGCTGGTTCGCCGGCCGGCCAAGGGCTTGCTCGGGGGAATGGCAGCGCTGCCCGGGCCGGACTGGTCGAGCGAGGCCCCAGCGGAGAATTCACGAGCGATTGGCGTCGTCCGTCACATCTTCACCCATTTCGCACTCGAGCTTCGGATCGACCACGCGGGCGAGCCGGCAGGTGACGGCTGGTGGCAACCGCTCGAGCGACTCGCTGAGGCTGGCCTACCGACGCTGTACCGGCGCGCGGCCGAAATTGCACTCGAAGTGCAACAGGCGTCCCGGGCGGCGGCTTGAAGTAGCCCCATCTGGCCCTTAAGAGGCGGCGCAAATCCAATCTCTCGGCTCCGAGACTACAGGGAAAATCCATGGACGATCGCTTCAACACCATCGCTGGCTGGGTGCTGTTCGCAGGCATCGTCGCGCTCGGCTCGTCGATCGTCGCGGGGGAGATGTTCCACAGCGAGCGCCCCGAAAAGATGGGTTATCCGATCGAGGGAGTGGCGCAGGAAGGCGAGGAAGGCGGCGCGGCCGCCGAGCAGCCGATCGAATTTTACCTGGCCAGTGCCGACGCCGCGAAGGGCGCGGACGTGTTCAAGAAATGCGCCGCCTGCCACAACGCCGACAAGGGCGGTTCGAACCAGCTTGGCCCCAACCTGTGGGGGGTCCTCGGCGAGCCGGTCGGCCAGGGCCACGGTTTCGCTTTCTCCGACGGTCTCGCCAAGAAGGGCGGCACTTGGAACTGGGATAATCTCAGCCAGTGGCTGTCCAGTCCGAAGACCTTCGCGCCGGGCACCAAGATGACCTTCGCCGGCCTCGGCAATCCGCAGGACCGGGCCAACGTCATGGCCTTCCTCAACACCAAGAGCGATTCGCCCCAGCCGCTTCCCGCGGCGCCGCCACCGGCTGCGGCCGCTGCGAAACCGGGCGAGGCTCCGGCTGGCGCAGAGGCAGCCAAGGAAGGCGCGCCCGCCGCGGCGGCCACGAACGCCGCCCAGCCGGCCGAGGCTGCGAAAAAGCTCTAAGCTTTCGCGTTATTCCGAGGGACCCGAGCGCTGCAGCGGCAGCGCCTCGGGGTGATGCTCGTAGAACGTCTGCACGAAATCCCAGCCTTCGCGGGCGTCTTCGCACCAGTGGATCAGGTCGAGGTCGTGGGGGGCGATCACGCCTTCCTCGGCCAGCCCCTCGAAATTGACCATTCGTTCCCAGAAGTCGCGGCCGAACAGCAAGATCGGCAACGGCCTCACCTTGCCTGTCTGGATCAGGGTCAACAGCTCGAACATCTCGTCGAACGTGCCGAACCCGCCCGGGAACACCGCCACTGCCCGCGCGCGGAGCAGGAAGTGCATCTTGCGCAGCGCGAAATAGTGAAACTGGAAGCTGAGGTCGGGGGTCACATAGGGGTTGGGCATTTGCTCGTGCGGGAGCACGATGTTGAGCGCGATCGACTCGCACCCTTCCTCCGCCGCGCCGCGGTTGGCCGCTTCCATGATCGACGGTCCGCCGCCCGAGCAGACGACGAAATGCTTCTTCCCCTCTTCGTCGCAGCCGCTCCGGCTGGCGAGCCGGGCGAGGTCGTGGGCGATGTCGTAATATTTCGACTTGGCCTTGAGCCGCTCCGCTACCGCGCGCTGCTCGTCGTTGGTGGCCGCGGCGATCAGCGCATCGGCCTTGTCGGGGGCCGGAATTCGTGCCGAGCCGTAGAAGACGAAGGTCGAGCCGATATTGGCTTCGTTGAGCAGCAATTCGGGCTTCAGCAGTTCGAGCTGGAAGCGGACCGGGCGAAGATCCTCGCGCAGCAGGAACTCGGTATCCTGGAACGCGAGCTTGTAGGAATCGCTCGCGGTCTGCGGCGTCGACGGGACGTGGCTCGCGGCCTGGGCGTCGACCTTGGAAGTGGGGAAAATGCGCTTTGGCGGGACTGCGTCGGTCATAAGCAGCCCCGCCTAGCGATATTCGATTACAGCGTCACGTTGCTTCGGGTTCACGCTTGGCGCCCCAGTCGATGCGCCGCGTCGCGTACATCACCCCGGCCAGCGCTGCGAAGAGCAGCAGCGAACCGATCAGCAGCGAGAAGGCTTCGAGGCTGAGCAGGATGTAGAGCACGGCATAGAGGCCGACGAGCAGGGCGCCGATGAACGCCGCCCGTCGCCAGCTGCCGAGGATCGCGGCCGAGTATGCTGTGTTCAGGCCGGCGACCGCGGCGGATGCGAGGATATAAGCCGGGGTGAAACCGATCACCTCGGCGAAGGCGAGCAACAGCACGAAGAACAGCACCAGGGCCGCGCCCATCAGCAGATATTCGACCGCCGAGACGCGAACCCCGGCGATGACGTCGAACATCAACAGCGCGAGGAAGGTGAAGCCGATAAACAGGAAGCCGTATTTGGTCGCGCGATTGACCTGCGAGTAGAGGTCGACCGTCTGGATCAGGCTGATCGAGGCCGCAGTCTCCGTGACGCTTGCGTCGCCGGCCGCCGCCAATACATCGCGCGCCGCGGCGTCCGACGGTGCAGCGGTGGCATCGCCTGTGCTCACCAGCGATCTCCCAAGCGAAAGATTGCCAATGCGATAGGTGGCGGTGAAGCCATTTGAAGTGATGTTGTGATCGTTGGGGATGAAGCCGCCGGCAAAGCTCGGGCTGGGCCATGACGATTTAACGTTCCAGCGCGTTTCGCCTGCGTTCGGCTCGAGCGCGAGCGAGGCATTGCCGCGGAAGTCATAGGTGAAGTCGACGCCCATCGGTTGGCCGGCCAGGCTGGTCGCATCGACCCAGGCGAAGAAGCCCCGTCCGCCAGTGCTGCCGCCGCCCGGCTGGAGCCGCAGCGGCTGGCCGCCGACCGCGACGCGCGGACTGGCGCCGAGGCCGCGCGGATCGCTCAGGCCGAAGCGCAGCTCGGCGCGGGTCAGGTCCATCTGCGCCGGCTGGACGCCGGTGCGGGCGAGGTCCGGCGGGAAAGCGAAGCGAGCACGCCCGCTGATTTTCGCATTAAACAGGACTGCCTCGTAGATCGAGCGGCTGCGCAATTCGTGCGGCATGTCGGTCGACAATTCGACGACTTCGGGCGCGAGCGTCAGCTCCCGCGCCACCTGGTGCGTGCGGGTGACGCTCTGCCCGTTTTCCAGCTCGGTCTCGGTCGTCGTCGCTGTGTAGGGGATGACCAGCACCGGCCCGGTCATTCGCTGCGGGCCGCCCCACCCCGCCGTGATCGATCGCGCTGCCTCTTGCGATTGCGATTCGCGGTCGGACGACAGGAGGTAGACCGAGAAGAGCGGGATGCTCAGGACGAAACCGACGATGATCGCCAGCAAAAGCTTGAAGCCGGGGGTACGCTCACTGTCGATTCTAGCCACGATCCTGATCTCCCTGTCTGTCGATTGGCGACGTGTGCGGCAGGGAGGCGATGGCCGTCATGAGCGACATCTAAGCATTTCGTGAGGAGTGGCTGGCGACGTCTCGAGATCCCTTGTCACTCGGTTCGTCTACAGAAATGCACGGTTCGTCGTCAAGCTCGCTTCGCGGCGACGAGATAATTGAGCCGCAAATCCTCGCTCAGGTGCAGGCCGCGGGTTGGCGACCAGGCGATTCCTTCGACATCGACGCAGTTGAGGCCGGCATTGGCGAGCAGCTGCTTCATCCCGTCGGGCGCAATGAACTTGTCGAAATCATGCGTGCCCTTGGGGATCTGCCCGAGCCCTTCGCCGAGCGTGATCATCAACAGCTTCGACCAGCCGGTCGCATTAGGCGTCGACATGACGAACAGCCCGCCCGGGGCGAGGCGCCTGGCGATCGCGTCGAGGAACGCCTGCGGCTCGGCGACATGTTCGACCACCTCCATGCAGGAGATGAGGTCGAACTGCCCGTCGAGGTCGAGCACGTCGGCGGCGCGATAGTCGATTCCCAGCCCCATCGCCGCCGCATGGCCGCGCGCGACCTCGATCACTTCGGGCGCGGCATCGATTCCGGTAACTCGCGCCCCGAGCCGCGCCAGCGATTCCGTCAGCAGCCCGGCCCCGCAGCCGACATCCAGCGCGGTCTTGCCCTCAAGCGGCGTGCGGCTGCGCTCGTCGAATTGCCAATGCCAGTCGATCTGGTCGCGGACATATTGCAGGCGCACCGGATTGAGCTTGTGCAGCATCGCCGATGCGCCGGCCGGGTCCCACCAATCGGCGGCGAGCTTGCCGAACCGCTCGGCCTCCTCGGGCAGGATGCTTGTCTGCGACATGCGCGCCTCCTAACAGTCCGCGACCGCTGACCCAAGGAGGATGAGTGCCGCGCATCGTGATGAAATTCGGCGGAACGTCGATGGCGGGGATCGAACGCATCCGCAGCGTCGCGGGACGGGTCAAGCGCGAAGCCGAAGCCGGCAATGAGGTGCTCGTCGTGGTTTCGGCCATGGCCGGCGAGACCGACCGGCTGGTGCAATTGTGCCGCGAGGCGGCCGCGCTCCACGACCCCAAGGAATATGACGTGGTTGTCGCCAGTGGCGAGCAGGTCACCGCCGGGCTGCTGGCGATGACGCTGCAGGGGATGGGCGTGACCGCGCGCAGCTTCATGGGCTGGCAGTTGGTCAAGGCATCGGGCGTCCATGGCAACGCCCGGGTCGAAACCGTCGAGAGCGCGACGCTCGACGAGGCGCTGAAAAGCGGGACAGTTGCGGTCATTCCCGGCTTTCAAGGAATATCGGAAGATGGCCGGGTGGCGACGCTTGGCCGCGGCGGCTCCGATACGTCGGCGGTCGCGATTGCGGCGGGGGTGAAGGCCGACCGCTGCGACATCTACACCGACGTCGACGGGGTCTACACAACCGACCCGCGGATCGTGCCCAAGGCGCGCAAGCTGGCCCAGGTAACGTTCGAGGAAATGCTCGAACTGGCCGGGGTCGGCGCCAAGGTGCTGCAGGTCCGCTCGGTCGGATTGGCAATGCGCGAGAATCTGCCGCTGCGTGTATTGTCGGCGTTCGAAGACCAGCCGGGCACGGATATCGTCGCCGAGCTTTCAGGGGAGCATATGGAACGCAACCTCATCGCCGGGATTGCCGCCGACAAGAATGAGGCGCGGGTGACGCTGACCGGTATCGCCGACGCGCCCGGCATGGTTGCCGGCGTCATCAGCCCGCTCGCCAGCGCCGGCATTCAGGTCGACATGATCGTTCACGCCGCGACCCCGAACACCGGATCGAGCGACCTCACGTTCACCGTCCCGCGCGCCAGCCTGTCGCAGGCGATGTCGGTGATCGAGCAGCTCAAGGGCGCCAGCGGCTACGACCAATTGGTGACCGACGATGCGGTGGCCAAGGTCAGCATCGTCGGCGTCGGCATCCGCTCCAACCCGCAACTCGCGGCTAAGATGTTCGAGGTGCTGGCCGAGCGGCAGATCAACCTGCTCGCGGTGTCGTCGAGCGAGATCAAGGTCAGCGCATTGATCGCCGAGGACCAGCTCGATCTTGCGGTGCGCGTCCTTCACACCGCGTTCGGGCTTGATGCGGAGGCTTCGGCCTAACGTCCGAGCCGGAAGAGCTTTCGGGCGTTTCCGGACGTGATCTTCACTTTCTCGTCGTCGCTCAAACCAAGCCGATCGAGCGCACTGATGTTCTGCGCGAGCGAATATTGCGGGTAGTCCGAGCCAAGCAGCACATGATCGACCCCGACGTTGCGGATGGTCCACACGAATTCATCCTCGACCGGGGAATCGGCGAAAATCACGGCGACCGCCGAAATGTCGAAATAGATATTGTCGCCGAACAGCCCCTCGGCCGTCCGCGCCGCCTTGAGGATGTTCCAGAAGCGGAAATTCATCCCGCCGAGATGGGCAAAAATGAAGGTCGTCTTGGGCACCGCGAGAGCCAGGTTGAACAGCTTCTCGCAATCGTCCGGAACGATGCTGGCATTGTCGAACAGGACGATGACGCCCAGCTCACCCGCCCGCTTTACGAGCGTCAGCACGCGCGGATCGGCCGCGTCGAATTTCTGGGTGTGTGGGTGGAGCTTGAGGACTCTGATGCCCTTCGCCGCGACCCGCTCAAGCTCCGCGGTCGCGGCCGCGCCGTCATAGGGGTGGACGGTCGCTATCGGCATCATCTCGGGATGTTTTGCGGCTAGCGCGAAGATGCCGTCGTTACCGGCGCGGATCGCCTTGGGGTCGCCGGCGAGCGCCTGGTTCGGGCCGCCGAACCACATGGCGCCAAATCCGGTTTCCGTCATGCCGCCCGCTTTGACTTGCGCCTGATAGGCGCGCAGCGACTCCTCGCCCTTCCACAAGTGGACGTGCGAATCGAACACTTGCGCCGCGGCAGCCTGTGCCGCCAGCGCCCATGCGGCCGCGAAAATCCAAGCCCTGCGCATCGTCCCTCCTTCGGTTTGCGGCGGCGGGGCTTGCCCCAATCTGCAGGCGGACGCTAGGCCCGCCCGATGACCATGCACCCCCGCCTGAAACAGCTGATGCACCGCGGCACCGAGTTCCTCGGTTGCGAGGTCGCGATCATGGGTGGGGCGATGAGCTGGGTCAGCGAACGCAACCTCGTCTCGGCCATTTCCAACGCCGGCGGGTTCGGGGTGATCGCCTGCGGCGCGATGAGCCCGGATTTGCTCGACACCGAAATCGCCGAGACCAAGGCACGGACGAAACGCCCGTTCGGCGTCAATCTGATCACCATGCACCCGCAGCTGGCCGAGCTGATCGATGTCTGTACCCGGCACCAGGTCAGTCACGTGGTGCTCGCCGGCGGACTTCCGCCGGGCTGGGCGATCGACAAGATCAAGGCTAGCGGCGCCAAACTGATGGGCTTCTCTCCGGCGTTGTCGCTGGCCAAGAAACTGATGCGCTCGGGCGTCGACGCTTTGGTCATCGAGGGGATGGAGGCCGGCGGCCACATCGGCCCGGTCTCGACCTCGGTCCTGGCGCAGGAAATCCTGCCCCACGTCAGCCACGACATCCCGGTGTTCATTGCCGGCGGGATCGGCCGCGGCGAGGCGATTGCCGCTTACCTCGAAATGGGTGCAGTCGGGGTCCAGCTCGGCACGCGTTTCGTTTGCGCCAACGAGAGCATCGCCCACGCCAATTTCAAGAAGGCCTTCATCCGCGCGTCGGCGCGCGACGCGGTCCTGTCGATCCAGATCGACCCGCGGCTGCCGGTGATCCCCGTGCGCGCGCTCAAGAACCAGGAGATGGTCAACTTCGCCGCCAAGCAGCGCGAAGTCGCCCAGAAGCTCGACGACGGCGCGATCGAGATGGCCGAGGCCCAGCTTCAGATCGAGCATTATTGGGCGGGCGCGCTGCGCCGCGCGGTGATCGACGGCGACGTTGAAAGCGGGTCGGTGATGGCCGGCCAGTCGGTCGGCATGGTCGTCCGCGAAGAGCCGGTCGACGCGATCATCCAGGAACTGGTCGACGAAGCCGCCGCCGCGCTCGAAAACAGAGGTTAGCATGAGATTTGCGCTGGCAATCGCCGGATTTCTGGCGCTCCCCGCCGCACAGCCGAGCATCGCTCAACCGAGCGGCGCCCAGGCATCGCCCGCCGCTAGCGGTCAGCATGATTTCGATTGGGAGATTGGCACGTGGCAGACCAAGGTCCGCCTGCTCCGGAATCCCCTGTCGGGAGAGGCACCGAAGTGGGCCGAGTATCAGGGGACGAGCATCGTCCGCCCGCTCCTCGATGGCCGTGCCAATTTCGTTGAGCTCTCGGTCGCCGGGCAGGCCGGGAAAATCGAGGGCGGATCGCTCCGACTCTTCAACCCGCAATCGCGGCAATGGAACCTCAATTTCGCGAACCTCCGCAATGGCATGCTAACCGCGCCGGTCTACGGCAGCTTCGACGCCAGCGGGAAAGGCCTGTTCTACGGACAGGACATGCTCGATGGTCGTGCCATCCTGGTGAGATTCATCATCACCAGAAGTTCGAGGCGCGAGGCGCATTTCGAGCAGGCTTATTCCACGAACGGTGGCACGACCTGGGAAACCAACTGGATTGCGCAGGACACGTTGCGCTGACGCATTGACCTTGTCGCGCGTGGCATCCGCGAGCGGCATCTGATAGCGGCTCAGCCATGCCCGCATCCGCTTCAATTTCCGCCCGCGAGATCCTGACCGGTCTCCACGAGGTGATGGCGGCGCGCGGCTCGGTCCAGGCCAAGCTCGCCAAGGTCGTCGACCTGATCGCCGCGAAGATGGCGAGCGAGGTTTGCTCGATTTATCTCTTGCGCGACAGCAAGCTCGAATTGTTCGCGACCCATGGCCTGAGGCAGGAAGCGGTCCACGTCACCAAATTGCGGATGGGCGAAGGGCTGGTCGGGACGATCGCGGCCGAAGGACGAATCCTCAACCTCGCCGAGGCTGCCGACCATCCGGCCTTCGCCTACCGGCCGGAAACCGGAGAAGAGAGCTTCCACAGTTTTGCCGGCGTGCCGATCGTCCGCCTTGAAAGCCCGATCGGGGTGCTCGCCGTCCAGCATGCCGAGCCGCGCCGCTACGAAGAGGTCGAGATCGAGGCGCTGCAGACGGTCGCCATGGTCCTGTCCGAATTAATCGCCGGGGCGCGGTTGGTCGACGGCGCCCGGCGCGGACGGCTGCGCAGCGCTGGCCCGCTCCGGCTCTCGGGTCTCAAGCTGGTCGCCGGCATGGCCAAGGGCCACGCGGTGTTTCACGAACCGCGGGTGATCGTCGAGCATACTGTCGCCGACGACATCGAGGCCGAACGCGAACGGGTCTACGGCGCTTTCCGCCGGATGCGCGAGCAGATCGACAATATGACCAAGGAGGCGGAATTCGGCACCGCCGGCGAGCATCAGGAGATCCTCGAGACCTACCGCATGTTCGCCTACGACGAAGGCTGGTCGCGGCGGATCAACGAGGCGATCGACAGCGGCCTCACCGCCGAAGCGGCGATCGAGCGCGTCCAGCAAAGGATGCGCGCGCGGATGCGCGATATCGACGATCCCCTGCTCCAGGAGCGGATGCACGACCTTGAGGATTTGTCGAACCGGCTGCTGCGCATCGTCTCGGGGCGGATGGGCACCGCGGCGCAAACCGGCCTCGCCCACGACACGGTGCTGATCGCGCGCAACCTCGGTCCCGCCGAACTGCTCGAATATGACCGGCGGCGGTTGAAGGCCGTCGTGCTCGAGGAAGGCTCGCTGACCTCGCACATGGTAATCGTCGCCCGGGCGATCGGCGTGCCGGTGATCGGCCGCCTCAACGACATCCGCCACAGCGTCGAGGAGGGTGAAGCGATCCTCGTCGACGGGGATAACGGCAGCATCATCATCCGCCCGACGCGCCCGCTGCTGCAGAGCTTCGAGCATCGGATGACGCTGAGCCACAAGCGGCGCGCCGAGTTCGCCGTGGCCAAGTCCCTGCCGGCGGTGACCAAGGACGGGTTGAAGGTCAGCGTGATGGTCAATGCCGGCCTGGCCGAAGACGCCGCGGCGCTGCCGATGACCGGCGCCGACGGCATCGGACTGTTCCGCACCGAATTCCAGTTCCTGGTCTCGGCGACCCTCCCGGGCCGCGAGCGCCAGCACCGGCTTTATTCCAAGGTGCTGGAATCGGCCGGCAACCGCCCGGTCGTGTTCCGCACCGTCGACATCGGCGGCGACAAGGCCCTGCCCTATCTCGTCGACGTCCATGACGAGGCAGAGAATCCGGCAATGGGCTGGCGCGCGCTCCGCCTGTCGCTCGAACGCTCGACTCTGATGCGGGCGCAGGCGCGGGCATTGATCGAAGCGTCGGGCGGCAAGGTCTTGCGGGTGATGTTCCCGATGGTTTCCGAACCATGGGAGTATGAAGAAGCGCGCAGCCTGTTCGAGGATCAGGTCGAATGGGCGCGCAAGGCCCATCGGAAGCTGCCGAGCAAAATCGAATATGGCGCGATGCTTGAAGTCCCGAGCCTCGCCGAAATGCTCGACCAGCTGCTGCCGCGGGTCGATTTCATTTCGATCGGCACCAACGATTTGACCCAGTTCCTGTTCGCCGCCGACCGCTCCGAGCCGCGCCTCGCGCAACGCTATGATTGGCTGAGTCCGGCAATTCTCCGCTTTCTCAAGCGCGTGCTCGATGCTTGCCGCGAGGCAGGTGTCCCGGCACGTGTTTGCGGTGAAATGGCGGGGCGCCCGACCGAAGCCATGGCGCTGATCGGCATCGGCGCGGAGAATTTTTCGATTACCCCGGCCGCGGTCGGCCCGGTCAAAGCGATGGTTCGGTCGCTCGACGCGGCGGCAGCCAGAAGCCGCCTTGAAACGCTGCTCGCCCGGCCGCCAAAGGACATGCGCAAGGCCCTGACCGACTGGGCGCGGCGGCATAACGTGGTGATTGGCTAGATCGGCTGTTGACAGTGCCGCGCGAGCCTTCAATCAGGGGCACCTCGGGGACGGAAATCTGAAAGCGGGTCGATGGACGAGGAACTGGTCGAAACGGACGTTCCATCAGTCGGCGTACGCCTGCGCCTGGCGCGCGAAGAAAAAGGGATGAGCCTCGAGGATATC
>Ga0268265_10002012_pt1 | contig 16001 bp, 16 predicted proteins | sample KBSSwiS52_FD_190355 | JGI IMG/M metagenome (GOLD analysis project Ga0268265, IMG submission 190355) | Switchgrass rhizosphere microbial communities from Kellogg Biological Station, Michigan, USA - KBS Switchgrass S5-2 (SPAdes) (version 2) | ecosystem: Host-associated > Plants > Roots >... | reverse complement strand
GATCCACCCGCACCAGCGTATTCCCCACGTCGCCGGCCGCGGTATGGTCCTCCTGCACGAGGAAGATGCAGTTCCGCCGGCTGTCGATCGCGCCATCGGCGTAACGCAGTCCGGTGGCCGGGCCTTTCGCGGGAGGTGCCGTGATCGCCCGCGGCGCTTCACCCGGCTTCTGTCGGTATAGGCGCTGGTCGGCGTCGTTGGAAAAGACCACCACCCCATCCGCCACGGTGAACGCACCGCCGCCATATTCGTGCACCCGGGTGCGGACATTCCATGCGCTGCCGTCGTCGGGCGTGACGGCTTCGACCGTGCCGTCCCGGCGCTGTCGATAGATAAAGGTGCGGCCCTTCTTCTCCGGCTGCGCTTCCGTCCAATAGATGTCGGACCCGTCCAGCATGACCTGGTCCAGCCGGACCGCATCGGCCGTGACCAGATCGGATGTGATGGGAGAAGCCCAGGAGCCATAGGGAGCGACCGGCATCGATCTTCCTCACGTGCAGTTTTGTCTCGCAGGCTGCTTCTATACCACGCCGCCGGATCAACGCATGCCTAGCGATCCCGCGCCATCATCCCGTTCAGGAACAGCGCGACCGCCTTGCGCACGTGTTCCTCTCTCGCGCGCGCATTCATGGTCGGCGCGCCGAACAGCGCCTTGCGCAGAGGCCGGCCGATGATCGCATGGAGGAATTGCTGATCCAGGAAGACGACATCCTCACCGCGAATCTCGCCGCGCTCCGCCAGCCGCAGGAACATGCGGTAGAGCGCATCCGAGAATTCCGTCGGCTTGTCCTGCGCGACTCGGGCGCAGAGCTCCGGCAGGCGTGCGGCTTCGGCGAACAGGATGCGGTGGAACGCAATCGACTCTGGTGAGAGCACGATCTCGAGCAGATGCCGCCCGGCGGTGGTCAGCATCTCGGCGACGCTGCCTTCCTTCTCGGCGATCTTCTGCATGGCGGCACCCGACCGCTCGGCCATGCGCACCACCACCGCCGCGAACAAGGCATCCTTGTCGGCGAAGCGGCGGTAGAGCGTCAGCTTGCCGATCCCGGCATGGGCGGCAATCGCCTCGATGCTGGTCCCGCCATAGCCGTTCTGGGTGAAGAGCTCCGCCGCCGCATCGAGGATGCGGCCAAACAGCAGCTCGGCCTCTTCCAGTGAAGGCCGGCCCCCATGAGAGCGTTTCCGGGGTTTGCGACTCTGCTGCATGCCTCAAGCCATATCACGGTCCCGTGATCGCGCAAATAATAGAACGATACGGTTGCGTTCTATTAAATCGCCCGGTAAGGTGGCTGCAAGGTTGAAATATGGAGCGCCCTGCCGAGCGTTCAAGACCGGCGGCGTGCCGGAAGATCCGTTCATCAAGAAGTGGAAGTGAGTATGCGTAAGCGTTTGTGTTTCGGCGCGCTGACCCTCTGTGTCGGCGTCATCGGTGCCGCATCAGCTGTGGCGGAGGAGGCCGAGGGGCTGCACGGATATCTCAATCTCGGCGCGGCCGTGGTGCCGGATTACGAAGGCTCGAAGGACTACATGCCGGCCCCGGTCTGGGCCGGTCAGTTCGGCTACGATGAGTATTATGTCGAGGTTCAAGGCCCGAAGCTGCGCGCCAATGTGATGCCCGCCGTGCTGCCCTTCGGCTTCGAGTTCGGCCCGGTCTTCGCTTATCGCTTCGGTCGCGACGACGTCGAGGACGACCGGGTCGACGACCTCCGCGACATCGACGGCACGTTTGCACTGGGTGCCTTCGCCAAGATCTCCACCGGCAGCCTCCTCCAGGACGGCGACGAGCTCAGCTTCGGCATCGAGAGCCTGACCGGCGTCGGCGAGGACCGGGACGGCACCACGATCGAGTTCGGGCCGTCCTACAGCTTCTCGCCCTGGGAGCGGGTGCGGCTCGGCTTCAACCTCTCGGCCACCTATGCCAGCGACCGCTACACCGAGACCTATTTCGGCATCGATGCCGACAACGCGCGGCGCAGCGGCTTCTCGACCTACCAGGCCGATGGCGGCATCAAGGACATCGGCTTCTCGGTCAATGCCACCTATCTCTGGACCGAACATTGGAGCGTGACCGGCATGGTCGGCGTGACGCAACTGGTCGGCGACGCCGCCGACAGCCCGATCGTCGATGACGCCGGCAGCGCCACGCAAGGCCTCGCCCTGGTGGGCCTCGGTTACCGGTTCTGACCGGCGACCGCGATCGCGGCGGTCAATGCGTGCTGCGCGACGCCTTCATGCCCAGTGTCACCAGCATCAGCCCGGCGACCACGCTGACGGCGAGCATGCCGTGCGGGTCCCAGAGCCACATCGCGAGGCCGCCCAGGATCGGGCCGATGAAAGCGCCGAGCTCCCAGAACATGGTGAAGGCGGTGTTGGCGCTGGGCAGCTCCTCCTTGGTGAAGGCGCGGCCGAGCATGGTGAGCGAGGTGGTGTAGATCCCGTTGCCGAAGCCGCCCCAGACCAGCAGCAGGACCCAGACACCGGGATGGTCGATCGCAAAGGGCAGCAGCGCGGCGCCGATCGCCTGCACTGTGCCGCAGAACATCAGCACGCGACCGGACTTGAAGCGGTCGAGCAGATGGCCGAGCGGAATCTGCGCGACCATGCCGCCGACGATCAGCGCCGTCACCAGCGCAACGGCGGTTTCCTTTGGCAAGCCCATGCGGATGCCATAGACCGGCAGCAGGGTCATGACCACCACCGTGGTGGCGCCATGGATCACCGCGGCCAGCATCGGCACCGGCGCCTGGCGCGCCGCCACGCGCAACGGGATTGCCTCGTGGTGATGGAAGGTCGGCACGCTGCCGCCCGCCGCGGCGATCGGAACCGGCAGCACGGCCAGCGCCAGAATGGCCGCGCTGACTAGGAAGGGCAGGGCGCCCTCGACGCCCATGAAGCCGATCAGCAGCGGCCCGATCGCCGAGCAGCCGCTCAACACGGTGACGTAGATGCCGATGATCTTGCCGCGCGCATGGTCGGGGGCCAGCGCGTTGACCCAGGTCTCGCTGACGATCCAGATCACGCCGATCGAGATCCCCATGATGAAGCGGAGCACGAACCAGGCCGGCAGCGAGGGCAGCAGCGGGAACAGGATCAGCACCAGCACGGAAACCGCGGTCCCGGCGACGATGCTGGTGATCGCGCCGAGCCGGCGCACCAGCATCGGCACGAAGGCCCCGCAGATGAGAATGGCCACCGGCGGCATCGCGCCGAGCGCGCCGTTCACGATCGTGCTGATACCGCGCCGCTCGAGATTGATCGCCAGCAGCGGCGCGATCAGGCTGTAGATCAGCGCGACCACGCCGACGCTGGCCATCACCGCGACCAGCCCGCGCAGGCTCACGCGCGGCGTCGCCGGCGCCGTTTCCTCCGCTGCTCCCAAGACCCGCTGATCGTCCAAGAATGGCACTCCGCTCCAGCCCGGCGCGACTATCGACGGGGCGCCTCGAAGTTGCAAGGCCGCCCGGTCTTCTTGCTCCGGCCCGCCTCCGGCGGCTACCCTCGGCCCGACAACCGGCCCGCGACCTGGAGGTGCATTTTGGCGAACGCGACGAGCTTGAAGGACTTCTTCCCGCAATCCGGCGACATACCTCAGGACCACCGCCTCGCCGGCGCGATCCATCAGGACACGATCCTGGTCGATGGCGTGCTTAAGCCCTGGAAGGGCGCGCGGCAGAACGTGGTCTCGCCGATCCATCTCCGCAGCGCCGATGGCAACCTTGCGCCGGTCGAGCTCGGCTCGATCCCGCAAGGCGGAATTCCCGAGGCGATGGAGGCCCTGGAGGCTGCCGTTCGGGCCTATGACAGCGGCCGCGGCACCTGGCCGACCATGCGTGTCGCCGAGCGCATCGCCTGCATGCAGGATTTCACCCGCCGGATGGTGGCGCGGCGCACGGAGATCGTGCGTTTGATCATGTGGGAGATCGCGAAAAGCCTGCCGGACGCCGAGAAGGAGTTCGACCGCACGGTCGAATACATGCGCGCCACCATGGAGGCACTCCGGAACCTGGACAACGACAATTCCCGCTTCCAGGTGGTGGAGGGCACGATCGGCCAGATCCGGCGCACGCCGCTCGGCGTCGTGCTGTGCATGGGGCCCTACAACTATCCGCTCAACGAGACCTTCGCCACGCTGATCCCGGCGTTGATCATGGGCAATACGATGGTGTTCAAGCCGCCGCGTTTCGGCGTGCTGCTGTTCCAGCCGTTGTTCGAGGCCTTCCGCGACGCCTTTCCGGCCGGCGTGATCAACGCCGTCTACGGCAAGGGCTCGGAGATCGTGCCGCACCTGCTGGAATCCGGAAAGGTGAACGCTCTCACCCTGATCGGCTCCAGCAAGGTCGCCGACCACCTGAAGAAGCTGCACCCGAAGACCAACCGCTTGCGCGCCATTCTCGGCCTCGACGCCAAGAACGCCGCCATCGTCCTGGCCGACGCCGATATTGAGCTCGCGGTGAAGGAATGCGTGCTCGGCGCGCTGTCGTTCAACGGCCAGCGCTGCACGGCGCTGAAGATGCTGATCGTGCACCGCTCGATCGTCGACCGCTTCCTCGCGCGCTTTATCGAGGAAATGGGCAAGCTGAAGATCGGCATGCCCTGGGACAAGGGCGTCAGCATCACGCCGCTGCCGGACCGTCCGAAGACCGAATACATGATGGCCTGCGTCGCCGACGCCGTTTCGAAGGGTGCGAAAGTCGTCAACCCGGGCGGCGGCGAGGATTGCGCCACGCTCTACCGGCCGGCCGTGGTCTACCCGGTGGCCGAAGGCATGAAGCTCTATCGCGAGGAGCAGTTCGGCCCGATCGTGCCGGTGATGCCGTTCGACGACATCGAAACGGCGCTCGACTACGTCATCACCTCCGACCATGGCCAACAGGTCAGCATCTTCGGCTCCAATGCCGAGCAGATCGGTGTCCTGGTCGACCCGCTGGTCAACCAGGTCTGCCGCGTCAACATCAACTGCCAGTGCCAGCGCGGCCCGGACGTCTTCCCCTTCACCGGACGCAAGGATTCCGCCGAGGGCACCCTCTCGGTGACCGATGCGCTGCGCTCCTTCTCGATCCGCTCGATGATTGCCGCCAAGCAGACCGAGTCCAGCACGAAACTGTTGAACGAGATCGTCCAGAATCACACGTCGAAGTTCATCAACACCGACTTTATCTTCTGAACCGGCGCTCGCTAGCGCCGCGTCTTCTTGCGCCAGGCGGCGAAATCCAGCTTGGTCTGTTCGTCGGTCGCGGGATAGAGGCCGAGGATCGAGCGCCCTTTTCTGACTTCCTCGGTGACGAAATCCTCGAACGCGGTCATCTCGGTCGCTTCCGCCGCGATCTCTTGGGCGAGATGCGAGGGGATCACCACCACGCCCTCGCCGTCGCCCACCACGATGTCGCCGGGGAAGACCGGTGCGTCGCCGCAGCCGATCGGCACATTGAGATCCAGCGCCTGGTGGCGCGTGAGGTTGGTGGGCGATGACGGACGGTTGTGATAGGCGGGGAAATCGAGATCGGCGATTTCCGTACTGTCGCGAAATCCGCCGTCGGTGACGATCCCGGCCGCACCCCGCACCATCAGCCTTGTCACCAGGATCCCGCCCGCGGAGGCCGCCCGCGCATCCTTGCGGCTGTCGATCACCAGCACCGCGCCGGGCGGACATTCCTCGATCGCGCGCCGCTGTGGGTGGCTGCGATCCTGGAACACGGTGATCGGGTTCAAGTCCTCGCGCGCCGGAATATAGCGCAAGGTATAGGCCGGACCGACCATGTTGCGGCCCTGGTGGCCGAGTGGGCGGACGTCCTGGATGAACTGATTGTGCAGGCCGCGCTTGAACAGGGCGGTGGTCAGCGTGGCGACGCTCACCTGCATCAACAGGTCGCGCGTGGCGGGATGCAGAGTCATCGGGCGGTTCCTCTTCAATAGATGGCAGGCTCGTCGACCGGCTCGCCGAAGCTCGTCTCGAGAAAGTCGAAGTCGCAGCCTTCGTCGGCCTGGCGAATGTGCTGGGAGAACATCCAGCCATAGCCGCGGCCGTAGCGCGGTTTCGGCGTCGCCAGCGCGCCCCGGCGCGCTGCGAGGTCGGCGTCCGGGACGTTCAGTGAAATCGTCCGCGCCGGTACGTCCACCGCGATGACATCCCCGGTCCGTACCAGGGCGAGCGGCCCGCCGATATAGGATTCCGGTGCGACGTGCAGAATGCAGGCGCCGTAGCTGGTGCCGCTCATCCTGGCGTCGGAGAGGCGCACCATGTCGCGCACCCCCTGCTTCAAGAGCTTCTTCGGAATCGGCAGCATGCCCCATTCCGGCATGCCGGGTCCGCCGAGGGGGCCGGCATTGCGCAGCACCAGCACATGGTCCGCCGTGACCTCCAGATCCTCGCGGTCGATATTGGCCTTCAGCGCCGGATAGTCGTCGAACACCAGCGCCGGACCGGCATGCTTGAGCAAGTGCGGCGCCGCGGCTGAAGGCTTCATCACGCAACCTTTGGGGGCGAGATTGCCGCGCAGCACCGCCAGCGCCCCTTCGGCATAGATGGGATTGTCCAGTGGCCGGATCACATCCTCGTTGTAGATGCGCGCACCCTCCAGGCATTCCGCCCAGCTTCGGCCGGAGACCGTGCGCTGGGCGAGGTCCAGATGCGGCTTCAGCCGCGCGAGCAGCCCGAGCAGCCCGCCCGCGTAGTAGAAATCCTCCATCAGGTATTTGTCGCCGCTCGGCCGGATGTTTGCGATGACCGGGACGACCCGGCTCGCGCGATCGAAGTCGTCGAGGCCGATCGCATGTCCGGCCCGCCGCGCCAGGGCCAGCAAGTGGATGACGGCATTGGTCGAGCAGCCCATCGCCATAGCGGCGGCGATCGCATTGCGGAAGGCGCCTTCGGTCAGGATGCGGTCCGGCGTCAGATCCTCCCAGACCATGTCAACGATGCGGCGGCCGGCGGCGGCGCACATGCGGATATGGTTAGAATCGGCGGCCGGAATGGAGGAGGCGCCCGGCAAGGTCATGCCGAGCACCTCGGCGAGCGCGGTCATGGTGGCGGCGGTTCCCATGGTCATGCATACGCCATAGGAGCGGGCGATCCCGGCTTCGATCTCCGACCAGTCCTGCTGGGTGATGGTGCCGGCACGCCGCTCGTCCCAGTACCTGAAGGCGTCCGAGCCCGAGCCCAGCACCTGGCCGTGCCAGTTCCCGCGCAGCATCGGGCCGGCGGGGACGAAGATCGCCGGGACGCCGGCACTGATCGCGCCGAGCAGCAGGGCCGGCGTGGTTTTGTCGCAGCCGCCCATCAGCACCACGCCGTCCACCGGATGCGAGCGGATGAGCTCTTCCGTCTCCATGGCGAGGAAGTTGCGATAGAGCATGGTGGTCGGCTTCACCTTGCTCTCGGAGAGCGACATTGCCGGGAGCTCCGCCGGGAAGCCCCCCGCCTGGAGGATGCCGCGACGGATGTCCTCGGCGCGCTGCCGGAAGTGGGCATGGCACTGATTGAGGTCGGACCAGGTGTTGATGATGCCGATGACGGGTTTGCCGGCGTAATCCTGTGCCGCGTAGCCCATCTGGCTCATGCGCGAGCGGTGGCCGAAGGTGCGGAAGTCGTCGGGGGCAAACCAGCGCGCGCTGCGCAGGTCGGCGGGGCTCTTGCCGGTCATGCTACTCTCATGCGGTCTCGAAACTCGGGTTGGATCAGCTCTGCAGACCCCAGCGGATCACCGTGCGCCGCTCGATCGTGCGGAAGATCAGGTTCTCGACCACCAGGCCGATCATGATGACGGTTAAAAGACCGGCGAAGACCGCGGGGATCTCCAGCAGATTGCGGTTCTCGAAGATGAACCAGCCGAGCCCGCCCTGGCCCGAGGAGACGCCGAAGACCAGCTCGGCCGCCACCAAGGTGCGCCAGGCGAAGGCCCAGCCGATCTTGAGGCCGGTGAGGATCGAGGGAAAGGCCGCCGGGATTAGGATCTTGAAGACGTAGCGGAAGCCGGTGAGACCGTAATTGCGTCCCACCATGCGCATGGTCTGCGAGACGGCGCGGAATCCGGAATGGGTGTTGAGCGCCACCGGCCAGAGCACCGAGTGGATCAGGACGAACACGAGGCTGCCGTTGCCAAGCCCGAACCAGATCAGCGCCAGCGGGAGCAGCGCGATCGCGGGCAGCGGGCTCATCATCGCGGTCACGGTCTCGAGGAAGTCCGAGCCGATGCGCGTGCTGATCGCCAGCATGGTGAGCAGGCCCGCCAGCAAGGTTCCCGCCGCAAAGCCCATCAGCAGGACCTTGATCGACGCCCAGGCGCGCTCCGGCAGAACGCCGCTCCGGATGTGCTCGGCGACGGAACCGAGTGTCTCTGTCAGCGTCGGAAACAACAGGGTATTGTCGAGCCAGCGCCCATAGAGCTCCCAGATCGCGGCCAGCAGCAGGATCAGCACGGCCTTGCGCAGGAAGGCGTTTTCCCAGGCGACTTCCCAGAAGTTCAGGCGACGCTCGACCGCGCCTTCGGTCACGGTGTCGGCCTCGCGAAGCAGAATGCGTGCACTGGCCATCGCTTTAGTCCTTGTGCTTCTGGTCGGAGAACAGCATGTCGTGGATGTCCTGTTCCAGCCGGCCGGCACTGCCGTCAGCGGCAGATGCGGTGTCTACATCGACGACCTCCGCCTTGACCCTGCCGGGATGCGGCGACAGCAGCAGAATGCGGTTGCCGATCTTGATGGCCTCGGCGATGGAATGCGTCACGAAGAGCACCGTGAACCGCGTCTCCGCCCAGAGCTGCAGCAGCTCGTCCTGGCAGGTGCGCCGCGTCAGGGCATCCAACGCCGCGAACGGCTCGTCCATCAGCAGGATGTCGGGCTCCATCGCCATGCCGCGGGCAATGGCGACGCGCTGCTTCATGCCGCCGGACAGCGTGTGCGGATAGCTGTCGATCGCGCGCGTGAGGTTGACCTTCTCGATGTAATGGCGCGCCTTTTCCTCCGCCGCGCGCCGCGAAAGGCCGCGCGCGTTCATCAGCGGGAATGTCACGTTCCCCAGCACGGTTTTCCAGGGCAGCAACTGGTCGAATTCCTGGAACACCATCATGCGGTCGGGGCCGGGACGCGTGACCTTGCGGTCCTTGATCGTGATGCTGCCTTCGCTCGGCTGCAGATAGCCGCCGACCGCCTTCAGCAGGGTTGACTTGCCGCAGCCCGAAGGACCGAGCAGCACGAAGCGGTCGGCGCTGTTGACCGTGAAGCTCACGCGTTCGGTCGCGGTGATGATCAGTCCCGGCGTCTTGTAGCGCAAGGTGACGGAAGACACATCGAGCAAGAGCTCTGCGGCCATCGGTTCCCCTGTGGGTTCGAGGCCGGCGCCGGGAAGATCGGGGCCGGCATCGTCACGGATGGGCCGTATCTTAGTTGCCGGGGAGATCATGCGCGACCGGCAGATAATAGTCCTTCCAGGAGGCCGGCATGGTCTTCAGGGAGCCGACCTTGTTGAGGTGTGCCGCAAACTTCATGGTGCCCTGGGGATAGAGGTTCCATTGGTCCATGCCCGGCCGGCTCAGCATATCGCTCAGCACGGCGACCTCGGTCTTGTCACCGGTGATTTCCTTGTAGGTCGCCAGAGCTTCCGGAAGGTTCGAAACGATGAACTGCTTGGCCTCTTCGGCCGCCGCGCGCAGCGCCTCGATGATCTTCGGATTGCCTTCGGCGAAATCGGTCGTGGTCATGAACTGGCCCTGGGACAGCGGTCCGCCTATGATGTCCGGCGACTTCAGCACTGCATGCGCCTCGGGGATATCCTTCAGCTCGTAGTAGTCGAACGGCGGCGCCGCGAAGTGGTTCTTCACCTCGTGTGATCCGTTCTTCATGGCGATCACCGCATCCGGATGGCCCATCTGCACCGTCATCGGGTCGAAGTGATCCCACTTGTCCTCGCCGAACATCTGCGCCGCCGCCATCTGCAGCAGGATCGCCTGGGTCGAGACCTTGACGGTCGGCACGGCGATCTTGTCGCCGGCACCCAGGTCCTTCAGCGACTTGATCTTGGGGTCGCGGCTCACGAAGGTGAGCGGCTGCGCCGAGCTCGCGACGACGCCGCGCACGCGGCCCTTCGTCTTGCTCCAGAGCAGCAGCAGCGGGCCGGTGCCGGTGTTGATGATGTCGACATTGCCGGAGATCAGGGCGTCCTGCTGCGCGCCGCCATTGGCGAATTGCACCCATTTGGTCGTGACTCCGGAGACGCCGAGCTTCTCGGCATGCTTCTCCAGCAGCTTCCGCTTCTCGATCACATGCGTCGGCAGGTAGAGAATGCCCGGCTGCCGGCTGATCGCGATCTCGGTCTTCGCCTGGGCGAAGGCACTGGTCGATGAGAGCGCCAGGAAGGTGGCCGCTCCGGCAAGAGTCTGTCTGCGACTGAGATTCATCGTTTCCTCCCCTGGATCATGGATGATCCGTGTGGCTGTCTCGACCGGGCGGGCGTCCGCCCTGCGGATTGCGGAATGATGCGGGACCGGCGGTCCGCGTGGAACGGCGCGAGGACGCGGTTCGATCGAATCCAGAGTGGGTTTGTCACCCATTTCCTCCCGGTCCGCGGCAGTCTGCGCTACCGTCAGGAGAACTAAAGCACTAATGCATTAGTGCGTCAATCCGGGTTTTGTGCTACTCGAGGAAGGCCCGGCCAGAGAGCAGGTGGGCCAAGAGGAGGAACATGTTGGAGTTGCTAGCGGTGCGCGGATCGGCCCGGAACGCCCAACGAGGCGCGCCGCTGATTTTCGAGACGCTGCGCGACGAGATCATCGGACTGCGCCTGAAGCCGGGCACGGTGCTGTCGCGCGCCGAGCTGCAGGAAAGGTTCGGCCTCAGCTCAACGCCGATCCGCGACGCGCTCATGCGGCTCCAGGAAGAGGGCTTGGTCGAGGTCTTCCCACAGCACGCCACCGTGGTGACGCCGATCGATCTCCGCCGCGCCCGCGAGGCTCAGTTCCTGCGCCGCTCGCTCGAGCTCGAGGTCGTGCGCACGCTCAGTCAGTCGCCCGATCCGGCGTTGGTCGAGAAGCTGCGCAGCTTCGTCCGGCAGCAGGCGGCCTTCGCCGAGTTGAAGGAGCATGCGGCTTTTGAGAGCGCCGACCTCGCCTTCCATCGCACCATGTACGAGGCCGCCGGCATCGGCGATCTGTGGTACCTGATGCGCCGACAGGCCGGTCATATCGACCGCCTTCGCCGCCTCAACTTACCGGTCGAAGGCAAGACCCGGCATGTCGTAGCCGAGCATACGGCGATCGTCGACGCGATCGCTGACGGCGAACCGGACGCAGCCCAGGCGGCGCTCCGCGACCATCTCTCGCATTCGCTGGAGTTCGCCGAGGCGTTGAAAGCTCGACATCCGGATTACTTCGCGCCCTAGCGAAGGCCCGCGCGCCGGCGGACAGTCGGGCGACCCACGCCGCCCGCACCGCCTTCGCCCTGAGCATCACCAGCAGCACGCCCGCGACCACGCTGACCGTGATTATGCCGTGCGGGTCCCAGAGCCACATCGCGGCGACGGCGAGCGGCGGACTCCAGAACAGGGTGAAGGTGGTGTTGGCGCTGGCGAGCTCCTCTTTCTTGAAGGCGCGGCCGAGCATGGTGAGCGCCATTGTTGGGTTGGGGGTGCGGCAGGCTCACTGCTGTCCGTTGATCGTCCAAAAGACCCGTCTGCCATGCGCAGGCGACTATCGACGGCAAGCGGGAAAGTTGCAAGGCCGCCTTCCAGGCCTTAGAGATCGAAAATGCCGCGCCGGATTCGCAAGCTCGCCCCTGCCGATCTTAAGGATGCCGCGCTCCACTATCTCGGGCGCTACGCCGCGTCGACCGCGCGGCTGCGGCAGGTGATGACGCGCCGGATCAGACGTTCGGCCAAGGCAAACGAACTCGACCCCGAGCCTTTGCTGCAGGAGCTGGAGCGCGTCGTCGCCATGTTGACCCGCACCGGCCTGCTCAACGATGCGAGCTTCGCCGATGGCCGCGTGCGCAGCCTCCATCGCCGCGGCGGCTCGCGCCGCCAGATCGCGGCCAAGCTCGGCGCCGCCGGTGTCGCGCAGGCGACCACCGCCCAGGCGCTGGCCGGTCTTGAGGAAGAATTGCCCGAGGCGGAATTCTCGGCTGCGCTGGCTTATGCAAAACGCCGTCGCCTCGGCGCCTTTCGCGCGACGCCCGATGAGTCGCCCGAACGCCGCCGCAAGGACCTGATGGCCATGGCCCGCGCCGGCTTCGCGCTGGACCTCGCGCGCCGCGCGCTCGCCGGCGAAGAAGACGATTGACTCATCCATAACCGTCCGGCTATACGATAACCCATAGCTGACGGGTTATGGATTGTCTTCCATGTCGAACGCCCATGATGTGCTCTTCCGGACGCTGGCCGATCCGACGCGGCGCGCGATCTTCGAACGCCTTTGCCGCGAGGGCGAGCAGACGGTCGGCGCGCTGACCGCGCGCGCCGGCGTCTCGCAGCCTGCCGTCTCCAAGCATCTCGGCGTGCTGAAGCAGGCCGGGCTCGTCCGCGACCGGCAGGATGGACGGCAAATCCACTACGCCGCGCAGCTCCGCGCCCTCGCACCGCTGATCGACTGGACCAGCCAGATGACCGGCTTCTGGCAGAACCGGTTCGACGCCCTCGAAGACTTGCTCAAAAGGATGGACCAATGACCGACACCGCGACCGAAACCCGCACCGTCACCGTCGAACGCGAATTCCCGCATGCGCCGGAGAAGCTGTGGCGCGCGCTGACCCAGCCGCATCTGATCGCCGAATGGCTGATGCAGAACGACTTCCAGCCCGCGGTCGGCCATGCGTTCAAGCTGCGCGCCGAGCCGCAGCCCGGCTGGGACGGCATCATCGACTGCAAGGTGCTGGTGGTGGAGCCGCAGAAGACGCTGTCCTACACCTGGGCCAGCGGCGAGGGCGCTTTTGCGCTGCAAAGCGTCGTGACCTTGACCCTCACGCCGAAAGGCAACGGTACGCTGCTGCAGATGGAGCAGACCGGCTTTCGTCCCGATCAGAAGCAGAATTACAATGGCGCCAAATACGGCTGGCAGCATTTCCTCGGCAGGTTGGACCAGGTTGTCGCTGGCTTGGCGTGAAGGAATCTCCGCATGGCGAAGAAGACTCCCGCGAAACCGAAAGCCCGCGCGAAGCTCAAGAAGAGTGCCGACGGCGTGGTCCGGCTCTCCGGCGGCAATCCGCAGATCGCGAAAGGCGACGGCGATGCGCCGGTGCAGGCCTATATCGCCGCGATGCCGGGTTGGAAACGCGCGGTCGGCGAAAAGCTCGATGCGCTGATCACCAAGGCGTTGCCGAAGGTCGAGAAAGCGGTGAAGTGGAACTCGCCCTTCTACGGCGTGGAAGGCCACGGCTACATCGTCTCCTTCCACGTCTTCACGCGCTATGTGAAGGTCGCCTTCCTGCAGGGCGCGCATCTGAAGCCGATGCCGCCCGGCCCCAGCAAGGACAAGAACGCACGCTATCTCGACATCCACGAAGGCGACGCCATCGACGCGAAGCAATTCGCCGACTGGGTCAAGCAGGCGGCAAAGCTGCCGGGCTTCCTCGGACCGAAGGGCTGAGGATTGCTTTTTCGGGAACAAATAGGGTACAGTAGCGTGTTAAGGTGCCGCTGTTGCCTCAGCGGCGTCTGCCCCAACCCCGACAGGACCCAGACAGAACAAGGGGGCAGGCCGACCCTTCCGTTTCGTGTTTTTATTAGCAGTGGCAACGGGTTATGGGGTCTTTTCAGGCCTAAATGCGGGCCGTGGCCGTCAGGGTTGGCCCCGGCCTTACGCCCTAGAGATGGCCTTCCTTCTTCAGGTCCGCCATCGCCGCCTCGATGCCCTTCCTGAGGAGGCCGACCAGTTCGTCGATCTGCACTTCGGTGAGGGTGAGGGGCGGGGAGATCACGTTGAGTGCGCCCAGCGGCCGCACGATCAGCCCCAGCCGCTCGCAGTGATCGGAGATCCGCTTGCCGATATTGACCTCGTCCGGGAGATGTTCGCGGGTCGCCTTGTCGGCGACGTTCTCGACGCACATCATGAAGGCCTTGCCGCGCACCTGGCCGACGATCGGCAGGTCCAGGAGTTCGTTCAGCTTCTTCTCGAGATACGGCCCCATCTTCTGCACATGGCCGCAGATGTCGTCCCGCTCCATGAGCGCGATGTTGGCGAGCCCCGCCGCGCAAGCGACCGGATGGCCGGAATAGGTGTAGCCATTGGTGAACCAGTTGTCGGGATCGGGCGCGCTCATCGCGTCATAGATCTTGTCCGAGAAGATGCAAGCGCCGAGCGGCTGATAGCCGGAGGTCAGGCCCTTCGCGGTCACGATCATGTCCGGCTCGATGCCGAACACATCCTTCGAGGCGAAGAAATGCCCAAGCCTTCCGAACGCCGTCACCACCTCGTCGGAGATATAGAGCACGTCATGGCGGCGGCAGACTTCGAGGGTCCGTGCGTGATAGCCCTTGGGCGGCACGATCACGCCGCCCGCACCCATGATCGGCTCGGCGAAGAAGCAGGCCACGTTGTCGGCGCCGATCTCCAGGATCTTCGCCTCGAGCTCATTGACCAGGTGATTGCAGAAGTCCGCCTCGCTCATGTTCTCGTTGCGGGCCTTCTCCGAGCGATAGAAATTCGGCGAGGAAACGTGGTGAATCCACCCGTCGAGGAAGTTAAGGTAGGGGCTGCGATCGCCGGGCCGGCCGGTGATCGAACCGGTGAGGTAGGTGCTGCCGTGATAGGCATCGATCCGGCTGATGACATGCAGCTTGGACTTCTTGCCGCGCCGCGCGTGGTAATAATGCGCGAGCCGAACCGCCGTGTCGTTCGCGGTCGAGCCGCCGCAGGTGTAGAAGACCTTGTTGAGATCGCCCGGCGCCAGTGCGGCGAGCTTGGCGGAAAGCTCCGCCGCCGGCACGTTGGTGGTGTCGACGAAGGGATTGTAGAAGGGCATACGCGCCGCCTGGGCGGCGATCGCATCGACGATCTCCTTCCGTCCGTAACCTGCGTTGACGCACCAGAGTCCGCCGATCCCGTCGAGATAGCGCTTGCCGGAGATGTCGGTGACATAGACTCCCTCGGCGCGGTCCATGACCAGCGAGCCGTCCTTCTTGAAGGAGTCGAAATGGGTCCAGGGATGGACGAAATGGTCGCGGTCCTTCCGCCAGATGTCCTGGGGATCGACCTGTGCCAGATCCGCCGCCCAAACGCCCGCCGTGCCGCTCATCACGCGCACTCCCGTCAATGTGTCTGGGTTAAATCTTATAGTTACTATAATATTATAGTCAATCTGGGAAAAGTTGACGTCGGGATCGTCCAAGTCGCATGAGCGGTCTGCGCGAGAAACAGAAGGAAACCCGCCGCCAGGCGATGCTGACGGCGGCCGCCAAGCTGTTCAAGGAACAGGGTTTCGCCAAGACCGCGATGGAGGACATCGCGGCCGCGGCCGAGCTTTCGGTCGCCACCGCTTATAACTACTTCAAGACCAAGGGGGAGATCTGCGTCGCGATCTACAAGGCCGACCGCGACCTGGTGCAGCAGGCGACCGACCGCATCATCGCGGCGCCGCCCAAGGACCCGGTCGCCGCGATCTGCAAGCTGATCGAGACCGATTTCGAAACCGAGGTGCCGTTCATCGACCGCGGCGCCTGGGAGGCCTTGTTCCTGGCTGCCTTCCAGAGCCCGCCCGGCGTCACCGAGGCCTGGAGCGGTTCCGCCTTGTTCCGGGTCGACCAGTATCGCCGCCTGCTAAAGACCCTGCAGGACAAGGGCTCCGTTTCCGCCGCTGCGGATATCGAGAGCGCCGCCGAGCTTTTGGGCGCACTCGACTTTTCCTTCTTCTTCAATTGGGTCGTCGAATGGCACACCGGATCCGGCGCCCCGCGCCGGTTCCTGGATGCCGCCAAGAAACGCAGTCTGCGCGCCCAGGTGAAGCAACTGGTCGCCGGGCTAAAGGCATAGAAATCAGCGAACCCGGCCGCGGGCTCGCGTGTTGATAAGAAAAGCGGGCTTCCT
>Ga0268265_10002009_pt1 | contig 16021 bp, 30 predicted proteins | sample KBSSwiS52_FD_190355 | JGI IMG/M metagenome (GOLD analysis project Ga0268265, IMG submission 190355) | Switchgrass rhizosphere microbial communities from Kellogg Biological Station, Michigan, USA - KBS Switchgrass S5-2 (SPAdes) (version 2) | ecosystem: Host-associated > Plants > Roots >... | reverse complement strand
GGGGACTACGGGATAACACACTTTTGATTGACAAATACGAATTAACAGTAGGCCGGACGTTGTATCAGATTTTGCATTAGTGCGTGTAGGGGGTTGGTTGTGATTGTCCAGGACAACGCACTAATTTCATTAGTATACTTGCTTTGATTTTTACTAAGGTCGTTAGTAACTTACAGCCGTTGCAGGCGGGTTATGGAATTTGATTTTCCGCGTCGGTTTTTCTTCTGTGTCGGTTAAAATTTCCATTTGCATTTTCCGGCGTTCCGCGAAAATTTTTTCATAATTCCCTGTAACATTTTTCGAAAATAAAATCTTAAAACTTTTAAAATTAAAATTATGAATCTTGGAAAAATTTTTGGTGCAACTTTTCTTTCATGTTTGGTAGCGTTCGCCCTTTACGATATGGTTGTAAAAGGTTTGATCGGCGGCGTACTTGGTAACAAGTATGATAACACAAACTTTCAGGGTAAAAATCCTAATCCTGTAAACGGTAATAAGAAAATAAACCGTGAAGCAGAACGCGCAAAAAGATTACAAAATTTGATCGAAGGCAGAGAAGGTTTTGACGTTGCAGCGTAATCATTTTTATTTTTAATTTCATTTTCTAAATTCCTAAAATAAAAATATTATGAACGCAAGACAAGCAAGGCTGTTTCAACGCGCCGGCAGATCAGTAAATCACGTGCAAGGTCAGGACACGGTTGTTGAAGAAGTCGCAAACGTGCAGGTTGTACGGGACGGACAATTAGTAAAAGTTAATCAGGGCGCGTATAATCCTTCATTCGTCGCACAATTTCAATTGCAGGTAGTGCCGTATTATTTTAGCGTTGCCGCTGGAGTTTATACAAACATCGCTCCCGCTGCATTGAACGCAACATTGAAAGTAAAATTGCCGTATTTTCTTTTCGGCAATATTGATTTCGCGGCAGGGTATCCGATTCTTAAAGGTTTGTTTCCTATTTCAAACTGGAAATATAACACACCGGTTGTATTTGGAAGTACTAACAGACCCGGCGACGATTTTTCGGCATGGGATGCGAACGTAACTAGTTTGTTACAGGATGGCGATTTAGTTATCGCTTATACTGCATCGGCAGGTGGTACGGATTATCTCGCAATTAAAATAGTTCGTTCGTTGGATGTAGCGTTCGCGACTTTGTTACAAGCCACACAAAGTAATTTGTTTGGAACTAACATGGTTAGAATGTCAGCATTTAGCGACGCTGCAATTGACATTGCACAATTCCAAAATCCGTTTAAGTGCGTTGACTTAACAATGTTTGGTAAATTCACACAGGATACAGTGAATCCCAAATCATTTAAAAATCCTGAACAACAACAAAAGGATATTATTGATATTGATTTTGAATTCAGAGTTTCCAAACAAAAAGCTATCGGAAGTTATTTTAATTTTGACGCCGGTACAATTGATTTGAATATGTTTGTGGCATACGCTGACAAAATCAATTAATCGATTTTAAATTTTTGAATCAAAAAGGGGAATGTAACAATTCCCCTTTTTACTTTAAACTAATTACTATGTCAAATAATTTAATAATCAATAAACCAACGTTAGAACAAGTTAACGCAGATCAAAAAGAATTTATTGTTCTGAACGTTAGACGCTTTACCACTGACGCGAACGGAACAGTTTTAGATGACGCGGCAATTCCTGCAACATTAAAAAAACCGTTTCCGTATTATTTGTTCGGTGAATTTGATAGAAACAGCGGTTACGCAATAGCTGATCAAATTTTATCCAAATATTATAACACTATTTTATTTGGTGTTTATGTTTGGGGAATTAATACGCCTTTATTCTTTCCTAATCCTATTGCAACAATCAATTTAGAATTTAGAAAGGGTGATGTACTTTTCGTGTATGTAGATGATATTAACAATCCGAGTTATTATGTTTTTATCGTCGTCAATTCACAAAACGGGCCGTATGCTTCATTAGTTAGTCAAATGAATACAACCCAATTAGATAAGCAACGTTGGGGGACTTTTAAAATATTTGATCTACAATATGGATGGACTAGTGACACACAATTACAATTAGGACAACCAATTTTTACAGTGTTAACAGAATGGAACGCTAATTTTTTTGCAGATTCGGTTAACCCTAAAACGTGGTATCGCCCGCAAAATAAACCGGGAGTGAATGAATTGATCGTTCCTATTAACGCGGTGGCTAACCAACATTTTGGTTTAGGTAGCTTTTTAACTTACAATAATCCGTTACTAACTTTATCATTTATAATTTATGTTTAAGACAAAGAAAATTCAATCAATCAGGGTTGCCAAAAAAAGAATTAACGGCAGACCTGTACGCGTTGTAACATTATCTCGCCCCGCCGGAATTAAAGACATGGCGCGCGCGGCTGCTATGGCGTCATCTACTTTACGTGGTAGAAATAATTTCGGACCGTGGGGTGATGAAACAGATATTTCAAAAATGTCGGATGAAGAATATTACGCAAGTTTAGGCGGCGGTTCTGACATTTCAAAAATGTCTGACGAAGAATATTATTTGAATTTAGGAAAAGACGCAACAAAAAATACAACAGGAAACACCGGGGTTGCCGGCGGTTCAAAAAACGGTGTATGGGATGTTTTAGGTAACGTAGTCACTAAAGGGTCTGGAATTATTACCGCCGCGTTAGGCAAATCAGATTCATCCGCCGGAAAAGGGGCCGGAAATATTTTAGCGAATTTAGGTGAAGATTATATTCGTGATTGTGTACGAAGATACAAACGCGGTGATTCAATGTCTGAGTTTGATAGACGCGTTGCAGTTGCAGCGATTGAAATAGAAAACGCCGCAAAAAATAAAGGAAAAGATTTAGCGGGTGATTGGATAATGGATCATTTACCGGAAATAGGATTGGGTGTTTTGGCGTTAATAGTATTGATTGGAGTATTAGCACGTAGAGGATAATTTTATTTTTATGGACAGACGAAGTGAATATTATTATTACGGACGTAATGATTTTTCCCTAAAAAAATTAGGTAAGAAAATCGGAAACGTAGCAAAAGACGCGGTTACTTTAGGAAAGGCACCGATAGCGTTAGCGGTTTCAAGTGTTACAGGTAAAAAACCTAAACTTGAATATAAAACAAAAGTGTTAGGCGCGGTTGGTAAAATCCATGACGAAAGTACTAAAAAATTAACCGGTACTGTTAAGGCGGTTGGCGATACAATTACTTTAGGATACGCAACTAAAGCGGCTAATTTAGTTCGCAAAAAAGAAAATCGCGAACAAGCGTACAAATATCACGAACTGGAAAAAAGTAATACCGGAATGAAATTCGTTGATAAAGCGTCTGGCGTTGTAGGAAAAGTTGCGCCTGTTGCCGGCGCGTTAGTCGGCGGATATACTTTAGCAAGCGGATTAAAAACCGCCGCCGCTAAAACAAAAATTCCGACTGCAATTTTACAACAAGCCGCCGAACGTTTACGCGTAGGCGCAAATACTGACGCGGATACTTTACGCGATACATCGTTGTTAGAAGATTTTAAAAATGGACGTGAAGAAGTTCGTGATGATGAGAGTAACGACGACGGTAATTTATTAGCCGGGTTTGGTAATGTTAGTCCTATTATGATCGGTATTGCAATTTTAGCGTTAATCCTTTTGGCTATGGGTTCTCGCGGAAGTTCAAACAATTCCGGAAGCACTAGAACGTATAAATCACGCAGATAATGAAATTCGAAAACAAAATGAAACGTTTAATCCTGAATGAAAAAACAGGATTTAGAAACATCACAGGCGGTAATGTAATTATTCTGGATGAAGAATATAAACCGTTTTATGATACGCGTATTGTAAATAGTAAAGTGTGGGAATTTAATTTACCACGCGGTGTTTACTATTTACAAACCGGAAAAATCGCAAAACGTGTTACGCCTGTTGAATATACGTTAGAAAAATTGCCTCCGTATACTAGAAATTTACGTGGTAATCCCGAAACTTTTCCTATTATTTTCGGACAAAATAATTATACAGCGTCTGTTTTTTGGGACAAAGAAAGAAGTCCGTTTAAAAAGTGTGCAATATATTTAGACAATTCAATGAAGGAAAAAACAAAACCTGAAATGATGTTTATTTTATATCACGAATGCGCGCATAAATATTGGAATGACAGCAAAGAAGAAGAGGCGGCATGTGACGCGTGGGCGGCAAATAAAATGTTAGCGGAAGGATATAATCCGTCACAAATCGACCGATCAATTATTATGACGCTTTCTGAACACAACGGTTACCGGGTTGATAGAATGATTGATTCACTTTCAAATAAATAAATTATGGCAACACTTCAAAGTCATTCAAACAATGTTGTTAGCGGCGCATTAGCGCAAGGTAGTGCTGATGATTTTATCGGCGGTGAATTATGGGCGTTGAATCTTCCGGTTAGTGTATATTCCGGCGCGGATACAACAAAATTTGTGTATTCAATTCCTAAAAATTCATTCGTCGGAAAAATCTATTCTTACGTTGTAAAAGACGGTAAAGTTTGGTGGCAAATTGATAATAAAAATTTAAATCGATTTGTTAAACATGAAGAAGGTGTTTTTGATTCAGTTAAATTAATTGCGTCACTGGAAGCATTGAAGAAAAAACGCGAAGAAGAGATTGAAGAAAAAGTTAACGAACGTAAAAACAACGGTGGTTTTGATTTTAGTAATCTATTTCAAAATCTTTTCGGAGATATTGATTTAGGAAATATTGCTAAAATCGCAATTACAATTGTTATTATTTTAGCTTTAATAAAATTTGCACCCAAATCACAATAAAATGGCAAGACCTAAAATAAATAATAATCCGTTTGCAATAATGGATTTAACGCCTGATCCATGGAAAGGATTAAAAGCAAAAACGTCTGACGGTTTTTTAATTTTTGATACGCCAACGAACGGTGCGCGCGCTGGATTTATTAATTTAACCAACGCTTATTTAAAACGCGGATTAAATACGATTGAAAAAATCTTTCCAGTTTACGCGCCGTCAGGACACGGCGCGAATGTACCGGAAGATTACATTAAACGTGTTGTTAGTCTGACAGGAATTCCGCGTAATAAAACAATAACATCTAAAGACGATATTAAAAAATTAGGACGCGCGATTGTTACGCACGAAGAAGGAAATTTTTGGATGACCGATAAAGATTTCAACGACGGATTTAATTCGGCCGTTAATTCATCTTCATTTTTATCTGCGTTAAAAACAGGTGGCGGTGCGTTGGGTTTATTGCTGTTAGCGTTTTTGTTATATGTAGTAACTAAATAAATAATGGAAACAGCCAAAACATGTACTATCGGATTTTTGACAGTTTATTTAATCGAATTGTTAAAAGGATTTATGTCATACGCGCCTATGGTTACTTTCGTGATTCAGGTAATTATTGGTGTATTGACTATTTGTTTATTAATTAAAAAACTATTCACAAAAACAAAACACAATGAAAACAGTAATTGACTTTATTCTAAAACATTGGGATTTAATCGCACCCGCAATTTATGAAATTATAGTACGATTAATTCCAACAAAGAAAAATCTTTCGTTGATTGACAACGGATGGAAAATTTTGAATCTAATTATTACTAACAAACGTAAAGCAGATTCTAATGATGTTATTGAATCGTATTCCAGTAAGGTATTTAAAAACAAAATCTCTGTACCACAAAATAAACACATTTTATTTTGTGTGATGTTTTTATTTTCATTTGTTAGTTACGCTCAAAATCCGAATAATCAATTTAACGGTATTTACGTAACTGATCCCGGCTCGGTTGATACCACATTGATAAAAAACACACGCGCAACATTAGCAACTTTCAACGGTCCGACTGGCGGTTTAATGTTTGATAAAACTAATAATAAATGGCGTGTTTGGAATCCGGCGTTAAATATTTGGGTCGATTGGAAACTGTTTAACGCGTCGTCTATTCCTACAGGAAATTTTTGGAAATTAGCCGGACAAAGTGATGCAACGGACGACATGCAAATATTACCGACGAATTCAAACACATGGAGTTTGTCGTTAGGTAATAACAGCGGGTTGTTTAATAATATTTTATTGCGCGCTAATGCGGGAATATTTGCGGAATCTAACGGATCAGTAACATTATCAAGTGATGCGGGTAATACCAATATAATATTAGCGTCTAATTTAAGTATGGCAAGTACTAGTAACGTTGGTATAAATTCAGGCGGAAGTATCGATTTAGTTTCTACTGGCGGTGAAATTACTTTAGAAGCAACGTCAGATATTGAATTTACTTCTTCTGCCGGATCAATTGACGTAACATCAGCCGGAACGTTTATAAGCACGTCAGCGGCGGCTACAACAATTAGTGGTACAGTTACAACAGTTAACGCAAATTCAGGTGATTTATTTTTACACGCTAATGCTAATAGCATTGTTGACGCGGGCGCGGGCGATGTAGTTTTACAAACAGGCGGATTAGAACGTTTAACAATTGACGCGGACGGGTCATGGGATATTAACGGAAGTTCAGGAACAGCCGGAACACAAACAATAATTTCTAACGGCGTTGGAAGTTCACCGACATGGCAAAACATTCCAGCCCCGACGTTAACCGCAACAGAAATTGCATACGGATCAGCAGGAAACGCAATAACAAGCGAAGCCGCGTTAAATTATAACGCAACAACAAACACCGTATCGATGACTGAATTAAATATCACCGGATTATCAGGTGTTAACGGTGTGACGTATCAAAACGGAACGACCGGAACGATGGATAACGAAAATGCGTTTGCGTATGATCCGAGTACAAATAGTGTAAGCAATACTAACGGTTCGGGTACAGTTAATAGAATGATCGGAAACGCTGTACAGGGTGGATATGAAATTATTAACGGCGCGTCTAACACAACAATAAGATTAGGCGGTATCGATATTACATCTACAAGTCCGGGTAGCGGATTATCTGTAAATATGAATAACGGCGCGGCGAGCGTTGCCGCGCCATCATTCAGAAATAGTGCGAGCGGAAACGCTAACATTACATTTACTTTATTTCCAGCAGGCACCGGACAATCAATTTTAGTAATAAATAATATTCCGACCGCCGCCGCTGGACTGCCGTCCGGCGCGGTTTGGAGTAATGCAGGTGTTTTAACAATAGTACCATAAAACAAAAAAGCCCGGTAATCAACCGGGCTTTTTTTACTTACACCATTCTCCTGAATGAGTTCGACACATTGCGTTTTTAATATAGTTAGTTGTATATCCTTTCTTATTGTTTTCAAAAACAAAAATCCAATACAACGTATCGCAGCCCTGTTTTAATTCTTTAAGATTAGTGCCACGTAATTCGTCGATAATTTGACCCTGATTGTACGGTGTTAATTTATTGACCTCTTCGCACTTTGGAATAGGCGAATCACTGTCATCACTACAACGACACAGCAATAAAAGAATCGCTGAAAAAATAATAAAGAGTAAAATTCTAGTTAGAGTTTTCATTTAATTTATCTTTTAGTTTCATGTTTTCCCTTTTTACTTCGCTTACTTCAAAATCTAGTTGTCCGATACGAAACAATAATTTCTTTTCAGTTTGCCGGGCTTTAAGTAATTCTTTTAATCCTTCCGCGCCTAATGTTTTATCTGGAATAATTATTCGACAAATACTACCAACGATAAAACCAAAAATCAAAAGAATGATTCCAGTTAATTGAAACCACGGTTCCCAATAATGTTTAGCAATTTCATGCAAAAGTTGATCCATAAATATTGTGATTTAAAGTTTATTTTCAGGGTTTATTGCGTCAAATTCACGTTCTAACGTTCGAATCTCTGACAGTAAAATTTTACGGCGTTTCCTTAATACCGTTAATTGTGATGGTGAATTATGCGTTTTATCTTTTATCCGTTTTCTAACGGTTTTAATTTCATTCTTTTTTTCAGATATGGATTGTCGCAAAACTTCCAACGCTGTCATATTCTTTTATTTTGTTTAACAAACGGATGAAGATAAAAACCGATTCGAAAACCTAATAGTTGAATGTCAAAAAATATACCATAACAAGTTACTTCTTTCCATTCACCAAAAAGTTTCTTTGGATCAATCAACGACACGCCTTTATAAATTCCTGCTTTAACATTAAAAGTAATCAGAGCGTGTATCCAATCGACGCGAAATTGAATATAATATTGATACCTTAATTTTTGCGCGCATATATTTATTATCATAAATTAGACGGATTTAATTTAACAATTTCATACTTACGCGGAACGCCGCGAACTTTTAACCATGACTTATATAAAAACGAATGTTTCTTTTTAACAATTTCTTCAATATCCAACGTGTTAAAAATTACAACGTAATCAGTCAATTCATAAAGTTCTATCGGTATCGCGCGTATTGAATGAAATAATAAATAAATGGTGTTATGATCATGCCGCGCGCTGACGCACAAATGTTTTATTTTAGCGTTGCAGCCCTTGTTAGAAAAAAACACCGTTGCCTCTTCAAACACCATTGTTGATTCACGTTGTAAAAGCATATCAGATAAAAAAGAATCCATATCTGGTAACGGTTCGTTATCATCCGCGTAATATTCACCTTGAACGTCATATACATGAAAACGAGTTTCATGTACATGACGTGTGTGTTTTTTGGTGAAATGACTTTTTCCGTTACCGCGCGCGCCGACAACGATAATAACTTTTCCTCTAATCTTCACCTAAAAAATATTTTAAATCGTATTGTTTTGATTTGTCGTTAAAGGTTTTAATAATAGCTTGTTCTAAATCAATTCCTAAACGACTAGCTAATAAATCTAAATAAATAGCGATTCCGCCGATTTCTTCGGCAAGTTTATCGCGGTTTATATCTTTAGCTTTTTCATTTGTTCCGGCATCCAATCCGCCGGCTTTAACGCGTTCAAGTTTCTTTACTAAATTACAAAGTTCACCTAATTCACCGGCCAACGCAGTAGTAAAAAATAGTATAGAAACATTTTCATAAGTGTTAAATCCTTCAATTGCACGTTTAACACTTTTATCCCTAAGTTCTGAAAGATTAAGTTTTTTCATTTTTATTTTCATTTTCGGGTTCACCACCAAAATTTACAGTCTGACCTTTTTTGCGGGCTTGCGCCATCATCGATTTAATCATCATGTAATTAGTTACAATGCCGCCGATCATTACACCGCAATATAAAAGAATCGGATTTTCTGATAACTTTAACGCTTTAATAAACTCTTCCGCCATTGCTACGTTATCCTCATCATTTAATTCTTCTTCTGAAAGATAGACGAATTCAGGTGGAACAGGATTTTTAGAAATCCATCCGTCAACGCTAACGATTATTCCGCCAACAATTCGGTTAGACATTCGGTTAACAAGTCGTCCCGGTAATTTAAAAACCCGTTCGGTTTTTTCTTCGCGCGCTTTTTTCTCTTCTTTAGTTTCACGCTTTTTTCTTTGACGCGGTGGTATAAAATCTTCGTCCGCGCTTTCAGTCTGTGCAACTTCCGGTTCGAAATTACTTTTTTCAGAACTAAACGCGGACATTACGTTTCCGATTTCTTTTTCGTTTTTATTTGTGTCATCGTCAGTGATGACAGTAATTGTAGGTGATTCTGAATCTGTTCCCGTTTCCTTATTTTCTGTTTCGGAGTTAGTTTCCAGTGTTTCTTTTTCATTGTTAAAACTTTTCTTTCTACGTCCCATGATTATTTTTTGTTAGTTGATTCGTAATAATTTTCTATTTTAGTTAAAATTGCGTCTAACGAACGTTTCATACTTTGTTCATCCCATCCAGAAATTCTTTCGTAAAAACGTTCACGTTTTTGTAAATCTTCCGCGCGAATTAAACAAGTTGAAACGGAATCTTTTTCAACATGACCTGAACGTCTGGCGTCGTCAATTAAAACAATCCATCCGTTAGCAACGATTTGTTCTATTATTTTTTCCATGTTATTTTGTTTTACGTTTTCTAGTCATTTGAAAAACAGTTTCTTCGAGCGTACATAAACGCTGCCGTTGTTCTCCGACTGTTTCAAAAACTTCATCAAACAATTCATCGACACGCGATTTACCGAACGTTCGCATTTTAAACCGTCTCCAATTACGGCGAATAAACCACCATAAAAAACAAATCGCAGTAATTAAAGTTAATCCCAATTCGACATAAATAAATAGCCGAACTAGATACAATGTTTCAGTTAGTTCGTTCATAAAATTACAGTTTTTTGCTTCCGTTAGTGTGAAAAACGTGAACTTCTTTTTTCGATAAATTGATTATCACGTTAGTAATATTCTCTTTTATGTTGAGATAATCTTTCAACAAATTAACGTGGGAATCAACTTCTTTAACCACTAACGGCACATCCGTGCGCGCGCCGTCTTTTAATGTAGTTAAAATTTCGTTTGCTAAATTTATTTCCACAACTTCAACGCCGGGAAACATTTTCTTAAACATTGTAATCAGAATTTTCTTGTTCATAGTTTTATTTATTAATTGAATTTAAAAAGTGTTCCATTCTTTTAACGTTAGCTTCTGTCGTTTCTGTAACTCTGAGAATGCCTGCGTTTTTTAATTCGGTTCTACTATAAATATTTATAGCTAAATCGAAATTCCTACACGCGTTTTTTAATTGCATGATCATTGTTTTTTGTGCGTTAGTCATTATAGTAAAATTTTTAGTTTTGCTTTCATGTACAACATACCAAAATTAAACGCGGATTGTTCATTTAATACGGTAATTCGCGCTTGATTTAATCCGCTAGGGTAACGGTCGTATTTAACAAAATATCCGCATGACGCGCCGTGTTCTTTTACTAACTGTTCAATGGTTTTAACGTCATCTTCTGTAATAAAAATTATTATTTCCTTCATAGTATTTTTAGTTATTAGTTTTTTAATTCGTTCGTCGCTTTCACGTAAACGTTCAGCCATACGCGTTGCAAATCCCGCCGTAATTGTCGGAATATTCCAATCGTACACATACGGTCGATTCGACATATTACCGACTGCCTTTCCGATAGTCGGTCCGCTAAAAAATTCTTTTATCGGTCTTAAATAATCTTCGTGAAACTGACTCATACTAAAGTGTGATTTGGTTTTGTTTCTAAAGTTAGTTTGAACGGTTTTGTAAATCCGCCGGGTAATTTTTTTCGTTTTGTGTAATCACCTGTGAGAACTTTAATTTGTTTTATAAACGTTCCCGGCGGTAAATTATCAACACGTCTAAATGATTCACGTGTTTTAATCATTCGTTTTATTTCAAACACATTACCTAATTGATCAAAAGGCACGGAACCTTTTTTAATACCTTTTAAATATTCTTTCTGATTCCATTTATTTTCCTTTTTATCAAATTCAACACAAATATAATCCTTCAACGCACGCACTTCTGTAACAATTTTTTCTTCTTTCTTCCATCCACCTAATTCGCTGGAATTTAAATCCAAATTTTTTGTTATAAATGTTGAATCAGTATCGCAATACACCGTATCGTCAGGATGTAACATTATTTGTTTATGTAACATCTTTCTAACTTCCGCTGTAATGTACGCACCCCAACACGCAATTGTGTGCGATAAAATTTCATAGACTTCATATTTTAAAAAGTACCCTTTATTTACTTCAATTAGATTAACATGTTTAATTTTGTTTTTCTTCATAAAAGTTTTTGCGGTTGAAATCTTATCACAATATCTAAATTTTTCAATTAGACGCTGAATAAGTTTTCCATATAAATTGTTCATGTACAATTTATAATAATACTTTTTAAATTTATTTGTCGTCTGACTTCGCAATAAATAAAAATGATCAATGTAATCTACAAAAGGACTGTCTATTCCTTCTGAAATAATTACTTTGTGAATCTTTATAATCGTAAGCGGTGTAACTTCACGCGCGTATCTAAATTCGTTAAATGTCCATGATCCGCGAAATGTTCCTACCGGAAAAATTAACGAATTGTCTGTTCGCCACGGTAACACCGGAATATTACACGAATCATCTATTGTAACCGTTGCTTCAACCATTCCCTCAAAATCTAAATCGTTAATATAACGATCAAATTTAGTATTAGGAACAGATCGTAATCGCGACGGATTCGGAAACTTTAGTGTTTTCATTACACGCGGATACGCTGAATTAATATCATAAACGAACGCCTCGGTCTTTCCTAACTTAAATGCTTCCGTTCTACCGCCATACAACGCATCAAAAAATTTATCTGAAATTGTATTTACTTTAATTGTCTCTTTTAAAAAATCCGTTCTGAATTTTTTCAAAGATAAACTACCAATTGTAAACGACGGTTCAGCATCGCTAAACATTTCATCTAACGAATCGTACGCAATTTTACAATCTGTAATACAGTATTCAATATCTTCTTTTATGCGTTTGACGTGTGAAATAATATTACCGTCCTTATCTTTTTTAGAACCTAATTCCTGTTTTTTGTTTCCGATCATTTCACCTAATTCAGCGATTGAAGTAGGCAGCAAATTATGAGAATCAGCAAATTTACAGTTGCCGTTAGTACACGTAATGAATTTACCGTTAAAAATTGCGTCAGGGTCTAAGTAATAAATATTACCGTACAATACCGATAAATCATATTCAGCGTTATGTGCGTAAACAATTTTATTTTTATATTTTCTTTTTAAGAATTCTTTTTTAAACTGTTCTAATGAATGAATGACCTTTACAAAATTTTTACCGTATACAACACCGAAAATAAAATGTTCCGGACGCGCACTAAGAAAATATTTAATAGTACCGTCCGGAAGTTTTTCGCCTGTTTCAGTATCAAATACGAAAAAATCTTTACCGCGATTTTTTAATTTCAGCGGTCTTAAATAACGGCGTCTCATTATTTAACGCGTCTAACTTTACCTGACGCTATTCCTCCTTTACGTCCGATGTTTGCCATGTGTGTCGGAATCGATGAAGTAGTTTTTCCGCCTTTACTTTGAATTTCTTTACGTTTTGCTTCGTCCATAGAAGCAAATCCGCGCTTTGCGATGTTTGACATAATTCTATTATTTTAAATTCAGTTACATAATGCGATTCGATAATTTGTTTTCCGTCATTTTCATAACGTTTAAATTCAACAAACAATTTAGTTGTTGAGGCAGGAACCAAAATACAAGATACCTCCCATTTAGAACACGGATAATCAATAACCTTTCGCGTTAACACGTCCGATATTTTTTGTTCATGTTCAGTCGAAATATCAACTAACTCAAAAGTTGAATCAATTATTAAACGGAAAACTTTATTATTTTTCATGTATCAGCGGTTTCAATATCTATTATTATACTGGTTAAATAATTTCGTAACCTGTACATTTTTTTCCAGTAGTTTGGTGAATTACTAGCCGGCGCGCGGTGAAAATCGTAATTCATTTGTTTCAAACGTTCCTTAATTAGTTCCTTAAACTCTTTAAGTGAATCAAAACTATATTCATCTAAATCTGTATACGCTTGTTTGTCTTTTCCTTTTTCTTCAAAGAACGTAATTTTTACAAACTCGTTCGAATCTTTTAACGGTTTAAAATCCAAAGTTGATACTATAATATCAATCTCCTGTTCAGTCTTAAATTTATTTCCTAACGCAATATCATAAATTGCTTCACCGCGTCTTTTTTTAATTACAAACGCAGACTTAATTTTTTTCGTGCGGGTTTTCTTTTTTAAAGAAACGCGCCCGCGTTTTTTCGCGGGCTTACGTTTCGTTTTTGAATTACTTCTTTTTTTCTTCATCCGGAAAATCGTCTAATTCCTTAACGGTAAAATCACCTGAATCTGTTTTAGTGATTCTGATAATTGAACCTTCATAATCATCATCGATTAATTCGATAATGTTATCAGGAAAGCCGCCGACCTTTAACAAAGATTCGTCTTTCATTTCAAAAGTGATTGTATTAGTATCAGTACTAATCGAATCAACTTTACCGGTAATTACGTCACCGGATTTCATTTTTGATTTTAAGGTTATTTCACCCATAAGAATTAAATTTAAACGTGATTTTAAAAGAATTAAAAGAGGGAATTTTTTAGATAATAAATCGAATTGTTCGCGCTGAAAATTAAAACGGTAAATCTCCTTCTTCAATTTCCGCTTGTTCGTCGGTTACAACGCCGATAGACATATACGTCAAACCGTTTCTACTTTCTTCAATCGTTGCTGAAATTGGAAATTTACCCGGCGTAGAAAAATTAACATTTCCGGTATAATCGGCGTGATGCTTCAATTTTTTACGATTGTTTTTATATAAGACACCGCGATCAGAATTTGCTAAATCAATATTTTCAGTTTGATCTTTTTTTCTATCAACCGACAAAGACAAATAAACTTCGCCGTCATCAGATTTACGCGCGTGTGCGTGTAACCAATAATCACCGGGTTCTTTTAATTCTAATTCGCCGACATAATCAATCACAGAATCAGGATCAGAATTTTTTGAAAGCGTTCCACATTCTTTAGAATTAATTTTTTCGGACGTTGGTGAGTACGCCGGTTCCAACGGTTCGTTTTTTTGTTGTTCTGATTTTGTGGCAGTTTTTTGCGGCGCTGATTTTTGATTTACATTTTTGTTCATAATCGATTATTTAAAATTTAGAAATTTATTTTTACAAAAACTATTTTTTACTGAACAGGCGATTCAGGAATTATTTTTTCAATTTTCTGTTCCGTTTGATTTAGTTTCAAGTATGAATCAGATAACGCTTTAGCGTCGTTGTATCTTGTATCACAAAGTTTACGACGTTCAATAGTTTCATCATTCATATTAATTAAAAATTGCATAACGGTTTTTACCTCCGTATGAATTTTTTCCAAAATATCGCCGTCGTCGTTTACAGATTCATTTATTGATAACTGTTTCGTAATGTTATCAACCATACCGTTAATCAATACGGCGGGTTCGGTTTCATGTTTCAAGCCGTTAACAACTGCTTTAACAACTGTTAACATTATGATTACACTATTTTTGTACGCACCGAATTTTTCAGTGTTCATCGTATTCAATTGCAATATATTATCACCGTGATAAATAATTGCGTTTTTAACTGCAACTTCCATGTTTGTGAAATTTAATTTTAAAGTTTAAAAATTTGATTGTATTGCGTCGGTTTTCCGTTTCTGTCCGGATGACTTAACATTGCTTTTTTTAATAATGTTCGATCATTGATTTGATCGTCCAACGGTAGGGCTTTACGTGTATTTACTTTATTAGCAAAAAATGCAACTTCAATTTTGTGTGCGCGTTCTGCATAAGCGACCCCATGTAAACCTTCACGCGGAACAATGCCGTAATACATTTCAATGAACTTTTCCATTTTGGTATAAACTAGGTAAAATAAAAAAGAACCGGATTTTCCGGTTCTTATGACTGTTGAAATATAGAATCTTTAAATTCTATTCAACCTTTAACAAATATTCGTAAACTTTTTGCGCGGCTGTTTTTGCAATTGCTTCGCGCTGACCTTTCAGAGCAACGATCATATTTTCCTTCGATGTTTTCATTTCAGGTGTTCCGGCAGGAATGTTTTCAAGCGCGGATAATCCTTTAACAGAATTTTTAATATTCCGTTGACAATCGCGAATGAAACTAGAAATTGTTTCTTCTGTGTTGTTCACTTGCTCCGCGGTAGTTTTACCGGTTGTTGGAAGTTGCGCGGGTTTTTTACCGGCGTCTTTCTGATTTGCATTTTGGTTTCCCATAAATTTTAAATTTAATTGTTAAAAATTTTTTTAAAAAAGGAATCCGGTTTAGTCTCCGCAATACGCCCCGGTTTATTAATCCGCACGTATCCCCGGTATTTTTCACCGGATTCCCGATTCAATAATACGGAAAAATTCTTAACCGGCAATATGAAAGCGACAGTATTTTTAACTAAGTATATTAGTAAGATTCGATTAAATGTTAACCAATAATGTTAGTACCAACCAACCCCCTACACGCACTAATGCAAAATCTGATACAACGTCCGGCCTACTGTTAATTCGTATTTGTCAATCAA
>Ga0268265_10002005_pt1 | contig 16034 bp, 18 predicted proteins | sample KBSSwiS52_FD_190355 | JGI IMG/M metagenome (GOLD analysis project Ga0268265, IMG submission 190355) | Switchgrass rhizosphere microbial communities from Kellogg Biological Station, Michigan, USA - KBS Switchgrass S5-2 (SPAdes) (version 2) | ecosystem: Host-associated > Plants > Roots >... | reverse complement strand
TTTGGACCCCCCATAGGCAAGCCCACCGGACGAATGGATGCCGGCCGTCGAGGAAATATTCACGATCGAACCGCCACACGCCCGCCGCATGGCTGGCACAACAGCCTTCATGCCCAAGAATGTGCCGAGCGCATTCACTTCGAAAATCGCCTTGAACAGGTCTTCGGTCACCTCGTCAAAAGGGACCTGCTCGATGAGCGCGGCATTGTTGACGAGCACGTCGACCGAACCGAAAGCCGATTCTGCCTCGTCAACGGCGTCCGCCCATTCACCGGATTTCGTCACATCAAGCCGTCGGAAGATGGCGGCGTCCCCGATCGAACGAGCGACATCTCGGCCCTGATCCTCAAGTATGTCGCACAACATCACCCGAGCGCCCTCGCGGGCAAGATCTCTGGCGATGCTAGCTCCCAGGCCGCGGGCTGAACCGGTCACGATCGCACTTTTTCCATTCAATCGCATCGGCTTTCTTCCTCTCCAAAGCGTGATCAGAAGCGCGCAGTGGCGCCATGTGCGCCTGTTTTCACGCACTCACGCCGGTTGGAACTCCGACATTTCCTAACGGTCGTCAATAAGAAAACTTGACACTTTTGGAGAACTGCAGTCTCGCTCTGGAGAGCTTCGCAAAACACGAATCCAGCGTCACGGAGAGAACGCATGATCTTCGACTATGTCATTGTGGGGGCCGGTTCCGCGGGATGTGTCCTGGCAAACCGATTGTCCGAAGATCCCCGTACCAACGTAGCGATCATCGAGGCGGGACCGAAAGACACGCACCCCGCCATCCACATGCCCCGCGGGTTTCCAAAGGTTTATCAGCATCCTGATTTGTTGTGGCGCTACAATGCCAAGGTCGGCGGCGGCAGCAATCGTGACGAGATGTGGATTCGTGGCCGGACGCTCGGCGGGTCCAGCTCGGTCAACGGAATGGTATATGTGCGCGGTCACCCCCAGGACTATGACGAGTGGCACGACATGGGGCTGGTGGAATGGGGCTGGCCCGAGATGCTCAATGCCTATCGAGCGATGGAGAACCACGAACTCGGCGCGGACGAGATGCGCGGCGAAGGCGGCGCACTCGACATCTCCGCATTCCCCGGCAAGCATCCGCTCGCGGAGGCGTTTATCGAAGCGGCGGGCGAACTAGGCGTTCCCCGGCGCGAGGACCTGAACCGTGAAGCGCAGGATGGCGCGGGATATTATTTCCGTACCATCCATCGCGGCGGCCGGAACAGCTCGGCCAAGGCCTTCCTGAAACCCGCGCGCCGTCGCAAGAATGTTCAGGTCATCACCGATTTGACCGTCGATCGCCTGCTCTTCGACGGCAAGCGCGCCACGTCCGTGGCCGGGCGACGCAACGGCGAGGAGATCGTGATCGAGGGCCACGAGATCATCCTTAGCGCAGGCGTCCTCAACTCCCCCCTTCTGTTGCAGCGGTCGGGTATCGGCCCCGGCGCCCTCTTGCAACGGCTGGGTATCCCGGTCATTACGGACAAGGCGGAAATCGGACGGAACCTGCGGGATCACCGCGGCACGGCAGGGGTTCAGCTGCGCGTCGATCGCGACAGCCTCAACCATTCCTTCTCGGGTCTCAAGCTCGTCGGCAACGTCCTTCGTCAGCAACTGTTCGGGACCGGCCCGCTGGCGGACTGCGCGTTCGAAGCGGGGGCGTTCTTCCGTACCCGCCCGGACCTCGACCGGCCTGATGGTCAGCTGTTCATGGGGGCGTTTTCTGTGGACGGGACGAAATCCTTTGCCGAGACGGTCCTTGAAAGCGAGCACGGCATGATGATCGGCGGCTATTTCATGCGGCCCTTTAGCGCGGGATTCATAGAAATCAGCTCGCTCGATCCGTTCGACAAGCCCTTCATAGATGCCAATGTGCTAGGCGATCCGCGGGATCATGAACCGTCGATCGGCGTCTTCAAGTTCGCCCGCCGCTTTGCCGGGACGACCGCGCTTCAGCGCTTTGGCGCGGTCGAAACCGTTCCCGGAATCGACTTTGCCGATGACGACGAAATTCTGGCCTATATGCGGCAGACGTCCCAGCCCGGCATTCACGCCACGGGGACATGCCGCATGGGCGTCGACCCGGACGCGGTCCTTGACGGTCGCTTACGCGTAAAGGGCGTGGAGGGCCTTCGGGTGGTCGACTGTTCCGCCATGCCGACGCAGGTTTCGGGGAACACGAACGGCCCGGCGATGGCGTTTGGCTATCATGCCGCCAATCTGATTCTGGAGGACCGGCTGGTTAACGCCTGATGGGCGCGGTTCATGTCGGGTGCACCGTCGAACCGCTCGACATCGGAGGGCAGGATCACGCTGCCGCCCCAAAGACGCAGCTTCGTTCCCCAACCTTGCGCCGGTGCAGCCCGATGTGGACAGGGCGCGATTGTGCCCGATGACAACAGGACGAGAATATGTCGATCACCATGCCCCAACCCGACGCGGAGACAATAGCGAAGCGCGATTATATCGTCGCGGCGCTTCGCGAGATCGTGACCGGCGAAGGTGTGATTGATGACCGACGGGCTGCGCCCATGGGAGTCGGACGGGCTGACGGCTTATCGCCAGCCGCCCAGTGGTCGTCCTGCCGGAATCACTGGATCAGGTCCGCGCCGTGCTGCGCTGGTGCGCACGCGAGAATGTGAAGGTGGTACCACGCGGATCAGGAACGTCACTATCGGGTGGTGCGCTTCCGCTTGGGGATGCCGTGCTGCTCGCCATGGGCAAATTCAACCGCATCCTTGAGATCGACTATGAAGATCGCATCGCCGTCGTGCAGCCGGGAGTGACCAACCTGGCGATCACACATGCGGTGGAAGGCAGGGGCTTTTATTATGCGCCTGATCCGTCCAGCCAGATCGCTTGTTCGATTGGCGGCAACGTGGCGGAAAACTCGGGCGGGGTGCACTGCCTGAAATATGGGCTCACGACCAACAATGTCCTTGGTGTCGAGCTGGTGCTGATGAACGGCGACGTCGTGCGCCTTGGTGGACGGCATCTCGATGCAGGCGGCCTCGATCTGCTGGGCGTGGTCGTCGGATCGGAAGGACTGCTTGGCGTGGTAACGGAAGTGACTGTGCGTATTCTGCCCAGACCTGAGACAGCGCGAGCCGTACTTGTGGGGTTTTCCGACGCGGAAAGCGCAGGAGCCTGCGTGGCGCAAGTAATTGCCGAAGGAATCATCCCTGCAGGCATGGAGATGATGGACCGACCGGCCATCCATGCCGCAGAGGCGTTCGTGAACGTCGGCTATCCTCTTGACGTCGGCGCGCTGCTGATCGTGGAAGTGGACGGACCGGCGGCCGAATGCGACCACCTCATCGACGAAATTGCCCGCATCGCCGATGCCAACGGGGCTGTAACCTCGCGCGTGTCGCGCGACGAGGCCGAGCGCGTGGCCTTCTGGGCAGGTCGCAAGGCCGCCTTCCCCGCAGTTGGCAGAATTTCACCGGATTATTACTGCATGGATGGCACTATCCCCCGAAGGCGGCTGCCTGAGGTTCTGAGCCGCATGGAACAGCTTTCCCGGAAATACGAGCTCGACATCGCGAACGTCTTTCATGCGGGTGACGGTAACCTCCACCCGCTCATCCTCTACGATGCCAATATTCCCGGCGAGCTCGCGCGCGGGCAGCGTCCCGCGTCTCGATCACGACCCCTGGGGACGATGCAAGCCTTGCATCGTCCCTCCATGTAGTAGGGACTTCTTGCCCCCGAAAATCAATGATGTGCTTCGAACGCCTTCGATGCGTGGAATTCGTTGTCGATCGCATCCTTGTACGTCATACCAAAATTATCGTCGATCAGAGCGTTGTAGGCCACAATGATCTTGCGGTCGTGCTTGGCGATGTCGTGGGCAAGTGCCTTGGCCTCGTTCAGAAGCTCCGCCGGCTCGACCAGCCTATTCACCAAGCCCCAGCGCTCGGCGGTCGCGGCGTCGATCAGTCGGCTCGACAAAGCCATCTCCTTCGCCCTGCTAACTCCGATCAGGTGCGGCAAGAGGGAACTGAGCAAGGCGCCAGGGAGCAAACCCACGCGGGAATGGGCGTCGCCGAAGCGCGCGGTGGTCGAGGCGATCCTGATGTCGCAGCACAGGGCGAGTTCCAGTCCACCCGCCACCGCCACGCCATTGATCGCGCCGATTACTACGCCCTTGAATGCGGCCAGGCCGAAGCGCGTGTGCCCGAATCCGATGGTTGCGTCACTCGGGGCTGTGATTCCTTCGCCCGATGCCATCTCCTTCATGTCGAGGCCGGCGCAAAAGGCGCGTTCGCCCGCGCCGGTGAGCACCGCGACCAGAACCTCTTCACCAAATCCCGCAAAGGCCTTTTCCAGCTCTTCGAAAACAGCACGCGACAGGGAGTTCAAGCGTCATAAATCGGATATGTAATGCAATGTCCCCGGGTGCACGAAAGGCACCCGCGCCGAACCGCGTGGCGGATGTCGCCGTCCCGACGTTCAGTGTCCCTGGAAATAGACCGTCGGTCGTCCCATTATTTCGCTCCAGTCACGGGGCACCTTGCCATCCAGATCGGATATTCCGTATCTTCGGCCCAATGCAGCACCGATCAGGGTTTGCCCGGAGAGCGCCTTGCGTTCAGGATCATCAAGCAGTTTCAAGATGACGAGCCCGGAGAATTCCGGCGTCTCCATTTCAGGCACGATCGAACGCATTTCTGGAGGGAAGTCCTCCTCCGTCATAGCCTTGAGCTGGTCGGTCCGTATGAAACCTGGCCAGAGCGATACGATCGAGAGATCGGTGTCCCGTGCGTCGACGGCCATGTCATGCACCATCTTGTCCGTACCGGCTTTGGCAGCACCATAAGCTGGACCGAAGTGGTAACTCACCGCGCCATAAAAGGAGATGTTGACGATCAGCGTGGGTCCGGTCTCTATCATGAGGGGCGCCGCAAAATAGCTGGCCGTGTAGTTGGACCGGAGGCCGATATCGATCATGTCGACGAGCTTCAGATCCTTCTCCCAGAACGGGCCGGGGCGGATCAGTTCTGCCGCGTCCACTGCCGCCGCATTGTTGACCAGCAGATCCAGTCGGCCCTGCTCTCGCCGGACGCGATCAAACAACGCCTGCACCTCGCTATCATTCCCGTGGTCGCAGCGCACCCCGATCCCCCGTCCACCGGCGGCGTCGATTTCGCGCACCGCCGCTTCGAGATCGCCAGCATTACGACCGGTGACATAGACTGTCATGCCGCCGCTGGCGAGCGCGCGGGCGATACCTCGACCCAGCCCACGACTTGCTCCCGTCACGAGCGCAACACGATCCGTCATCTCTTTTCTCGTCTTCTCTGTCATCATATAACTACAGCTGATCTACGCCCGATAGTCTCACGCCTCAAGAACCAACCGGTCGATCGACATGAGCCGTACCTTCTCCCTGCTTCGCAACATGTTGTCCGTAGTTCCCCGGCAGGATAGTGTTTCGACAGGAGAAACCGGTTTTCCGGGGGAGGATTACGCATGACACTATCACTCGAAGAACGCGTCCGCATCATCGAGGACCGCGAGGAAATCTCCCGTTTGCGGGTGAAATACACGCTGTTCAACGACGGAGGTTTCAACGGACTATCGACGCACCATGACATCAATGCCCTGATGGACCTCTTCGCGCCAGACGCCATATGGGAGGGTCCTGCCAGCACGCGGACTGCGAGAGGCATCGACGAAATCAGACAGCTGATGATTGACTTTCAAGCGACACCCTTTGTCATTCACAATGTCATGAACCCGATCATCGATGTGAATGGGGACGCCGCCACTGGCAATTGGCACGCGATCATCGTGATCAGCCATGCAAGCGAGGCCGCTTGGATGTTCGGCAACTACGAAGAGGAATATGTGCGCCTCGACGGCAAGTGGAAGTTCAAGAGCGTGCGCTATGTGTCCGCCGTGCAAGCGCCGTACGCGGAGGGTTGGGGCAAGCTCGTCGCGCAATGATAGCTTGCCGAGGCTGGCGGAGGGGCGAGCCACGCTGCAGGGCAGATGTCGGCACGGCGTCCGGGCGTCACGATATTACCGGTCGTGTCTTGGGGGGGCTCGTGCAAGCCACCCGGGGTAACGGTGTTTTCAGGCCACGGCGATCCAAGGCATGAGTTCGCCGACGCTGTTGGCGGGATGACCGTTGGCGAGTGTCGTGAGTGTACTGGTCATCCAAGCGTGCGGATTGATGCCGGTGATCTTGCAGTTTTCGATGAGCGTGGCGATCACTGGCCAGTTGTCGCCGCCCTCGTCAGAGCCAGCGAACAGCGCATTTTTGCGATTCAACGCAAGCGGCCGGATCGATCGCTCGACCGTGTTGGAGTCCAGTTCGATGCGGCCGTCATCGAGGAACACGGTTAGGCCAGCGGTCTTTGCGACCAACGCGCTTGGCAGAGAATGGCAAAAAGCTCCTTTTTCGCGCTCCATGCCTCGAGTGCTCCCTTCCTGCTCGGTGCAGCAACAGGCGTCGTGGAACCCGGTCGCCGTGCCAAACACCTTGAGCTTGCGCGTAGTCGTCAGGCGACCTTCCCGTTCCACGTCGACCGAGGTAACCCCGGCTCCCACCTGCGGTTCCGGCCAGTTGCGATCGCTGGCCTGAGAACTATTTCAAGGGCAAGGCGTTGTCTCGAGCAAAGCCAGGAGACCGAAATGGTGAAATTCGGATAACAGCTCATGAGCGAGGAGCACGGTCCAAAGGCGCTGCTGGAGAACGCATTGTTGGCCGAGAAGGCCGGCTTCGATTTCGTGTCTATTTCCGACCACTTCCACCCATGGCTCAAGTCGCAGGGCCATTCGCCTTTCGCCTGGACCGTCCTTGGCGCGATCGCCCAAGCGACATCCAGCGTTGGCATTACCACCGGGCTTACTGCCCGATCATTCGCTATCATCCCGCCATTGTCGCCCAGGCGGCGGCGACAGTCGCACTGCTGAGTGACAACCGCTTCTCGTTGGCGATCGGCGCGGGAGAGCGCCTTAACGAGCATGTCACCGGCGCGCGCCGGCCTTCGATATCCGAACGGCACGCCATGCTGGCCGAGGCGATCGACATCTTCCGGCTGCTCTGGAGTGAGGGGCCCCGAAATTATCGTGGCGAGCATTTCGTCATCGACCACGCGGAACTTTTCGACCTCTCGGAGAAGGCGATACCGGTCATCCTCGGCGTGAGCGGGCCGGAGTCGATGGAACTTGCCCGCAAGAAGGCCGACGGCATCATGACCACGACGCCCGATTCGAAGCTGGCGAAAGGGTTCGAGAAAGGGCCGCGATACCTCGAGGTCGCGCTGGCCTATGCGGCTTCGGAGCGGGCGGGCCGCGAGTTGGCCCATGAGCGTTTTCGCTTCTCGGTTTTCGATTGGTCAGTGAACAGCGAGTTGCCGACCGTCGAAGGGTTCGAAGCCGCGACCCACTCCGTACGCCCCGAGGACCTGGCGGAGACCATCCCCGCTGGTCCCGATTCGGAACTCCATCTCAAGACGATCAAAAAGGCAATCGGTGCCGGCTTCGACCATATCGTGCTGACTGGGATCGGCCCCGATCAGGCCGGGTTCACTCAGTTTTTCGCTGAGGAACTGAAACCGGAACTGAAATGACTCCGGCTTACAAAATCTTGGATCGGTCAACGACAGGCTGGGAACCAAGTGAATATTGTTCGAGTTTAGCAAACGCCGGATTTTTTCGGCAGCAAAAGGCAAAACGGAAGGCGTGAAGCAGCTCCTCCAGCTAGGGAGTTGTATCCACTGACGCGAGGATAACTTACCATGCTGTGGACAATCGCGGTCATCTTGTTCGTTCTCTGGCTACTGGGCTTTGTAGCCCTTCATGTAGGCGGCGGGCTTATTCATCTGTTGCTCGTAATAGCTGTCATCGTGATCGTTTATCAGTTGGTGACGGGCCGACGGGTTTAGCGCTGAACGGGGATGCGGCGGCCAACCTTCAGCGGTATTCGCAATCGCATCCACGAAAGCACATTGGCCGAACGGCTTGGGCCAGGACTGATTACTGGCGCAGCCGATGACGATCCCAGCGGGATCGCAACATATTCGCAAGCGGGGGCGGCGTTCGGCTACGGTCTCGCCTGGTCCATGCTGCTAACCTATCCACTGATGTGCGCGATCCAGCTTGTGAGTGCCCGGGTGGGCCGTGTGACAGGCAAGGGGCTCGCCGCCAATTTGGGCGCGCGGCTCCCAGTCTGGCTGATGACGATCCTCCTTGTTGGACTGTTTGGCGCGAACACGATCAATATTGGCGCCGATTTCGCTGCGATGGGCGCCGCCGCAAGGCTGGCGATCGGGGCCAATGAGAGGATAATGGCAGTCATCTTCGCCGTTGTTTCCTTGCTTCTCCAACTGTTCATTCCCTACCAGCGATATGCCAACGTTCTCAAATGGCTCACGCTGACGCTCCTCGCCTATGTGGCCTTGGTGTTCGTGGTGAAGGTCGATTGGCCGGCGTTCGCAAAAGGGCTTTTCCTCCCTACTCTCGACGGCAAGCGCGCAATTAGCACGGTGGTCGCGGTGTTCGGCACGACGATCAGCCCGTACCTCTTCTTCTGGCAAAGCTCGCAAGAGGTCGAAGAAACCGAGCAGGATGACGAGGTTGAGCCCTTGTTGGATCGGCCCGAGCAGTCACAGGAAGTCTTGCGTGGCATTCGGATTGATACTTTCATCGGCATGGCGGCCTCCAACATCGTCGGGCTCGCAATCATCGTCGCGACCGCCGCGACGCTGCACGCAAACGGGAAAACATCGATAAGCACCGCCTCCGACGCCGCCAGTGCCTTACGTCCCGTCGCTGGCGATTTTGCGTTCGTGCTGTTCAGTCTCGGCATCGTTGGAACAGGGCTGCTGGCCGTGCCTGTACTTGCGGGTTCGGCAGCGTACGCTATCGGCGAGGCTCGGGGATGGAAAACCGGGCTTGATGAAAAGCCCTGGCAAGCCGTCGGCTTTTATGGCGCCATCGGTGCGGCCACCCTGTTCGGTTTTGCCATGAGCTTTACCTCGATCGATCCGATGAAGCAGCTCTTCTTCAGCGCCATCATTAACGGCGTGATTGCCGCCCCAATCATGGCTGCGATGATGTGGATCGCGACCAGCCGCGACACCATGGGAGAATTCGTTGCACCGACCGCTTTACGAATCTTCGGTTTGGCGGCGACCCTCGTCATGGCGGTCGCCTCGATCGCACTGCTTGCTACCTGAACCAGCCTCCGGTCGGCGAGGGCCAAGTGCTCAACATGCAGGGAACTTCGGCGACCGCCTCTGGTTTTGGGATCAATTCCTGTGCGCTAGGAGACCGTAAATGGCCGACCAATTTTCCGACGCCATCGCCGTGCTCAAGGCCGATCACCGCAAGGCCGAGGACCTGTTCCAGCAGGTCGAGAGGACCGGCGACGGCGCGCGCAAACAGAAGTTCGCCGAGCAGATTTGCAACGAGCTGAAAATCCACACCACGATCGAGGAAGAGATGCCGTTCGATGGCATGTTCACCCAGTGCCCCAAGGCAGGCGTCGAGTTCGTCGCGCCGCGCGACCGGATGCTGGCACGCAAGCAGGCGCTGCTGCAGCAGGCCAAAGGCAACGGTCTTCCCGCTGCCAAGCTGCGCCTACTGAAAACGGCCTGAGCCATGGTCGCGCGCGAAGCCGACATGCGGCCGGTGGTGCGTGACGACGGCCACCTACCCGACGAAGCCGCTGCGCTCGCCGAGCGTGCCCTGCGCGTACTCGGCGGGCTCAAGCGGTGCGAAATGACGCTCGCCACCGCGGAAAGCTGCACCGGCGGGCTGCTGGCCTCGCTGCTGACCGATCAGGATGGTTTCGGCCGCTGCTTCGACCGCGGGTTCGTCACCTATACCGAGGAGGCGAAATGCGACCTTCTCGGTATCGAGAAGGTCGATATAGAGCGGCACGGCGTGGTGAGCGCCGAGATTGCCAAGGCCATGGCCCAAGGAGCGCTCGACCGTTCCAAGGCCGACCTCGCTCTCGCCATCACTGGCTTCGCGGGACCTGCCGGTCCAGGAGACGAGGTGGGGCTTGTCCACCTCGCTTGCGCAACACGGCGAGGTCATTGCGCCTGGCGCGAATGCCACTTTGGCGACCTCGGCCGCCAGCGCATCCGCAACCTGGCCCTTCAGCGCGCGCTCGAGATGATTGGGGAAACGCTGGAGGAGGGCGCGCAATGAACCTCGTCTCCGATCTCAAAGGCATTGGCTATCTGACCTCGACGGGAAGCGTGCTGTTGCTTGGCGCCGTTTCGTGGAAATCCGCGTCGCAAAACCCATGGCTCACGGCGGCACTCATCATGGGCATACTCCTCTCGGTCATCGGCATGATGCTACGCTGGCGCTCACACAGGCTGGATCAGAAAAAGAAGGAACAGAAGGAACGTGGCAATGCAGGAGCATGAAGCTCGCGGCCGGCGGTATCGATATATGCCTAAGTTGAACGAGATCGACCACCAACTCGACCGGAAAACCAGGTGTTGTCGTGCTATCATAGAGACGTCGCAAGGCAGCCGATCGAAATTCAATTTCGATCCCGAGACGGGCCTTTTCAAGCTTGCGGCAGTGCTGCCTGCAGGAATGGCGTTTCCCTTGTCGTTCGGCTTTATTCCCGGCACGGAGGCCGATGACGGCGACCCCGTCGACATCCTCGTCCTGAGCGACGAGCCGCTGCCGAGCGGTACGCTGGTTCTTGTACGGCTCCTTGGCGTGATCGAAGCCGAGCAGACCGAGAGGGACGTGACCGTTCGCAACGACCGCCTGCTGGGCAAGGTCGAAGCCTCGCATATTTGGGCTGATGTGGAGGAAGTCGATCAACTCGGCAATGCCTTCAGCGACGATCTCGAGTGCTTCTTTGAAACCTACAACACCCTGCGAGGTAGGCGCTTCAAGCTCAGGAAAGTCGCTGGGCCTGATAAGGCATGCCGGCTCATTTCAAAGGCCGAAATAAAATCCAAATAGCTAATGAACTTAGCCAGCATCGCGCAATCGCGACCATATAATTGTCGGTCACACGGGGAGCCCATGGTCACGGCATTGGCAAATTCTATCCGGTGCACTTAGTATAATATAGACTAACATATATTGCGTTAATCAGCATTAAAGGTTAAGGTGCAGATATTGCCGGTCACGTATATGGGCACTGGCAACTGAGGGACACCGGGTGCTCCCGCCCCTTTGCGGGAGAGCATCGTGCAAAACTCCACCAACACGTTGCAGCGGGCGATCAGCAAGCTCGCGCTGCGCTCGCCGATCAGCCCCCAGGACTGCGCCGCCTTCCTCGAGCTGCCACATGTCGTGCGGACGCTGGAGCGGGCCAGCCATATCATCCGCGAGGGCGATCCGCCCCGGATGTGCGCGGTGCTGCTGTCCGGCCTTGCCTACCGCGAGAAGGCCACCATCGAGGGCCCCGTCAGATCATCGCCCTGAACATCACCGGCGACATGCTCGACCTGCAGAACCTCTATCTCGAGGTGTCCGACCACAAGCGACAGACCGAAGCCAGTGAGCGTAGTGTCAAACACTGGCTTGCAGCCGAGCACGGGCCAGACAGTGTGTTTTTTACTTCAGCTGTTATCCGGGCATTTGTGCTGGGGGCGATGGAGCGACATGTCCCAGGGCGACAATCGACGCAGCCTGGACGGTCGGAGTACCTCGCGATTATGGCGGGCGATCATTCAGGCGCTGTGGAGCAGGGCCTTCAAGGCAGAAATGACCGAATAAATGACCCTCATCGTGATTAAATGACCCTATAACGGAGGTCAGCTCCTCCTCACCGAACCCGATGCGGCTGCTATCGAGCCCCGCCTCGAAGGCCGGGCTGAAGCTGTCGCTGGTCGTCACGTTTCGGCGGCGATCAGTTCGGCGATTTCGGCGAAGGCACGGATCGTGCGGGTCATCTTGGTCATTTCTGCCTCCTTGAATTGAGTTAAAAGAGGCATTTTCAAAGGCCGGTGCCTGACCCCGTGCCACACTTGGACTTGTTGTAGAGAGAGTTATACACCACCCTCGCCCTACGCACCCAAGGGACAACGGGGGCTCGATGCCCCTGTTGTCCCTTTTTTACGCGACGGTAGGCGATCAATGTCCCAAAAAAATGGGCGGCCTTGCCAGTGCAAGCGCCACCCGGTTCAATTGTAATTCTGATCAGAGCGCGTGCTCTGAAATATCCCGCTCAAAGGACGGATACGACATCGGTCCGGGAAAAATCTTCCCCCACAAAGAGCAGCGGGCAGGCATGTTCCCGGGCTACCTCGTAAGAAAAGCAGTCGCCGAAATTGAGATCGGCGGGATGCGCGCCCTTGCCCCAACGGGCATAAGCCTCGGCAACCCGCTTTGCCGAAGCCGGGGTGACGGACACGATCTCCAGACCCAGTCCGTCGAGCAGCTTCGCCGCCTCCTCGCCAATATTGCGGCGCCCCGCGACGATCAGGGTTTCGGCAAGGATGGCCGCCGAAATGATAATCTCTTCTTCGGCCTCCATCGCCGTAATGCAGGAATCCGCCGTGGGTTCGTCGAGCAGGATCGCCATGATTGCCGACGTGTCGATGGCGATCATCCGGGCAGACCGTCCTCACCATAGAGGAAATCCTGGCTGCGCGCGGCGTCGGGTCCGGCTGCCACCTTGGCGATAGAGGACGCGCGAACGCTCTCGATCAAGGCTCTTCGAGATGCCCGGTCCCGCACCGGCTTGACTGGCACAAGGCGCACTGCCGCTTGGCCGTAGCGGGTCAGGATGACCTCGTCCCCGGCCTCGGCGCGGCGCACAAGATCAGTGAGTTGACCTTTGGCATCGGAAACCGAAATCTGCATAGGAGCCTCCCGGTGCTCATCAGAATTGACGACATCTGCAACATAGACCATTTAATAGTCCAAATCAAGAATACGCTCGCGCCCACCCGAATGGAGCCGCATAAGGGTTGCCATCATGGAGATGACCGAACGGGGTCATCTCGGAATCGCCATCCACGCGTCCGATCGCGACGATAACGAAGCGTGGCCCCGCTTGCAGCATCGCTGCATTCCATCAGCGCGAGATTGCCGTCGGCAGCGGCATCGAGCAGGGTCTGGAAATCGCGCCGATGGGATTCCGGAATCGCCATCACTGCCTCCTTTGAAATCGCATAGGGCGGGAGCAACACTCCCGCCCTACACCAGCCTGGATAATTCAGGCCCACATCCTCCGCACCGCGGTATCGGCCACCTGATCGACCTTGCGGAAGGCATGGATCGGATGTTGGCCTGCCGCAACGTCTGATAGAGATTGGCCTGCAATCCCATACCTATATATCGGTCAAGTCCCCCCTGCGGGACGACACAGGCCAGGTATATGCCGTGTTCGGGATTTCGACCAACATCACCGAACGCCAGCGCGCCCAAGATGCGCTGGCGACCAGCGAAGAACGCACGCGTCTCGTCGTCGAGACGATACAGCAAGGCGGGCGCAGCTGGCCTTGGTCAGTTGATGCTAGGAACTGCGCCGGCTGCTGGGGTTTCGAATCGCTTCGACCCGATGGCGAACACCTTCGGCGCGGCGCGCTATCTCCGCCAAATGCTCGACAAGGTCGGGGTAATGCATCTTGCTCTTGCCGCTTACAACGCTGGCCCTGCGCCGTCGAGCGAACTGGCGGCATCCCGCGCAATGGTGAAACACCGGCCTATGTGCGCGATGTCCTGCGCAATTGGGACTTTTAAACCTGGGGAAGTCGTGAGTTCCGGTCGAGTGCGCGTGTCAGGACTGCTTAGTCGCGGACGGCGCGGGATGCTCTTGACCACCAAAGACTGCGAGGTGTGGGTCATCGAAAGCGACGATCCCTCTGATGAATTTGTTGGCGCAACGGTAGTGGTCGAAGGCACTGTCGTTGGCATCGACCGCCTTCGGCGAGAACGTCCGCCAGACCATGCCGAGATCCGCGAGGAGATGCGTGATATCGCCTCGCGGCGGCGTCGGTTCGGCTACCGGCGTGTGGGCATCATGCTCGAGCGCAAGGGGCACATCATGAACCACAAGAAGCTCAGCCTCGCCGACGCCCGGCGGAAGCCGGCGATGTGGCGCTACGACTACAATAACGTCAGGCCGCACTCGTCCTTGGCGAACCGAACACCGGCATAAGCGCGCCGGGCGTGCCTGCAAGATGGAAGCGTCCCACCCGGCGCGCTTGTGCCGGTGGCGCAGCACGAATATCAAACCGGTGGACTCTCGTTATGACCGCGGGACCAACGAGGGGCAGATCGATGGGTCCTGACCTAGGCCGGTTCGAGCAGATGGCTCCGGAGATTTGCGCGTTCCGCAGGCCCTATGCCCAGTTCCTCGTCGAAATAAGCCTCAATGCTCCCCCATTCGCGCTCAATGGCATCCATCGCGGTGTCCACTAACGGCCTCCCCTCTAAATCGACAAGCGGTCGGGGATTAAAAATAGTCGGTCCATGGCGCTCGATCAGCCTGATGTAATAGGCCGCGACGACATTGCGATCCGCGATCTCAGCGAGGCCTGCACGATCCAACTCGAACTCCGGTCGCCGCAACTGTGTGGACAGAAGATAGTCCGCATGAATCATCGGGCGGGCCACCCCCAGGACGGCAAGCAGCAGCGCGACAGCAAGCCCGGTTCGGTCTTGCCCGGCCGTGCAATGTACGATTCCCGGCCCGTCGCCAGACTGGAGCGCATTAAATAAGCCGGCAAAGGATTTCCCCAACAGCCTAGCGAACTTCAAATATAGACCACCTTCCAGCGCACCGATCCCGGCGCTATTTTCTGCAGTGCGGCGGCTGAACAGAATCGCCGCGTCATAGCTTCTGTCCACTTGGAGTGGCGGCACCGTGCCGCGCCAGACCGTGGGGGCGATCTCCCGTTCCGCATCGGATCGAAGGTCGCACACGATACGGATGCCCCGCTCATCCATCCACCGCCAGTCGGTGCCATTCAGTGCCCAGAGCGAACCGGACCGGAACAGCTTTCCCCACTTCACGCGCATCCCGTCTGCGGCTGGATAGCCTCCGATGTCGCGTAAGTTTGAACTGCCGTTCAACTGAATATGTCGGCGGTCCAAATCCATGACCAGTCTCCCATGCTCTGGGTCCTGATCCATAGTCGGTTCACGTGGCGACCGCATCGTCAAATATCACAACTCGAATTCATGGAGTCTCTCTGCCAAAAAGTTCCGCAGTATCATTGCCCGAGTATGGGACGTCGCACATGATGAAGGCTCGCACCGTGGGTGCCGCAAATTGGGGACATGGTATCCGTGAAATTGTCTGCGTTGTGTAGCAAGCTGCTGGATATCGATCCCGCTGTCCCCGCAATCCAGTTCGAAGGTCACTGGTACACTTGGGGATGGGTGTAGCAAATCGCACGGCAAGTGCACGCCCAACTCGCAAACATCGGCGGAGCGCCCGTAAGCTTCGTCGCGCGCAATCATCCGGCCGCGCTTGCCGGTCTCGTTGGTTTGCTGACGCGACCGCGAACGGTCAGAATGATCTACGCATTCCAGTCGCCGTCCGCCATGGCCGCCTCCGTAGAAAAGCTCGGTTCTCCGGTCGTCATGATGATGGAGCAGGATTTGACACCCGAAGTGGTGGACGTGGTTCAACGGCATACAATGGGCGTGATTACGCTGGGCGACCATGGCGCGCAGACCGCCATGAATGCGGCCAGCCCGGAGCCAGCGCCGTCCGACCCGTTTCCCACCATCGACATTCTCACGAGCGGCACAACGGGTCCGCCCAAACAGTTCCCGATAAGCCACGATGTCTTTGCGCATATGATGCTCAACCAGGGCAGCCCGGTGTTGGAAGATCCCACCGCCCCGCCGTTCATGATGGCGTTTCCATTCGGAAACATCGCCGGCGTTTCCATGTTGGCGGGATCCTTTTTGCAAGGACAGTCGATCAGGCTTCTGGAGCGCTTCTCGCTTGAGGAGTGGCGACGCTATGTCGTCGAATACCGCCCAACCGCCAGCGGCCTGCCGTCTTCCGCGATCCCGATGGCTCTGGAGGCGCGGTTGCCGCCAGACGATCTTGCCTCGCTCAAATACAT
>Ga0268265_10002004_pt1 | contig 16040 bp, 26 predicted proteins | sample KBSSwiS52_FD_190355 | JGI IMG/M metagenome (GOLD analysis project Ga0268265, IMG submission 190355) | Switchgrass rhizosphere microbial communities from Kellogg Biological Station, Michigan, USA - KBS Switchgrass S5-2 (SPAdes) (version 2) | ecosystem: Host-associated > Plants > Roots >... | reverse complement strand
TCCCTGCCCTTCTTTTTTTCTTATTTTTTTATAGGAATTTTTTTCTTTTCACATAAGTATGGCACGCTATTAGCTAGGAATCAAATATCATGCCATTAGCATATGCCATGCCAATAATAAATAAAATGAAATTATTTCACATGGGAAAATTTTCTCACAAGCAAATCGTATACCAAAGTATAATTGTAAAATGTACAATAGAAAAATATGCGTATCGTTCAATCGGCCACATTTTTCTGCTTTGTAAAAGTTACAATGGCACGAGATGTGCTAGGGGGTTGTTTGGTTTCCGAACGCGAAAAATGTTCCGCCCCGGGGCCGGGGCCTGCCCTCACACACGGGGGCTTTATTTTTCAAGTATAGTGCGGCTTCCGAACTTTCCCCAGGATAGTTTACTACTTTCGCAGCCGGGGGTTATTTCAATTATTTCCAATAATAAGGATGTTATTATGCTATCACTAGTCCTATCAGCCCTTCTTGCATTTATGCCCGCACCCGAGGTGCAAGCAGTAATAACTCAACCTAATGATACTTTAAATATAGCTGGAGTAACTGTAACTCGCCTGAGCGGCTTTGACTCCACTGCAAGCAGTGGAGACACGGAGATTATACGGTGGCTATGGGATTGGGGCGACGGCGGATTCTCTATGGGGCCAGAAGTTTACCATACTTTCCGAACCGTTGGCAAGCAAACGGTCACGTTAACGGTCTTTGGAGACTCCCTTAATTCTAAGTCTTCTACTACAATTAACATTGATGTTAAGGCTTTTGATGGTAAGGTGTATTTCGTTAGTTCAAGCACCGGTGACGATAAGTTTCCTGGGACGGCCGCACTCCCATTTAAATCAATACAGAGGGCGTTGGATGCATCGGCGGCGGGCCGCCAGGGACGCCCCGATGCAATAGCATTCAAGTCGGGCGACACTTGGGATTGGGATGGCGATTTATTCCCTAACCGTCCTTCTGTTTGGATCAATTATGGGGCTGGTTCTCTCCCTGTAATTAACATGGGCGATGGCCACTCTCTTTATTTAATGAACGGATTCCATTCCGAGCCCGCCAACACCTACGGCTATTCCGTATATTTGAATAATATTTGGTTTAAGTGGCCCACCAGTAACCGAGCAAACATGTTAAATCTTGGTACTTGGGGTTCGCAGGTTGTCGGTTGCCGCACAACCGGAGGCGGCATGTCCGCTGCCGGAGGCCCCGAAAAGATTACTTTAAAGAAATGCGATATCAACGGCGTTGACTACTCTGGCTTCTTTTCTAGTAGTAGTTGGTGTGGGGTTCTTTCGTGCAACATTCATGGGAATGGAGCGGACCCTACATTCCACCATGAAATCTATATGAGCATGAACCAGCACGTATTAGTAAAAGATTCAACTATTGATGGTCGCGGAGCGAAAGGAGCAAACTACGCTATCACTTTCTCGGGTACTCGAAAGTTCTATGTTGCTGATTGCGATATTATGCACACAAATTATGGTTTGAATTTGGGCACTAACGGCGACGACGATCAGCGTGAAGGTCAAGATGGCCTAATAGAACGTTGTGCAATTCATGACATGGGCGAATTTAATCAGTGTGGGGCCTTCTGGTTTACGAGAATGGCACGCTGTGTAGTAAAGAATTGCTTAGTTTTCAATTGCGACAAGTATATGAGTCAGGCAGTAATTATCTTTGTTGACCGTAAGGAAACCGACAACACCCACGACATACGTATTCTAAATAATACCTTCTATAGCAATGATACCCAAGGAATACAAGTGGGCCCCTGGGTCAAGAATATCAGTTTTACTAACAATATTGTTTATAGGGATAACGATCAGCCATTCGTAGCAATGGATAGTGCGACTTTGCCAGAATTACATTTTGATTACAATAACTACTTCAATACGGCCTTCGGCCCTGACGATTCGCGGGCTTTTTATGCCTCTGGAAAGAAGTCATTTAACGACTGGAAAAAGGTGCAAGACGCCCATTCTGTTTGGGGCGACCCATCATTTATTGATCCGGCAAATCGCAACTTCCATCTGGCGGCCGATAGTGCGGCCATCGACATCGGACTAACAATAAATAGCGTGTGGGAGGATTTCGCCCGAGCAGATAGATTGCAAGGCGGAGCCTACGAGGCGGGGGCGTTTATTTACTAAGTTCCTGAATTATTTGATCTATACTCTTGACGACAGTTTTGTTATTTAAACTCTTGTATAGATATTTATTCCACATAATTAATGCTTCTTTTGTATAAAAGAATAACCTATCTCCGCCAAGAAAATAGTCTAGTTGGTGCCCGAAACAATTATCTAACAAATTCTGAATTCTATCATCCTTAATAAAATCAATCCAAGCGGTTTTCAATCCCCAATTCTTATGGCCCTGACAAGAAGCGATTGTTTTAAATCCGTGTAGCCACATTAATGCTACGGTTTTTCTAATACCACGATCTACCGGCTTTCCTAAGCCATCAATTATCAATCGAACCTCTTTAAGTTGTTGATTAAGGATTTGTAGCTTATTCATAACTATCCTCTGACTGTCGGCAACTTCCATTTAAGAGCAACTAACGGCCCTATTTCATCCTTTGATCTCAAGGACGCCAGTAATTTGGTTGCGTCTTTCAGTTTCTTAAATGTTGCGATTTCGTGCTTTAGTTCCAAGCTCTGGTCATAACTATTAATTCTATAATTAACATAAACTGTATACTGCTCGAAATAAAGGTGATATTCCATGCCTACGGAAAGTAGGTGATATTCTGAGGTGGGGATAGTTCTACGTTTACTCATCTACCAAACCCCGATCTGGTTTTACCCGAATTGATTCCCAACTTCTCAAGCTTTTCACGGACTGAATAACGTCGATCTTCACCCTTGATATAAGAACGAGAAATGCTCGACTGCGTAAGCATGGCGTATTCAGACATAAGGGCAGCCTGCGTAATATCTTTATTGGCGGTAAATCTCTCAGTGAAACTTGCTTCGTTTTGTTCCAGACTCTTGGTCCAAATGATTTTTGCCTCATCGTATGTGAGTGGGCGAAGCACAAGGAAGTCAAAGCATCGTCCCGGTCTAATTATTGCAGGGTCAATTTCACTGATTTCTTGGTTAGTTGTCATTACCACTTTTGTCTTGCGTTTGATAACACCATCACTATAGGATAGTAGCTGGCTAACGAAGTTTGCCTTGCTTTGATCGGCTGTATCGCGGCTACTAAGGATGTTATCCACATCGTCAAAAATCACAAGTTCATAGTCGTCTTCGGTTAGCTGAATCCATAGTTCGTTACTAGAAAATGTCTGTTCATCCTTGACATAAGCAACGCTCTCATAGAACCCGTCATTTATCAAGTAATGAATAAAGGTGGTTTTGCCGACCCCAGGATCTCCATAAAGAATAAGGATCTTTTCGGGTGCCGCATCGAACTGTTCGCGTAGCAACGCGATATCGATGTTCGGATACATTTCCGGGATAATCCTCTTGGTGAGAGCCTGTGTATCAATATGCTTCTTTTCAAGCTCGTGAGCACTCATGTAAATATAGTTGAAGGTTTTCTTGTCATCCCGCAAGAACTCTTTTATTTCTAATTGTAACTTCTCAAGGTCTTCGTAGGTTTTAGCCTGCATCCCGCAAAAATTATACTTGTCGATTTGGAACATGCACTTGTCGTTATAAAGAATGTGTGCTTTACGCCCAAGGTCGTGGTGGATCATGCCAAGTTGTTTCGTGCATTTTTCAAAAAGGGACGGTAATTTATCACGATCGACAGGTCTATTGCCTAGAACTTTTGTGTAGCCCTGCATATAGAAGTCGAAACTATTTATTCTGTTTGCCGAATATTCGAGATTGATACTATCGGGATCAACAACGAAGTTTGAGTTCATGCAGCTTTTCCTTGAGAGCGGTAGGTATCTCGGTAAGAGAGTCATCGCCTTCACTCTGGCCCGTTAATCGGTTGCGATAAAACCACGCTATTGTTCCATCCTTTTTCACAAAAATATCTAGTAGGTTTAAACCATCTTCGCTAGTATAATAAAATACCACACCATCGCCATCTTCTGTTAAGCGTGCGTTCCAAGCACCTTCTAGCAAATTCGCAACAGGAATGGCAAATTCACAACTGATAAATTTTAGCCACTGCTCGATCGTTAGCATAACTTTAGTATTTCTCTGACTCTTGGAGTAAGACCTAGATTTACTGCATTAATATATGTGTCGAAAACTTCGACACTGCTGCTACACTGTCAGCCATGTCCGGTATAGTCTTGCGACTCTTCAAAGGCCGCAAATTTTCCATCCTTCATTCTTACAATTGCTCCGCCCGGCTCTTCATCGGGTACAGACTGTTCCCAATGTAGCACTTCTTCTATTTCATCTAGATTAAAGTCGTGAGGATGTTGAAAGCAACACCGTTCTAAGTAACGCCAAAATGCTATGAAGTCTTGTAATAGTGTATTCATACTATAGATTCCTAATTGTGGGAGTCAATTAACATGGAGAACTTTTATGGGTTTAGCGGATGATATTAAGGCGAAGCTAGCTGTGCTCGATCAGGCTATTGCTGACGCCAAGGCCCGAGTTGATGGTAAGCTTGCTCTTAGCATGAGTCAGGCAGAAGCTGATGAAATCAGTGCCTCACTCGACGCTGAAAAGGCTGCGGTCGATCAGATCGGTGCCTAATGTTTGGCTATTTAATCAGGCTACTTCGAAGAATATTTTGCGGCGATTGCCTAAGTAGGGCAGAAGCTGCTGATATAAATCGAAGGCTTGATCTAGCCATAAAAGAGGTCGAAAAGATTGCCGGGGGTTAAACCCCGGCTTTCTGTTTTATAGCGAATGTCCACATTCTTTACAAACATTGATTTCGATTATATCGTGAACCGGTAGATCAATAGAGAGGCATTTGTCGCTAATTGATAAGTCTTTAGTAGCAATCTTCCAAACGCTTCCGTCATATATCCGAACATCTACTAGACCCCCTTGGTCTGCGACACCAAGGGCCCGTCCAATGTATACGCCACCAAAACTAACTGGATCTCCAATCTGGATTACCCCAACTGACTGCTCAATATTTATAGGTTTGACAATTTTCCCGTCCTTAAAATACATCCCGCTATTGTCATAGTTAACATTGATGTCGCCATCCGGTTCTGGCTTAAATTGATTGTCAATGTCGTAATCAACTGGCACGCCATTAACAGTAACGCGACCTGTTAAATCAGGAACTTTATTTTCTGTGCATACGCACGGGATCTTACCATAAGAAAAGCCCGTATAGTCACATTTTTCACATCCTGGCATAATTACTTCTCCTGCGGCTCAACCACCTGTTGAATTTCTCGGTAAGTGGCGTTTGCCGAAATTCCCATTACTTTTTCTAGCATCGGACTGACGGGCCCAATAAATCCAACCCCAAGCCCCTTAAAGCTTTCTGCTTTTGCCGCCGCGTCCTTGCCAGGAAACACAACGTAAAGTTCTGCTTGTATTACTCTGACTTCACAAATCCGGTAGCTGTTCTCGTCCTTAAAATAAATCCAGTGGGCACCGGGATATTTCGGAATCTCAGTAACAACTGGGGGGAAAGTGTCGTCCAGCTTCGTTTCGCATTTCTTGGACTTTTTTGGCATAATCAATTAATTCCTTGGGAAGAGTTTGACTTGCTTGAAGGACAGTGATACCAACAAGCTTACCCTCTGTATTAGTAATGAAACCTAGCGTATCGAAGTGTGATAGACAGTTCGTCCGTATATCTTGCACAAGCCGAATTACCGCCACATCGTGTACTTCATCATATTCAATTGTTATCATATACAATTGTTACCATAGGGTCATCGAGATATGGAGCTATTGCCGCTCTTACAACTTTCCAGTCTAATCCGCCGCAGCCACACCCCACTCTAGGCAGGAAATAATGAATGGTGCGACCCTGTTTTTGAATTACCTTTAGATCATTTTGCAGTTGTGCGGCCGAACTAATAATAAGATTTAGGTCTGACGGCTCTTTCCAGTGATTTTTTGTTGGAAAGGTCATTAACTTTATATCCATAAAATGATAATTATGGTTGCCGGTTTCTTTTAAGCGAATCCCTAGTTTTTGGGGCAGGCTCGGAAACCTTCGTGCCGCTTCTTTGGCCAAGCCAGCACCCATCACCGCATCACCATTCTTCTTTACTATACCGTTAGTTGGAATAACAATATAGCCCTGATCGGCATAGTCCCAAATATTGCCTTTTACTTCTTCCATTGAAGAGCATTACTTTCTCTGTAAGAATCGTATACGGCATTCATAATAATTTCCTTATGATCTAGGGCTAGATCGGCCGTTGATAATTCTTCGATTGGCAAGAACTTAAAGTCGCTAGCGTCGTCACCAGCAACAGGTTCCTGATCGCCAAATCGCCACTTTACTCCGTACACAAAAGTAATGTACCGATCGCGTGGATCGCGGCCAATCTTATCGTAGACTCCGATAAGCTCGAACGCATTCTGCGGTTTAAAGCCGCACTCTTCCTCGAATTCGCGTCGAGCACAATCGACTAGCCTTTCGGACATTTCCAAGTGTCCTCCGGGCGTCGCCCACTTACCAGCATCGGGGTAGTTCTTTCGTTTTATTAGCAATACCCCTTTTATGGGGTGTAAATAAATAATGTCGGTCGTAGTATTGGTTCTAGGATATTCGTACGTATACTTAGTCATCAATTGACACCATAGCAATGTTGTTGTGTTCATCGAGCACCATAAGTGCTTCGCCTGTATCTACCATTATGCTAAGGTGTTCGTAGATTATCGCGGCCAATAAAGCTTTCTTAAAGTCGTCAAGTTTAATCACTTGACCAACGGGAAACTGATAGGCGGCCATAGCCCAGGCCCATTCCGAAGGATTGTTCTTGGAAACTTTTCGGCCGTTAATCCCTTTTTCGTGGGATGCAGTTAAGAGTGGTTTTATCTTAGAGTAGTCAATCGTCATTTTCTTCATAGAAGCAAGTTCCCAAAAAGGATGTTAAGTTGAGGTCGTGCATTAAGGCGTGTCGAGCCCAAAGAATTTCGATCGGACTTAAATCCGTTTGGTCTTTGTCAGCTTCCACCGGAAACATTATGCAACATCTAGCCTCTTTTAACGTCGGTAAAACAATGTCGAATCCACGACCACCACTAAAATTAAGTTTACCATTGTTATCTACTTTGCCAATGATATGTGGCAGTCCAAGAACATGACCTAGTTCGTGAAGACAAGTTTTGTAGATTGACTCATCAGGAAACTTTTTCTCATCTATTTCTTCTTCTTCATTAAAGAAGAGTAGGTGTAACTCGGGGTTATAGAATCCCAATGTATTTGTACCAGCAGGATCTGACATTGTTGGATAACGGCCAAATACTACGGATGTTGAACCGACTGGACCACTCATGCCACTAATAATGTGGAAGTCAACAGGCACAGACATTGCCCATCTATTCATTGCTCTAATCAATTGCTTAGTGATACGCGGATGACTTTCTTCAATTTCTTTTGGAAGTATAAACGGTTTATAGATTCTTGAGCCACAATATAGATCCATATCGTTATGGGAGATATACAAGTTTGAGCATGACAAGATGGTAAAACAAAGAAGAACTGCTGCAATTACTCGCATAAATCTCTCCTTAAAAAAATAAAGCCGCTGTTCGCGGCTTTGAGTCGTGTTGCTGTCGTCCTGGGGCATTCTTGATTGTCAAATTGGCAGTCATGATTCTCCTACGATCGTGAACACTAAAAACTCCTGATATATTAGTACACGAAAAAACCCCACAACTCTTTCGAATTGCGGGGCTGTTGATTCTTAGATCGTCATTTTTGTTACGTTGCTGGAGGGGCTGGCGGCGTCTTCTTTTCAGGACTTCCGAAGAACATAGTAAGCCATCGCATCTGTGGAGGCAACTTGTGTCCAAGCTTTCTAGCTGCGGCTGCCGACGCCATGAGCACGGTAAGCTTTGTCCAAACGTCACCGTTTGTAGCAAGGTCTTTAGCTCTCGGATCGGGTGATGTCGTGGCCCGTGCATAAAACGCCGCTGCTTCGGCAGCGGAAATTTCTCCATCGTTATCTGTGTCGGCGGGTCCAACAATCGCTTCGAGTGATGCAACCGTGTTGCGTGCCTCTTCTAGAGCGGCAGCATTAGCTGCAACCTGTCCCTGTAAGTTTTGTACGGTTACAGCCGTATCTGCTAACTTGCTGCCTACGAACCCTATAAGGTCATTGATAGATACTGGGGCGGCGTCTGGATGAGAAGCAGAAATGCAACCCATGCTCATCGTCCCCAAAACAAGTGCTAATAGAATTTTACTGACCATGCGACTTCTCCTGTTTCCATTTTAGAATTTCCGTGTACGTTTCGATTAATATCGTCTTCTGCCCCTCTTGTATTTTGTTAATTGCCTGATCTTTTAATATCATATGAAAGCCAAAATTCACATTAGTTTCATAAACTGGGACTTGTAGGCCGATCATAAGCTCTACATTGTCGTAAGTGCCTAGTAGACCACAACTTGTGAGCATTAATATTAATGGTAATAGTAACTTTCTCATATAAAATCTCCTAGTAAGGAGTACACTATCTCAAAATTTTCGAACAATTAAGATTTTTCTTGAGAAAAAAGGGGGTGTCGAAGGCTCTATAGTAATAGAGTTTTAGACTAACAGAACACGACTAGGCAGCACAGACAACCTAGTAGTCCTTGAAAAGAGAAGATAAGTACACAGAGGAGATCGTCGTGGCGATAGTGAGAGAAGATGACGTAGCTGGTCAAACAGTTAAAGTAGAACAGCAAGATAGTTTAATATATGTTAAGTTAGGGTTCGTGGGGCCGAAGACGTTGGAACAGGTCGAAAATAAGCCCTCGGACGCGATTCCTCTTTTTAAGGGGTTTTTTATTACTGGTAATTACGCAGACGTTAGGGCAGAGCTTCATAAACTAATAGATCAGGCATGTGATGCTCATGAAGAAGCTAGGAGACAACAAAATGGTTAAGAGTAGCAAGAATAATAAGCTAGATATCGTTACTAGCACTAATGGCGGACATAATGTTATTCACAATACAGCCACGGGCAAGTCTGAAGTGAAAGTGCCGCAGCCTGAAAAGGTAGAAGTTGCACCTATTGGAGTTGCTAAGGCAAGTCCCGCATTCCAGAAGGTTGAGCCAAAGGCTTTGGGTTCCAAGGAAGAAGAAGCCAAGGTATTGGCTAAAAATGTAGAGAAGACTGAGGAAACAAAGTAAGTGCCAACCGCCGTCCCGTTGCACTATACGCAAGTTAGTGGAATTATCGAAGTTCTAGTTTATCAGGAAACGAAACGTCTGTCGAGAATGGCTCCCGACAGACCCGATCTTGAACAAGAAGTAAGATTGGCGTGTGTCAAAGCCTGTGAACTATATGATCCAAATCGAATTGGGCCCTCCCCTTATCAGTTTCTTAAAACTTGCGTACGTAACCACCTTTATAATTTGAATCGTGGCAAGTACGTCCCAAATAATCCGCCATGCTCCCGCTGTCCTTTGTGGGATAAAGCCAATAAAGTCTGTATTATTAAGGAGGAAGGCTGTGAAAAGATTAAAATGTATCGTGAGCACATGGCGATGAAGGCCGCCCTCCACAAGCCAGATAACATAGGTTATGAAGCTCTTGATTCTAGGGCTGGACATAGTACAGACAATGCATTTGAGTTGGACGCAAGTATACGCGATGTTTTAACTCCTGAATTGATTCCTTATTATGAGCAAATGCTATCTGGACATTCATCGGATATTCCTCCAAAGATTAAGACGCAAATACGTAAAATAGTACGGAATCTTTTGAAGGAGGACTAAATGGCTAACCGAGTTATTACAGAGCAAGAACTAGCTACAATCGCTCAATATGCTGAGTTAGGCAAGTCTGACGCCGAGATCGCAGATATTCTTGGTTGGACGGCGAATATGGCTAATGCTCCACGAGCCGTTGCCAAACAGCGTCGTAAGCTAAACTTAAAGAAGCGTGGCAACAATGAATTCAATCTCGTTAAAAAAGATGTCAGTCATCTAGCCAAAAATAAACTTCTCGAAGTCATGACTCGTCAAGAGAGATTTGACTTTATAAAGGCACGCATCAATACAAATCCTCGTAATATGATTGTGTTTTCTTCGCTTTCCGTGGAAGAACAAGCAGTCTTCCTTGATGCCTACTATAATATCTTGCAATCCACAGATTCTCTTACAGAGGCCGAAGAACAGCAACTTTTCCTTGCAATGATCGAATACGTGCTTTCGCTTCGAGCCCTTCAAATGAAGTCCGAAGAAGAGAAGTGCGTTAAGGAAACTCTACAAGGCGTACACGAAAAAGATAGTCCTCGTTACAAGTTGTCAACAAATCCTAGATATGACGAGGCTTACCAGAACCATGTAGAAAACTACGAACGTCTTATGAAGACGCTAAAAATGTCTCGTCAACAGCGTCTTGAAAAAGTGAAGAGCGACCGTCGAACACTAGTTGATGTTGCTTCTGAATTGTCAACGCAAAACGCTCAGGCTCAGGCGGCAGATGAAATTGAACGCCTATCTATTGTGAGCGACGAGGAACTAAAGAGACTTTTGGAGAACGGGTATATTTCGGGGCTTTTTGAGAGCAAATAATGAAAATAGCAATGTTGTTCGCCCATTGGCGTCAGTTTGGTGAATCGTGGTCAACTCCACACTCTTGGCAAGACGAATTAACTGCTCGTGGACACGAAGTAGTTGTTTATAATTTATACCACAACAATGGTGAATTAAATCGTAAAACGCGAATGCGTTCTTATTCCGACGCTGGACTTAATCAGTTACATAATGATGTATGTGCTGGTATCCATTATGATGCTATTTATGTGCTAGATTACGGGCCTTGGCAAAGTTTGCGTCTTTGCAAGCAATATTTCCAAGACTCGATTCTTATTAAAGAATGCGGAGACGAGCCACAAGCACACCAGCTTCATATGCAAACGGCTCGCCAGTTTGATATTGTTCTGACTCCTGATAAAAGATGTGCAGCACGCTATCAGTCATTGGGAATCCCTGCAACTTGGCAAACCCACTTCGCTGACACAAAAATCTTTTATCCCCGCCCCGATATTGCGGAATCTTGGGATTGCGTTACGACTTGCGGCCCCCGAGGTAATGGACTAACAGAAGAAATTAAGGCGGCCCTCGGAGATCGCTTTAATAACGAGCGTTATTTCTTTGGAGAAGATCACGCCAAGCGATTGTCTATGGGAAAGATAGTATTTCAGAAGTCTCAGTATGGCGAAATAACCCGGCGAATATTCGAAGGTATCGCTTGTGGCAAAATGGTTATCGCTGATAAACTATCCGATGATACAGGTTTATCTTCTCTTTTAGAGGATGGTAAGGATATCGTTTATTACACGAATGCCACCGAGGCAATTGATGCAATAAATCACTATAGTAATCATCACGAAGAAAGACTAAAGATTGCGGCGAGCGGCTTTGACAAAGTGACCAAGTTACATAGTATTGGTGCCAGAGTAGATGAATTAATGGGACTCATCAATGACAAGCTCAAAACGTAATGGTATTGTGTCAGATTTTAGTAAGGCAGAATATAAACCGCACGATCCTATGTGTGAGCCGGGATTAGTCTCTATTTTATTCCTATCGTGCAACAAACATAAGCTTGCAGATATTAGTCTTGCGTCCACGCACGCGGCCACGCGGGCACACGCGGGCGAGATAGAATGGTGTTTGCTAGAGCAGGGCACTGGAGAAGATGCCGACGACAACATTAGATTATTTCGGGATTTAAAGGTTGAGCGAAAAGCCATTATATTGCCAGACACAAACTACGGTATTAACAGTGGTTTCAACTCCCTATGGGCTATTTCCAGGGGAGAATTTTGTATGCACCATGAATCTGATTGGTTGAATCGACATACCTTTTTTGACTTCTTGCAATTAGCCAAGGAAATTATGGCTGAAAAATCAGAGGTTGGTATCGTTCAACTAAGGGCACCGAGCGATCCCAATGAGAACTGGGGACGCGGTAAACCGCAGTATAATCCTTGGTCTTGTTCTACCAAAGAGTTAGAAGACGCGAAAGTAAAAGTCTGGCTCGAAAAGACAAAGAGCGGTCACGAGTACGGCATTTCGGAATTTGCTAATGGCTGGAATCATAATCCACAATTGGTTCGCAAGAGCTTATTTAGAGAGTGTGGGCCTCTTCCAGAACCGCCATTAAATTGTGATCTTCGTCATGGTGAAACAGAAATGGCCGAAAGGGTAGCCAATACCGGATGTGCTATTGCTCATATTGGTATTGAACTATATTATCATATTGGTGGTGCCGTCAGGAGCTTATATGAACGATCATAACTTGCACGCTAAAGGTTGGGGCTATGAACTGTGGATTCATAATGATGAAAAATACTGCGGTAAACTGCTAGTTATCTTTGCTGGTAAGAAGTGTTCATTGCATTATCACAAACTTAAGCACGAGACGTTTTATCTTCAAAGTGGGCGACTTAGTGTTTATATGAAGTATCCAGATGGTCGTGAAGAACGATTTATTATGGAAAAAGGAATGATTCAGGAAGTGCCTGTGGGAACGATACACCAGATGCAGGCAATTGAACATGCCGAACTATTTGAGTTTTCAACACAACATTTTGACGACGATTCTCACAGAATTGAAAAGGGGGATTAAATGCAATTACAAGTAGGAAAATACTATATCTGGAAAGGCAAGACTGTCAAACTAGTTTCTAAGTGGGCACAGGGCGTCCATTTTACATATACGTTTGATGATGGTACTAGCGTGAATGGTGACGCGGCACAAATGGTTGCCTCTGGTGATCTCAAGATTTCTATCGAGGCACCAGAGTCTCCGCCTCTTAAGCCAACCGGTTCTGCGTTAGGCGTTGCAAAGCCAGCAAAGATGCTTCCTCCAAAATGGAATAGCTAATGGGCAGACCTCCAAATCCTAAGCCTATTTTAATAGTTGATACTCGGGAGCAACATCCTTTCGACTTCGATGGGGACGATGCTTTTGAGTCTATTGAACACACAAAATTAGACCAGGGCGATTATTCGCTCAAGGGTTTGGAGCACATTGTTTCTATTGAACGAAAAGCTAATGTCAATGAAATTTATACTAATTTAAGTTCACAAGAAGCTCGTACTAGATTCTATGCTGAAGCACAAAGACTGGCTGAAAAAGTAAAGTTTCGATTTATTATTGTCGAACAAGAGTTCGAGGACGCCATGAATCCTTCAAGCTATGCAGTAAATACTATGCATCGCAACAAGTATTCGCCATATATGCCGCCCGCCTTAGTCATTGGCAATCTTATTACTTTTATGGTCAAATACAATATTCATGTTATGTTTGCTGGTTCTAAAGCCAAGACAATGGCCAAGAAAATTCTTATTACTATTCATGACATGCATAGAAAAGGCGAACTACAATAATGCACTGGGTTAAGCCAATAACAAAAGGTGAGGTGCTCAAAACCTTTGAAGAGTTTGGACCAATGCACGGCCTAGTCGCAAACGCTAAGCCGTGTCTCGGCTGGTTCGTTTCACAAGTCTTTTGCAATAGACAGGGCAAACCACTAAAATTGCTGCCGTTCCAGATGGTTATGCTTAACATGCTATGGTACAAGAAGTTCCCAATGATCCTGGCCTGTCGAGGAGCAGGAAAGACGTTCATGTTGGGGCTTTATTGTTTATTAAGAGCAATGTTGGTGCCCGGTTCTAAGATCGTTATATGTGGTGCCGGTTATCGTCAAGCAAAACTTGTTTTCAAGTATATCCAAGAACTTTACGAACAAAGTCCTGTAATTCAGGAATCATTAAAAGGATGGGGCGGACCAAAATATGGTTCTGACGCTGCAACTTTTAAAGTTGGACTCTCTGAAATTACCGCAATCCCAATTGGCGACGGCGATAAAATCCGAGGTCTTCGTGCGACAGTTCTTATTGCCGACGAGTTTGGTGCGATTCCAGAAGAGACATTCGAGATTGTTCTTTCGCCGTTCACTTCAGTCCATGCTAATCCAGCCCAAAGAGCGGCAATTGCAAGATTCGTTAAAAGATTGCAAGAATTAAAGGCTCATCCAGCACTGATAGAATTAGCACAAAATACGCAAGACTTCGGAAACCAAATTGTTATTTCGGGCACCGCCACTTATAAATATAATCACTTCTATAAGCGATTCAAAACCTACAAGATGTTTATTGATACGCAAGGCAATAAAGAAGAGATTAAAAAGGCGATTGAAGAAAGATCACTTGCTACTGCTGGTAAAATGGCCGCAGTATCAACAGACGACGTAACAAGAATGGCAAAGATGTGGGTACATTATGCCGTTATGCAATTGCCATATACAGCATTACCAGAAGGTTTCTTGGATGAAGATACTATTAGATCAAATAAGGCATCTTTCTCGTCATATCGATTTATGCAAGAGTATATGGCTCAATTTCCCGATGACTCTGATGGCTTTATTAAGAGGTCATCTATCGAATCGGCCACGCCGCACGCTCCCAATGAAACGCCGGTCATCATCGAACTATATGGCGATCCAAGGGCCGTATACGTTGCTGGAATCGACCCCGCCCGTTGGAACGACAATCTAGGCATTGTCATATTGAAATTAAGTTCTAGGGGCAAGGAAGTTGTTTATTGTGACGCCTGGAACAAAAAGGAATATGCCGAATCTGCTAAACGAATCCGAGAGATTTGTCAGAGATTTAATGTCCAGTATATTGCTATGGATAAAGGCGGAGGTGGTGATGCCATTACGGAATGGCTTTGCAAGAAACAGGACGGCATTAAGCCTGATGAATTAATTTGGCCTATTCCAGACCAACTAGAAAAAACTTCTGATCTTGGTGCCCCAGGTAAAAAGATAATTGACCTTGTTAATTTCGCGGGCAATTGGTCCCCCGAAGCTGCACACGGTCTTGAAGCGGCGATTAATCACCGCAATCTCTTATTCCCTTCCACGGATGGTGCAAGCGATACACAAACTATACGTCAGTACCTCCGCTATTATAATTTGCAGAATATTAATGAGGCCGAAAAGCAAAGATTATCTGTAGAATTATGGGGCATGGATGATTGGGAAGCACAAGAGGTTGGGGGAGAGCCTGTAGTTGGTATTTTTAATAACATAAACGAATGTATTAATGAGACTTGTGCGATTATGAAGGAAACGACCGAGGGTGGCACAGAAAGATTTATTCTGCCACGACTGGCCGATCAGCCCGAAGGGCTAGACATGAGACGCCGCGACCGTTTCTCAGCTTTAATGCTTGCTAATTATGCGGCCAAGTGTTTTCAGGGTCATGGCAATACTCCACCTAATAACGTAGGTCTATCTACATCTTCTAAACGAAGCCTTACCGGAAGAAAGCATAGACGCCGTGGCAGCGTAGCTTTCTAGTGTATTACCTCTCCTGGGGAGAGTCGATATAATCGCAATTTTATTACGGTGAGGTCAATGGTTAAAAAGACAAGAGGCGATATTAAGTTAGAAGCCATGCTGAGCCGATCAGCCAGTCCCGACACTATGTCACAGTCTACCGTGCGGGCCAATCAAAACAGGGCCATCGCTTATACTGGCGGCAACGGCTTTTTAGGCGACAGCATTGAGCGTCGCTTCGATAATGGCGGCAATGGCACATTAAATAACCCGAGTGCATATGAAAGTGCCTACGGGATTTACGGTAGTACCAGCACTGGTCCCTACGGTCGCCCAGGTGGCCTTTATAGTTCTGGTTTTAAATACCTTAAGAGATTTGCTGGTAACGCCAGTTTCATTCATCAAATCATTGCATCCTGCGTTCTTTGCTATATCGGCGAAGGAGTAGTTCGTAGAGTTCTCGATCTTTATGCAGACTTCGTTTGCGAGAATTTCATTATTCAGCATCCAGATAAGTCTGTTCGTAATTTCTATACCGCATGGGCTAAGAAGACAAAACTGAAGCTTCGACTTCGAACGTTCTTCTTGACGTTGTTCACAACGGGTAACGTTTTTAT
>Ga0268265_10001981_pt1 | contig 16209 bp, 18 predicted proteins | sample KBSSwiS52_FD_190355 | JGI IMG/M metagenome (GOLD analysis project Ga0268265, IMG submission 190355) | Switchgrass rhizosphere microbial communities from Kellogg Biological Station, Michigan, USA - KBS Switchgrass S5-2 (SPAdes) (version 2) | ecosystem: Host-associated > Plants > Roots >... | reverse complement strand
GAAGACCACCGAAAGGATCGTCAGGACGATCTTCCAGCGCGAGAGGTTCATCATGGCGGGAAGGCCGGCTCTTCAGGTCTTGGAATCGTTGGCCGGCGCGGGTTCGCCGCGCGCGCGCACCTCGCCGATCATGTGCTTCATCACCTTGACGGTGACGCCGGTGGCGACCTCCAGGCCGACTTCCTTGTCCTCCACCCGCACCACCTTGCCGAGGATGCCGTCGTTCAGCATCACCTGATCGCCGCGCTTGAGGGCGGCGATCATCTGCTGATGCTGCTTCGCCCGCTTCTGCTGCGGGCGAATCATCAGGAAGTAGAACAGGACGGCCAGGCCGATCAGCGGCAGGAACTGCAGAATCATGTCGCCGCCCGCTGGGGCTCCGGCTGCGGTCTGGGCGAAGGCAGGGGTCGCGAACATTACCTCTCCGGCGGTGCGTCCGGGCTGCGAAAGCGCCCGAAATCAAGTCGGCGGAACCTAGGCGGGGTCGCCTGCTTTTGCAATGGAACCCCCCGGCGGATAAGCAGGCCGGCGATGGAACCCCATATCGCCCCCCTTCTGCAGCGCATCGCCGAGGCGCTGGAACGTCTGGCCCCGCCGAAGGCGGCTCCGCCCGACTTCACGCCTGCACGCCTTTTTCGCCACGAACCGGCCGGCGGCGCCTTCGTGGCCGCGCCGGACTATCCGCTGCCGCTGGCGGCGCTGGTCGGCGTGGAGCGGCAGAAGGCGCGATTCGTCGAGAACCTGCGCCGGTTCGCCGCGGGACTGCCGCACAACCACGCCCTGCTCTGGGGCGTGCGCGGCACCGGCAAGAGCTCGCTGGCGAAGGCGGCCTTCATGGCGGTGGCCGCCGACGTGGCGGATCTGAAGCTGGTGGAGGTGGACCGCGACGAGGTGACCGCCCTGCCCGCCCTGTTCGACGTGCTGCGGGGCCAGGCCGAGCGGTTCGTGGTGCTCTGCGACGACCTTTCCTTCGAGGAGGGCGCGGCGGCGGCCAAGGCGCTGAAGTCCGCGCTGGAAGGCGGCGTCTCCGGCCCGCCGGCCAATGTGATGTTCGTGGCCACATCGAACCGGCGTCACCTGATGCCGCGCGGCCACAGCGAGGACCGCGGCCTGATCGCCATCGCCGAGGACGCCGAGGAGGAGGTCAGCGTCTCCGACCGATTCGGTCTGTGGATCGGCTTCCCGGCCATGGACCAGCCCACCTACCTGGAGGCGGTGAACGCCTACGCCAGGCGCTATGGCCTCAAGGCCAAGGACCTGGAGCGGCGCGCCCTGCAATGGGCGCAGCTGCGCGGCGGCCGCTCGGGCAGAGTCGCCTGGCAGTTCATCCGCGACCTGGCGGGGGAACAGGGCAAGGGGCTGCCGCTGTAGGGGCAGCCGAGACAGCGCTTCCCCCATCGAGCTACGGCGTTCACACATCTCTCGCATCTCACGGCGCCGCGCACCCCCCTCGCCCCGCTTGCGGGGAGAGGATGGGTGAGGGGCGCGCCGCAAGGCGCGGGCGTCGAAGACGCCACTTGGGGCCGTGCCTGGGGCGCATTGCGGCGGAGAGGCCCCCCTCACCCATCCTCTCCCCCCGATTCCGGGCGGAGAGGCGGCTTATCCGGCGTTCACCAGCGGCGGGGAGATGTGAGAGTCCGGTAGCCTCACCTCGGCAACACCAGCGTCGGATCGATCGGCTTGGCGCGGTCGGCCGGGGTCGGGGCGTAGCGGATCTCGAAGTGGAGCTGGGACTCCGCGACGCCGCCGGTCGCCCCGACTGCGCCGATCTGCTGACCCTGGGCGACCTTCTGCTGCATCTTCACGTCGCTGCGGGCGAGGTGGCCATAGGCCGTCACCCAGCCGTCGGCGTGCTTGATCAGCACCAGGTTGCCGAAGCCCGGCACCTGGTCGCCGGCGTAGACCACGTCGCCGGCCGCGGCGGCCCGCACCGGCTCGCCGGAGGGCGCGCGGATGTTGACGCCGTCGTTCTGCTGGCCCTGCCCCTTGGGACCGAACCTGGCGATGATGTCGCCGCGCACCGGCCACAGGAAGCGGCCGCGGCCGAGCTCGGAGATCTGCGAATCGCTGGGCGCCGGGGTGGCGGCGATCACCGGGCCGGGCACGTTGGTCGGCGGGTTGGTCGGACGGGCGAACGGCGGCGTCGTTGACGGACGCGACACGGGCGGGGCCGGCGCGGGCGTCGGGCTCGGCGCCGGGAACGGATACTGGGACGCGGGCCGCTGCGGCGGGGGCGCATAGGCCGGAGCCTGGGGGCGCGGCGTCGGATAGGTCGGGGCGGGGCGTTGCGGCGCGGGCGTATAGGTCGGGGCCGGCGGCGCGTAGCTCGGGGCCGGCCGCTGCGGGGCGGGCGGGACATAGGCCGGCCGCTGCGGCGGGACGTAGGGCGGCGGCTCGGGCGCTTCTACGGGCACGCGGGTGACGGTCTTGGTCGGGCCGGCGTCCTTGTAGCCCTCCGGCAGGCGGATCTTCTGGCCGGGCTTCAGCGAAGCGCCGGTCTTCAGGTCGTTCTCGGCGCCCAGCGCCTTGGCGGTGACGCCGAAGCGCTTGGCGATGCTGAACAGGGTGTCGCCGGAGCCGACCACATAGGCCTTGCGCTTGGTGACGGGGCCCTTGAGCACCTGGCCCGGCTGCAGCCGGTAGGGCGCCTTGAGCTTGTTGTCCTTGCCCAGGGTCTCGGCGTCGAGGTCGAGCTTGCGGGCGATGGCGTAGAGGTTGTCGCCCTTCTTGACCGTGTACTCGGCGCGCGGTCCGTCCACCTCCACGACCTTGCCGGTGACGCTGGTCTTGGTGACCGTCTGCATCCGCGGCGGCGCGGGCCGGGGCGCCTCGACCGGCGGCGGCGGGGGCGGCGGCAGGGGCTGATAGGCGGGCGGTTGATAAGGGGCCGGCTGATAGGGCGGCGGCTGATAGGGAGGCGTCGGGTAGGCCGGCGGCGGCGATGCGTCGCCGGGCGGGGTCGAGGGGGTGACGTAGCTGGGCAGGTTGGTGCGCGGCGGCGCGGTCGGCTCCAGGCTGCGGCTCTCGACGGGCGCGGTGGCGGTGGAGGGCGGCGCGGCGGGCGGCGGCGACGTCGGCTGCGAAGGCGGCGGCGGGCGAATGGGATAGGCGGGCTGCGCGGATCCGGAAGATCCGCCCCGGCCCTCGAAGGGCTCGTAGGTGGTGCAGCCGGCCAGAACGCCGCCCGCCAGGAGGATCGGTACGAATCGCTTCAGGACTTGAGTCATCGCCGCTCCTGTCGTCGCGGTATCAGTCGCGGCGCCACGGTTTATGTTGCGTTAACCCCGTCCGGGCGGCGCCAACGCGCCGCAGGACGGGCGGCTTCACAGCTCCCTGGCGACGCCGTCGAGCAGCGGCACGAAGCGCACCTCGGTCAGGACTTCCACGTCGAAGCCGCCGGCGCCGTTCCCGACATAGCGGCGCAGGGTCTGCACCGGCCCCTTCCCCACCGGCGCCACCAGGACGCCCGCAGGCTTGAGCTGCTGGAGAAGAGCGGTGGGCTCGTCCGGCGCCGCGGCCGTGACCATAATGCGGTCGAACGGCGCCTGCTCGGGCCAGCCCTCCCCGCCGTCGCCGAAGCGGGTGATGATGTTGGTGAGCCCCAGCGTCTTGAAGCGCCCTTGCGCCTCCGCCATCAGCGTGCGGTAGCGCTCCACCGTGTAGACCAGCCGCACCAGTTTGGAGAGCACCGTGGTCTGGTAGCCGGAGCCGGTGCCGATCTCCAGCACGCGCGAGCGCGGCTCGACGCGCAGGGCCTGGGTCATCAGGCCGACGATGAACGGCTGGCTGATGGTCTGGCCGCAGGCGATCGGCAGGGCCGAATCCTCCCAGGCGCGCGCCTTGAACAGGTCCGGCGTGAACAGGTCGCGCGGCGTGGTCTCGATGGCGTTCAGCACCGCAGCGTCGGTGACGCCCTGCGAACGCAATCCAAGCACCAGGCGGGCCAGGTTCTCTTCGGCTGTGGATTCGTCTTCGGCCATGGACCGGATTATCTCAAAGCTTGGGCGGCGGCCCGCCCAGCACGCCCTTCAGGGCGTGCACGGTGGCCATGTGGGTCAGGTCGATGTGCAGCGGCGTTACGGAAATCCGCCCGTCGTAGATCGCCCGCAGGTCGGTGCCGTCGGCGGGCTGCGACGGGGTCTGTCGATAGCCCATCCAATAGTACGCGCGCCCCCGCAGGTCGGTCCGCTTTTCCGCGTGGCGGACCTGGACGTCGCGGAAACCCTGGCGGGTGACCTCCACCTCGGTGATCTCGGCGATCGGACGGTTGGGGAAGTTGACGTTGATGACCACGTCGGACGGCCAGCCGGCGGCGACCAGCTTCTTGATGATGCCCGGCGCGAAGGCGACCGCAGGTTCGTAGAAGGACTCGCGCTCGGGCCCCCCGGCCTGCGACAGGGCGATGCCGGGCGCCCCCATGGCCATGGCCTCGATGGCCCCGGCCACGGTGCCGGACATGGTGACATCCTCGGCCAGGTTGGCGCCGCGGTTGACGCCGGACAGCACCAGGTCCGGCCGCGGCCCGTCCACAAGTTCGCCGAGCGCCAGCATGACGCAATCCGTGGGCGTGCCGGTGGTCGCGAACCGGCGCTCGCCGATCCGGCGCACGCGGATCGGCTCGGCCAGGGTCAGGGCCCGCGAGGCGCCCGACTGCTCGTACTCGGGCGCGCAGACCCAGACGTCGTCCGACAGGGTGCGGGCGATGGCCTCCAGCGCTTCCAGTCCCTCGGCGTGAATTCCGTCGTCGTTGGTGACCAGGATCCTCATGGGCCACCGATGTGCGTCAGGCCTGGCAGGTACGGATGCAGGGCCCGGGGAATGGCGATCCGGCCGCCCTCGTCCTGGTAAGTCTCCATCACCGCCACCAGGGTGCGACCCACCGCGAGGCCCGAGCCGTTCAGGGTGTGGACGTAGCGCGTGCCCTTCTCGCCCGCGGCCTTGGTGCGGGCGTCCATCCGGCGCGCCTGGAAGTCGCCGCAGTTGGAGACCGAGCTGATCTCGCGGTAGCGGCTCTCCGAGGCCAGCCAGACCTCCAGGTCGTAGGTCTTGCGGGCGGAAAAGCCCGTGTCGCCGGCGCAGAGCAGCATGGTGCGGAACGGCAGCTCCAGGGCCTTCAGCACCGCCTCGGCGCAGCCCACCATCCGCTCGTGCTCTTCGTCCGACCTGTCGGGCGAGGTGATGGAGACCAGCTCCACCTTGTTGAACTGGTGCTGGCGGATCATGCCGCGGGTGTCCCGGCCCGAGGCGCCGGCCTCCGAGCGGAAGCAGGGGGTGAGCGCGGTGAGCCGCAGCGGCAGTTCCTCCTCGGGGGTGATCTGCTCGCGGACCAGGTTGGTGAGGGAGACTTCGGCGGTGGGGATCAGCCAGCGGCCCTCGGTGGTATGGAACAGGTCCTCGGCGAACTTCGGCAGCTGGCCGGTGCCGAACGCCGCCTCGTCGCGGACCAGCAGCGGCGGGTTCACCTCCGTGTAGCCGTGCTCCTGCGTCTGCAGGTCGAGCATGAACTGGCCGAGCGCCCGCTCCAGCCGGGCGAGCTGGCCCTTCAGCACCACGAAGCGCGCGCCGCTCATCCGGGCGGCGGCCTCGAAGTCCATCAGCCCCAGGGCCTCGCCCAGGTCGGCGTGGTTCTTGGGGGATGCGATGGCGTTCGGCTCGCCCCAGCGGCGGACCTCGACGTTGGCGCTTTCGTCCTCGCCGGGCGGGACGTCGGCGGCGGGGATGTTGGGCAGCGACGACAGCAGGCCGCGGAGCGCCTCGCCGGCGGTCCGCTCGGCCTCGGTCTGTTCGGCGATGGTCCCCTTGAGGGCGTCGACCTCGGCCATCAGCCGGGCGGCCTCGGCCTCGTTCTTCTGGGCCTTGGCCTGGCCGATCTTCTTGGAGGCGTCGTTGCGCTGGCTCTGGGCCGACTGCAACGCCAGTTGCGCCGCGCGCACCTGGGCGTCGAGCGACAGGAGCGCGTCCGTCTGGCCGGAGAGGCCCTTCAGGCCCCAGGCGCGGTCGTAGGCGGCGGGGTTGTCGCGGATGGCCTTGATGTCGTGCATGGGAACCGGCGGGAGGGATTGCGCGCGCCCTCTCTAGAGCGCGTCGAGTCGGGCGCCAAGCCGCGGTCAGACGGGAACGACGTCCCTGCCCGCCTCTTCCCGCCGGCGGGCCCGCTCGATCCCGGCCACCAGCCAGATCGAGATCTCGTAGAGCAGGATGATCGGGATCGCGAGCATGGTCTGGCTGATCGGGTCCGGCGGCGTGACCACCGCGGCCAGCACGAAGACGCCGACGATGGCGTAGCGCCGTCCGCCCGACAGCATCTTGGCGGTGACGATCCCCGCCATGCCCAGCAGGCTCAGCACCACGGGCAGCTGGAAGCAGAGGCCGAAGGCCAGCAGCAGGGTGGTGACCAGGGTCAGGTAGTCGGAGACCTTGGGCAGCAGCTCCACCGAGATCGCGCCCGCGCCGACGATCTGCTGCGACAGCGAGAACCACAGCACGAACGGCAGGATCATGAAGTAGACCAGCGCCGCGCCGGCCGCGAACAGCAGCGGCGCGGCCAGCAGGAACGGCATGAACGCCCGCCGCTCGCGCTTGTAGAGGCCAGGCGCCACGAAGGCGTAGACCTGCCAGGCGAGGATCGGGAAGGTGATCACCACGGCCCCGAAGCCCGCCAGCTTGAGCTTGGTGAAGAAGAACTCCAGCGGCGCGGTGAACACCAGCTTCAAGCCGGCGCCGGCGACGCTGGGAACCTCCTTCATCCCGATCAGGGCCAGCAGCAGGTCGAAGGCGCCGTGGCTGTGCCCCTCCTTCTGGGACGCCAGCAGCTGGGCGGCGATCTCGAAGGGGTGCAGCAGGGCGATGTAGATCTGCTTGGAGAAGGCGAAGCAGAGGATGAAGCCGACGATGACGGCGCCGACGCAGACGATCAGCCGCTTGCGCAGCTCGACCAGGTGCTCGAGGAGCGGCGCGCGGGAGGCCTCGATCTCGGCCTCGTCCGGATCGTAGTCGCTCACGTGACCGTTCCGGTCCGCCGCGTGCGCTTGGACGGCGGCTTGGCGGGCGAGACGGTGGGCTCGGCCTTGGGTTTCGGCTTGGCGCGCGCGCGCGCCGGCTTGGCCTTGGGCGCCGGTTCGGGCTCTGCGGCGGGCATGCCGTCGCCGGGGGGCAGGCTCAGCGGTTCGGCGTATTCAGGGCTGACCGGCGGGTCGTAGCGGGCGGTCCCGTGGAGCTCCTGGCCGATCTCGTCGAACACCTGGGCGACCTGGGCCTCGTCGGCGCGCAGGGCGGCGATCTCGTCGAGCTGGCCCTTGCGCAGGGCGTCCACCTGCTGGCGCAGCTCGTCGAGTTCGGACTGGCGGGCCATCTCGTCGAAGCTGGCGCGGAACTCGGCGGCCATGCCGCGCAGCTTGGCCATGAACTGGCCCAGCTTGCGCAGCAGCATCGGCAGGTCCTTCGGCCCCACCACGATCAGCGCCACGACGGCGATCACCAGCAGTTCCGAAGCGCCGATTTCGGGAAGCATGGACGAGGCGCGCCTTCAGGCTGGTGGCGCCCGCGAAGGGCGGGACATGGAACGGGATCGCCCGCCGCTCTAGACGACGAAAGCCGAGCCGATCAAGGCGCCGGCGCCAATCGCCGGCGCGGGAACGGGATCAGTCCTTGCCGCCCTCGACGGTGGGCACGGGTTTGGCGGGCTTGTCGGCCTCGTCCTCATGCTTGAGGCCGTCCTTGAACGCCTTGATGCCCTTGGCCGCGTCGCCCATCAGGCCGGAAAGCTTGCCCGGCCGGGCGAACAGCAGGCCGACGACCACGAGAACGATCAGCCAGTGCCAGATCGAAAGAGAGCCCATGAGGCGAAACTCCAGTTGCCGGACGCCCGCGCCGCGCGCCGCGCCCAATCAGTTGCGGTCAATATAGCGGTTCCGCCGCCCCAGCGCCAATCGGCGCGGTGCGTCATCGGACCGCTTCGTCCTCGGCCAGGTAGTCGGTGTGGAACTCCGGGGCGTCGCCGTCCTCCAGCGGGTCCTCGTCCGGAGCGAGGCCGCCGGGGTCGGGCACGGCGAAGTCCGGCGGCAGGTCGAGGCTCAGCAGGCCCGCGGCCTTCATCTCGGCCGCCCCCGGCAGGTCCGAGAGCGACGCCAGGCCGAAGTGTTCGAGGAAGGCGTCGGTGGTGCCGTAGGTGACCGGCCGGCCCGGCGTGCGCCGGCGCCCGCGCATCCGCACCAGCGACAGCTCCAGCAGCACGTCCAGGGTGCCCTTGCTGGCCTGCACGCCCCGCACGGCCTCGATCTCGGCGCGGGTGACCGGCTGGTGGTAGGCGATGATGGCCAGGGTCTCCTGGGCGGCGCGCGACAGCCGCCGCGGCTCCTCGCGCGCCTCGGTCATCAGCCAGGCCAGGTCCTCGGCGGTCTGCAAGCGCCAGCGGCCGGCCACCGGCGCCAGCGTGACGCCGCGGCCCTCGTAGCGCGATTGCAGGGCGGCCAGCGCGGCCGGCACGTCGGCGCCCTCGGGCAGGCGTCGGGCGAGGTCGTCGAGGCTGAGCGGACCCGCCGCCGCGAACAGCAGCGCCTCGACCTCGCGTTCGTAGGGGATGGAGGCGGTCACGCCGCCGCCTTCCGGGCGCGCAGGTAGATGTCGGCGAAGGCCTCGAGCTGGCGGGCCTCCATGGCGCCTTCCTTGACCAGCTCCAGGCTGGCCGAGAGGGTGGAGGCGACGTAGGAGGCGCGGCTCGGCCCCTCCCCGGCCTGGGTGAAGGGCGCGACGCCGGTGAGCGGGGTCCAGCGGTCGAGCTCCGGGAGCAGGCCGCGCAGGCGTTCGCGGGCGTCCTCCAGGGAGTAGGCCGAGGGCGCGCGGGGCGTGTAGCTGCGGTCGCGGGCCTTGGAGCGCTGGCCGACATAGGCGGTCATCAGGTCGTAGAGGTCGCCCTCCAGCTCGCCGGACGGCACGATGCGGATGGCCTCGGGATCGCCGCGGGTGAAGACGTCGCGGCCATGCTGCGGCAGCGCCTTGAGGGCGTCGGCGGCGCGGCGCATGGCCTCCAGCTTGGCCAGGCGGAAGGCCAGCTGGGCGGCGATGGTCTCCGCCGGCGGCTCGTCGCCGCGGACCCGCTCCGGCCTGGGCAGCAGCAGCCGCGACTTCAGGTAGGCCAGCCAGGCGGCCATCACCAGGTAGTCGGCGGCGAGCGAGAAGCGCAGCTTCCGGGCCTGGTGCACGAAGGCCAGGTACTGCTCGGCGAGCTTGAGCACCGACAGCTTCAGGAGGTCGACCTTCTGCCTGCGGGCCAGCGCCAAGAGCACGTGCAGCGGGCCCTCGTAGCCCTCCAGGTCGATGATCAGGGCCTCGCCGTCCTCGGCGGCCTCGGCGGCGGCCTCGAAGTCGAGGACCGGCTGGAAGCCCTCCCTCATGCCGTCTTCCCGGCGAGGCCGAGATCGGCGAGCCGGGCCTCGGCGGCGTGCGTATCGAACGGCCGGCGCCGGCGCGCGACGGCCCGGGCGCTCGCGGCGCGCTCGGCCGCGGGGCCGGCAAGCACAGGGCTGGCTTGCGCGACGGCCCGGAGCTCCCCCATCAAATCGCGAACCGGCTCGCCGACGAGCGCGCCATTGCCGTGAAGGACCACGTCGCAGCCTGCCTCCGCGGCGCGGCGCGCGCGCTCCGCCAGCGTCCCCCCGAGCGCCTTCATCGAAAGGTCGTCGCTCATCAACAGGCCCTCGAACCCGATCATGCCTCGGATCACGGTCTCGATCGTGTGACGCGAGATCGTGACGCAGGCGTCGGGGTCGACAGCCGCAAAGGTGACATGCGCCGTCATGGCCATGGGGGCGTCGGCCAGCGCGCGAAAGGGCTGGAAGTCCGTCGCGTCCAGGACCTCGAGCGGGGTGGCGACCATCGGCAATTCCAGGTGGCTGTCCGCGGCCGCGCGGCCGTGGCCGGGGATGTGCTTGATCACCGGCGCGACTCCCCCCGCCAGCAGGCCGTCGACGGCGGCGCGGCCGAGGGCGGCCACCAGCGCCGCGGTGTCGCCGAAAGCCCGGTCGCCGATGATCCCGTGCCCTTCAGGATGGCGAAGGTCGAGACAGGGCGCGCAATCGGCGTCGACCCCCGCCGAGAGGAGCTCCTCGGCGATCAGCCGGTGGTTGAGGAACACGGCCTCCAGGGCTGCGTCCGGGTCACGGTCGTAAAGCGCGCCGAAGGCGGCGGCGGTCGGCCGTCGCGGCACGAGCGGGGGCTTCAGGCGCTGCACGCGCCCGCCCTCCTGGTCGATGAAGATCAGCGCGCCCTCGTCGTCCGCCGCCTGGCGCAGGGAGTCGCAGAGCGCGCGGGTCTGGTCGAAATCCGCCACGTTGCGGGCGAACAGGATGAAGCCCCAGGGTCGCACGTCGCGGAAGAACGCCCGCTCCTCGGCGGTCAGGGCCGGGCCGGAACAGCCGAGGATGCAGGCGCGGGCGGTCACTTGACGAAGCAGTTCTTCCCGGCGGCCTTGAGCTCCGCGCAGAAGGCGGCCGCCTGGGCGCGCGAGGCGAAGCCTCTCACCGAGGTGCGATAGAGCGTGGAGCCGTTCTTCTGGATCGGCTCCACATATTTGAACTTGCCGGCGATATCGACGCCGGCGATGCGGCCGGCGTCGTTATAGCCCTGGTCCGCCTGGCTCTGCGACGAGAAGGCCCCGATCTGCACCGCGAAGCCGCCGGGGGCGGCCGCCGGCTTGGGCGCGGGGGCCGCCGCCTTGGCGGCCGGCGCGGGCGCGGGCGCGGGCTTGGCCGCGGGCGCCGGCGGGGCCTTCGCCACCGGGGCGGGCGCGGGCGCCGGTTGCGCCGGCTTCAGGCCCGCCGCGGCCGGGGACGCCGGCGGCAGCTGCGCGGTCTGCACCGGCGCGGTCGGCGCCGCGACCCGCGGCTGCGGCTGTTCCGGCGGGGCGGTGAAGGTCGGCGCGGCCGGCGCGGCGCCCGGCTCCTCGGGCTTGTAGATCTGCAGGTTGGCCGCCGGGTCGGCGGGCTGGGCGTCCGGCGGGGCGGCGGCGGTGATCGGGCCCACCGGCTGGCCGACGGTGGCGGGCGCCTGGCCCGCCTCGCGCACGCCGGAGCGGTAGAAGACGACGATCGCCGCCACCAGCAGGATCAGCACCAGGCCGCTGACGATCAGGGTCAACGGCAGGGGCCGCGAGCCGCGCACGGGCTGGCGGGCGTCGAAGGACAACGGCGCATCCGTCGGAGGCGTGTAGGCGCCGCGGTCTTGGTCGGTCATCGAGAAGGCTCCCGAAGAAGCGGCGCAGCGAATCGCGCGCGCCGGAAATGGCACTTTAGCGAAGCCCTGCCCGCTTCCCACCTGAGTCGCCTCGAACGCCGGCGCGACGGGGCCGAACCGGGGCCCACGTTCGGCTGTCGCGCCCTAGTTCCAGACGTCCAGGTGGAAGAGCCGGCGGTGCTCTTCGATGGCGAAGCGGTCGGTCATGCCGGCGATGTAGTCGCACACCACACGGGCCAGGCCGGCCTTGTCGCGGTTCTGCGACCGGGCGAACCATTCCGTCGGCAGGACGTCGGGCTCGCTCATGAACAACTGGAACATCTCGGCCAGAATGCGGCGAGCCTGGGAGCGCGTCCTATTGACGCGCCAGTGCCGGTACATGCGCTCCATCAGGAAGGCGCGCAGCTGGGCCAGGTCCTCCACCATGTCCCGCGAGAAGGCCACCAGGGCGTGGTCGAGGACGCGCACCTGCTCGGCGCTGGCGACCTTGCCGGCTTCCGCCCGGCGTCGGGTTTCGGCCATTACGTCGTCGACCATGGCCCCGATCATCCGGCGCACGGCCTCCAGGCGGACGATCTCGGGGTCGATGTCGGGGTAGTCGTCGTAGACGCCCTGCAGGATCGGCCCGATCAGCGGCACGTCCAGCAGCTCCTTCAGGTGGAACAGGCCCGCCTGCACCCCGTCGTCCACGTCGTGGTTGTTGTAGGCGATGTCGTCTGAGAGGGCTGCGACCTGCGCCTCGGCGGAGGCCCAGGTGGCCAGGCGCAGGTTGTATTCGGCGTCGAACTCGGCGATGGCGCTCCAGGACGGCCGGTCCAGCTTCGAATCCACCGGGCCGTTGTGCTTGATCACCCCCTCCAGCGTCTCCCAGGTCAGGTTCAGGCCGTCGAAGCCCGGATATCGCCGCTCCAGCCGGGTGACCACCCGGAAGGTCTGGACGTTGTGGTCGAAGCCGCCGAACCCCTCCATCTGCTTTTCCAGCTCGTCCTCGCCGGCGTGCCCGAACGGCGGGTGGCCGAGGTCGTGGGCCAGCGCGATGGTCTCGGCGAGGTCGGAGTCGAGGCCCATGGCGGTGGCCAGCGAGCGGGCGATCTGCGCCACCTCCAGCGAATGGGTCAGCCGGGTGCGGAAGTGGTCGCCCTCGTGCGCCACGAAGACCTGGGTCTTTTCCTTGAGCCGGCGGAAGGCGGTGGCGTGGATGATGCGGTCGTGGTCGCGGGCGAAACTGGTGCGCGTGCGGCTTTCCGGCTCGGGAACCTTGCGGCCCAGCGAGGTGGCGGGATTCTCGGCATAGGCGGCGCGGGGGATGAAGACCATCAAACCAATTCCTGCGGCCCCTTGGTCGAAGCCTCCGAACGTCACATATAGTCAGGGCGGAGATTCATTAGCACTCATGACCATCCACGACCTCACCCTATCGGCCGCCGCCGCCCAGCGGATCCGCGCCATCGGCGAAAAGGAAGGCCGCCCGCTGATGCTGCGCGTGGCGGTGGAAGGCGGCGGCTGCTCGGGCTTCCAGTACCAGTTCGACCTGGTCGACGCCGCCGAGCCCGACGACCTGAAGGTCGAGCGCGACGGCGCCGCGGCCCTCGTCGACGAGATGTCGCTGGTCCTCCTGAAGGGCTCGGAGATCGACTTCGTCGACGCCCTGGCCGGGGCGGAGTTCAAGATCCGCAACCCCAACGCCAAGTCCAGCTGCGGCTGCGGCGTCAGCTTCTCGATCTGAGCGCATCGGGCGGCGGCGGGCGAGCGTGGCCGCGCTAATCTGGGCCCACTCTTCTGGGTCAGGCGGCGCCAAGTTCGACCAGCCCCGCAAGCAGGATGCCGAACAGCAGCACGATGAACGCCACCCCGGCGCCCGCACAGAGGAGCGCCACCCGCAGCACCGTGGCGGGAATGGGCGCCGGGTAGACCCCGTGCATATGGGCGAACAGGTGCACGGGGGCCGCAAGCAGCAGCCAGTCGCCCATGCCGCCCCGCGCCAGGTTGACCAGCGTCACGATCGTCAGGAGCAGCCCCTGAAAAGAAAGCGAATGCATCGCAAAGATCATGTGGTCGAACAGCATGACCTCCCTGCGCCGCACGAAGAGCAGAGCCAGGAACCCGGTGGAGATCGGCAGCATCAGGATCGCCAGGCGCTGCGCCCACTTCATGAACAGGGCGTTGAACGCCTTGGGGTCAGCGAGGACTCTGTCGAGTCGCTTTTGCAGCCACACGGTTGCGGCCGCATTGCGTTGGTTCCCGACGCCCACGCTCATCTTCGCAATCTCGGCGCTGATTTCGCGCTTCTGCTCCGCCGACAGCTTTTCCAGTCCGACGCCCGGCTTGCCCCGTCCGGTCTCCGGCGTGCTCCCCATGTAGGTGAAGATCGGCGTCGACGGGCGCACGGCCTCGACCCACTGGTCGACGGAGCCCGCCATGAAGAGCAGCACCAGTACGACCAGGAACATCCGCAGGGGCGGAAGCTGCGGGACCCGGTGGCCGGCCAGGAAACGCCGGGTGAGCCGCGCGGGGTTCAGCACCAGGTCCGGCAATGTCGTCCAGACGCGGCGATCGAAATTCAGCAGGTCCGCGAACCACTCCCTCAGGACCCGCGCCACGGAACGGTGCAGATCCCGGCTGTGCTGCCCGCAAGCATGGCACCATGGTCCCAGGAGATCGGCGCCGCAGTTGGCGCAGCGGCTCCGGATTGTGTCGTCCGCCCCCCCGGCGGGAGCCACATCGCCCGATACGGCGGCGGTGAGATCGTCGCGAGCCAATCGCAGACCCTTCTAGCTCGCCGGCCCATTCGCGCGAGCGGTGACGTTCCAGCGTACGCCCGTGGCGAAGCTTAGACTACGGCGCACTCGGTGGCTTTCGTCCCTGGACCTTGCCGCCTCGCTCGTCGGCCCCGCGGATCGCTTAGAGGTTGACAGCAGGGCTTCAGTATGTTCTCTCTTTGTTCATGGCCAACCCAGATGGAACGATCGAGCGAAGCGACCTCATCCTCGATGAGCTGGCCACGCTCGGCCTGACCCTGGCCCGCGACCTGCACAACCGCGCCGTCGAGGCCAAGGACAACGACCAGGCCGCCCGCCTGGCCATGGCCTTCCACCATATCTCCCGCTCCGTGCGCCAGAGCCTCGCCCTGCAGGCCAGGCTGCAGCGCGATCGCGCCCGCGGGGCCGAGGACCAGGCCGAGCGGCGCGCGGCCGCCCCGGTCCAGGCCCGCAAGGCCCAGGTCCGCGCCGCCGTCCAGCGCCGCGTCTGGACCGAGCGCCCCGACTGGAACCTGTTCTCCACCCGCCAGAAGCTCGACCTCATCCTCGACGCCGAAGCCGAGGACGACGGCTTCCTGGAGATCCCGCTCGAAGCCCACATCGCCCGCATCGCCAAGGCCCTGGGGCTGAAGCCGCCCCTCGCCGAGGCCGCGCCCGCGCCCGGCATGGGGGCGGCCGCCCCCGCCCTGCGGCGAAGCTCCGCCTGAACCTCCCCCATCGCGGCAGCGATGGCGGGCGGTCCCCCTCCCGCCGCTTCGCGGGGGAGGTAAAGGAAGCGCGGCCCGTTCGGCTCAGCGCGTTGCGCCTTCTCGGGCGAACGATCGCGCGCTGCGGAACGCGTGAACCCCTTGGCCCGTCAACAGGTCGCGCTATGACTTCGGCCATGGACATCCGCCCCTTCCAGATCGACATCCCCGCCTCCGAGCTGGACGGCTTGCGCGGCCGGCTCGCCCGCGTCCGCTGGCCCGGCGCCATGCCTGGCGTCGGCTGGGACTATGGAATCGACGACGACTACGCCAGGGCGCTGGCGGCGGACTGGACGGCGTTCGACTGGCCCGCCTGCCAGGCGCGGCTGAACGCCCTGCCCCACTTCAAGGCGGACGTGGACGGGACCGGCGTCCATTTCGTCCATGTGAAGGGCAAGGGCCCGAACCCGGCGCCGCTGATCCTCACCCACGGCTGGCCGAGCAGCTTCTACGAGTACGTCGGCCTGATCGGGCCGTTGAGCGACCCGGCGGCGCACGGCGGTGATCCGGCCGACGCCTTCGACGTGGTGGTCGCCTCCCTGCCCGGCTACGGCTTTTCGGACGTTCCCGCTGCGCCGGGCATGACGCCGCGGCGGATCGCAGGGCTGTGGGTGCAGCTCATGGAAGGCCTGGGATACCCCCGGTTCGGCGCGCACGGCTGCGACTGGGGCTCCTATGTCACCTCGCTGATCGGGCTCGACCATCCGGACAGGGTGATCGGCGCGCACATGGGCGCGGTGAGCCTGGGCGTCCGGCGCGAAGCGCGCGAGGCCGCGCCGCGCACCGCGGAGGACGCCGAACGGGCGCGGGCGCGCAAGCGCTGGGCCGACCGCGAGCGGGGCTATTCCGCCATCCAGGGTTCGAAGCCCCAGACGCTGGCCTATGGGCTGAACGATTCGCCCGCCGGCCTGGCCGCCTGGATCGGCGAGAAATGGCATGCCTGGAGCGACCGCACGGGCGCGACCCCCGGGATCCCGCGCGAGGCGCTGCTGGCGAACCTGTCGATCTATTGGTTCACCAACACGATCAACAGCGCCTGCCGGATCTACTACGAAAGCCAGAAGAGCCCCGTGGTGCTGGAGCCGGGCCAGAAGGTGAAGGCGCCGTCCGGCTTTTTCCTGGAGACCCCGCCGGCCCTGCGCGATCCGGCGCGGGCGGAGGCGGCCGCCCGGGCGAGCGCCGCCCAGCGGGCCGTCGCCGAGGCGGCGTTCGACGTCCGCCGCTGGTTCGAGGCGCCGCGCGGCGCGCACTTTCCGGCACTGGAGACCCCCGGCCTGCTGGTGGACGAGCTGCGCGCCTTCTTCCGGCCGCTGCGCTAAAAGCGTCCCCCCGCCCCCGGAGCCCCCCATGCGAATCGCCACCTGGAACGTGAACTCGATCAACGCCCGCCTGGCGACGGTGGAGCGCTGGGTGGCGCAGGAACAGCCGGACGTGGTCTGCATGCAGGAGCTCAAGTGCGTGGACGAGAAGTTCCC
>Ga0268265_10001978_pt1 | contig 16216 bp, 16 predicted proteins | sample KBSSwiS52_FD_190355 | JGI IMG/M metagenome (GOLD analysis project Ga0268265, IMG submission 190355) | Switchgrass rhizosphere microbial communities from Kellogg Biological Station, Michigan, USA - KBS Switchgrass S5-2 (SPAdes) (version 2) | ecosystem: Host-associated > Plants > Roots >... | reverse complement strand
TGATCCTGGAGCGGCCGCGCTCGATGCGTATCCGGGTGGATGGCGCCCTGAAGCCCGGTGTCACGGCGAAGGACCTGATCCTCTACATCATCGGTCGCTGGGGGGCGGCGGGCGCGGTGGGCCACGCCGTCGAGTTCGCCGGCTCGGCGGTCGAGGCGCTGTCGATGGAGGAGCGGATGTCCCTCTGCAACCTGGCCATCGAATTCGGCGCCCGCTTCGGCTTCGTCGCGCCAGATGAGACCACCTACGCCTACCTGGAGGGGCGGCCATACGCGCCACAGGGCGCGCTCTGGGACGCGGCGCTGGAGCACTGGCGTGGCCTCCGGTCCGATCCGGACGCCGCGTTCGACCAGGACCTGTGCCTCCACGCCGGCGAAGTGGATCCGCAGGTCACCTGGGGCGTGACCCTGGACAACGTCATCGGCCTCGACAGGGCGATCCCCGTCGCGCCCGAAGACGCCGCCGAGGCGGCCGCGCACGCCGCGGCGTTGGATTACATGGGGCTCGAGGCCGGCGTCCCGCTCGCCGGGGTCCCGGTGCAGCATGTCTTCATCGGCTCGTGCGCGAACGGTCGTCTCAGCGATCTGGTGGCTGCGGCCGATGTGGTGCGAGGTCGCCGTGTGGCGGCCGGGGTTTCAGCCTGGGTGGTGCCTGGATCTCAGGGCGTCAAGCGCGCCGCCGAGGCGATGGGGCTTCACACCGTCTTCCGAGACGCAGGTTTCGACTGGCGCGAACCGGGGTGTTCGATGTGCCTGGCGATGAACGGGGATCTCGTCCCGAGCGGCGCGCGATGCGTCTCGACCTCGAACCGCAACTTCGTCGGCCGTCAGGGACCAGGCGCGCGGACCCATCTGGCCAGTCCGGCGACCGCCGCCGCCTGCGCCATCCTCGGTCACATCGGCGGCGCGGCGGAACTGGCGTGACCGAAGGCTTTCCGCCATGCATCGTCTCGCGCGCCGTGGTGCTGAGGCTGGAGAACGTCGACACCGACGTCATCACCCCGATCGCACGGGTCCTGCAAGGGCGGGAGGCCGTGGTGCGCTTCGCTTTCGAGCCGCTCCGCTTCGACGCCGAGGGCGCGCCCTCGCCCGCCGATCCGTTCAACGATCCCGAGCGCGTCGGAGCCGAAGTGCTCATCGCGGGCCGCAACTTCGGCTGCGGCAGCTCGCGGGAGACCGCCGCCTGGGCCGTCCGCGGCCTCGGCTTCCAGGTGGTCGTCGCGCCGAGCTATGGGGACATCTTCTATTCGAACTGCTTGAAGACCGGCGTCCTGCCGGTGCGGCTGGCCGCCGATGACGTGGAAACGCTGATGCGTGCGGCGGAGAATCTCGATGACATCGAAGTCGACCTCCCGCAGCAGCGCGTTCGCTGCGGCGCGCGCCAATACACCTTCGAAATTGGGGCCCTGCAGAAGGAGATGCTCCTCTCCGGGCTCGACGAGATCGGCATGATGCAGGCGCAAGCGCCAGCCCAGGATGCGTTCGATCGGCGCGACAGCCTGGCTCGGCCCTGGGTTCGAGACCGCCAGCGCGCACCTGCCGCGCCCAGGTGATGGATGGCGTCGCCTCCCACCTCGCGCGCCGCGATTTGATCCTTGCGAAAGAGCATTCCTCGAACGCGCGCCGCCGTCCGCCCCGCGGCCCGGGCTCTCCGGCGCGCAGTGACGGTCCACAAGTCCGGCGTCAGGATCGACGCGGCGATGAAGTGGCGAAGTGGAGTTGGATTGTTGGCGGCGCAGCGAAATCAAGCCCAGTCGAGAGAGACAGAACGCAAGGTCGGGCGACCGCGCGCGGACGAAAGCCGCCGGGGCAAGGACCCTCGCCACGAAATCATGGTCGCCGCCGCACATCTATTCTCGGTTCATGGCTACGAAGGAACCCAACTTAATCAGATCGCCGCCGCAGCCGGTCTTCGGACGCCCTCAATTTATTATTATTTCGCCGGGAAGGAAGAAATCCGACGAGCCTTGTCCGCCTATGCGGTCGACCAGTCGGCCGCCTTTGCGACCGACATGCTTACCGAAGGCGGCCGCGCGGCCGTGAAGCTGCATCGCCTGCTCGTCGCCCACATCGGCCGGCTCACCTCCGGCCCCTATGACCTGTGGTTCCTGATCGAACTGCCGGGACCCCTGAGAAGCCAACCCGCGCCCATCGAGGCGATGTACTCGGCCTGGCGGCGCTCCGTGGTCGCGCTCGTGGAGAAGTCCGTGGAAGCGGGTGATTTCAGGCCGATCGGCTTGAAATTCGCCCTGCACATGATCATCGGCTGCGTCCATGGCGCGATGGAGCTGCGCCACATCAACCGGCCGGCGGCTCCGGAACAGATCGCCGATTTCATCGTCCGCGCCCTCGCGGCCGACGGCGCCGCCGCTGAGGACATCCAGCGCGCGGCGAGGTCCACGGTGACATTCAACCAACCTTGAGGGCGCTCGGCGGAGCCTGTCGGCGCTCCGCGAGCACAACGGCGGCCGTCAGCCGTTGCGCCGGGCCGGCGGGGCGGCGAGGCCGGGGAACGTACGTCCTGCGCCGGGCCGCACAGCGTCGCCAGCCGGATCGCCCCCCAGGCGGTCACCAGGGGGATCAGCGGCGTGTGCAGGGCGTTGAACGCCAGCACCGTCCAGGGCGCGGCCCAGAGCATCGCGGCGAGGATGCCGTCGCCCAGTCCCCTGCCCCGGCGCGCCAGGACCAGGGCCGCGGCCGCGACCGGGATCATGTCGTAGGCCGAGCTCTGCGGCGTGGCCACGAAGGTGGCGACGAACAGCAGCGCGGCCCGCGTCAGCGGATCGCCCTGGCCCCGGCAGGCCCGCCAGACCAGGACGGCGCCCAGGACGGCGAACGGCGCCTGGGCCGCGAAGGCCAGGGGCGAGGACGCCCCCAGCAGCCGTGCGGCCATGAAGGTCGAGGGTACGAACCACTGGTAGAGACCCTGCCAGGCGGCCATCGAGCTGAACTGGGTGGGCAGGGTCAGGTCGACGAAGGCGCGCCAGGAACCGGGGCCGAAGGCGGCGACGGAGGCGGCGGCCAGCACGGCGGCGCTCAGGCACGCCGCCAGGATCGCCCGATAGCGCCGCCCGGCCAGCAGGAAGACGGGAATCAGCACGCCCAGCTGCGGCTTGAAGGTCAGCAGCCCGAACAGCGCCCCGGCCGTCGCCGGCCGCCGCGGCAGCAGCGCCGCCCCGCCGAGCCACAGGGCCGCCGTCAGGCAGCCGTTCTGGCCCATCAGCAGGTTGATGGCCATCGCCGGCGACGCCAGCAGCATCCACCGCTCCAGGCGGCCCGGGAACAGTCGCCAGGCGGCCCAGGCCAGCGCCAGCACCCCGGCGGCCGACCACAGGACGAAGCCCGCCCCATAGCTGGTCAGCCCCAGCGGGACCGCGGTGAACAGCGCCGTGGGCGGATAGGACCAGAAGTGCGGCGGCAGCGAGGGGTCGAGCAGCGCGCGCATGGCGGCCAGAAAGCTCTTGGGGTCGAACACCTGCTCGGCCCGTCCCTCCAGCACCATATGGCCGGCGGTCCAGACATTGATGAAGTCCTGGCCCTTGGAATAGCCGAGAAAATCGGACCGGCCGTGACCGCTGGCGAAATAGAGCAGGGTCAGGCCCCAGGCGACCGCTGCGATCACCCCGAGCGCGAAGATCAGGTGGGGATGCGGCGCGGCGCGACCGGCGTCCACGGCGGGATCGGAGACGGGTGCGGCGCTCATCGACCCAGAGTCATCGCGCGACTTGGTTTACGGCCCCTCAAGGCGACGCGGTGACGCCGCCGGCCCACCTCCCCGCCCCGCATGGCGGGGCGGGTGGCGCGCGCGGGCGAGGCGTTCGGGTTCCAGCCGCTGGCGGCCGATTCGCCGTCAATGAGAATGGTTCGCAACGGGGCCGACTCCTGCGACACATTGTCCGCGCGCCTTGGCGTTGCCCTGGTCTTAAGCAGGCCCTCGCATAGAGAGCGCCAGTCCGTGCTGGAGTGGTCATGTTTCCGAATCCACGGCCGAGCCGACGCGATGTAAGGCGCCTCCTGGCCCTGGCGGCGCTGGTGGTCGTGCTGGTGACCCTGGGCGGCGCGGCGCTGCTGGCCTTCGCCTCCAACGCCGTCGACCACCTGCAGGCGCATGAGGAGCGCGCCCTGGTGGAACGCACCCTCGATCGCCTCGAGCAGGGGCTGGCCAGCGATCTGACCACGGCCACCGTCTGGGACCAGGCCTATGCGCAGCTGCGGCCGGGCGGCGACAGGCGCTGGGCGGACGCCGAGATCGGCACCTATTTCACCAACAACCGCGGCCATGACCGGGGGCTGGTGTTCGACGCCACGGACACGCCCTTCTACGCCTACACCCGCGAAGGGCCGGCGACGCCGGGAGCGCTCGCGCGCTTCCGGAGCGACGTGGCCCCGCTGCTGCGGGAGCTGCGCCAGAAGGAGCAGATCCAGGCGCGGCCCGGCGCCCGCCAGAAGCCCACGGCGCCCGACCTGGCCGTCCGCGCCCGCGGCGTGGTCCAGTCGGGCGGCGTCCATTACCTGGTGGTCGGCTCGACGGTGACCCCGGAAGTCTGGGACGCGCCGCGGCGGCCCGGCCCGGCCGTGGTGGTGATCTCCGCCCAGCGGATGGACCGCGAGTTCCTTTCCGCCCTCAAGGAAGAACTGCGCGTGAAGGACGCCGCGATCGCGCCGCGCGCCCTGGGCGATGGCGCGCGCCTGCCGTTGACCGACATCGCCGGCCGCCCGGTCGGCGCCGTGGTCTGGCAGGCCAAGCAACCCGGGATGGCGGTGCTGCGCAGCGCCGCGCCGACGCTGGCCGCCGGCTTCATGGTGCTGCTGGCCGCCGCCCTGGCGCTGGCGGGGCGGATGGCGGTGATCATCCGCCGGCTCGACGCCAACGAGGGCAGGCTCTCCCAAGCGGTGACCGACCTGATGCGCGCCCGGGACGTGGCGCAGTCGGCGAGCCGGGCCAAGAGCGAGTTCCTGGCCAACATGAGCCACGAGATCCGCACCCCTCTGAACGGCGTCCTGGGCATGGCGCAGGTGATGGCGCGCCATCCGCTGACGCCGGACCAGGCGGAGCGCCTGGACGTGATCCGCGCCGGCGGCGAGTCGCTGCTCGGCGTGCTGAACGCGGTGCTCGACATCTCCAAGATCGAGTCCGGCCGCCTGGACCTGGAACGGCGGCCCTTCGACCTGGCCGAGGCCGTCCACGCCGCCTGCGACGCCTTCGCGGCCCAGGCCCGGCAGAAGGACCTGGGGTTCGAGATCGTCCTCGCCGCCGAGGCGCAGGGCGCCTGGGTCGGCGACGTGGTGCGCGTGCGCCAGGTGCTGGCGAACCTGGTCTCCAACGCGGTCAAGTTCACCAGCCAGGGCCAGGTCGCCGTGCACGTCGCCGCCACCGGGCAGGGCCTGGTCTTCCAGGTGCGCGACAGCGGCATCGGGGCGCCGGCCGAGCATCTGCCCAAACTGTTCGAGAAGTTCTCCCAGGCCGACGCCTCCACCACCCGCCGGTTCGGCGGCACAGGCCTCGGCCTGGCGATCAGCCGCGAGCTGGCGGAGCTGATGGGCGGGCGGCTGTCGGCCGTCAGCGCGGTGGGGGAAGGCTCGACCTTCACCTTCGAGCTGCCTCTCGAGCGCCCCGCCCAGGCCGCGGAGACGGCCGAGCCGGCCGCGCGCGCGCCCGCCCTCGAGCGCACCCTGCGCATCCTGGCCGCCGAGGACAACCCCACCAACCGGCTGATTCTCTCGGCGCTGCTGGAGCCGCTGGACGTGGACCTGGCGCTCGCCGAGAACGGCGTCGAGGCGGTGGCCGCCTGTGACCGCCGGCGATTCGACGTGATCCTGATGGACGCCCAGATGCCGCAGATGAACGGCCTGGAGGCGGCCCGGGCGATCCGCCTGCTTGAGGCCGGGCGCGGCCTGCCGCGCACCCCGATCATCGCGCTCACCGCCAATGTGATGAGCCATCAGATCGAAACCTACCGGGCCGCGGGCATGGACGGCTGCGTCGCCAAGCCGATCGATTCCGCCAAGCTGCTGGCCGCCATCGACGAGGCCCTGGCCGCCCGGCCGGCGGACGCGGCCTGAGCGTCTAGGCTTTCCCGAACCCCAGCCAGTCCTGGTCGTCGCGGGCGAGCGCCTCGGGGCGGTCGGTGAAGTCGCGGCTGGAGCCGACCACCCGGAAGGCGAGCTGCGCCCGCTCCGGCTGCCAGGCCCAGCAGCCGCCCATGGGGCCCACGCCCGTCCGGCGGGCGGGATCGTCCAGGTCGACGGCGCGACCGCTGGAGATGAACACGCCGCGGCGCAGCACCAGGGCCGCCTCCGCCAGGTCCAGGTCGAGGTTGTCGCGGGCCCAGGCGGTGAAGCCGGCGCCGATATTGACGCCCGTGAAGGGCGCGGGCCCCAGGATGACGGGGCCGTCCATCTCCCATTCCAGCAGCAGCGCGCCGTCGCGCCAGAGCCGCGCGCGGCTGCGGCCGTCCACGCGGTCGGGCGCCTCGACCTCATAGGCCCGCCGGGCGATCCCACGCGCCAGGGCCGCGATCGCCAGGCCGGCCAGGTCGATCTGGTGGGTGCATTGCTGGCGTGCGTCGGTGCGCTCCATCACCGCGGCGGACACCTCGCTGAGCGGCATGCCGACCAGCTCCACCAGCCGCTCGCCCGCCGCCGGGCAGAGCGCGTTGGGGTGGCGCGGCGCCTCGCTCAGCACTTCGGCGACCAGGCCGTCGCGGGCGCGCACGGTGACCTTGAAGTGGTGGAAGTCGTCCTCGACGGCGCCGCGCGCCTCGCCGGACCCCGGGCCGTCGGACCGGCTCGAAACCTCCACTCTCCGACGCAAGGATCCCAACCGCACGCTCCAAACACTTGCGAGAGACCCCGCGCCCCTCCTATGCCCTAAAGCCATATAGGTCGCCGTCGGGCGGCGGAACAAGCAGCGGGGAGGGATGACGATGAGCGAGGCGCCAGCGAGGACGTTCGAGGGCAAGGTCGCCTTCGTGACCGGGGCGGCGCGCGGCTTCGGCCTCGCCTTCTGTCAGGCGCTGCAGGCCCGCGGCGCGAAGGTCGTGCTGGCCGAAATCGACATCGCCGAGGCCGAGCGGCGGGCGGCCGAGCTGGGCGCCGACGCCCTGGCCCTGAACTGCGACGTCGCCGACGAGGCCTCGATGGCCGCCGCCGTCAGGCGCGCCACGGAGGCGTTCGGCGGGATCGACATCCTGATCAACAACGCCGGCCTGCACTCGGCCAAGTACAATGTGCCCTTCGAGGCCCTCGGCCATGCGGAGATCCGCCGCCTGATGGACGTCAACATCATGGGCGTGGTCAACGGCTCGCTGGCCTGCAAGGCGGCCATGGCGGCGCGCGGCGGCGGCTCGATCATCAACATCGCCTCGATCGCCGGCTATTCGATCAACTCCCCCTACGGCGTCTCCAAGCTCGCGGTGCGCGGCCTGACCATCGCCTTCGCCCGCGAGTTCGCCGACGCCAGGATCCGGGTCAACGCCATCGCGCCAGGCCTGATCGGCACCGAGACGATCCGCGCCGAGCTGCCGGAGATCTTCGACCAGTTCGTCAACGTGAACCAGCTGATCCACCGCGTCGGCGCCGAGGCCGACATCGTCTCGGCCATGCTGTTCCTGGTCTCCGACCAGGCGAGCTTCATCACCGGCGAGACCCTGAAGGTCTCCGGCGGCTTCCCCCTCAGCATCTAAGGAATCTCCGCATGAAAGTGGGCTGGATCGGCCTCGGCAAGATGGGCGAGCCCTTCGCGCTGCAGGTGCTGAAGGCGGGGCATCAGCTGACGGGCCATTCCCGCGGCGGCAAGCCCCGCGAGGCGATGACCGCCGCCGGCGCGGAGATCACCGGCTCCCTGGAGGAGACCGTGCGCGGCGCCGAGGTCGTGGTCGCCTGCCTGTTCGACGACGCCCAGGTGAAAAGCGTGCTGATCGGGTCCGGCGTGCTGCAGGCGATGGCGCCGGGCGCCGTCCTGGCGCTGCACACGACCGGCGTGCCCGCCGTGGTCGAGGCGCTGGCCGCCGCCGCGCCCCCCGGCGTCACCGTTCTCGACGCCACCTTCAGCGGCACGGACGCCGACGCCCGCGAAGGTCGCATCCGCCTCTATGTGGGCGGCGACGCCGACGCCCTGGAGCGGGCGCGGCCGGTGCTGTCCGCCTACTGCAGTCCGATCTTCCACCTGGGCGAGATCGGCGCGGCCCGGCGGCTCAAGCTGATCAACAACCTGCTGTTCAGCGCCCAGATCGCGCTCGCCGCCGAGGGCCTGCGGGCCGTGGTCCAGATGGGCCTGCCCAAGGCGGTCGCCATCGACGCGCTCAGCCAGTCCAGCGGCGGCAGCTACGCCCTGAACACCTTCCGCAATGGCGAGGTGGACGACATCGTGGCCCGCCTCGCCCATTACCTGGACAAGGATGTGGACGCCGCCCGCGAGTCGGCCCGCTCCGAGGGCCTGAGCCTGACGCTGCTGGACGCCGCCGCGGCCCAGTGGGCCCTGCCTAAAGCCTGAGGCCGCCGCTCGCCTCGATGATCTGGCCGGTGATCCAGCCGCCCTCTTCCCCGACCAGGAAGCCCACCGCCGCGGCGATGTCGGCCGGCTGGCCGAACCGCCCGAAGGCCGTGGCGGCGATGACCATCTGTTCGAAGGCCGGGTCCTGCCGCGAGCCGGCGGTCATGTCCGTCGCCACCGCGCCCGGCGAGACGCTGTTCACGGTGATCTTCCGCGGCGCGAATTCGGCCGCCATGGACACGGTCAGTCCGTTCACGGCGCACTTGGACGCGGCGTAGACCAGCCGCGGCGCCTGGGCCCCGCGGGCCACGGCCGAGGAGATGTTGACGATCCGCCCGCCGTCGCGCAGGCGCTGGCCGGCCTGCTGGGTCACGAAGAACAGCCCCTTCACATTGAGCCCGAACACCGCGTCGAAATCGGCCTCGGTGGTCTGGGTGATCGCGCCGCCGCCGCCGCGGCCGGCGTTGTTGACCAGGATGTCCAGGCTCGTCCCGCCGGTGCGCGCCTTGAGCTCCTTGTCGATCTGTTCGAACAGCCCGATCACCTCGCCGTGGCGGGAGAGGTCGGCCTGCACGGGGAACGCCTGGCCGCCGGCCGCGACGATCCCCGCCACCACCGTCTGCGCCTCGGCTTGGCCGGATGCGTAATGGGCCGCGACCAGCGCGCCGCGCGCGGCCAGCGTCCGGGCGATCTCCGCGCCGATCCCCCGCGAGGCGCCTGTCACCAGGGCCGTCTTGCCCGCCAGATCCATCGCCATCGCCGCGCTCCGTCATGCGAATTCGGCCTTCCCGGCCCTGCCAGCGCTGCTAAAGCAACGCCGACGGGACGGCAACCGGCGGCGGGGATAGAATTGAATGTTCGTCAATAACCTTCTCGCCGGACAGCGCATCCTGATCACCGGCGGCGGCTCCGGCCTGGGCAAGAGCCTGGGCGGGCGGTTCGTGGCGCTGGGGGCGAGCCTGGTGATCTGCGGCCGCCGCACCGAGGTGCTGGACGCCACGGCCGAGGAATTCCGCCAGGCGACGCCCGGCGCCAAGGTCGCGACGCTCACCTGCGACATCCGCGATTCCGCCGCGGTGGACGCCATGATGGCGCAGGCCTGGGCGGACGGCCCGCTGACCGTGCTGGTCAACAACGCCGCCGGCAACTTCATCGCCCGCACCGAGAAGATGTCGGCCCGCGCCGCCGACGCGATCCTGAACGCCAGCCTGCACGGGGCGATGTACTGCACCATGGCGGCCGGCCGGCGCTGGATCGACGCGGGCGATCCCGGCGCGGTGCTCAGCATCCTGTCCACCTCGACCATCACTGGCCGCGCCTTCACCACCCCCTCGGCCATGGCCAAGTCGGGCCTGCTGGCCATGACCCGCAGCCTGGCGGTGGAGTGGGGGCCGAAGGGCGTGCGCCTCGTGGCCATCGCGCCGGGCCTGTTCCCCACGCAGGGCGCCTGGGAGCGGCTGCGGCCCGAGGGCCGCGACGCCGGCAAGGACCCTGCCGACGGCGTCCCGCTGCGCCGCGTCGGCCGCCACGAGGAGCTGGCCGACCTGGCCGCCTTCCTGGTGTCGCCGGCCGCCGGCTACATCACCGGCGAGATGATCACCATCGACGGCGGCTACCACCTGCGCACCTCCGGCGCCGAGGACCTCCTGCAGTGGTCCGACGAGGCCTGGGCGAAGCACGAGGCGACACGACGCTAGGCGGCCGCCGTTGGAAGCCGACTCAGCGGCCGGCCAGCTGATCGCGGAGCCGGTCTTCCCGCTCGGCGAGCTCCGGCGTCATGGCCTCCCCGAAGTCGGCGGCCTCGAACACCGGGCGGATCTCGAGCTCGCTCGGGCCGGGCATCGGGTTGGGGCAACGCTTCGCCCACTCGAGGGCCTCGGCCATGTCCTTGACCTGCCAGAGCCAGAAGCCGGCGACGAGCTCCCGCGTCTCGCTGAAGGGGCCGTCGATGACAGTGCGGTCAGGCCCGTCGAAGGCCACCCGCTTGCCCTTCGCGGACGGGTGCAGGCCCTCGCCCGCCAGCATGACGCCGGCGCTCACCAGCGCCTCGTTGTACTTGCCCATGGCGTCCAGCAGCTCGCTCGACGGGGTCATCCCCGCCTCGCTCTCCTTGGTCGCCTTCACCAGGACCATCACCCGCATCACGCTCTCTCCTTCGAAGATCGAGGCCCGGATCAGCCTCGTCGAAGCTAGAACGAACAGGGCCGCCAAAATCCGACAGCGGCGGGATCTTTTTGCGGGGTCTCCGTCGAGGCGGCCCGTCGCCGGCGCTGGCGCGGCGTCTCATCCCGGCCTTGTGCAAGCTTGGCGCTAGGTACAGCTTGAGGCTCGGCCCAGCGTCCGCCCAGACAGCGCCAAAGCGCCCGGAGGCGAGCGCGGCCATCGGCAGGGAGGCGACGCCATGAAGTACATGATCACCTGGTCTGAACGTCCTCAAGGTTCAGCGATGGAATATGAGACGGCGCAAAAGCGCATACTGGACGTGTTCCGCCAGTGGGAAGCGCCTGCGAATTTCAAGATCGAGCTGTTCGTGATCCGGGTGGGAGACTGGGGCGGCTATATGCTGGCGGACTGCGACGATCCGCTCACCGTGCATAAGTTTTGCTCCATGCTTCCGGCGTTCGAGTTCCAGGCCAGGCCGGTGATTCCGATCGAGGACGCGGTGCGCGGCGAGCTTGAAGTCATGGCCTGGCGCGATGGCCTGAAGTTCGGCTGAGCCGCCGCACGCGGCGCCGGGTCGCCCCGCGGTCGCGGGCGGCCGCGGCGTTTCCCTGCGCGTCGTGCGTTTCCGGCGGCGTCGCGCCGGTTTTCGCTGCAAGGTGAGGCCGGGCCGCCGACCGGCCCTGGGAAAACGCGGAGATCACTCGCATGTCGCCGAACGCGGAAGGCGCCCCCCACCATGACCCGGGGCGCGAGGAGGTCGGGCGCGCCTGGTTCGAATATGTCACCGGCACGAAGCGTGGCCCGGTCGAGTCGCCGCTCATCCAGGTGGCGAGCCTGGAGTTCTGCTTCGGCGACGTCTGGAGCCGGCCCGGGCTCGACGTGCGCGCGCGGCGGCTGGTCACCCTTGCCTGCCTGGGCTTCGTCGGCGCCGAGATGCCGATGCGCGTCCACGTCTATGCCGCCCTCAAGAGCGGCGACGTGAGCTGGGCGGAGATGCAGGAGATCGTGCTGCATTTCTCGGTCTACGGCGGCCTGCCGAAGGCTTCGCTGCTGGAGCAGGTGGCCAGGGAATGCTGGGCGCGCGTCGAGGCGGAGGGCGGGCCGGTCCGGCTGGAGCCGCCGGCCCAGCCCTGAGGCGGGCGCGCGATGGGGCTTGTCCGCCGCGCGCCGCGCCCGCAAAGGACAGGAGCCGCCGTCCCCAGCCCCAGGAGCTCGCCATGGCCTTCACCGCGTTCGACCTGACCGGCAGGACCGCCCTGATCACCGGGGGCAACCGCGGCATCGGCTTCGGGATCGCCCAGGGCCTGGCGCAGGCGGGGGCCCGCGTCGTGATCTGGGGCACCGACCCCGCCCGGACCCAGGCGGCGGGCGAGGAGCTGCAGGCCATCGGCCCCGCCATCCTGACCCAGCTTGTGGACGTGTCGGACGAGGCGCGGGTGAGCCGCGGCGTCGACGAGGCCGTGGAATGGGCGGGCGGACGGATCGACACCTTCGTCGCCAACGCCGTCGCCGCCCCGACCACCGGCGCAGTGGCCGAATTTCCGGCAGACGACTACCGCAAGGTCATGGCGGTCAACCTGGACGGCTTCTACTGGACCGTGAAGCACGCCTGCCGCCACGTGGCGGCGCGGGCCAAGGCCGGCGCGCCGGGCGCCAGCCTGATCGGGATCGGCTCCCTGGCCGGATCGCAGGGCGCCGCCCGCAACAGCGTCTACGCCGCCACCAAGGGCGCGGTGCCGGCGGTGATGAACAGCATCGCCACGGAGTACGCCCGCCACGGCGTCCGCGCGAACACCATCGTCCCCGGCTGGATCGCCACCGACCGCACGGCCGAGCGCCGCGCCGACCCGGCCTATGCGGAGCGGGTGCTGCCCCGGATCCCCGCCCGCCGCTGGGGCGAGCCCGCCGACTTCGCCGGCATCGCCGTCTACCTGGCCTCCGACGCCGCCGCCTACCACACCGGCGACACCATCGTCATCGACGGCGGGTATCAGGTGTTCTGAGGCGGGCGGACGTGGGGCTCGGGGTTCGCGAACAGCGTTTGACGCCATGCGGCAAGGTCGGGCGGCTGCCGCTCGAATGACGGGACGCCGGGATCAAGCCTCACCCACGGCTGCTTGCGGCTGACCCACAGGTGGGACACCGGCAGGATGGACGTGGTGTCGTCCAGCGTGCCCGCCTTCAGCGTCGCGACGTCCGGGGATCGGCTGGACACGTGGAAGATCCGCGAACCGCACCGCTGGCAGAAGAAGCCGCTGGTTATCGCGCCGCTCTCGCTAAGCTTTTCGAAGGCCGCCACCGGCCCCTCCACGCGAAGCCCGTTCCGGAGCACCGGGATGGAGACGGAAAAGGCGCTCGCGCTCTGCTTCTGGCAATCTTGGCAGTGACACGCATAGGCGCGGCCGAGCGGACCATCGAGCTCATACCGGACGGCCCCACATTGACAGCCCCCAGAAACCGCAGCCGACACCACATCCCTCCGCCCAGGCGGACAGGCTATCAGCGCAGCTACATCCGGCAAGCGGACGACTTGTGCTTCGGCAATGGATGGAAACGCGACGTTCGCCTATGCCTCGGCCTCAATCCATTCGGCGAGCTGTTCGACGTAGAACGAGCCCCAGGCCTCGATCAGTCGAACGACGGCATAAGCTATCCCCTCGTCCGCTTCTTCATCAGCCCTGGTGGCCAGCAGGCGGAGGATGTAGCCAGATAGGTAATGGATGGCCTCGCTTGTTGCGTAGATCGTCTCGCTGTCGGCAGGGTTGTCGAGATGGATGGAGCGGACGCGAACCGTTCCCGCGTGGATCAAGTTCGCCAGGACGCGAACCTTGGCGATGTCGGTGAGCGCAAGAAAACGAGTGTCGAGCGTGTACTTCATGGCACCTTCATGTGAAAGCGGCTGAAGGTCCGCCGAGGGTCGAATTTCCCCATTGGCTCCTCGCCCAGAACCGGACGTTGGCCAGGTTGACCCGAGAGCGGACGGGCTGTTCAGGGTGGAAAGCTGTCGTTGACGACACAGGCGTACCGTCTTCGCTTGCCAAGCCGAGGGGCGTCTCGTGAAACCCATCACTATCGACCAATTGAAGGGTGGACCGGCGCTTTGCGCGTGGTTCGAGGGGACCCCATCGTTCCATGATGCGCGCCTGTCGTGCTTGGAGCTCCGCCAAGGCGGTGACAGTCGTCTCGTGGCCCATATCTTTCGAACCCACCCAGAGGTTGGCCCCGATGGCTACTACATGCAATCGAAGCGCGCCGCTGTGACTTTCACGCTGTTCAAGCTCGCCGCTGCCGAGCTCGAAGACATCATGGAGGCTGGCATCCTTTACGATCTGAGGATCGAGCAGGATGCGGAAGCAACAACTCTTCACCTCGATGCAAGCTACGGCGTCCACGGGTGGATTAAAGCAAGGCGCGTGGCGGTGAAGTTCTTGCCGGAACGTGAAGCATAAACTCCGAGTATTGGACATGCCCATGAGTTACACATTATCTCGATGTGGCGTTCGCTTTAGTCCGGACGCGGTCCTGCACCTCTGGGAGGCTTGGCGACAATTCCGAGTTGTGGGCGACAAGCTTGTAGTGACACCCCAGGCCGACTGGCGAAGGTTTGCGTATGGCGGTGATCCATCTCCATGGGCTCAGGCCGTGGTCGATGACCTAAGTGGCCACGAATTTTTTTGGTATGTAGGTAGAGTGGAGTACCCGGACTTTCCGAATATGACGCTGTGCGTCTCATCCGACGGCATATGGCTTGAACGCGCCGACTGAGAGTCTCCTTTAGGTCGGGAGCGGCCTATCCGCCGCGGGCGCAGAGCGGACATCAACCCCTGACGCTGCCCTCGTCCATCACCCCGCCGACGACGGACTTGCCGCCTGCGCCGCCGCCTTGCGGGCCCGGCGTGGATTGGCCCAGACGCCCGTGAGAATGAGGATCGCGCCCACCGGCAGGGTCGCCGACAGGATCCACGGACTGAACGCGCTCAGGCTTCGCACCGCGCCCGCCCCAATCAACTGGATCGAGACCAGCTGGTAGGTCAGCTGGCCGGTCGTCCAGTTCATGTGGAGCGAGGCCAGGCCCGCGAAGGCGAGGACGCCCCAGAGCCATTTCCGCCTCAGCCCAGGCGTGCGGACCACCTTGACGAGGGCCGCAACCATCAGCAGCGGCGAGGCGACCGTGAACGCCAGGAAGAGATACTGGAGCGCCGACTTGCCGGCCAGCGTGAACCTGTTCACCGCGAGCTGTGCGGCCGTCGCGGCCTGGACGTGAAATCCCTGCACCTGCCAGGCTGGCCGGCCAACGGGACGATACAGCCGCACGTCCACCTGAACCGTGCGATCGCCATAGTCGTATTCGTCGGTGGTGGCGACGGTGTCGCCTTTTCCCGCCATCCGCATCGTGTTGGTCCCGATGACCTTGCGGCCGCGCGGTTCGCCCGCCGGCACATAGGCTTGAACCGCCGGGAGTTGGGAGATGGCGCCGGCGCGGATCGTCGGATCAAGCCGCGCGAGAAGCTCCGCGTCCCTGTGGTGGCGAAGCTGGTCGAAGACGCTGCGCACCTCGGCGTCCACCTGGGGATCGCGCGCCAGGGGATTGCAGGCGGCCAGCACCAGCGCCGCCATCGCCCACACCAACCAACGCCTGCCCATCCCCACCCCCGACCACTACCCTGCCGCGAGCTTAGCTGAATTTTGCCCGCCGGGAAGCCGGCGAGCGCGGCCGTCCGCACGGCATCCGTTATGGACGGTTGCCGCCCTTTGCGTGGCGTATAAGGTCGGTTCGTGAAGCCGACAATGAGTCTGTAGCTAAGGCAAGTTGTCGGAGAGTGGAAAGTCTTCCCAAATATTATTCCTGATTGGAACGGACCCACTTGCCTTTGTGGGTTCCAGCCAGGGTTCGCTTGACGTCAAAGGTATCGCGCCGAGGTGAGCCGCACGTTGTGCGATTTGCGCACAGTAGCGCAGGATGTGACTAACCTCATCCGGTCTGTAACCACACGCTCTTGCGCGTAACTGTTCGGCCGCGACTCGCGCCGCCTGGACAGAGAGATTGTAATCGGAAAGTCGCAGCGCGAGGAGCGACAGGTAAACATTCGCTTTGGGTGGGACAGCGTCCGAGGGAGGATCACCTCCGCGCAGGGCGTAGACCTTCTGAAGCTCCGCCATTGCGAGTGGGTATTGCTTTCTGGCGAAACGCCTATGTACTCGTAACATAAGGGTCGCATATCGCGGACCTTGCAGAAATCGACCGTAAAGAGAGCGGATAATCACGACGATTCCCGTGCTCGGCCTGTGCCGCGAGAAATGGCTAATCCTACGACCCAAGGGCGCACGATGAACCACGTAATGCCCATCGCTGAAGATGCGGCAATGCCCGCATTCGATCGGACCCCGGCCTCCACCATGTCGAGAAGCATCCCCCGATGCTTCCTCAGCTTAAATCCCATGTGTGGATGGCCCCCGTCTCGCAAGAGGTTTGATGCGGCAGCTGGCGGCAGAAGTCCGGTTGCGCTCATGTGTCCGGCCTGTTTGTGCGGCGGTTGGACGCCGCTGGCCCTGATGGGCT
>Ga0268265_10001972_pt1 | contig 16239 bp, 13 predicted proteins | sample KBSSwiS52_FD_190355 | JGI IMG/M metagenome (GOLD analysis project Ga0268265, IMG submission 190355) | Switchgrass rhizosphere microbial communities from Kellogg Biological Station, Michigan, USA - KBS Switchgrass S5-2 (SPAdes) (version 2) | ecosystem: Host-associated > Plants > Roots >... | reverse complement strand
GGCGCGAAGGCCATTCACGATGCGCGTCCACGTCTTCCCGAAATCTGTTGATTTGAACGCGTAAGGCGCATAATCGCCGCGGCGATCCATCCGGAACGCGAGATACGCCGTGCCCGCGTCGTGTGGTGAAACCTCCACTTCATTCGCGAGCCCGACCGGCAGGCCGGCCGGCGTCACGTTCGTCCAGGACTTGCCGCCGTCGCGCGTGATCTGCACGAGACCGTCGTCCGTGCCCACATATATGGTAGCGGCGTCATGCGGCGACTCGGCGATCGAGACGATGGTACCGTACACCTCGCCGCCCGCCCCCTCGTTCGAGATCGGCGTGCCGCCCCAGCCCTGCGTCGCCTTGTCGTTGCGTGACAGGTCCGGAGAGATCGGCGCCCACGTCTTGCCGCGGTCATTCGTTCGGAACAGGACGTTGCCGCCATGATAGATGACGCGCGCGTCGTGCTGCGACACGACCGCCGGCGCCGTCCAGTTGAAGCGATACCTGATCTCGTTCGTGGGCTCCGTGAGCGCGAGCGCCGGCCACGCCATGATCTGTCGCGTTAGGCCGGTTTCCGCGTCCAGCTCCTCGAAGATCCCCTGATAGCAGCCGCCGTACGTGTAGCGCGGGTTCCGGCGGTCCACGCCGATGTTCGCGCTCTCGCACCCGGGGCCGTCCTGCCAGTCGCGCTCACCGATGTTCGGCCCATCGCTCCGGCTCTTGATGATGACGGAGCTGTTGTCCTGCTGACCACTGTAGAGGCGGTAGGGGTAGACGTCATCGACGATGACGTGGTAGAACTGCGCGGTCGGCTGGTTGTCCTGCGAGCTCCAGCTGCGCCCGCCGTCAACCGTGATGGACGCGCCGCCGTCGTTCGCGTTCGCCATCACGCGCGAGTCCTTCGGGTTGATCCAGTAGCCGTGATTGTCGCTGTGCGTGGCCTGGAACGTCGTGAACGTGCGGCCGCCGTCGATGGACTTCATGATCGGCGCATTCATGACGTACACAACGTCGGCGTTCTGCGGGTCGGCGGTAACGTTCATGTAGTACCACGGCCGCGACTGGATGTCGCGGTTCTCGCTCAACAGCCGCCACGTCTTGCCGGCGTCGTCGGAGCGGTAGAATCCGCCGCGCGGATCGGCCTCGACGATCGCGAAGACGCGCTCCGGGTTCGCCGGTGACACCGCGACGCCAATCTTCCCCATGAGCTTCGGCAGGCCTTCACTCAGGCGCGTCCACGTGTCGCCGCCATCCGTGCTCTTCCAGATCCCGCTGCCCGGGCCGCCGCTCCGCACCTGCCACGGCAGTCGCTGATGATCCCAGAATGCCGCGTAGAGGATGCGCGGGTTCGTCGGGTCCATCGACAGCTCGCTCGCGCCGCTCGTGGCGTTCACGCCCTTGAGCATCTGTGCCCACGTCTTGCCGCCATCGCTCGAGCGGTAGATCCCGCGGTCCGGCGTGCCTTTCCATCGATCGCCCTGCGCCGCGACGTACACGAGATCGGGATTGGACGGGTGCACGCGGACGGCGGAGATCTGCTTCGTCGCCTCGAGCCCGACGCGCGTCCACGTCTTTCCGGCGTCGGTGCTGCGGTACACGCCGTCACCGTACGAGGACGATTGCCCGCGCACCGCGTGCTCGCCGGTGCCGACGTACACCACGTTAGGATCCGACTCCGCGACCGCGATTGCGCCGATGGAGCCTGTGCGGAAGAACGTGTCCGAGATGTTCCGCCACGAAGCACCGGCGTTTTCCGTCTTCCAGACACCGCCGCCGGTGTAGCCCACGTAATACACGAACGGCTGGCTCGTCACGCCGGCGATGGCATTCGCCCGCCCACCGCGAAACGGGCCGATGAGCCGCCACTGCAGCGCACGAAACGCCGAGGAGTCGGAGGCGGCCTGCACCGATGCCGGCGTCGCGGTACCGCGCCCGGTCGGTTGAGCGAGCGCCACCGTTGGTGCGCTCGCCGCGCACAGGAGAAGGAGGCCGAGTCGGGCAGGGACCACAGGAGCTCCGGGAGGTCGAGGCGAAGGCGGCGGCGTATCGTGGATGCGCCGTATGGTCGGGACGAATCGTGAGCGAACATCTTAGTTTTCGCACGCGACCGCGGAAAGAGCGCGCCCCGGCGAAGGGTTGGATCGTCCATAGTCGAGAGTCGTACAGGAGTACAACACGGAGGCGACGACGCCTCCACGAGGTCGCTGCACCATCATCCAGCGGGGTCTCATGTCATCCAGCGACGCCCAGACCGGGCGCGACGAGCTGCAGTTCGACCGGGTCGAGACGAGTGGCGCCCAGAACGAGGCGGGCACCGACACGCCCGCGGTCATCTGTGAGGCATGCGGGAAGCCGGTCGGCTCGCAGTACTACCACATCAACGGAAAGACTGTCTGCGACAATTGCCGCCAGATGGTCCTGTCGGCCGCCGCGACTCCGCGAACGACCGGACCGCTCCTGCGCGCCGGGCTCTTCGGCCTTGCCGCCGCGGTCGCGGGCGCGGCCATCTATTATGCCGTCATCGCCATCACGAACTTCGAGATCGGGCTCGTGGCGATCCTGATCGGCTACATGGTGGGCTACATGGTCCGCAAAGGTGCCGGCGGTCGCGGCGGGCGTCGCTTCCAGGTGCTCGCGGTGGTGCTCACCTACTGGGCCGTGGGGCTCGCCTATACGCCTCTCGCGTTCAAGGGCGCATCGGGCAACGACAAGGTTGCGGCCGCGATGGATTCCGTAATGGCGGACTCCGCGGCGTCGACGCCAGCGGCGCTCGATACCTCGAACGCCATGAGCGGTGAGCTTCGCGATGAGGACAGTGGCGGCGGCTCAGCGCTCAAGGTCTTCGGACTGCTGGTAGCACTCGCGTTCGCGCTCCCAGTCATGTACGTCGCGCAGTCGATGCCCGGGGGTATCCTGAGCGCGATCATCATCCTCATCGGGCTCAGGCAGGCCTGGTCGATGACCGCTAGCCCCAGGCTCGAGATTTCGGGGCCGTACAAGGTCGGTGCCGTCACCCCGGCGCCGGCGAGCGAGTAGCGCGTGTCGCATCCCGCGACGTTCCTCGGTGACCGCAGTCAGTGCGTGCGCTGCGCCACGGAGCTGGCGCCGCACGCGCTTGCCTGTCCCGCGTGTGGCACGCTCGTCCACACCGAGAAGCTGAAGCAGCTCGCGGCCGCTGCGAACGGCGCGCTCACCGCGGGTGATCTCGCCGGGGCGCGGGAACAGTGGGAGCAGGCGCTGCGCTTTCTGCCGCCCGAGTCGCAGCAGTACGCGACGATCCGCGCGCGCGTCACCGATCTCACGAAGCGCATCGATGCCGCCGCGCCCGCCGAGTCGAAGCCGAAGGCGGAGGGAGACTCGTGGTGGAAGCGTGGCGGCGCCGCCATCGTCACGATCGGGCTGCTGCTCATCGGAAAGCTCAAGTTCCTGCTGCTCGGGCTGACGAAGGCGAGCACGTTCTTCTCGATGTTCGCGTTCTTCGGCGTGTACTGGTCGCTCTACGGCTGGCCGCTCGCCGCCGGGATCGTGGTGTCGATCTACATCCACGAGATGGGCCACGTCGCCATGCTGCGCCGACTGGGCATCGCCGCCGGCGCGCCACTGTTCATCCCGGGCGTCGGCGCGCTCGTGATGCTCAAGCAGCACGTGGACGATCCGATCACGGATGCGAAGATCGGACTGGCCGGTCCCGTCTGGGGGCTGGGCGCAGCGCTTGCTGCGTTAGGCGCCTACGCGGTCACGCACGCCCAGATCTGGCTGGCGATCGCGCAGCTGACGGGACTCCTCAACCTGTTCAACCTCATCCCGATCTGGCAGCTCGACGGCTCGCGCGGCTTTCACGCGCTGTCGCGGACGGAGCGCTGGATCGTGGTGGGAGCGATCGGCCTCGCGCTGTGGCTGACGGGCCAGCGCCTGTTGTGGATCGTCGGCGGCGTGGCCGCGTGGCGCGCGACGCAGAAGGCCGTAGGTCCGGGCGATCGGCGGATGCTCGCGACGTTCGTGCTGCTCATCGTGGCGCTGTCGTGGATCGCGAGGGGGGTCGGCTGAATTCGAGCTCGAGCGGCGTCAACCACGAACGAACCAGATAACGACAATCGGTCACGAACCGATCAGTCCGATCCGCTCCATCCGCTGCATCGTTGTTCACCCGAAAGAGCGCCCGGTCACGAGAGGCTGATCGATCCGAAGCACGCGGCCGCCGCCAGGTCGCCGGGGCGGAGCCGCTCCCTCGCCACGGGCCTCTCTCAACCGACGGTTGTGCGCGATCAGCACGTCGATGCCGCGTTGCCGTTCGGCGCCGTCCGTGAGTGTGCGCGCGGAGCCCGCGATGGCCACCGAACGCCACGCGTCTCCCGGCCCGACCTCGGTAACCACGATGTACACGCGCGAGTTGGCATCGAGCACCCGCGTCTTTCGTCCTTCGGCGACCCCGAGATACAGGTCGCCGCCATCGAAGCCGTAGAAGACGGGCACTGCGTACGGCTCGGCGCCGTCGACCACGGACACGACGCACATCCGCTGGCGGGCGAGCACCTCCCGGCACTGGGCATCGCTCAATGGAACGATCGCCCTGGGCGCCTGCTCCGCAACGCCAGCCGGGTCGATCTCCAGCCGTTCGTTAGGCATCGTCGACGGAGCGGCTGACGGCCGCGAACGCCCGCACGAACGCGTCGGTCGTCGCGGCGAGCGCATCGGCGTCATGCGCCGTGGACGTGAAGCACGCCTCGAACTGCGACGGGGCAATGTAGACGCCTTCCGCGAGCAGCGCGTGGAAGAGCCGTGCGAAGCGCGCGGTGTCGGACGACTTCGCTGTCGCGTAGTCCACGACAGGCGTCTCGGTCAGAAAGAATCCCCACAGTCCGCCGACGGCGCCGACCTGCACCGGCATGCCCGCCTTCGCCGCCGCGAACGCGATGCCGCGAGCCAGAGCCTTGCTGGCCGCGCCGAGCCGCTCGTATGTGCCCGGGGTCGCGAGCGCTCGGAGCGTGGCGATGCCCGCCGCCATGGCCAGCGGATTCCCCGACAGCGTCCCCGCCTGATACACGCTGCCCGACGGCGCGAGCAGGCGCATGATGTCGGCGCGGCCGCCGTACGCCGCCACCGGCAGCCCACCACCGATGACTTTGCCCAGACATGTGAGATCAGGCGTGATGCCGTAGAGCGCCTGCGCTCCGCCGTGCGCGACGCGAAAACCCGTCATGACCTCATCGAAGACGAGCAGCGCGCCGTGCTCCGTCGTCAGGCGCCGCAGCTCCGCGAGGTAGCCCGGCGTCGGAAGTACCAGACCCATGTTCCCGGCCACGGGCTCGAGCATGACCGCGGCAACCTCGCCGCGATGCTCCACGAGCAGTCGCTCGACTGCGGCTGCGTCGTTGAACGGTGCGACGAGCGTGTCGGCCACGGCGCCCGGTGTGACGCCAGGGCTGTCCGGCAGCGCGAGCGTCGCCACACCGGATCCCGCCTGGACGAGCAGCGCGTCCGCGTGTCCGTGGTAGCAGCCCGCGAGCTTGACGATCTTGCGCCGGCCCGTTGCGGCGCGCGCCAGACGCAGGGCGCTCATCGCGGCTTCCGTGCCTGACGAGACGAAGCGCAGCATCTCGACCGCGGGCATCGCGCGCGTGATCAGCTCGGCAAGCTCCGTCTCCGCTTCAGTCGGCGCGCCGAACGACGTGCCTAACGAAAGCTGACGACCCACCGCGTCGACGATGGCCGGATGCGCATGCCCGAGCGCCAGCGCGCCCCACGACAGCACGTAATCGATGTACGTGTTGCCGTCCGCGTCGATGATGCGCGCTCCGGAGCCCTGCGCGATGAAGCGCGGCGTTCCACCCACGCTGCGAAACGCGCGAACCGGACTGTTCACGCCACCCGGAATGACGCGTTGTGCGGCGTCGAATAGTTGCGCCGAACGGTGGCTGGAACGCTCCGGCGCGGCAGCCGGCGCCGCGGCCTCACGAGTCTCGATCACGCCTGCACTCCTTCCGCGAGCCAGCGCGCCGCCGCCTTCGCGTAGTAGGTGATGACGAGATCGGCGCCTGCCCGTCGGATGCCGAGGAGACTCTCCATCGCTGCGCGCGGCTCGTCGATCCAGCCGCGTTCGGCCGCGGCCTTGAGCATCGCGTACTCGCCGCTCACCTGATACGCGGCGAGCGGCAGCTCCGTCTCGGCGCGTACACGCTGGATGATGTCGAGGTACGGGCCGGCGGGCTTCACCATGAGCATGTCGGCGCCTTCCTCCTCGTCGAGCCGCGCCTCTCGCAGGGCCTCCCGCGCGTTACCGGCGTACATCTGGTAGGCGCGCCGGTCGCCGAATGCCGGCGCCGATTGCGCCGCCTCACGGAACGGGCCGTAGAACGCCGACGCGTACTTCACCGCGTAGGCGAGAATGGCGACATCGGTGTGGCCAGCATCGTCGAGCCCGGCGCGGATGGCGGCAACCTGGCCATCCATCATTGCGCTGGGCGCGACGATGTCTGCTCCCGCGTCGGCGTACGCGGCGGCTGCCTGCGCGAGTAGAGCGAGCGTCGAGTCGTTGGACACGGCACCGGTCTCGTCATCGAGGAGCCCGCAGTGGCCGTGCGACGTGTACTCGCAGAGGCAGACATCCGCGATCACCACGAGCGACGGAGAGCGTTGCTTGATTGCCGCGATGGCCCGCGGCACGGGTCCCGACGGATTCCACGCCCCGCTCCCACTCGCGTCCTTCGCGTCCGGAATGCCGAACAACAGGACCGACCGGATCCCGAGCGCATCGATCTCACCGAGCTCCGCGTCGAGGCGGTCCACCGTGAGCTGGGCGTGACCCGGCATGCTGGCGATCGGCCAGTCACCGCCCGAGCCGTCGCGAACGAACAGCGGGTGAACGAGCTGCGCAGTGCGGAGCGTCGTCTCGCCTAACGCCTCGCGAAGCTGGGCCGAGCGGCGCAGGCGGCGAGGGCGTGCGCGCGGCTTCACCGCGGCCGGCGTCCAGAGCGTTTCCATCGGATCATCCCTCCACATGCCCGTCGTGACGGGCCGCGAACCAGTGGGCGACACGATCGATCAGTTCATTCTGCGTGGCCGACTCGGCGACCAGGTCCGGGTCGAGCCCGACGGCGCGCGCCGCATCAGCCGTCGCGGGTCCAATGCACATGACGGCCGGCCACCTGGGCTGACCGCGGATCGTCGCGTTCATCGCGCCGCCGCTGCGTACGTCGTGCGCGGACGCGTCGTCGAGCGCCTGTGCGACGAATCGCACGGCGGACGCGCTCGTGAATAGCAGAGCATCCACCGTCCCGGCTCGGATGGCGGCTGTGATTGCCGCGACGCCGTCGCCCGGGACGGTCCGGTAGACCACCACCGCGTCGACGAAGGCGCCGCGCTGCGCGAGACCCGCGGGAAGCGCATCAGCGGCCAGATCGCCGTGCGGAAACAGGACGCGTTGGCCTTCGACGTCCGGGATCTCCCATGCGAGCGATTCGGCCGTGTGCGTTGTCGCAACCAGCGTCGGCTCGCCGAGTGCGGCGCGCAGCGCGGCTGCCGTGGCGCGTCCTACCGCGGCCAGCCGCCGGTCGCGGAAGGCGTCGCGCGGTATGCCGATCGCGTCGGCCCGTTCCACCAGTGCGTTCACGGCGTTGGCGCTGGTAAACGCGATCCAGTCGTACGTCGCGACACGGCGGAGCGCTGCGTCGGCGACCGTCCATGAGTCCGGAGGCGCGATGGCGATGGCGGGAGCCAGCACCGGGTCGCCGCCTAGCGCCAGCACACGAGCCGCGAAGTCGCCGGCCTGCGCCAGCGGCCGCGTGAGGACGACGCGCTTTCCTTCGAGCGCGCGTGGTGCGGCGTGCGTCGTGGGCGTGTTCACACGAGGCTCGGTCGCTCGGACTCGGCCGCGAGCTCGCGACCGCCGCTGTTCAGCAGGTGGTCCGCGACCCGCTCGCCCAACGCGGAGGCGCCGCCACGGTCGCCGGTCTCGCGCCAGCGTACGGAGCGGCCGTCGGCCGTCCCAATCATGGCGCGGAGCGTGAGCTGATCGTCGTCGCCGAGCGTGGCGTAGGCGCCCACGGCCGCGGCGCACCCGGCTCCCAGGCGCGCGAGGAAAGCGCGCTCGGCGGCGAGCGCCGCTTCCGTCGGGACGTGCGCAAGCGGCCGAACGAGGTCCTGCAGCTCGACGTCGTCAGCGCGGATCTCGACCGCGAGGGCACCCTGCCCAGGCGACGGCAGCATCGACTCGGGCGAGAGCCACTCCGTGACGCGTTCCTCGAGGCCGAGTCGGAGGAGGCCCGCTCCCGCGAGCACGATGGCGTCGTAATCGCCCGCGTCCAGCTTGCGGAGTCGGGTGTCGACGTTGCCGCGAAGGTCGCGCGTGTCCAGATCGGGACGTACCGCGTGCACCTGCGAGACGCGCCGGAGACTGCTCGTCCCCACGCGCGCCCCGCGGGGCAGGTCCCGCAACGGCCCGGCGTGCGAGATGAGCACGTCGCGCGGGTCGGCGCGCTCGAGGAAGGCGGCGATGGCGAGATCGGGTGGCACGCGCGAGGGCAGGTCCTTGGCGCTGTGAATCGCCAGGTCGATCACCTTCAGACGCAGTGCTTCCTCGATCGCGTCGACGAACACTCCACGCCCACCTAACGTGGCGAGCGGCACGTCGCGCATGACGTCGCCCTTTGTCGTGATGCGCTCCACGTGAACGTCGAGCCCCGGGTGGAGCGCGCGCAGCATCGCGATCACGGACTCGGTCTGTGTCAGTGCGAGCGGGCTGCCACGCGTGCCGACCGTCAGCGTGCGGGGCATCGTCATGCGACGCTTACCCGCCCGCCATCTGGATCAGCGAGCGGCGACGTTCGCTCGGCCGCTGCGACGAGCGCGTCGAGCACCGCAATGAGCTCCGGCGTCGCGTTCGGCATGGGGGTACGGTGCAGCGTCATGCCGAGCGCGGTCGCCTTGCGCGCGGCCTCGTGATCGATGTCGTAGAGCACTTCGAGGTGCTCGCACACGAACCCGATCGGGACCGAGAGCACGTTGCGGACGCCGTCGGCGTGCAGTTGCTCGAGATAATCGACGATGTCCGGGCCAAGCCACGGCTCGCCGGTTTTGCCGGCACTCTGCCAGGCGAACCTCCAGTTCCACACGCCGGCGTGTTTCGCCACGGCCGCACAGCTCGCATCGAGCTGGGCCTCGTACGGATCCTCCCACGTGCGGATCCGCACGGGTAGGCTGTGCGCGCTGAACAGCACACACGTGTCGGCCCGGTCCGCGTCGGCGAACGTCGCGAGTCCCGCCTGCACGCGCGCGCTCATCATCGCGATGAATTCGGGCTGCAGGTGCCAGCTCTCGACGAACGTCACGTCGAGCGGCGTGTCGAGGCTGGCGTTCGCCTGGTCGACGTATTGCCGGTAGCCGCCAATGCTCATGCGCGAGTAGTGCGGCGCGAGCACCAGCACGATGAGACGCCGCACTCCATCTGCGGCGATGCGCGGGACCACGTCGGCGATGAACGGGTGCCAATGCTTCATCGCCACGTAGGTGCGGTACTCATCCGGTGCACGTCGATCGAGCGCTGCTTGCAGCCCGCGCGCCGTGTCCGTCGTGATCGCGAGCAGCGGCGTCCGGCCGCCCACGAGCTCGTAGCGATGTCGCAGATGCTCGACGGCTTCGGGTGATGGGGTGCGCCCGCCGCGGATGTGCCGGAAATAGGGCTCGACCTGGTCCGGAGTGTCCGGCGTGCCATAGGCCAGCAGCAGGACGCCTGTCGGTGTCGTCGTCATGGCCCCGTTCACGAGATGGCCGCGACGGCAGGATCGCCTTCGCGCATGCGTGCACTTTCCTCGCGCACACATTCGGCGAGCCGGATCGCGTTGTCCAGTGGAGTGCCCGGGAGAAACCCGTGGCCGAGGTTGAAGATGTGACCGGGCCGAGTTCCGGCCCGACGGAGCACGTCGAGCGCTTTCGCCTCGAGCACGTCGCGGGGCGCGAACAGCGCCACCGGGTCCAGGTTGCCCTGGACGGCCAGATGGTGTCCCACGCGCGCCCACCCTTCGTCGAGCGGCGTGCGCCAGTCGAGGCCGATGACGGTCGCGCCGTCGGTCCGCATCGCCGGAAGCAGCGTTGCCGTCGTCACGCCGAAATGAATCATCGGGACACCCGCCGGGCCTAACGCAGAGAAGATGCGCCGCGTGTACGGCTGTACGTACTGGGCGTAGTCATCGGGGCTCAGAGCGCCCACCCAGCTGTCGAACAGCTGCACGACGTCGGCGCCGGCCACGATCTGCGCGTGCAGGTACGCGATCGTGAGGTCGGTCAGCCGCTCCATCAGCGCATGCCATGTGGTGGGTGCGCCATACATGAGCGACTTCGTGCGCACGAAGTCGCGCGACGGACGGCCCTCCACGAGGTACGCCGCGAGCGTGAACGGCGCCCCGGCGAATCCGATGAGCGCCTGTGCCGGCTCGAGCTCGCGCCGCAGGATCCGCAACGCGGACAGTACGTGTGGGACGTCCCGCTCCGGCTCGAGCGGGCGGATGCCACGCACGCCTGCGTCGTCACGCACGGGCACCGCGATCACCGGCCCGACTCCCTCGACGATCTCCAGCGCGACACCGGCGCCAAGCAGCGGCGTCATGATGTCCGCGAACAGGATGGCCGCGTCGAGCGCCATGCGACGCAGCGGTTGCAGCGTCACCTCCGCCGCAAGCTCCGGTCGCTCGGAGATCTCGACGAGCGTCAGGCGCTCACGGATCGCGCGGTACTCCGGCAGGATGCGACCCGCCTGGCGCATGAACCAGACCGGTGTGCGTTCGACCGCCTCGCGCCTCGCGGCGCGCACGAGCAAAGGGGTACGTGTCATCCCAGTGACGGAGGCGCGTCGCGCTCAGCCAAGGAGCGCGAGCGCGTCCGCAAGCGGACGATGCACTGCGGTGAAGATGGGCGTGTCGCGCAGCGTGTAGCGCCGTGCCTCGGTCGACCGAAGCGCGATCACGAGATCCTGATGGCGCTCGAGGTGGTTCGTCTCGTAGGCGACGATGAACTCCTGGTCATCGAGACCCGTCGTGTAGAGCAGCACCTGACGCACGTCATCGAAATCGTGACCGATGCGCATGTGCTCGTTCATCATTCCTTGTCGTGCATCGCGACTCATCAGGTACCACTCGATCGTCTTCGTGAACGGGTAGACGATAAGGTACCGGAGTCGCGTCGGCTCATCCACCGCCTGCTCCTGCGTCGTGCGCCGCTTCGTGTACAGGGAAGGCCGCGTGAGTCCCCAGAGAGAATGCGCGATCTCGCAGTAGCGCCCCAGGCCAGTGCTCAGGAGCGATGCCAACGCGTCCTGCACATGCACCGCGTTCGCGCTCTTCCACCACAGCATGAGCTCCGCGCCGGTCTTGAGGCCGAGCGTGCTGTACGCGTGCGTCGTGATGGCCGGGCCGGTCGTGGAAACCGCCTCCGCGAACTCGGCCCGGCCCGCGGCGCGTGTCGCCGCATCGAGACGACGCCACTGAGGGTCGACCTTGAGGAAGAGGTACTGCACGAACTGCGAGGCGACGGGCGCTGTCTCTATGACGCGAGGCTCGGGGGCTACGGCGGTCACGATGCTATCGACTCCTGATGGGTAAAGTCGCGAGCGGATTCTGGTGGAGGCACACAGTGCTCCGACGCCACCAGGCTCAAATCTCCGCCGCTCGCGAGCGCGAACAGCCGCTCCACGACCACGGCCATGTTCGCGCCTTCCGGATCCCGCTTGAGCGCAACCGTCGGATCGTGCAGGAGCTTCGCGACGACGCGTGTCGCCAGCTCACTCACGACGGCGCGCGCCTGCGGCGTCAGCTCCGGAAGCCGCGCGAGCGCACGCGCGACCTCCGCGTCTCGAATGACGTCAGCGCGCGCGTGAAGTCGAGCCACCGTCGAGGCGACTCCCCGGCCGCGCCACCATTCCATGTAGCGCTCCGTCTCCTGACCCACGATCGACTCCGCCCGCTCGAGATCCCGCACTCGTTCGGCACGGCGTGCCGCGGCTTCCGTCTCGATCCGGTCCATGCCGATGAGCGTCACGCCGGGAATCGCCGACACGGCGGGGTCGATGTCTCGCGGGACGCCAAGGTCCAGGCAGAGCAGGGGACGCGCCTCGGCGCGCGCGCGCATGCCCGCGAGGACGGTTGCATCGACGATGGGCGCAGGCGATGCCGTGCACCCGATCACGATATCAGCCTGCTCGAGTGCGGACCCGAGCTCGTCCCACGACCGTACCTCGACGCCGTGGGCATCGGCGAGCGCGGCTCCTCGCTCGGCGGTCCGATTCAACACCGTCACGTGCTCGGCGCCGAGTGTGCGGAGGTGCGCCACGATCTGGCCGGCGGTCTCGCCGGCGCCGAGCACGACGACATTCGTCGCCTCCAGCCCGCCAGAGATGCGAGCCGCGAGCCGGAGTCCCACCGACGCGACGGACGCTCCGTCGACGCCTAGCGTGGTGGACGTCCGCACCCGCTTGCCGCAGGCGAGCGCCGCATCGCCGAGACGGTCCAGCACGGGACCAAGGGTGCCGACCTGCCGGGCCGCTCCGAGTGCGCGTCGAAGCTGGCCGAGGATCTCGCACTCGCCGAGGACCATCGAGTCGAGCCCACAGGCGACACGGAGGAGATGCCGTACGGCGGACTCGTGCCCGAACGCGTAGCTGGTCTCGCGGACGTCGTCCAGCGAGACGTTGCCGTGAGAGGCCAGGAACTGGCGCAGGACATCCGCGCCGGTCGCTTCGTGACCGCACACGGCGTACAGCTCGACGCGGTTGCACGTCGAGAGGACGAACGCCTCGGTGACACGCTGCCGCAGTCGCGACAGGACGTCCTGAAGCGTCTCGGTAGTCACTGCCAGCCGTTCACGGACGCTGACGGACGAGCTGTTATGGCTTACGCCGACGGCAACGACCTGCACGTGTTCGCGACTCCGGGTGCAGTGAGCTGCGCATCGCCCGCATCGACGCTGCGTTCGATACGATAGCGGACTCGGTGATGATCAGGCACCCGGAGTGAACCGGAGTCCCGCCTCCGAAAAACTACGGAGGCCGTGGGATAGCGCACCTATTTGGCGAACTCGAGCACCCAGGTGATCCCCGCATCACGCATCTTGGTCAACGCACCCGGCGCGATTGCTCGAGTCACCCCGGCGAGCACGATGACGGTCGCGACGATACAGAGATACACGCTCGTCAACGTTCGCTCGACAGTCCCGATCTTCGTCTCGACGAATGCCGCCTTTCCTGGCAGCACGCGCGTTAGGCCGTAGAGCCCGATCGCCAACCCGGTAACGATCATTCCAAGGCCCGAGATGATGGGCGAGGTCAGCATCCGGCTCATGATGTCCGCAGGCGGGTCGTCGCCATACCGCCAATAGAGCACGCCGAACGCGGCAAGCGGCGTGCTGAAAATCAGGAACAGCACGCCCCAGAACTGCGCTGAAAGCCCGGTGTGATACTCCTTGTGAGCATCGAGCGAATCACTCGTCGGAATGACCGCCTTCCGCGACACGATCATCTGGACGCCGCTGACGGCCGAGAACACGGCGAGGCCGAGGCAGACGAGCACGATCACGATCGGGATGCGATAGTGAATCCCGGCGGCAGCGCCCCCGATGACCGCGATGAGCCCGAGCACCATGAGCTTGTTCTTCATGGCCGACACTCCCGGTTATGCCGCTCCCGTTCTATCCTGTCACCCCGAGCGAAGCGACGGATCTAGCTTGCGTCAGCCGTGGCGTGCCACGAGTATCGCAAACAAGATCCCTCGTCGCATCGCTCCTCGGGATGACAGTCGGTGTTTCAGCGGATGGCTGATGGCTGATGGCCGATGGCTGATGGCTTACTTCCCAGGTCCGTACAGCACCTTGCCGGCCTTCGCGCCGGTGTGCTTGTCGTGGTCGATCGTCACGACGCCATTGACCAGGACGTACTCGATCCCCGTCGGAAATGCCATCGGGTCATCGTAGGTCGCTTTGTCCTGAAGGGCGTCGAGGTCGAAGATCGTCACGTCCGCCCACTGACCTTCCTTGAGCAGTCCGCGATTCGCGAGCCGCATCCGAGTGGCCGGCCACGACGTCATCTTCCGCACCGCTTCCTCGAGCGTCAGGACATGGCGTTTCTTCACGTACTCGGCGATCACGCGTGTCGCGTTCCCGAACGAGCGCGGGTGCGGCAGGCCCGTCTGATCGGGCTGACCCAACGTCATGATCGCGCCGGCATCGCTGCCGATGCTCGTCCACGGGAATTTCAGCGCCGTCTCGATGTCCGGCTCGCCCATCATATGGTAGATCGCCATCACGCGGCCGGTGCCCTGTGCCACGAGGTCCATCGCCGCATCGGCGGGCTCCTTGTTCATGAGACGCGCGATCTCGCTCAGCGACTTCCGCTCGTACTTCGCGTTCTCCGGGTTACGCGCATTCACGAGAACGACACCGTCCCATCCGCCGGCCGCCTCCACGATGTTCCACCATCCGGGCGACCCGGTCTTCTGCTCGTTCTTGAGCCTCGCACGCGTTGCGGGGTTCGCGATCCGCGCCTTCAGCGAGTCGATGCCGCCCTCGAACGCCCAGCTCGGAATCGTCGCCTCGAGACCCGTCCCGCCAGCCGTGTACACGTAGAGATCCGCTGCGACGTCCACGCCGCGAGCGCGGGCCGCGTCGACCACCCGGCGGACGGAATCCATCAGGATGCCCCACGACGGCTTGTGTGCCACCTTCAGATGAAATACCTCGCCCGGAAGGCCGGCCTTCTCGGCGATCGTGATCAGCTCGCTGACCGATTGCACGACCTCCGGCCCCTCACCGCGAATGTGGCTCGCGTACACGCCGCCATACTTCGCCGCGACCTTCGCGATCTCGATGAGCTCCTCGGTCTTCGCGTACGAGCCAGGCGGGTAGATGAGGGCGGTAGTCATGCCCATGGCGCCTGCCCGCATGGCCGTGTCCATGATCGCGCGCATCCGATCGAGCTCGGCGGCGTTAGGCGCGCGGGCGGATGCGCCGAGGACGGCGCCGCGTGCCTGGGCTTCGCTGTAGTAGGAGCCGAAGTTGATGCTGATGCCGGTCTTCTCGAGACCGGCAAAGTATTCGGGGATGCGACTGGCCGCCGGCACGGGGATGCCTCCCTCGCCGCCGATCGCCGTCGTCACGCCCATGCGGAGCTTGTTCTCGGCCAGTCCGTTCCGTGGGAGCACACCGCCCGACTGATCCATCATGTCGATCCAGCCGGGCGAGACGTACTTGCCGCGAGCATCGATCTCGGTGGTGCCGCGCTCGGGGACGCGGCCGATCTTCACGAACTTCCCGTCCTTGATGGCGACGTCCGCGAGGATCCAGGGATTCCCCGCGCCGTCGAGGACGCGGCCGTTGCGGATGACGACGTCATAGGCGACGGCCGGCGCCGGATTCTGCGCGAGAGACGCGCGTGTTGCGCCGGCAACCAACGTGAGGGCGAACAGCGGGCGAGCGAAGCAGATTGAACGAAACGGGCCGAGTCTCACATCGTCTCCAAAACGGGGAATGGACGACACTACATCCGCGCGGGCCGAAGCGGGAGGCCACGAAAAGAGAGGAACGGCCCCGGGACATTCTGAGTGTCCCGGGGCCGTTCCCTGTCCCAACGTCGCTGATGCCGAGAGCCGGGCTACGGAAAACGGATCAAGACGTTCGCCAGCGGGACCTCGCCCTTGCGTGCGACCGGCGCCGACCGCTCGCAGCCCATGTTGAACACACGGCAGTGTCCGACGATCTCGAAATCCTGGCGGTACGGGACGCCCTCGCTGCCTAACGGCGAGTTGCCGTCCGAGATGTGGAAATGCAGATGCGGCTCCGTGGAGTTACCGGAGTTCCCAACGAGTCCAACCACCTGCCCGCGCGTCACCCGGTCGCCCTTCTTCACCTTGAGCGATCCCGGCTTGAGGTGGGCGTAGAACGCGTAGTAACCACCACCGATGTCGATGATCACGTGGTTGCCGCCCACCGTCTCGAGCGTGATGGGCACGGCGCGCGACATCACGCCGGGGACGTTTTCAGGAATGCTGTCCTTCGTGGCGACGACGACGCCGTTCGCGACCGCGAGCGCGTCCTCGCCTTCCGCGAAGTAGCTCTCGTTCTTGAGCGAATCGCCCATGAAGCGGCGGTTCTGGTCATCGACCTGCAGGTAATCGATGGCGAACCGCTGCGCGATCGACGGCATGCCACCAACCGGGATCAACGCGCGCCGGTGACCCGACGCCTCGTTGGGCCCATTCCCGGTGAGCCACACG